>ERZ506967.336-NODE-336-length-15041-cov-17.2502_pt1 | contig 15041 bp, 12 predicted proteins | sample MGYA00513169_ERZ506967 | MGnify/ENA metagenome assembly ERZ506967 | reverse complement strand
TGTTAACCTGTCAACTTGTTAACCCGTTAACCTGAAATTCCGCCAACGGGTAAACATTACTAAAATGATATAACCGAACCAGGAGCAGCAACTGTAGCATTGTTAGCCGTAGCAATGCTCTCAGGTTCAATAGGCACATTGCTGTATGACTTTGCCTTAATGTCGGCCAAAGCATCCTTTGAGCGCTTATAAGTTGGCGTAAGCTCTACGAGTGAAATAATCTCTTCATTATCAAGATCGTCAAGCCCAAAAAGGAAGAAACGTGGACGACGGCGCAATGTACCCTTTTTATCAACACCATAATAATTGTCACGGCGTTCAGCATTCTCCTCGTCACGTTCAATCTCAATTTGACGGCGTTGTTCAGCCTCAGCGTCCAATTTCGTTTTAATACCAGGCACACTACTAATGCCAAATCCTGTGGCAAGAATGGTTATTTTAACCTGCTTACCCAGTGAAGGATCAGTTGAGAGTCCCCATTTGGTTTCAACATCATCGTGGAACTTCGACATAAACTCATGCACCTCATTCATTTCATCCATCATGAGCGTATCCCCCTCCTTCTCGGCACAGAATGAGATGGAGAGCAACACCTTCTTCGAGTTGAATATGTCGTTATTGTTCAGCAATGGCGAATGCAAAGCAGCCTCAATGGCCTTGCTCACACGATTCTCGCCCTCACCATAGCCTGTTGACATAATGGCCACGCCACCATCCTTCAGCACCGTACAAACATCACGGAAGTCAAGGTTAATAATACCATGCATTGTGATGATTTCGGCAATAGAGCGTGCAGCCACACTCAACGTGTTATCAGCCTTTTCAAAAGCCGACAGCACATTCAGTTCAGGATAAATTTCACGCAAGCGTTCGTTGTTAATCACCAACAAGGCATCCACATGCTTTGATATTTCCTCCACGCCATCAAGCGCTTGGTCAATCTTTTTGTTCCCTTCAAACAAAAAGGGAATGGTAACGATGCCCACGGTCAATATACCCATTGACTTAGCTTCGCGCGCAATAACAGGAGCTGCCCCCGTACCTGTTCCACCGCCCATACCAGCAGTAATAAACACCATTTTTGTGCCATCGTCAAGCATCTGCTTGATTTGGTCCACACTCTCTTCAGCAGCTTCGCGTGCACATGCAGGGCGGTTACCTGCACCCAAGCCCTCCTTGCCTATTTGCAAACGCACAGGCACAGGCGAATCGGCCAATGCTTTTGAGTCAGTGTTACACACCACGAAGTTTACATCATGAATACCCTCGCGATACATGTGGTTAACGGCATTACCGCCACCGCCACCAACACCAATTACCTTAATGATGGAAGGTGTGGTACTCGACACACCCATATCTATCAACAAATCGTTATTATCTTCAGCCATAACTCTATTTGTTAAGCATAAACATTCGGTAGCAGCCACCCAACGAAGCTCATCAAGCCCCCAAGATGCGAGCTACTTCCTACCTACACATTTAAGCTCAAATGTTCGTACTTATGCGTTTTCGTCGTTCTCTTTAACCAAGTTGCCAAAGAAATTGCCCACACGTTTAAAAGCATTTTTCCATTTTGCTTTACGTGCAGCAGCAGCGGCAGCAGCAGCGGCTTCCTCCTCAGCCTTTTTGCGCTCTTCCTCAGCCTTTTTGCGAGCCTCCTCTTCGGCTTTACGTTTAGCTTCGGCAGCCTCTTGTTCTGCCTTTTCGGCCTCTTCGTCCACCTTCTCCTCATCGTCTTCAAAGAGTCCAGGTTGTCCTAAAGTACCACCGCAACAATTAATTTCGCCTTTATCAATCAGCGCAATCACCGCATTGCAGTCACCCCCATCGTTCAAACCAGGATAATCAGTAGCACGAAGTGAAATGCGAATATTGTGAACAAAACGAATCTTTTCAAACTTAGTGTCGCTCGTAAAGGCTTGGTCTATACCGCGCATGTGTGAGGCACCACCCGTTATAACCAATCCACCTATGAGCTGATTCATATCATAGCCCGACAAGCTGATTTGGTTTTTCACGTTCAATATAATTTCTTCAACACGTGCCTCAACCAGCCCCATAAATTCGTCATACGGAATTTTACGTCCATCGCTGGTAACAATGGGCTTGTGCGAGTCACTGTCGTCTGTAGGTACCGCGCTACCATACTTCAGTTTCAATTGTTCGGCCTCATCATCCTCAATTTGGAGCGACATAATGTCACGGTTGATGTTAGCACCTCCCAAAGGGATAACTGCCAAGTGGCGCAACAAGTTGTTTTTGTAAACAGCCACCGACGTTGTTTCGGCTCCCATGTCAACAAACACACAGCCCGAGCGCTTTTCAGGTTCAGTGAGCATAGCATCGGCCATAGCCAACACATTAATCGGTAAGTCAGCAATTGTTATGCCCGCTGCACGGAAGCAGTTACGAATTTCCTCACGTACACTTGAATTGGCTACTATATTCAGGTAATGCCCCTCAATGCTGTCAGACATGATGCCAACGGGGTCATTTTGTATTTGAGTGCCCAAGTGATACTCTTGTGGCACAGCTTCAAGAATATCACGGTCAGCATTTGCCGAGTTACGATTTTCATCGCACATGGCATCTACCATTTCTTGTGTAATCTCTACTTTTGAGTCAAAGTGGCGCACCACATTGTTAGCCACAGTATGCATGCCCATACCGCCAATGCCTACGTAAACGCGGCTGATGCTCTTTTGCATCTTTTGCTCCAACTTTTCCTTCATGCTAATGATGCACTGCGTCATTTTGCTGACATTATTGATGCGTCCTTTGCGAATAAAGGAAGTTGAAGGCTCCTGAGCGAAGGCAAGAACTTGGATGGCACCATCGGGCTGCTTACGGCCTGCCATACCGGTCACCTTTGACGAACCCAGCTCGATAGCTACTATAAAGTTGTCTTCTGTTGCCATTATATGTTGTTTTGTTTTGTTTCTAAAGTTTTTTTACCCATCCACTTCAGCCTTGCGTCCCACAATCTGCGAAACGTGTTCAACTGATATTTCAGCATACTTATTCCAGCCCACCTCAGGCAACACCTTTTCGTAGAAAGTGTAAAGGTTGCGAAACTTTTGGCTAATGCTATCAGTTGTGCCAAAGTTAATGATGTGACTACCCACACGCGGAACCATTTGAATGTGTTGCTGCGACGTCACATAAATTTGTTCTATTTGGTCGTTCCAAAAAGGGTCATCACGCAAAAAGCGGCCCAACTGCACCAATTGTTTCTTAGCAAAAGTTTTGCTAATGCAGCCTGTGGCCACCACCAAATCGGCCGAATAGCCTTGCGGATTCATCACGTTGCCCTTGTTGTCAATGTAATAATCATCACCATTGTCGGCTTTCACGCGCAATAGCGGCAAACGTTGCAAAATGAGTACATTTACTACGCCACCAGGCGATTTGTAACACGACACAGAGTCAATAAACGAGTTGCGACGCAAAGCGCGCTCTATGGCAACACCATCAATTTGCTTCATTTCGCGTCCCACGGGGTAAAGCCCCGATTGACGCAGCAAGTGGTCGGCTTCATCGGTTGTGATGAACCCCGCGTGCGAGCTATCTGCTATTGAAAAGCAAACCTGCTTGCACACCGTTGTGTCGCCATGTGTGGTAAAGTCGACGAAGGCAAAGCACAGATACACTATGATGCCTGCCAACAATATGAGTTTTACGAATGTTTTCACTGCAAGTAATTTTTTACCCATTACACGCGCCCATGTGTCAAACGCTCACTTCACGAATAAAGTGAGCCAACACTACACACGACATCACATCAGCACAAAGTTGTGCCCCATCACATCCGGCTTATTTTTGGCTCAAAATATCCTTAATTTGCGGAATGTAGTCAACGGCATCGCCAGCTCCTAACACTATGAGCACATCAAAATCCTCTGATTTTACAAAAGCAGGAATATCCTTCTTTTCAATCAAATGCTTTTCGATGCCTGGGCGCAAATTGTCATATATAATCTGACTGGTAATGCCAGGAATTGGTTTCTCGCGAGCGGGATAAATCTCTGTCAATATCACCTCGTCAAGCAACGAAAGACTCTCGGCAAAGTCTTTATAAAAGTCGCGCGTACGTGTGTAAAGATGTGGTTGGAAGATGGCCGAAATTTTACGTCCATTAAACACCTCACGAATGCTCAAAATGCTCTGCTTTATTTCAGCAGGATGGTGTGCATAGTCTGATAGCAAAACATGGCGATCATTTTTCAGCGCAAAGTCAAAGCGACGATCCACGCCAGCAAAGGTCAACATGGCCTTTTTTATTTCATCGGCCGTAGCGCCTGCTATTTGTGCCAAAGCCATGGCAGCAATACCATTTTCAATATTAATGCTTACAGGCACGCCCAATTCTATGTTGGCTATGTTGCCTAAAGGCGAAACAAAGTCAAACACAATGTGTCCGCCCCCAATGCGAATGTTTTCAGCATGAAAATCACCCTCGGTGCGATCATAAGTATAAACACGCACTCCAGCTTGCGGATGGGGCTGCATTTTGAGGTTACGATGAATAATGAGCGCGCCACCAGGTTGAATCAGTTCGGTGTAGTGGCGGAAACTCTCAAGGTAAGCCTCCTCAGTGCCATAAATGTCAAGGTGATCAGCATCAGTCGCTGTAATAACTGTGGCATAAGGACGCAAATGATGAAATGAGCGGTCAAACTCATCGGCTTCAATCACCACATAGGGAGAATCCTTGCTCAACAAGTAGTTAGTGCCATAGTTTTTAGTAATGCCACCCAAAAAAGCGTTACATCCCACATGACTCTCATGCAACAAGTGTGCAGTCATTGAGGTAGTAGTTGTTTTGCCATGTGTACCAGCCACACAGAGGCCCTTCATTGAGCGCGTAAGCGTGCCCAGCACCTGTGCACGCTTTTGTATATCAAATCCGTTTTCACGGAAATAAGTCAATTCTTTATGAGTAGCAGGGATAGCGGGAGTATAAACCACCAACGTTTCACTCTTGTCGCGGCAAGCAGCAGGAATGAGTTCAGGGTTATCCTCATAGTGAATATCGGCTCCCTCAGCACGAAGTTCCTCAGTCAGTTCACAAGCAGTGCGGTCATAACCAGCCACCACCAAGCCTTTTGATAAAAAATAGCGTTCCAAGGCGCTCATGCCGATGCCACCGGCACCGATAAAATATACTGATTTCATTGTATGCGTAGCAAATATGCAGTTATTCTTTCTTATTCAAGTTTCGGATTTAGCAAGGGCGGGCTAAATCCGAAACATGAGTTTCTTATTTTAAGTAGGTGTTATTCTTACTTGATAGCTGAATGTCTTAAAGCTTTTGCCCTTACAGGGCGCGACTATTCCAACACGCGATACCCAGGGTGCCGCTTCGCTTGCCCTGGGCTATGGACTCCATTGGGCTTTTATTGACATCATCGGCTGCGGCTCAGCAATTCATGCAAGCTTGACTGCATTCGCCTTGCACGATGATTTAGCCCGCCCTTGCTAAACCCGAAACATGAGTAAACTTATTTTAAACACCTATTTATTACGCGTTGGCGGAATTAGTAAACAAGTTGACAAGTTAACGGGTTTACAGGTAAGTTTGCCGAGCTTTTTAAGTTTCCTGTCATTCTGGCTTTAACATAATAAGTGGTGTAAAGCATACTTACTTGTTAACCTGTCAATTTGTTAACCCGTTAACCTGAAATTCCGCCAACGGGTATTTATTACCCTTCAGTAAGTTGCACCAACAAGCATCGTAAATGTATAAGAATCACCTATACGCTCATCAGTATGCCACCTTCATCCAGTTATTGCTGTTCGGCCAACTTTATCACCTCATCGGCTATATCAGAGGCTGCGTTAGGACGAGCCAAATTCAGCACATTACGACTCAGCGACTCCAATTTGTCATGATCAGCCACCGTGTTAATGGCCAAGGGGAGCAAAGTGCGGCGTGCATCAGCATCGGCCACATAAAGGGCAGCCCCTTTCTGCACCAAAGCCAACGCATTTTTGGTTTGATGGTCCTCAGCCACATTGGGTGAGGGAACCAGCACCACAGGTTTACCCAACAAGCAGAACTCTGAAATGCTACCTGCGCCAGCTCGCGAAATAACGAGGTCGGCAGCAGCATAAGCTTGTTTCATGTCGCTTATAAAGTCCATCACCTTCAGGTTATCAGGACAGCCACGGCGTTCAAGTTCTGCCTTTATTTCAGCACTATAGTATTTACCCGTTTGCCACACAAACTGTACATTGCTTTGCTGCTTCACTAAGGACAAGTTGCCCAACACGCAGTCGTTAAGTGTGCGAGCGCCTAATGAGCCACCCACGATAAGAATGGTGCGCTTGCCTGGCACCAACCCCAAGGCACGTACAGCCTCATCTTTAGGCAGCGTATTGTCAAGCAAATTCTGCCGAACAGGATTTCCCGTGAAAATTATTTTATCAGCAGGGAAGAAACGTGCCATACCATCATAGGCCACACATATTTTTCGTGCCTTTTTGGCCAGCAACTTATTCGTCACACCGGCATACGAGTTTTGTTCTTGCAACAGTGTGGGGATGCCCATGCTTTCGGCCACATTCAGCGTTGGACCGCTTGCATAGCCACCTACACCCACAGCCACCTGTGGCTTGAAGTCACGAATAATTTTGCGAGCCATGCTACGGCTCTTCATTATTTTGAACAGAACAGGAATGTTCTTCAATAAACTCTTGCGATTAAAGCCTGCTATCGGCAAACCCTTAATGGGATAACCTGCAGCAGGCACACGTTGCATTTCCATGCGTCCCTCAGCACCCACAAATAGTATTTGGGCATCAGGACGTTTGGCGCGTATTTCATTGGCTATTGACACGGCCGGAAAGATGTGTCCGCCTGTGCCACCGCCACTAATGATGACTCTTAATTCGTTGTTCATAATTCAACACGATATAGTACACCGCAAAATTAGCAAATTTTTTTGGTGTTAACACCGATTCACGTCATCGTTTTTCAAAAAAAATCACATTTTTGCTTATATGCCTCCCCATCATGTTACCAACCATGCGACAAAAGCGCTAAAAGTTGATGATTTATGCCTTCACATTCTCATCGTTTTACACAATATGCAAGTTTAGGTTGATAACGTTTCTTTACAGAAAACAACACTCCACAAAGCGTTTCATCACCCTACCTATTGTTATGCCCTACAAACCTATCATTGGGACAACTTTTTCAATACTACAAATAATCCATCTTCTTCATTTTAACATCATTATCAAACAAAAAAAGCAACTATTCAGTGCCAAACAATCAAGTTGATTGCCCCACTCCTGAATAATTGCTTTTTTAAAATAGGACTTTAGCACAAAGCTTCGCCCAAAGTATTTTTACTTCAAATATTTGTTAAGTTATCCACCACATTACGCAGTTCAGTAACGTTATGAGCAACCGCGTAATAATCAGCAGGTTGACCACTTATTAAACCTTGTGCAAACAAGTTATCAAGTGCCTGCAGCAAAGCATCCCAGCAACCCTCAACATTGTAGAATACCACAGGCTGGTGACGAATGCCTATTACCGTATTAGCCATCACCGTAAACACCTCGTCGAGTGTACCTATGCCACCTGGCAAAGCCACCAGCACATCACTCTCGCGGTTCATCATCGCTTTACGATCGTTCAAGTCAACACAACGAAATGTCACGTCAATGGCATCACTCACCAAGCCACGCTGTACTATTATGTCGGGCACCATGCCATACACTCGTCCACCATGAGCTTTGACCTGCTGTGCCAACACCTCCATCAACCCTTTGCGCGCGCCACCATACACCAAGGTATGTCCCTCATTACCTATAAAAGCACCCACCTGCCGAGCAGCTTCAACGTAGCTGTCAGGCAGGTGGTCTTTTGACGAAAGATATACGCCTATTTTCATTTTACTGCAATACATTCAATTTCAATGCGTGCATTTTTTGGCAGAGTTTTTACTGCCACTGCCGAACGAGCGGGGAAGGGTGCTTCAAAGAATTGGGCATACACTTCATTCATATCAGCAAAGTCGTTCATATCAGCCAAGAACACGCTTGTTTTCACCACATTTGCCATGGTAAGTCCTGCCTCGGCTAAAATGTTTTTTATATTGTTGAGCGACTGTGCTGTTAACTCTTTAATGCCTCCTTCAGCAAACTGTCCTGTTGCTGGATTAATAGGCAACTGTCCTGACACATAAACTGTTCCTGCAGCCTCAACTGCTTGACTGTAAGGACCAATGGCCGCAGGGGCCTGAGTGGTTGAAATAGGAGTTTTCATGTTTATCAAAATTTTATATGTTAATTCATTAGCGGGTTAACGGGTTAACAAGTTAACGGGTTAACGGGTAAGTAACTGAAGTTTCGGATTTAGCAAGGACGGGCTGAAACATCGTGCAAGGCGAATGCAATCAAGCTTGCTTGAATTGCTGAGCCGCAGCCGAGGATGTCAATAAAAGCCCAATGGTACACATAGCCCAGGACAAGCGAAGCGACACCCTGGGGTTTCGGATTTAGCAAGGACGGGCTGAAGGCCCAATGGAGCACATAGCCCAGGGCAAGCGAAGCGACACCCTGGGGTTTCCGCATAGTAGAGTCTCCGCGCCCTGAAAGGGCAAAAGCCTTAATCATTAAACACATACGCCTCGTCGAATTCTACGCCGTATGATAACAAGGTATGTATATTTGGCTCAATGATTGTGCCATGTCTTAATGCTTTTGCCCTTTCAGGGCGTCATTACATTTCGTCATGTGAACCCAGGGTGTCGCTGCGCTTGCCCTGGGCTATGTGCTACATTGGGCCTTCAGCCCGCCCTTGCAATATCCGAAACTTGAGTAAGATGTATGTATATTTTGCTCAATGATTGCGCCATGTCTTAATGCTTTTGCCCTTTCAGGGCGTCATTACATTTCGTCATGTGAACCCAGGGTGTCGCTGCGCTTGCCCTGGGCATTCTATGTGCTCCATTGGGCCTTCAGCCCGCCCTTGCTATATCCGAAAATTGAGTAAGGAACTGTCCCCCCATGTGCAAGGGGTTACAGGCTTTCGTATTGCACGCGATAGCTCCAACTCAAAGCCTCTATGGAACTGTCCCCTCATGTGCAAGGGGTTACAGACTTTCGTATTGCACGCGATGGCTCCAACTCAAAGCTTCAATGGTTATGTTCACATACTGACACTTTTCGCCATTGAGGAAGAAGTCGAGCGAGAATTGATATTCGCGGTCTAAATATTCTTGTGCTGAGTAATTGTAAAACTCATAAGCCTGTCGGCCATCGGCCAATGTGCTGGACAAATCAATGTTGACCACCTTGTTGCCCGTAGCCTTGTGCGTAATAACAAGGTGGGCATTGTGGGCATTGTGGGCATTGTTGGCCGCTGCTTTATGCAGCAACAGGCGGTTGGTCATGAGTTCGTAGTGAGCTGTGCGCATCAGTTGTGCCTCACCCGTGTTAGTGTCTTCATTATCAGTGCGCTGTGTTGGGGTAGTTGTGCTGAGGTTCGTTGTCCACTGCGCATAGGGTGTGTAGAGCAAACGTTCGTCATTGGCATCCAACTCATTGTTATAGAGCAGACGTCCGTTGTTATCATAGACCTGCACCTCATAGTCCTCGTCGTGCATATCAGCAGGGTCGACAGTTTGGCGCAGGGTAATGTTCAGTTGTTTGGTGTCGCGTATGAGCGAAATGTGATGTTGAGTCTTTTGGTTAGGTTTTATGTTCACCCAAGCCTCTTCGTTGTCAACATGTCGTGTAGCCCAAAGTGTATCGAGTGGGCAGTTTTGATTATTAACGAGCGCATAACCTGGTTGATGGTTAGCTTCGTTGCGGTCGAGCACCACATTGAGTTGTGTGATGTCATCGCCAGGGTAAAGAGTTGTTCGGCGCATTTTAGCACCAGGTGTGGCCAAAGTTTCGTTGTAGTTCTTTTGGTTAGCCAATGCCACAATGCGGTAGCGTCCTACGGGTAGTTCACTCTGCGCAATGTGCCACACAAAATTTTTGTCCTTAAGCGGTGCTGCGAGTGGGGTATTAGCCGTGTCCTTTTGTAGCACCAAGTGGTTATCCTTGTCAAACACGTACAGACTCATTCCTCCCACATGGTCATTGAACATGTCGGCACGCTGAATGTTATAGTCATAGCTAAAGCTGACGTCGAGTCCAGTAGGGCAAGGTTCCAAGTCGGTATCCATTTGTGCACAACTGGTCATAAAGGCAACCCCCATAAAGGCCACAGCGTTCAACATCAAGTTCAGCAAGTTTGAAAGGGATTTCATGCTTAGTTTTGTTTTTGTATATTTAAAAGGGGCGCACGCACCTTTATTATAACGTGCGCCCCATTTATTATGTGTAGTAAATGAATTACTGAAGTGTTACGTCCTGCTGACGCTTAGCCCATGAGAGAACGTTGATCTTAACTGAAATGTAAGAATCGAGGTTGTCATCAGGAGTGTTGTCAGGTACAGTAATATCAGGTGTACCAATTTTATTAACACCAGTAATGCTAAGGTTGTACCAGTTGTTACGAAGTACACCATAACGACCTAAGAAGGCTGCATCACCACCTTTATAAACAACTCCTGTTGTAGGAGTATTCTGAGTGTTATTAACATTCCATGGAGTCAAATCATCACCAAAGTGCTTGATAAGGATTTGATAGTAGCAATCACCTCCGCGATAAATTGAAATTCGGCCAAAGTAATCTTTTACGAGTTCAAATAAAGCCTTATCATTTGTAACAGCAGATTCTTCACTATAAACTGTGCTATTAATTTTAAAAGATTTCAGTGCATAGTACCTTGCCTCGGGCTCTGTTACTGCTTTAGTAGCATCATCATTCTTATGAGCATAATAGTCAAAAGTAATATCTGTAATATTGGCATTTGTTGTATTCACAGCCTCAACTGCAGTCAAGCCCTTGATTTTTTCAGCAAGTTTGTTATTTATATCTGAAAGATTTGCATAGGTTGCATAATCTTCATTGTACATGAACTTATCGCCTGTATCACCGTCAGCACCAATATGAACCTTTACAAGTGCACGAGTTGTATTCTTGTAATTCATATTTGCAACATCAAAGGTGTTCTCAAAGCAATATTGAGGATTTGATATATTACCCGTAACATCAGTTTCAGCTACTCTTTTAAATGGATTAGGATTAGTTACAGTAGCAGCATCATTCCACAAAGTATAAGCACCATCACCATCATAGGCCCAATAGGTTCTATAATAGGTATTATTTGCATCTACAGCTGTAGTTCCTTTAAAACGACCTTCGTTTGTAGTATAAGCATTCCAAATAGAAAAACCTTGAACATTACGAACTATTTGAGTATTAGTTCTGGTGTTGTCCAAAGTCCATCCCGTGATAGTCCATTTGGGAGCACTTGCAGCAATCTTATCAATTGTACCATTCGTACTTCCATCCAACGTAACCTTAGCAACAGCACGTTCTACATAAACTTCAGCTGCGGGTGCTTTAGCTGCTTCTGCTGCAGAATTCTTAATCATAGTTCCGTCAATAGTTGAAAGCGTATGAACATCACCAGAGGCGTCAGCTAAAGGAGCATTTCCCATAAGGAAATTTGCAGATGCATTACCACCAGTTGTTGCTTGTTTTAAGAATTCAGTAAAGTTTCCACTAAATGCAGTCGTAGAACCATTTATATTCAACGAAGTGTGCTCTATATCATCACCTCCAGCATTAGTAGTGCTTAAAACGCCAGTTGAGTTTATTGCTACATAGGCATAAAGCTTACTTGTTGTATTATCAATAGCTTTAATCTTACGAGTCAGCTTTGAAGTGGCAGTTATGTTGTTGTCACTTGTAGACTCTTTGTCGAAGACATTGCTGAGTTTGTAAGCTGCTACGAAATTTGCGTCTGCTTCATTTGCACCTTGAAAAAGAATCAGCATGACATCATTCACCTTGTACTCATCAGCAGTACCATCCTCAAACTTGTCATTTGCAGCGCGCATGCCCGTAGACTTAGTAGTAGGCAAGTTCAATGAAAGGCTTACATAGCCAGTACCATCGCTATTCCATTGTGCACCATTGCCTTTTTCGACATCGGTGCTGTCGCTACACGCTGTAAGCGATGCTGCAGCAAGAGCGGCAAGTAAAAACTTGTTCAGTTTCATTGTAGTAAAAATTTTATTTGTTAATAGATAATTGTTTGTTCTGTGATTGAAAGAGCTTGCTTACTTTATCAACATCAAATTGCTGCGAGCTGCATCACATCCAGCAGCCGCGGCAGTAGTAAATAAATCAGTAGCTACATCATATTTTCCCTCGCAAAGGGCTATAACCCCTCGCAAGTTGGTAGCCTCAGGCGTATTGCCTACACGTTTTAAATACTCCTTGGCTTGCAACACATCGCCTTGACGCAACATAATGTTGGCGGCATTGACGTTGGCAGCAACATCCGTGGGATAAACGTTGGCGGCCGTAATGATTACCTTGTTATAATCGTCGCTGCCCTCAGCATAGAGGTTGGCTATACGATACATTTTGGTGAGCGAAAGCAAACGAGGCTCGGTGCTGATGAGCTGCGCTGCCTCTTGGTCGCTCATAGGACGTATTTTGTAACGCACCTCATAGTCAGAATGGCGCAAGTAGGGATAACAAGCATTGAGCAACGTGTTATATGCCTCAGGATACTCGGCTTTGATGCGGTGGTCACGGGCATCAGGCTCCATGTCTGAACGTATGATGGATAGCAAGGCTGCCTTTTCGGGCATATTGCTATGCACCACAAATGAATCGAGTCCAGCCCAGTCCTCAGGGGTACTCTGTACATGATAAACCGAGGCGGGTATGTCATATTGTCGCTGCACATAATCCTTGAGCGTAGCAGCACGGCCTTGGGCTAAACGCACATTGTTGTCCCAAGGACCTTCAGGCGAAGCATAACCATGTATGCTGATAGAGGTGATGCTCACCTTTGAGTTATGACGCACGGTGTCGATGGTGGCCATAATCTTATGCAACTCGGCAGCATTGTTGTGATAGTCGGGGTGTAGCTCGGTGCGGTTGACAGGGAAGTCAAGGTAGGCACGACCTTGCAATGAAAGCACGGGGTCGTCGCCCGACACGGCTGTTTGCATATTAGCCAAGGCACACTTTTGCTCCCAATGTGGATTCACCTCATAAGGGGCACCCACATTGCGCCCCATCAAGTTGCCACATCCGCAAGTGTCGGTGTTAATGCGCACAGTGGCATTATTCATCCATGATTCATAGGCTATGACTTCACGGTAATCGTAGCTTTGTGGAGTGCCATTGTGGCGCTGTAGCTCTATGGCATCGGGATAGTGAACATTGCCACCATTGCGTAGGTACACATAGTGTTGCTTGCGGCCATTGACTATGAGTGAGCGCAACGTTTGTGTATGTCCTGCAGCATCTTCAACCACAGGTGTGAACACGAATGTTTGGTTAGGGCGCACACGTAGTGAGTCCATCACCATTTGCCAACTTACCACAAAGTTGGCACTTCCTGCAGGTTGGGCTTGCAAGCCGCACACAGTTTGCGCCGTAGCACTTATGGCCCAACTGCATAGGGCAAGGAGTAATAAGGGGAATATGTTTTTGACTTTCATCGTAGATGACTTTTGAAGAGTTAAAGTAAGCCCTACGCGTTGGCGGAATTAGTAAACAAGTTGACAAGTAAACGGGTTAACAGGTAAGTTTGCCAAGTTTTTTAAGTTTCTTGTCATTCTGGCTTTAACATAATAAGTGGTGCAAAGCATACTTACTTGTTAACCTGTCAACTTGTTAACCCGTTAACCTGAAATTCCGCCAACGGGTAAACTCTTAGAACACATACATCAAGCTAAGAGCCAACTTATCGGGACCAAAGTAATGTTTGTGTCCTTCGTCGAGTTGAGTGCCACATTCAGCACAGGGGAATTTTTTATAATGAATGTATTGATAGCCAACCCCCACAGAGGCTTCAAGATTCCAATGTCTACCTAATATCCATTGATAGCCATAAGTAACACCTGCACCAGCATTCCAGCCCTCATAACGCATTTGGTCGAGGTCCTTGGGCCAATTGTAAAAGGGAAGTTTAAAATGACGGAGTTTAGCAAAATTAAATTCACCCCCCATGGCATGTACACCCACAAAGTGACCATTAAACTTTGAACATGGCCACCAACGATACGCTGCACCCACTTGCCATTGTTTCCACTGACGATCGTCATTAAGTGGGTGCTTCCATATATTCAGACTATAAGTTGCTTGTAAAGTATGTTTGCTGCCCAAACCTAACTCTACCCCAATATTGGGCGTAAGAGTTGCGTCGTAAAGTAAATTCGTCTTTACGGCAACACGCTGCGCTGACAGTCTCAGACTGATGGCAAATAACAGGAGCAGCATCACAAAATATTTTGAACAACATTCCTTGTTCATATATATAAATCCTTTTTAATAAGTTCATTTTCAGCTGATGGGAATTTTCATCAAATAGGTGTGGCCATCTGCTGGTGTTTGTTTTCAGTGCGCTTGTGCGTTTTACTAATCTCTTATAGAATAGGCCGCAAAAATAGAAAGAAAAACATAAAAAAGGAATTTATTTTAAAAAAAATGTACAGGTGTCAACTAATTTGTAACTATTACAATAAGCCTTTTCGTCTATTGTCTATTTTTCACCCCCCCAATAACTTGAATACCACTTGAGTATCAATGCTTTCACGTACACAAGGAGTTAACATTACGCACAGAGAAAGGTAAAATTTATTTCTATTAGTTGGAACCTTCATTTGCCATAAGCGCAGCTAACCCTATTCGTACTACTTTCACTTACATCTTAATATATCGGAAAAATGTGTTAAAACCAAGGTCGAGTACTTTTACATTATGCTAAATATTCGTACATTTGTCAACGCATCAATTACATGTGTTGATAACAACGCATAGTGAACCAGTTAGTTTAATGAAAAAGTTGAGCGATTACCCGTTTGCGGAATTTCAGGTTAACGGGTTAACAAGTTGACAGGTTAACAAGTAAGTATGCTTTACACCACTTATTATGTTAAAG
>ERZ506967.332-NODE-332-length-15187-cov-5.31285_pt1 | contig 15187 bp, 9 predicted proteins | sample MGYA00513169_ERZ506967 | MGnify/ENA metagenome assembly ERZ506967 | reverse complement strand
GCCGGTATATTCATAAATACCCTTGGCCTCGTTCCACACCTCTTCCTGCGCACGGCCGCCCAGGGTGATGAGATGATAGAGATTGTTGATACCGCCTTCGATCATAAACAGGAGATACGCAATTTCTACTGCCAGAAATAAAATACCCTTTACGATCTGTTTGTGAGCCAGATTTCCCAGTCCCAGAAAAATAACGCGCTCTTCCGATGTATCCGTGTCCGGGAAAGACAGGATCTGACTGTTTTTCTGCTCATCTTCCCACCTTGTCGTCTTTCCCTCAAGAATCTGATTCTCTCCCACCAGCAAATCTTCAAGTAAATCCCCAAAAAGATCCTGCAAATTACCGTTGAAGTAAAACGAATATTACGATTTTCAATATTCATAATACCTCCTCTCCCTTTTACTTCTGATATTCCTCAATTCTGCAAACATGTTCTTTTGTCTTTTTATTATAATTAATTCCTACCAGAAGCAAGTTTCCCTGATATTCTTCCAGACTTCTGCAATATTCTTTGTCCTTAATCTGCGCAAGCGCACCCTCTGCTGTTTTGTCCCATTTCAGTTCTACAACCAGCGCCGGTTTGTCCTGGTATCTTTTTCTTGGTACGAAAACAAGATCCGCAAACCCTTTTCCCCCAGGCAGTTCACGGTAAACCGTGTAAAAATTCCGTGCTGCATACAGCGCCAGTGAAATCGTATAGCTCAACGCATTTTCATCATTGTACTGAAGCTGTGACGTTTCAAAATGTGCCAGCCGAATTCCCTCTGCTACCTGTGTTTCCTGTTTTTCCCACACAGCCTGCAGAAGATCTGCGGAATTTTTCAGTGCCTTTGAAATATCTCCCCATTGGGAAACGGTTACCGCACTGGCATATTCTGACTGTACCTCGGCATTCGGAATAAAAACATATTTATTCTGTTCCTCATAACCAAGATATCCAAGATGAATCAGCAGTGTCAGCACATCATCCTCTGTCCGGAAAGTTGTCATATCATTCGTAAAACTGCCCGTGTTCACCGGAATCTTTTTCCCTGCCATCATCTGCAGTACGTCATCCCGCAGGCCGTCAAAATTCAGATCAATATACCACTGTAGTGCTTCAAATGTTTCTGTCTGATTCCAGTAATTGCCGATTTTCCGGAATCGCATGGCATTGACAACCGAACGCGGGCTGTAAACCGAACTTTCTCCCGGGAACGAATAGCCGTCATACCAGTTTTTAATTTCTGCCAGATCCATCTGATACCGGCCGCAGAGTTCTTCTACTTCCTGCTCCGTAAATCCTACATATTCTGCGAGCGGCCCTGGATCAAGCATTGTAAATTCATCAAACATATTCAGTGCAGAATGGGTTCCATATTTTTTGATCGGCAGAATACCCGTCAGATAGGCAAGTGCTACGTAAACCTTATCTTTCAGAAAATCCCGCAGGAAATCAAGATACTCTTCCTGTGCTTTTTTATCCTGCTGATATTCCCGGAAAACACAGTCCCATTCATCAATGATAATGACAAACGACTGTTTTGTTGCCGCATAAATATCCTGCAGCGATTCTACCAGATCCGTATCGTCAAAGTAGTCCACGTCCGGATAACTGTTTTTCAGTTCCCGCAGCAGCATTCTTCGAACACGGTCAATCACCTGGCCAATTTCCTTGCTCCGGCTCAGAAATTCCTGCATATTCAAAAAAATCGTAGGATATTGATTTAAGTGCTGTGCAAATACAGCATTTTGAGAAATTTTCAATCCAGAAAAAAGTTCTCTGGAATCGCATTCCTTCCCATAATAAGCCGTCAGCATATCCGCCGTCATAGATTTTCCAAAGCGCCGCGGACGGCTGACACAGACATATCTCTGCACAGTATTAATCACCTGATTGGTATACTCGATCAGCCCTGTTTTATCCACATAAATTTCGGACTGAACCGCTTTTGCAAATTTTTCATTTCCCGGATTCAGATAAACTCCCATATTCCACCTGCGCCTTTCTCTTTCTACCTCTATCATACGATATTCTTGCCTTAAGTTCAATTTAGCATAAGTTGAAAAATGCCAGAATGTTTTTAACTGAGGCAAAACATTCTGGCTGTTTTTTCTGGGATTGCTATGAGTCAATTAATTAATGAATAAAGAACGCGTCCTCTTCCTCGTCTTCCACAACCGGTGTCATCGGGTTATACTCGGTTTCCACCAATTTTTTCACCAGCTCGTGATCGAAGTTGCGGCGGATTTCACAGGTTCTGTCGAAAATCATGGTTGCTTCATCCCCTGGGGTGCATGCCGGCCAGTTCGGGAGGGATGGGGTTTCCGGACTTCCGTAGCGGGCAAAGTTGATCCAGGCGGTGGCCATACGCTCCTGCAGACGGTCTGTTTCGCCCGGGACATTGCATACGGCGATGCGGTCGATGTTATGGAATACGAACGGAATCTCGGCACAATGCCATGCGGCTTTTCCGCCATCGATCGGGAATTCATAGGTAAACTGATAGGAATAAGTCGGCGCTTCTGTAAACTCCGATTTCTGACGAATGAATTCGATCGTGTCCGGACGGAAGAACGTATCCACAGACCACAGATCCACAATTGTTTTGTCCGGATATGCTTTTTCAAAAAGAGAAATCAGCTCCGGCGTTGCATCACCATATTTTCTCGTCAGGAACGCAATCTGTTCCTCACGGTTCATCTCATGTTTTCCCGGCACAACCGGTCCAAAATCAAACTCACCGATGTTGGTTCCTGCCAGCACAGGAATCGTTTTAGCGTGATCCGTAAATCCGCACTTGATCGGATTTCCGCGGAACCAGCCATTCTCCATCGGTCCCTGTCCGATATAGCAGCCTTTCGCAGCAACCTCTGCCTCAACTTTATTGTACGCATTTGACAGCTCATAATACGGGATCGTCTCAAGCTTCTCCACCTCGGACTCGTCCAGATTCAGTTCTTTTAACAGAGCCTTCACAATCGCGGTGCCGTCTCCGTCCTCTTTCTGATAAACCTTTGCCTCATAAACACCGCTCTCGATGATACCCTTCTGGAACAGGCCGTCTGCTGCCGGCGTATTCATCAGCGTTGCTACCTTCATACCGCCGCCGGACTGACCGAAAATCGTAACATTCTCCGGGTCTCCGCCGAATGCCGCGATATTGTCATGTACCCACTGCAATGCAGCTACCATATCTGCGTTTCCTGCATTCGCAGAATTTTTGTATTTTTCGCCAAACGGCGAGAGATCGAGATAACCGAGGATATTCAGCCGATGGTTCACGGAAACAACAACGACATCACCGAACTCGCTTAAGTGATCCCCCTCATATGCCACATGCTCAATCGCAGAGCCGGCGCTGAAGCCGCCGCCGTGGAGCCATACCATGACCGGCTTTTTCGCACCCGGATCAAGACTCTGTGTCCAGACATTCAGGTTCTGGCAATGCTCGTCCTGCGGCCAGTAACGATGCGGTACCAGCACCTCCATGTTCGGCTCGTCCTGCTTTAAAAGCGGACATACATAGCCGTACGCCAGCGCATTTTTGATTCCTTTCCATGGTTTCACCGGCTGCGGCATCTGGAAACGGTCCGCCTCGGCGTAATGGATTCCATGAAACGCGTATGTCGTATTCAGGCGGAAGCCACGTACCTTTCCCGCCTTTGTCTCTACTACCGGATCTGTTTTACTGCATACAAAATAATCTCCCATATTTCAGCTACCCTCTTTCTGCCCAATCCTATTCTGTGATGCGCAGTTTTCAAAAACTGCTGCAAAATCTTCACGATCCTTCCGTTTCATCAGGCTTCGAAACAACTGTCGTTTTTGCATTTACGCATCTGTTTCTTATTATACCAGACAATTTATTCGGAAACAATTCTTTTCACTTCCGTTTTCGGCTGTTTATATCAACAAAGTCCGAAAATCACGTCAAAAATGGATATTTCCATCACAACTTCAAAGTGCTACAATAAAAAAGAAGGTAAAATCAACGTAAAAAAGGGGACTACTATGACGAAAACAGTACAAAAGAGCAAAGCCCGCGATATGACCCAGGGCTCTATCTGGAAACAGCTTCTTCTCTTCTCGCTTCCGCTGATGGCCGGAAATCTCTTCCAGCAGCTTTACAACACCGTTGACAGCATCGTTGTCGGCAACTTTGTCGGCAAGGAAGCACTCGCCGCCGTCGGCTCCGTCGGTCCGATCATCAATTCTCTGATCGGCTTTTTCATGGGACTTTCCACCGGTGCCGGTGTCATTATCTCTCAGTATTATGGCGCAAAGGCGGATGAAAAGGTCAGCCGCACCGTCAGCACGACACTGGTGATGACGTTTATTCTCTCCATTGTCTTTACCATTCTCGGCATTCTCATCACGCCGTACATGCTCCGCATGATGAGCACACCGGACGATGTCATCCGTGAGTCGGCAACGTATCTTAAAATTTACTTTGGCGGTGTTGCCGGTCTGATGTTCTACAACATGGGCTCCGGCGTTCTCCGCGCTGTCGGCGATTCCCGCCATCCGCTGTATTTCCTGATTTTTTCCGCTGTTGTCAATACCGTGCTCGATCTTTTGTTTGTCGTTTCCTTCGGCATGGGAATCGAGGGTGTGGCGCTTGCAACCGTTATTGCACAGTGCCTTTCGGCGGTTCTGACGCTGTATGTGCTGACCACAACAGACGGCCCATACCGCATCTGTTGGAAAAAGCTCTGCATGGACTGGTCTTTGCTGTACCGCATCGTCTGCGTCGGACTGCCGGCAGCGATCCAGCAGATGGTGACTTCCGTTTCCAACGTTTTCGTGCAGTCCTATATCAATGTATTCGGCTCGGATGTTATGGCAGGCTGGAGTGCCTGCATGAAAATCGACCAGTTTATGATGCTGCCGATGATGAGTGTTGGTCTTGCTTCGACCACCTTCACCGGACAGAACGTCGGTGCCAGCTACATTGACCGTGCAAAGAAGGGTGCTACAACCGCATTCCTGCTTGCTGAGCTTGTAACCATTGTGATGATGATTCCTCTGCTGATTTTCGCCCCGCAAATGGTCTATCTGTTTAACCAGGAGACAGCTGTGATTCGTTACGGAACCCTGTTCCTGTATCTGCTCTCCCCGTTCTACATTCTCTGCTGCGTCAACCAGGTTTATTCCAACGTCCTGCGTGGCGCAGGAGACACCAGAACACCAATGATCGTAATGCTCGGAAGCTTCGTCGTGTTCCGCCAGATTTACCTGTTTGTGATGTCTCATATATTTGATTCCATCATTCCGATTGCACTTGGTTATCCGGCGGGATGGCTGGTATGCAGTGTTCTGATTTATGCCTGCTATCGAAAATTCCGGTGGGATAAAGGAATGCGGAAAAGCTGAAGGATTCCTTTCCTGACATAAGCAAAAGGGGCTGTTGCACTAAGAAAATGAACGTAGTGCGACAGCCCCTTTTTTCGCATTATTTTTTCAGGAGTGCTGCTGAATGCTCTTCAGTTAAAATAACTCCGCAATCGCCGCGATCTTCTCACAGTTTTCCGGCAGCGGGTCGTTTATTTTCGGTGACTGGCGCGTTGCCACGTAACGGCTTGCGATTCCGGCAGAGGCTGCACCGTGGCAGTCAGCGATGTCGTCATTTCCTGTCATCAGGCATTCTGCCGGATCGAGGTGATACTGCTTCAGCAGCATCTCATAAAACGCCGGATCCGGCTTTTTCACACCGGCATCCGATGAGAGCAGGATTCCGTCAAAGTATCTTGTCAGACCGAGCAGGGAAATTTCCGGCGCGGTGAAAAGCGCCTGTGCATTGGACAGCAGAAAAACCTTCTTTCCTGCGTCTTTTAAACGCTGCAGCATTTCCGGCACGCCCGGGAACAGTTTCAGTTCTTCTATCGAAATCGCACGGAACATTTTCGCCAGATCCGCAATTTCTTCTTCCGTTACCGAAACAGCTTTATCCTCAAACAGCTGCCGGAACACATCTGCAATACCGATTTCCGGTACATGGCTGCCGCAGCATTCCATTCCAAGTGCAGCTTCCTGCTCTTTGATTTTTGTCTCATACGCCATCCGGAGTTCTTTCGGCTCATAGGCGGCGCCTTTCATCCCAAAGAACAGGCTCATTTTTTTCCAGAGATACGCTTTCTTTTCATTCGTATGTATATCTACCAGGGTTCCATATAAATCAAAGATATAATTCTGATACATCCTTCATCATCCTTTCTGTACGGAAGATTTTCCACACGACACGTATTCTACCAGACTTTTCTCCACAATTCCATGTCTTTTTTCCAGACTTCCTATCTTTTTTCTCTACCCGGGCTGTCCATCAGACCAGATCGTTGAAACCTGTTTTGTCTTGCTCTCTGTAAGAAAGAATCCTGCCCGGAGGGCTTTTTACTTTATCGGAAAATTCAACGAAGTTTCCGGTAACGTAAAAAAAATTCCCCCGTACAGATTTTGTCCGCAACAGGGGAATTCATTACATCTCACAGTCTCCTGCGAATTGTAATCTTTGATTTACTTTCTCGCATCCAGCATTTCTTTCACCAGACGAATATACTCCGGTGTCGTTCCGCAGCAGCCGCCGACAATGCCTGCACCCGCGTCTACCAGAATGTTCATATATTTTGCAAACGTCGGCGCATCCATGCTGTAGATTGCCTCACCGGTCGGCGTGATTTTCGGCAGGCCGGCATTCGGTTTTACAATAACCGGTACTCTTGCCACTTTTTTCATGGAATTTACGACTGCCTCAAGCTGATCCGGTCCGACCGAGCAGTTCAGTCCTACGGCGGATGCTCCCATTTCCTGCAGTGTCTCAACTGCTTCCACAGCGTTTCCGCCGAACAGGGCAGAACCGTCTGCTTCCAGCGTCAGAGAACATATAATCGGCAGATCGCAGACAGAAAGTGCAGCATCCATAAAGACACACGTTTCGTCTACGCTCAGCATCGTCTCCGCTACCAGAAGATCAACGCCTGCATTTGCTACCGCTGTTACCTGCTCTGTGTAGGATTCCAGCAGCTCTTCATAAGAGAGATCGCCTTTTGGCTGCAGCATTTTTCCTGGTGTAGAAAAATCTCCCGCAATCAGCGCACCTGTTCCGGCAAGCGCTTTTTTCGAAATGTCCACCAGGCGTGCATTCAGCTCCTCCACCTCGTTTTCTCTTCCATAATCCGCTAATTTCAATCTGTTTGCACCAAAGGTCGGCGCATAGACAATCTGGCTTCCCGCCTCCACGTAAGCCTTCTGTAAATTTGCCAGAATATCAGGATGCTCCAGAACCCAAAGTTCTGTACTGACTCCTTTTGGCATTCCCGCTTTTGTCAGATTTGATCCGGTTGCGCCATCCAATAAAATGACACCTGCTCCGGCAAGCTGTTCAAATTCTTCTCTTGTCATTTTCTTTTCTCCATTCTGCCCGAGTTCCCTGCAGCACATGTCCGCGTATACTGACAAATCCCGGCTGTTTTTTCTGAACCTGCCGCACTTTTCGCGTCAAATTCATGTTCAGTATAGCATTGTATTGTTTTCCCGACAAGTAGAAAAGAGGTATCCGTTTTGGATACCCCTTCGTCTGTTTCTGTTCACGGATGTTCAGCAAACCCCGACATTCTCAATCATGATGCGCGTCTGAATGATGTGTCTCCGAATGATGCGTCTCCGAATGATGTGTCCTGCCCGAGCTGTTCCCCCCACCGGACGGGATATTCTTCGGTGACCCCGGAGACAAATTTGTTCCCTGGTTCACACGGGTTGCTTTCTGTCCATTTTCCACCTGCGAGGATGCCGATACCGTTGAAACACCCGAATCGGAACTGTTTTCCGTTGCAGCATTTTTTCCACACGCAACGAAAGCCAATACTGCTGTACCGACAAGTACGGAAATTACTGCCTTCTTCATTTCTCCACCTTCTTTCCTGGTACATCGTTTTCGCCTGAACATTAGAGCGTGTCTGAAAAATTATTTCCGCAATTTGCGAGATACACTCTGGTTGTAATTTCATTTTAAATGAACTTCTTACTATTGTCAATTTACTCTACAAATTCCCTATTATTTTCTTTTTTTTGTTCAAAAATATTTTCAGACACAAACAGCAGCCGGACCCCTCTCCCGGATCCGGCTGCCGTTTGTCCTGTATCGTATGCTTTTATTCTGCAGTGCTTGAAGACGTCGAATCAGTGCCTGTGCTGCTTGTCGATGTCGTTTCGGTACTGCCTGATGTCGTGCTGTTAGACGTTGTACTATCCGTTGCTGTACTGTCCGTTGTTGTGCTGTCGGTTGTGGTTCCATCTGTGGAATCTGTAGAAGCGCTGTCAACTGCCATCGTATACAGATCTGCGTCCGTTACTTCAAGCTTTTTCCAGTTGGATGCGACCTTGATATCGCTCTCCTTTACCCATCCATCCAATGTATCGTTGTACTTATCCGATTTGCGGTTGGAAATGATAGTCTGTCTTCTGGACTCGGTTTTGTCCTCGTCGAATGCTTTATCTACACGGATCACATAATATGCATCGTCGCCTTCGATGACACCGTCATAATACTCGCCATCCTTCAGCTTTGCTGCTTCTTCCGCTACTTTATCTCCAAGAGAACAGGTATCGTCATCGTCTTTCTCCGATCCGGTTCCAAAGGATGTCTCGGAAGAGGTCAGATAAGAAACCTCAGAGGAGGAATCGCTGGCGGAACTGCTCGATGTGCTCGCGCTTGAAGCGTCGGATGCGCTTGTGTCGGAAGCATCGGAAGAAGAGCTGCTCTCATCGGAGCTGTCGGCAGAATCGGTGGAATCTGCGGTATTCTCCGCATTTAACTGATCGTTCAGCTCCTTGCGCAGATCGGTAAACGATGCGGTTGCCGGATCCTCAGACTCTTTTAAGAGATCCAGGAATCTCTGTGCGATTTCTTTCTTTGCCGCTTTTTCCTCGTCCGTCAAATCAATCGTTTTTCCATCGTCATCCTTCTCGGTCCCTGCTGTGGATACCGTGATGTAGCTGATGGAGGTCTGCTTTGCCTCTTCATCGGATACCTCGGTATCTACATCTGCGATGATCGGATCATAAATTTTGGTCTGAATAACATACAGCTCCAGTGCATCCTGGATGTCCTCAACGGTTGCGTGCAGCTTTTTCATCACATCGTCACCGTTCTTATCTGCGAATGCCTGTGCAGCCTCTTTCGCCTGCTGTTTTTCCTCGTCTGTCAGGGAAATTCCGTATTCCTCTGCGTGCTGCCGCATCAGAAGCTCTTTTTCAATCGTATCAAGAGACTGCTCCTTGAACGTTTCCCCGGTAGTCTTTCCATCGTCGCCTTCCTTGTCGTACATCTCAGACGGCATCTGCATTCCGTACATAGAGTACATCTTGGAATAATAATTGTACATGGTTGCCTGCTGATATCTCAGCATGAAATTTGCCTGTCCGAGTGTAATCGACTCGTCATTTACAGTAACTGCCGTTTTTGTTCCGTCCACATTGTCGGAACCGCAGCCAGTCAGTCCCATCGCTGCCATCGAAGCACTCAGCATAACGCAGACTGCTTTTGCTTTTAAATTTTTCATTACTTCCTCCTCATGCAGGGCGAAATGTATGCTCAAAAAGAGTTTTTCTTTTTACACGTTCGAATTTCCGGTCCTGCATCGATTTTTATAAACGCTTTTCCTATTATACCCTTTTTGTTGATACAGGGCAACTTTTTTCTTCCCTGTTCACGCCTTTTTCACACGATTTTGTGGTTATGCGAGTATTTCACTCCTGTGTGATCTGCAGCAGATCTTCCACCAGTGCATGGCTCTTCTCCAGCAGATCGATCTTTTCCTTTGAATTTCTCCGCCGCGGCGTGTAGACAAACGCCAGCGACTCCATCTGGAATTTCAGTTCGTCTCGGTATTTCTGCAGCAGCTCCGGAATCCGCGCCACATCGATTTTTGCATGCTGCTGTAAGGTGACTCGTACCGAATCGCCCATCTGTTTCAGCTCCGTCACATACGCACAGTGCGCCAGCGCTTTCAGTTCTGCAACAGCCAGAAGATTCTGTACATTTTTCGGCGGTTCCCCGAAGCGGTCGGTCAGCTCCTCCGTCATGTCCTCATACTCTTCCTTATTTTCAATCGCCGCAATTCGCTTATAGGTGTCAAGCTTCAGAGACTCGTTGCTGATGTAGCTGTCCGGAATATAGGCACTGACATTCAGATCAATCGTTGTCTCGAACGCTTCTGCCGGTGCGATGCCCTTCGCCTCCTGGACAGCCTCTGCGAGCATTTTACAATAGAGATCGTATCCAACCGATTCCATATGGCCCGACTGCTCTGCGCCCAGCAGATTTCCGGCACCGCGGATCTCAAGGTCACGCATCGCAATTTTAAAGCCGCTTCCCATCTCCGTAAATTCACGGATCGCATGGAGACGTTTCTCCGCTACTTCTTTTAGCATCTTGTTTCTGCGGTACATCAGAAACGCATACGACGTCCGGTTCGACCTACCGACACGGCCACGGAGCTGATAGAGCTGTGACAGTCCCATCTGGTCGGAATCGTGGATAATCATCGTGTTGACATTCGAAATATCGAGTCCTGTCTCAATGATCGTTGTTGACACGAGCACATCGATCTCTCCGTTGATAAAGCCGTACATGATCTTCTCGAGCTCGCGCTCCTTCATCTGCCCGTGCGCAAAGCCCACATTTGCATCCGGCACGAGCTTCTGGATCGTGTTCGCCATATCCGCAATCGACTGGACACGGTTATAGACATAGTAAACCTGCCCGCCCCGCGCAAGTTCACGGTTAATCGCCTCGCGGACCATTTCTTCATTGTATTGACAGACAAAGGTCTGGATCGGCTGGCGATCCTGCGGTGCTTCCTCGAGCACACTCATATCCCGGATGCCAATCAGGCTCATATGCATGGTACGCGGAATCGGTGTCGCCGTCAGTGTCAGAACATCCACATTTTTTTGCAGCTGTTTGATTTTTTCTTTATGCGTCACGCCGAACCGCTGCTCCTCATCGACAATCAGAAGGCCAAGATCTTTGAACTTCACATCCTTTGAAAGAACGCGGTGTGTTCCAATGACAATATCCACGAGTCCTTTTTTCAGATCCTCCAGCGTTTTTTTCTGCTCTGCCGGCGTGCGGAACCGGCACAGAAGATCAACGCGCACCGGAAAGTCCTTCATGCGCTCAACGAACGTATTGTAATGCTGCTGTGCCAGAATGGTGGTCGGAACGAGGTAGACGACCTGTTTGCTCTCCTGTACTGCCTTGAACGCTGCACGGATTGCAACCTCGGTTTTGCCGTATCCGACATCGCCGCAGATCAGGCGGTCCATGATCTTTTTGCTCTCCATGTCCGCCTTTGTCGCCTCGATCGCCGCAAGCTGATCGTCCGTCTCCTCAAACGGAAACAGTTCCTCAAATTCCTTCTGCCAGATCGTATCCTTTCCGAACTGATAGCCGGATGACGCCTGCCGCTCGGCATACAGCTTCACGAGATCCTGTGCGATATTTTTTACCGCATGGCGAACCCGTGTTTTCGTCTTATTCCATTCCTGACCGCCGATTTTATTCAGCTTCGGCACCTTTGCAGCTTCGCCGGACGCATACTTCTGCAGCGTATCGAGCTGGGTGGCCAGCACATAGAGGTTCGATCCGCCCGCATACTCGATTTTCATATAATCACGCGTTACGCGGTCCATCTCAATTTTCTCGATGCCGCGGTAAATACCAAGACCGTGGCTCTCGTGCACGACATAGTCACCGATCGAAAGATCCGCAAAATTCTGGATTTTCTGACCGGAATACTCCGATTTCTTCCGGTTTTTCTTCTTCTCTTTTCCAAAAATATCCGTCTCTGTGATCAGCACAAATTTCTGCATCGGATATTCAAAGCCTCTGCGGGCCGCGCCGTGGATCAGCATGACCTCGCCCGGTTTCAGAACACGCTCCTCATTCTCGCTGTAGAAGGCCGGAATCTCCTCATTCTGCAGGTCCTCCGCCAGATGCTGCGCCCTCGTCCGCGACGGACTCGCCAGTACAATACGGTAACCCGCTTTTTTCCAGGATTTCAGATCTTTTACCAGAAGCGGGAACTGATTGTTATACGAATTAACCGATTTCACCGTCACACTGAACTCGTCACGGATATTCCACTCGCCCTTCTGCGGCTCCATCAGCGACACGGCAACACAGCCGCAGCGGTTCAGTTTTGCCACAAGCTCCGCCGTACTGCACATCAGCTTCGCCTGTCCCGGCAGGAGGTATCCCTTTTTGAGACGGTGGCTCACGCTCTCCTGAAATTCTGCTTCCAGCGCATCGGCACACTCGATGATGCGGTTCGGCTCATCGAGGAAAATGCGGCTGTTCTCCGGCAGATACTCAAGAAACGAGACGGTCTCCAGATAAAAATAATGAAGATACTGCTCCGCTCCCTGCAGAATTTCGCCCTCGCCGATCTGATCGCAGATTTCCTCTGCCGCATGGCGGATCCTTGCCGCTTCCTCTGTCATCATCTTGTCGCGGAATTTTGTGCTCTGCGCTTTCGCCTCTTTTTTTATAGCTTTTACGCCGCGCGCAATCGTGTCCTCTGTTAAAATCAGCTCCGATGCCGGATAGATTGTGATTTCCTCGAGGTTTTCAATCGACCGCTGGCTCTCCGCATCGAAGCTTCGGATGGAATCTATCTCATCGCCCCAGAGCTCAATCCGGATCGGATTTTGTTCCGTCAGCGGATAAATATCGAGAATGCCGCCGCGCACGGAAAACTGGCCGGTCGACTCCACCTGAAAGGTACTCTCATAGCCGAGCCGCACCAGCTCTTTTCTTATTTTATCCAGATCGAGTTCGCTGTCATTGCGCAGATGGATGCAATGTTTTTCGAACACGTCAAGTGGCAGAAGAAAGTCCATACATCCCCCTACACTGGTGATGATGGTAACTTCCTTCCGCTCAAGAAGTGCCTGGATCACCTGAAGCCGCTGCCGGATCAGCAGATTTCCGTGAATGTCTGCCTGATAGAAAATCAGGTCCTTCGCCGGATAATACAGCGTCTCCGCATCGTACAGCCGGTAATCCTCATATAATTCTTTTGCTTTTAATTCATTTTCCGCGATCAGAAGCCGCACCGGGGCATCCTCGGAGAGGCCTGCGATCATGTGGGCTTTCTGGCTTTCCAGACAGCCCGAGATCACCGTCACACCTGCGGTTCCTTTTTTCAGATCACGGAACAGCTCGTCAAAACGGGCAATTTCTTTGATCGGTTCTAATAACGCTTTCATTTTCCTTACTCTGCCGGGTTTGCAGATTTGCGGTTATACTCATTCATAGCTGCGTCCACATCCCCGTTCAGCATCTGCTCGATTGCTTTTGCCGCATGCTCGATCGCCAGATTTACAAGGGGACGTTCGTCTTTCGTAAACGGACTTAACACGTAGTCCGCCAGATCCCAGTTTTTCGGTTTCTCACCGACGCCGACCTTCACACGCATAAAATGGTCGGTGCCAAGATTAGCGATGATGTTTTTGATGCCATTGTGGCCGCCCGCGCTTCCTTTTTTGCGGATACGGATCTGTCCCGGCGCCAGGCTGATATCATCGTAAACCACGATCAGCTCGCTCTCCGGATCCACTTTGTAATAGTTCACCAGCTCCCGCACGGACTCACCGCTCAGGTTCATATATGTCATCGGCTTTGCAACAATGACTTTCTGGCCTGCGATCATGCCCTTTCCGAACAGCGCCTTGTGGCCTGCACCGGAAGACGGGATCTGATATTCGTCGATCAGGTAATCGATGGTGTCGAATCCGACGTTGTGCTTCGTGCCCTCATACTGGCGCGTCGGATTTCCCAAACCTACTATAATAAACATACTTCCTCCTGCAATGCAGACAACAGAGAGCAGAAAAAACTTTCCCTGCCCTCTGTTGTCTGATGTATGATTGTTCTTTTTCTTTAGTTAAAATATACCAGTTCGCTCTCCGGCTTTTTGGCCGGTTTGATTTCTTTTGCATACAGAACCGGGCCTTCGCCATCGTAAACCTTCATATAGCCCCATTTTACCGTTGCAGTCACGTCAACCCAGGAACCCATTACGAGAGATTTGGCGCTTGCGCATTTGCAGACATAGCCGATAAAAGAAGTATCATCTGCACAGCAGGTCATTGCCATACGGCCCGGAACAAAGAAATCGGCTCCGACATCCTTGCTCTTTAATACCATACCGCGGAAATGAACAGTCTTGCCCTCGTAACGCTCCGGGTTGTCGCCCATATCGACATACCAGATCCCGTAATCGGCGTCATCAATCTCGATCACATCGGCATCGGTATCAAACGGCATCTGATCCTCAAAAATGTTGTCAATTTCGCCTTCTTCATTCTCAAACAGAACGTCGCATGCCTGATTGACTACTTTGATGCTGCGGCGGAATGCCGGAAGCGGATCTTCCGGACGACAGCGGTTGAACATAACCATATCCGCATTTTTTGCCATCTCCATGAAGACGGATTTCATATTCTGCATATAAATCTGGAAGCAGCTTGCGTCGACGGTCACGATCTCCTGTACGATGCCCCAACCGCGCGGCAGTTCCATTTCTTCGAGTTTTTTTACGCTCCAGAGCGGGTTGTATTCGAGAATGATTCGCTCCGGGCGGTATTTGCGGTTCAGTTTTTTCAGGTAATCCAGGGTAAACTGCTCTGGTCCTTCTACGATTTCCAGGACGGTGTTGTGTTTGAGCAGTTCTTTTTCGTCGTACTCTACTTCACCTTCTTCGGTTGTGATCAGAAGGGTCGGTCCGTCGATCTGGAAATAGTCCTGTGCTACGGTAAAATTGATAAAAGAGGTTTTTCCACTCTCCAGAAATCCTGTTATGAGATAAATCGGAATTTCTACTTCGTCTTCTTCGTACATTTTGTACCTCCGTTGTCTTTGACGTACTCCCGGAATCTTTCTGCACTTGCTTTTGCGGCTAAGATTCCGGGCGTACCTTTTGCTTTGTCTCTAAATCAAGAAAAAAGCTGCCACATCGGATTTTGTTTCTGATGCGGCAGCTTCACTACAGTTCACAGGTACCCTGCGGACCGTAATTTTCGCAGCTACTTTGTATTTTTACAGTCCGAACAGCTCTGCCAGCTTATCTTCTGCTAATTTGGAACCGATGACACAGATTCTTCCGGTGAATTCCGGTGCTCCGTCACGTACTTCGTACTCTTCC
>ERZ506967.329-NODE-329-length-15282-cov-13.6289_pt1 | contig 15282 bp, 9 predicted proteins | sample MGYA00513169_ERZ506967 | MGnify/ENA metagenome assembly ERZ506967 | reverse complement strand
CTTGGCAAACTTACCTGTTAACCCGTTAACTTGTCAACTTGTTTACTAATTCCGCCAACGCGTACTATGTAGTAATTAGGGCGCAAAGCTGATAGCTATCCCTTTTGTGTTAGGTTGAGTACACATAGGTGTAAAGCAAAGCACGCATTGATTGTCAACAAAATAATAGTAGTTGATAATCAATGCGTGCTTTGCTTTGAAACGTGTTCTATTTAACCTTTGAGTGTTTTAATTTTTTCGGCACATTTTTCCATTAACCATTTAGGAGTAGAAGTGGCTCCACAAATGCCTACGCTCTTGGCATTGGTAAACCAATTAGCATTAATGGCTTCAGGGGTGTCGACCAAGTAAGTGTGAGCATTCACCTTGCGACAGGCCTCGTGTAGTACCCTGCCGTTTGAACTCTTTAGTCCACAAACAAACACCACAACATCATGACGTGCTGCAAAACTGCAAATGTTAGGTAAGCGGTTAGCTACCTGTCGGCATATAGTGTCGAAGTAGCGAAAGTCTGATGGTTGACTCATGTGTTGTGTAATGTAGTCAACCACTTGTCTGAACCCTTCAAGCGGCTTAGTGGTTTGCGAAAATAGTGCAATGGGACGTGTAAAGTCAAGCTGTGCAGCCTCGTCTGAGCTTTCAATTACCACCGCCTCGCCATTGGTTTGTCCCACAAGTCCTAACACCTCAGCATGTCCGCGCTTGCCATAAATAACAATTTGAGGGCGTGGATTTTCAGAGTACACTTTTTTAATGCGTCGCTGCAACTGCAACACCACGGGGCATGTGGCATCAATAATGCAAATGCCACGGTTGGCAGCAGTAGCATAGGTAGCAGGTGGTTCGCCATGTGCGCGCAGTAGCACCTTGGTGCCTGGTGGCAGTTTGAGCAAATCGTCGTGGGTGATGGTTTGCAGTCCGGCTTGGTGCAAACGCTCACATTCGCTACCATTGTGCACAATGTCGCCTAAGCAACACAAAGAACCAGCTTGTGCTAACTCCTCCTCAGCCTTGCGAATGGCTGTGGTTACTCCAAAACAAAAGCCTGATGCAGCGTCAATTTCAATGTTCATAATGAAACAAGTGGTTTAGGCGGTAATTAAATTTTAAAGTCAACGGGTATGGTAATACGCACGTTAGTAGGGTTTCCTTGCTCATCGGTGCCAGGCTTCCACTTAGGCATACTCTTTAGCGCATTCATGGCCGTGCGGAATATTTCGGGGTCAAATGCATTCTTCACATCAAGGTCGGTGGCGCGGCCATCAGACCCAATGATGAAAGTAAGGGTAATGGAGCCTTGTTTTTTGTTGTTAATGCAGTTAGTGGGGTAAACTATGTGGTCGTCAAGCCACTTCATGAAAGCCCTCAAGCCACCTGGAAAGTCGGGTACCTGCGACACTTGCTCCGTGGGTACAATCTTTTGTTTAGCAATAGGCAAGGTTTCATCGTGTATGCCCGTTGTGTCAATAATAGGGGTAGTAATAACTTTGTCTTCAGGGTCATAGTCAATGGGGCCGTCAGCACCAATCACTTCAAGTGGAGGCAGTCCGTCAACAATTTTGGGGTGGGCAGCCGACTTAGCTCCTGGCGCAGTGCGCACCGAGGGCGCTTGACGAGCTGTGGCTAAAAATTTAACCTTGTATCCCTCTTTCAACTCAGCAGGCTTTTGTGCAAAAGCATCTTCGGCTGCTTTCATGTTACGCGCTGTAATGATGTGAACATATAAGGCCCATGAACCCAACAAAAGGGCAAATGCCGCTAATGTGCCGAACAATAAACAGAACACACGCTTGTAGCGTGCCCCCGTTTGCTCACGCAGCTTGTAGGCACCATATGCTTTGTTGCGACCCTCAAACACCAAGTCGCACCATTCTTTTGAATATATGTTGAATGACGAACGCACTTAATCTATCTCTTTCTATTATCAAGGTGCAAAGTTAGCAAAAACTTTTGCTAACTTTGCAACGTAAAAAGCTGAAACTACCCTTATAAACAACGATGAGCGAAGAAAAGAAGAATAAAGATGACGTACTAAAACCCGCTGAGGCGGTTGACAACACCTTGACGGACGAGGCTAACAATGCTGCTGAGGCCCACTCAGACTATCACCCTGCAGAGGTGAAGGATGAGGATGGTAAACTGCAGCTAACGGGCATGTATCAAAATTGGTTCCTTGATTATGCCTCGTACGTTATTCTTGAACGTGCCGTCCCCCACTTGGGTGATGGCCTAAAACCTGTGCAACGACGCATTCTGCACTCAATGAAGTTGCTTGACGATGGACGCTACAATAAAGTGGCTAACGTGGTGGGTCATACCATGCAGTTTCATCCACATGGCGATGCTTCAATTGGTGATGCCTTGGTGCAGTTAGGACAGAAGAATTTGCTCATTGATTGTCAAGGAAACTGGGGTAACATTCTTACAGGTGATAGCGCAGCAGCACCCCGTTACATTGAAGCACGACTATCAAAGTTTGCACTTGATGTGCTCTTTAATCCTAAAACCACAGAGTGGAAGATGTCGTATGACGGGCGTAAAAAGGAACCTGTTTCACTACCTGTGAAGTTTCCTTTGCTCTTGGCTCAAGGGGCTGAAGGCATTGCTGTGGGGTTGTCGGCTAAAATTCTGCCTCACAACTTTGGTGAACTTTGCGAGGCTGCCATTAAGTATTTGCATGGCGAAAAATTCCACCTTTACCCTGATTTCTTAACAGGTGGCTCTATTGATGTGTCGCGTTACAATGATGGTATGCGCGGTGGAGCTGTGAAGGTGCGTGCCAAAATTGAAAAGTTAGATAGCAAAACGCTCGTCATAACCGAAATACCTTATGGCAAAACTACCAGCACTCTTATTGACTCCATATTAAAAGCCAACGAAAAGGGTAAGATAAAAATACGTAAGGTAGAGGATAACACAGCAGCCGAGGCCGAAATACATGTTCACCTCACCCCAGGCACCTCAAGCGATAAAGCCATTGATGCACTCTATGCCTTCACCGATTGTGAAACGAGCATCAACCCCAATTGTTGTGTTATTGACAATAAAAAGCCTAAGTTCCTAACCGTAAGCGATGTGTTGCGTCGCTCGGTTGAACACACCCGTTCACTGCTTGAACAAGAGTTGAAGATTCGTCGTGGCGAACTGATGGAGAGCTTACACTTTGCATCGCTTGAACGCATCTTTATAGAAGAGCGCATTTACAAAGATCGTGGCTTTGAGCAAGCTAAGGATATGGATGCTGCAGTGGCCCACATTGACAGCCGTTTAGCTCCTTTTAAAGAGCAGTTCTATCGCGAAGTAACACGTGAGGACATATTGCGCTTGATGGAGATAAAAATGGGGCGCATACTTAAGTTTAATAAAGACAAGGCCAACGAACTCATTGCTCACATGAAGGATGAGGTGGCACGCATTGACCATGACTTGCAAAACATGGTTGAGGTTACAAGCAATTGGTTCCGCCTTATTCGCGACAAATATGCTGCTGCCCACCCACGCCGCACCGAAATACGATCGTTCGACAACATTGAGGCAACCAAGGTGATTGAGGCTACCGAAAAGTTATACATTGACCGTGAAAATGGCTTTATGGGTACGTCGCTCAAGAAAGATGAGTTTGTTGAAAACTGTTCACCCATTGATGATATCATCATTTTTTATCGTGACGGAACTTACAAAGTTACTCGTGTAGCCGAAAAGGTGTTTATTGGCGAAACGGAGCGAATGAAGCATGAAAAGAAGAAAAAGGTTGAGGTTATTCACATAGCCGTGTTCAAAAAAGGTGATAAACGTACCATTTACAATGCCGTTTATCGTGATGGAGCCACCAATGCTTGCTACATTAAGCGCTTCAACGTGACGAGCATTACGCATGATCGTGAGTACGATGTGACTATGGGTACACCTGGCAGCAAAATTCTGTACTTCACAGCCAACCCCAACGGCGAGGCTGAAACCATAAAGGTAACCTTCCGCCCTAATCCCAAACTGAAACGCATCAGCATGGATCGTGACTTTGGCGAAATATTGGTAAAAGGACGACAGAGCAGGGGTAACTTGCTCACACGTGTTGATGTGCACAAAATTATACTCAAGGCGCATGGTGCCTCAACGTTAGGAGGACGCAAAGTGTGGTTTGACCATGATGTGCAACGCCTTAATTATGATGCACGTGGCCAATATTTGGGTGAGTTCCACTCTGACGATTATGTGTTGGTAATATTAAAAAATGGTCAGTTCTATACTACCAACTTCGACCTCAACAACCATTATGAACCTACAGGCATACTGCGCGTTGAAAAGTTTGATGAACACAAGGTGTGGACGGCAGTGCTCTATGATGCCGATCAGCAAGGCTTTCCTTACGTCAAGCGATTTACGCTTGAACGTTGCGTGCAAACACGTCCACAAAGCTTTATAGGTGACAATGCCAATTCGCGCTTTGTGTTACTTACTGACCAAGTGTATCCGCGTGTGCAAGTAACCTATGGTGGTAATGATGACTTTCGCGATGCATTGGTGGTTGATGTTGAGTCATTTATAGGCGTAAAGAGCTATAAGGCCAAAGGTAAGCGCCTCACCACTTGCACGGTTGAGCGAATTGAGGAATTAGAACCTACTCGCTTTTTAGACCCAGAGACCGAAACAACTACTGATGCTGAAGAAAAAACGAACATTGAAGAGGCTAATAACGATGATGAAAATAGTGAACTCTCATTGTTCGACAACGTAGAATAAAGGGTAGTTCTAAAAATTCACTCTAAAATGAAATACGGGTTTTCGAGGTGATGAGTTGCCTCGTTAACCCGTTATTTTGCCCGCTTGTTAACCCATTGCTTATCCGTAACCATTTTTTTATCACAACCTTATATGCATAAACTAATCACAACCATCATAGTTATGGGCTTGCTTGTAATGTCGTTTGTAAGTTGTCGGCAAAGTAAGCCACAGGTTGACAAACTCTATGTAGATAGTGTAATAGTAGCGAACCGTGATGTGTTGTTTTCAAATCCCTCAAAAGCCGATAGCATTTTTAGCCAATTGCAGCATGAGGTAACTGATAGCGCCGAATGGTATAGGTTACAACTTTATCGTGGCACAGCATTATTCCGTGGCGGAAAAACGCAACAAGGCCATCAAATCTTTAACCAAGTAGAACATTGGTGTAACACGCATGCAGGCAATGATTACCTTCTTGGCTTAATGTGGAATCATCGTGGCAATGCACTATTGTTTATGGGCAATAGTCGCAGGGCTGGACAATGTTACGAACGTGCTTTCACCTTGCTCAATCACGACCCTAAATCAAAGGACTTGATAGCAGCAACTATCAATCTGGCCGACAACTACATGCAAGCTGGACATATGCCCTTAGCTGCTGAGCGCTATCGTTATGCCCTCTTTTTAACCGATTCGTTACACGATGACACCGATCGAGCATCTATTTGTTGTGGATTAGGATTAGTGTATATGGAGTTAGAGAACTTTAATGAGGCACACCATTTTTTTAATATAGCAGCTCGCGATGTAGCACAGCGTTCCTTACAGACACAACACTTCTACCACTTTTCGTTGGGCAACTGTTACTATCTACAAGGACGTTACAATGAGGCTTTAAAAAGTTTTAAGCGTGCTTTGCACATTGGTCAGCAGTTAGGCAATAATTATTTAACAGAGGTGTGCCGCATTAATTTGGGCGAGATATACTTGATGCAAGATAGTTTGGTACAAGCACAGCAGCAAATGCAGCATACACGTCACTATTTGCAGCGCAATGGTGAAATGCTATCACCCGAAAATTTGTTCTATGTGAAGAGTCTACTGGCTGACCTCGACATAGCACAGCGCAAAGGTTGCCAGGTAAACGACATACTTGAACCCTTATCAGGTTCTACCCAAGTGGTGCGCTCACCGCGCTACCTCATGTTACACTATCGCCGTTTAGAGCGTTATGCTGCGCGCTATGCCCAGTGGCAACGTGCTTATAACTATCAAAAACGTGCTGAACTTTATGGTGACTCACTTCATAACCAACAAACGCGCAATAGTGTGGCCGATTTGGCAGGTCGCTATCAGCGTGACACCACATTGTTGCGTCAGCAAATAACGTTGTCAAAGGTGTCGGCACAGTCGGCTCGTAGGCAGAATTACTTAATTATAGCCATTGTTTCGGTAGTGGCATTGTGCTTAGCTGCCACACTCATCATAGTGGTTTACCGTCGTCGCACACATGAGCGCTTAAAGCGACAAATGGAGCAGATGACAGAGTTGCGCATGGACATTGTGCGCAACCGTGTGTCGCCTCACTACATATTTAATGTGTTAGGTACGGTGTTGCCACGATTGCAGCGATACCCCGAAATGGTAGAACCCGTTGAAATGTTGATTGATGTGTTACGTGGCAATTTGCTTACATCGGGTAAGGTGGCAGTGCCCTTGCGTGATGAGTTAGCATTGGTGCACCATTTTGTTGACCTACATCATTATAGCAAGGGGGCCTTACCCGCAGTAACTTGGCAGGTTGATGCCAATTTGGAACAGAGCGATTGGTTAGTGCCCAGCATGTCGTTGCAGATACCTGTTGAGAACGCATTGAAGCATGCCTTTACCACATTAACAGACGAGAGTGCCATACACATAGCCATTACACAAGTTGATGGTGTGCTCACCATACAAGTTACTGATAATGGTCAAGGTTATAACCCAGGTCGCATTAAGCGCACCAATCGTGACACAGGCACGGGGTTACGATTACTAACTCGTACACTCGAGATTTTGAATCGTTACAATCGCAGCAATGCCAGTTTGCTCATTACCAACATTGCTCCGCCTCATCATGGTACACGTGTAGTATTGCGCATTCCTAAAGGTTACAATTTTAACCTAAAGGGTGAGGCTGCTTCGTAGGTTGAAGGTTATGAATATATTTTGTTGTTACAATCGGTAAATTTTACTATGCTAATCAATATACTCAATCGTCCAGTCTATGGTTGGACGATTGAGATATCTATATTCAAGTTTCGGATTTAGATTTTCTCACCTTAGGCTTTGCACGGGTTTGGCTGAAAGTCTACAAAGTTTTTTCTAAATTATTACTGTTTGCTAAAAAAAAGGGCTGAATTACAAGCGAGTAATCCAGCCTTAATTTTTTTCGGTTGAAAACGATTAGCGCACAGCTATAATTTTAAATACCATTTTTCGGAAATATTGACTTCTTAAATGGACGTAAATACGTATTTTGATAGTAATATAATGGGAGTAAAGGATGGCCTGTTGGGGTGTAAAGAAGAGAATGCAGGGGGTAAATGGTGCGTTTTTGTATAAATAATGCAAATTAAGGTTATATAGTTTGTAAAAGATGCGTCTATTTTATATAGCGACATCATTTTGGGGGGGCTATGAAATGTCTTGTATCAGTAAAAAAATTATCTCATATACCCATATTCTAACCAATAGATAGCATTCTATTCAATAGATAGCATGGTACTCAAAGGCACATGAGCATAGTACTCAAAGGCACATGAGCATAGTACTCAATGGCACATGAGTATAGTACTCAATGGCACATGAGTATAGTACTCAATGTCACATGAGTATAGTACTCAATGTCACATGAGTATAGTACACAATGTCACTTGAGTATAGTACTTTTCTTATTTCTTCTGCTTTGGCAATCTCCTTTAAAGGTGCTTCCTGAGTTTTCTTGACTATGCCATGTGTGGCAATAACCAAAGTATCTTCCTCAGTATCCCAAAAGGAGAAAAGCCTGTAGCATATACCATTGTAGAGAGTGCGAAATTCCCATATCTCGGTATTCTCCAGTTTCTTGAAGATGTCAACTTCATCACTCCTTCCTCAATCTTGAAGATGTTGTAGTATATTTTCTGCTGAGCTTTGAATGGCTGCGCATCCAAAAAGTGTATAACTTACTTAGCACCCACTAAAATTAAGGGTACACGGTTATGCTTACCATTATACCATGGCAAACATAGCCTTGTACCCTTAATTTGTATGCATTCGAAATTATTGATACCTTTTTACTATAGAACGCTTACTATACGCGTTGGCGGAATTAGTGAACAAGTTGACAAGTTAACGGGTTAACGGGTAAGTTTGTCAAGCATTTTAGCTTCTTACCATTTTGACTTAAACATAATAAGTGGTGCAAAGCCTACTTACTTGTTAACCTGTCAACTTGTTAACCCGTTAACCAACAATTCCGCCAACGGGTTTACTATAGAAAAAAATATCATGGGTTTGTGTATGCTCATTTGTATGTGGAGATGGTGGGCTAATACCACTCACCATCGTCGTCGGTGCTGCCTCCGTTGCTGTCGGTATTGTTCATGCGGTCTAACTGTTCAGGCGAATATTCGTCTTCATAATGTTGCTCAATGGGGGCGGTCTCAACGGGTTGGTTCACGGGCAATTGCAAGGGAGCAAATGTTTTGTCGTAGAACTTCTGATAGTCGTTGATGCTAAACGCTGTGCCTATGAGGTCGAGGTTCGCCTTTGATATGAGCATAATACGACCCTTTGACAAGTAGGGAGCTAATGCCTTTGACTTGAACACTCGCTGCGCATAAGCGTGCACCTCGTCGAATGAGTTGAAACCAGCTATACGGAATTGGCTTAAGCCTTTGTCTGTTACAATGCTCATGTCAAAACCGCGCACCACAAAGGTGGTGAAGTTGAAGTGAGCCATTTCAAATAATAATTGGTTGGCATTGACAGAGTCAGTGGGGTAGGCCAACACAAATAAGAAGGGGGCACTACGCTCGGCCGTGAACTGCTTGCTTTGGTTGGCTTGGTCAACAGCAGCGTCGGCCGTTGAGGTGCGGCGGTCCCAAAGTGAACCTAAATCGAAGGTGCCTGTGCCAGGCTTTCGCCCTTCTTCCAAACCCTTTACAATCATTCCTGCCAGATTGCTCACATCGCTATCGGGGTACTTTTCAACAAGGCCGCGTAGCTCTTCTACCAAGTCGTGGGTGGTAGAGGTGCCTAAATGGGCCAATGCATGTATGAAGATGAACTTGGGCCGATTCACACCATTAGGATACTTGTTGGTGGAACGAGCAAAGTTATCATCCACCATTTGTACATTGCGCTGCCTGTAAGCTTGGTAGGTGGCTGTGTAAAGAGAGTCCTCAATGGCTTTGCCAAAGCGAGCATTGTATTCAAAGTCGGGGTCGTTGATGAGCAGAGTGCGTTCATCACTGGCATAGTGTTGTGCCATGTAGCTGCGCATGGCGTTAGCCTTGTCGGTACGCCCCCAACGTGAGTAAAGCAGAAATAGCTGATAGTAAACGTTGGCTAACTGCTCATAGGTGGGATATTGCGTGGTGATGCGTTCAAGGGTAGAGGCTGCTAATGGGAAGTCCTCTAATTCATCCTTCTCAATGACTCCCGCATTGTAAAGGCCATCCATGATAATAAGGTCAGAGGCTGTTTTGGCCTCTTCGCTAAACGGAATTTGCTTCAGATAATAAGCGCGTTGGTGTGGATCATTTTCAATTGAGTCGTTCCCCTCGGCTAAGGTTGAATCATTGGCCTCAATGGCATTGAGCGAGTCGCGTAAGGCTGCTATTGAGTCGTCAGCTTCATAGTCAAAGCCCTCGGCATCGTCCATTTTCAGCACGGTGTGGTTAGAGCGCCGCCAGTTATCCTCGTTTTTGCGTTTCCCCCATCGCTTAGCAAAGTCTTGTTTGCCCTGTGCCACTTGCATGGGGTTGTAAAAGTACCATGCTTTGTTATTGTTGTTTTGAGTAGTGGTGTGCGTAGTGGAGTTGGTATTACTGCCATCCGTGTTTTGAGCATTTTCGTCGGCACGTGCTTGTGCTGCCGAGTCGCGTTTTGCTTTACGTTCCTCAGCTTCTTTCTTTTTTAAAGCCTCAATCACACGGTCAATAGCAGCGTTGCGGTCAGCCTCGCTCATGCGGGCCAAGGTTTGTAAGCTATCTTGCAAGTGCACAGCCGAGGTGTAAGGCACCAGTTTGTCGAGTACCTTTGAGCGTCGTGTGATGTCTTCATAGTCGGTGCGTTCTTTGTCAATGAGTCCGATAGCCTCGGTGTAACAAGGCTGTGCTTTGTCAAATTGTTGGCGATCCCAGTACAACTCGCCTAAGCGAAGTAGCAACACCCCCTTTTCAATGCCGTTGCGTTTACTTTTACTGCGGCCTTGTTCGTAAGCTGCTATGGCAGCGGTGGTGTCGCGTTGTGCCAAGTAAATGTTGCCCATGGCATAGTACACTTGGTCAAGGTATTCCTTGTTGGTTTCAGAGCGTGCCATGCGTCGCAGCTTATTTATCATGCTCTTGCTTTGTGTGCCTTGTTGTGCCAACACCTCGGTTTGCAAAATGCGGGCATTGAAGGCCAGCTCAAAGGGTGGACTTTTGCGAATGCACTTTTGCAGTGCGGCATAAGCCTCTTGGGTGTGGCCCAAGTGTTGGTTCACCTGTCCTAATAAGTAGTAAAGGCGTGCTTTTCTATAACTGCCTTTGGCATAATGGGCTGCTCGCTTAAGGTAAGGCAGCGCATCGGCAAAACGCTCTTGTCGCAACAAAAGGTCAGCTTGCGTAGCATCGGCTTCGCGCAAAGTTTGTCGGGTAACAGAGTCGCGACGAACTCGTTTTAGGGCATCTTCAGCATCGTAGTACCACTTGGCTTGTGTGTAGCAACGAGCCAACCACTGTCGTGCTTCAGAAGCTACAGCTGGTTCGGCCGCATATAAGCGTGTGATGTATGAGAAGGTGGCAGCAGCTTCAAAAAAGTCGCCTTTCATGAATTGGGCACGCCCCATCATGAGCCATGCATTTTTTAAGAAAGGGTTATACTCTTTTCGTTGCAAGTAAGCTTTCATTTTAGGCGATTTGCGCTTGTTGGCACTCACCACAGGACGACGCTTAATGCTGTGTAGCGAAATGGCTTTTTGGCATTTGGTAATGGCTGTTTCAAAGTTTGACTTGCCAGTGGTGCGCGACTTTTCGTTGCCTACTAAAAACACAGGTAGCAGGTGTGTGTAATCATCTTTGTGACTATTCAACTTGGCTTGCTCGCCCTCGGTGTAGGCTTGTGAACCATTAAAGAAAACGTTGTAGCGCGTGGTGAATGATTGCCAAAAACGCGAAGAAGCCGTGTTCTTTTTAGTAGAACACGACGCAAACAGCAACAATAGTGCTATGCCGAATAATATGTAGGGTGAACGTTTCAATTTAAAACTGTGTCAAAGGGTTAGGTAGAGGCTTATGCGTGTTTCCTAATAATGAACGTTTTTATGACTCTTGCTATGGCGTAAATGCCAATGCTCACTAAAATGATAGATGCTCCGCCAGGTACATCGGCGTAGTAAGAGAGTAACAATCCGCCCACACATCCCACATAGGCAATGATGGCCGATAGCCACACAATGCGGTTGTAAGTGTGAGCAAAGAGTGAAGCCGTCATTTGTGGTACGCTGAGCAGCGAAATGACCATAACAATGCCCACCATGTGCAGGCAGCCTACAATGGTAAGAGCTGTGAAGATTGTCATGATGGTTTCGATGGTAGTGACGGGGAGACCTTGTGTGCGTGCAAAACTGGCATCGCAAGCTATGCTGATAATGGCGCGTTGCAACAATAGGTAAAGCAACAATGCTAATAGCGTGAGGGAGCCTAACACAATGAGGTCGGTGCGTGAAATGCTGAGTATGTCGCCAAATAAGTAGGCGGGCAAGTCGGTCATGAAGCCAGGGGCTAAGTAGGCAAACATAATGCCAAGTGCCATGCCAAAAGTCCACAACATGGCTATGGCAGAGTCCTCACGAATGGTGCGTTTGCTGCTTAACCAGCGTATGCCTAAGCCTGATAGCATGGCAAATGCTCCTGCCCCTAACAAGGGTGAAAAACCAAAGTAGGCTCCTAACCCAACTCCTCCTAATGAGGCATGTGCCATGCCACCACCTGCAATGACCATGCGGCGGCTGACAACGTAGGTACCAATGATGGCACATAGTAGTGAGGCTAATAGTGCACCTAAAAGTGCATTTTGAAAAAAAGTGTAGGTGAGAAGCATTGGGCAAATATGATGTTGAAGAAGATGTGAGGCTGAGTTGTGTAGGTGCAGAAGTAGTCTAAACTTTTTTTGAAAACCAAGGTTTGCCTTTATCTATTTTATAATGCAGGTCGCACCTCGGCATAGATTGCAAGCGAACTTGCATTCTCGGCTCTCGCTTTACACTATCTATCGATACTATAAAGGGCGGTTCTAAAAATTCTGATTTTAATATTCTAAAATAATTTTGAATACCTACTTATAGAAAAAGCGAACATAAAGAAAGGTGAAAAATTGAATCTTCGTCAAAAAGGTTTAGACGGGTTCATTAAGCGTTGGCTGCATCGTCAATAAGCATGATAGCTTCATCCTTTAAGTCATCGGGTAAATTGATGGCTCGCAGTTGTAAGGAACGTAGCCAATCGGCCACTTCGTTAGGTCGCATGGTAGTCATAACCTCTTCAAACTGTTCAACCTCGTTGGGTGTGTAACTGTCTGAAGTACGTCCTTTATAGGCATCAAGCTCTTCATCGTCAAAGTATTCAATGGGTTGGCCAAGGGCAGCTGCTAACTCCTCTTTTTCACACACAGCGTGCTTTCCGCAACAACCATCGGGACGTGGCTTGCTGATGTGGGGCATTTCTTCAATTTCGCCTCGTTGCAATTGTTTATTTAATGAGCGATTGCGTAACCACCCAATAATGAATGCTACGAGTCCGAGTGCTATGAGTGAGAGTATGAGTGCGAGCATGTAATGGTTTGTGTATAGAGTTGTTTGTTAATGGTGTGTAAGAAAAAACACAGTTTTTAGTGCTGCATAGTGAGTTGTTCCAAATCCTTCCAAAAGCGCGGATAGCTTTTGCTCACCACTTCGGGGTCGGCTATTTGCAAGTTGGGGTGCTTAATGCAAGCTGGTGCAAAGGCCATGGCCATGCGGTGGTCATGATAGGTGGCAATGGGCATGCCATTGTAAGTGGAATTTGAGGGATATGCATCAATGTAAAGTGCTTCATCGCCTTCAATGCCGAGCGTAATGCCTAACTTAGCCAATTCGGCTTGCAATGCGGCCATGCGGTCAGTTTCTTTAATGCGCAAAGAGTGCAATCCTGTAAACCTAAAGGGTTGTTGCAGTAAGGCACAAGTTACCACCAACGTTTGAGCCAAGTCAGGTTGATTGACCAAATTCAGTTCGTAGGTGGCTGATGGTGCAATGCGTTGCTCGTTAGCTTTAGTAAGTATGGCACATTCGTGTTGAGCATCAAAGGTCGTTTTTACGCCCAAAGGTTCAAAGTAGTGTTGCACCATGCTGTCGCCTTGCAAACTGTCAGCATGTAGCCAAGGTAGCGTAATGCGTGCATGCGCATCGGGTGTAAGAGCCATGATTTCATACCAATATGAGGCAGCGCTCCAATCGCTCTCAATGCTATAAATGATGTTGTTGCGATAGGGAGCAGCAACCACGTGTAGTGTTTGCTCGTCCGTCCAACTAATATTGGCTCCAAAGGTTCGCATCATGTTGAGCGTCATGTTAATGTAGGGACGTGAAATGATGTCACCCTCCAAATGCAAGGTGAGACCTTGTGTCATGGTGGGTGCTACCATGAGTAGGGCCGAAATGTATTGCGAACTAACGTTGGCGGGCAGCGTAATGTCGCCCCCCTTCAATTTTTTGCCTATAATGCGTAGTGGGGGGAAACCTTCGTTCTCGGTGTATTCAATGTTGGCTCCCAATTGGCGTAAAGCGTCAACCAAAACGCTGATAGGGCGTTGCTTCATGCGTTGCGTACCCGTTATGATATGTTCCTCATTAGCGCAGGTGGCAAAGAATGCTGTCAGAAAGCGCATGGCTGTACCAGCAGCCATAATGTCAATGGTGAGTGTGCGCTCACGCAGTGCGCGCCACATAACAAAGGTGTCATCGCATGTCGACATACGTTCAACACTTGAATCGGATCCGCTTAGTGCGCAAAGTAGTAAGGCGCGGTTACTAAGGCTCTTTGATGAGGGCAACTCAATGTTCGCTTGTATGTGGTTGGGTAGGTGAGGCGTGTAAGTCATTGTTATTAGTGATGAAATCGGTTCTTGTGTGGTGATGTGCCTTATATGTGCTTCATGTGCCTTTTAGGTTTCCTTTGCTAAATCAAGAAAATGGCTCAAGCAATATGCATAGGTAGCATCACGCTACAAAGTTAGTGTTTTTCATAGCAAGTGCTTGGTGTTTGTTGCTATAAAATGAAGTTTTTTCAAAAAAACTTGCTGTAAAATTTGTCAGTTCATAAAAAAGCAGTACTTTTGCACTCGCAATTCGGGGTGTAGCTCAGCCCGGTTAGAGTACGCGTCTGGGGGGCGTGTGGTCGCTGGTTCGAATCCAGTCACCCCGACTGGTTAAAGGTAGTAAGTTGTTTCGACAATGTGCTACCTTTTTTTTGATTGTGTTTGTTGAGTGAATTGCTCTCAAACTATTTATTATTTTGCATTCGCGAAGACAGGCTGCACCTCGGCATAATTCAAATAAATTTGGCTTCTGCTATCGGTTTTCACTGTCATTGCAGCCGTGAAGAGACACTTCACCACGAATAATCATCAATAATACATATCAGTTATGAGCAACATTTGCAAGACCGTATCATTGCGTACACGCAAAATCAAGGACGGACACATGCTGTCCTATTATCTTGACTATTATCCAGGCTATCGTGACGAGAGCACGATGAAAGTCATCCGCCATGAGTCGCTTGGCATCTACATCTATGCCAAGCCGAAGAACCAGATGGAACAGAAGTACAACCTCAACCTTACGGCAAGAGCCGAGGCGATACGCTGCCGTCGCTTCGAGGCTATCGTTAACGAGCGTTACGATTTCTTCGACAAGGAGAAGATGAAAGGAGATTTCCTCGCCTACTTCAAGAAACTGGCAGACAAGAAGAACTCCAAGTGGCAACACGTCTATATGCACTTTCGTACCTTTACGCAAGGCAAGTGTACTTTCGGGGAGATAAACGTGGACTTGTGTAACAGATTTCGTGAGTATCTGCTGACAGCTCCGCAAGGACTGCATAAGAACAGAAAGCTACATATCAACTCAGCAGCCAACTACTGGTTAACCGACGACAAACCGAGCGCAATCAAACTTGTTTGAATTGCCGAGGTGCGAAGGAGGAAACCGAAAGGTAACTTTCCGTGCATCAATCCATACTGCCTATCGTGACCGCAAGATAAAGGAGAACCCGAACGGTTTCTTGGAGCGTA
>ERZ506967.325-NODE-325-length-15358-cov-6.68483_pt1 | contig 15358 bp, 10 predicted proteins | sample MGYA00513169_ERZ506967 | MGnify/ENA metagenome assembly ERZ506967 | reverse complement strand
ACTTCACCTCAGGCAAGGAGATGATCTGGATTGGTGGTGGTGCCGGTATGGCTCCGCTCCGCGCTCAGATTATGCATATGACCAAGACGCTCCACACTACAGACCGCGAGCTCCACTTCTTTTACGGCGCACGTGCTCTCGGTGAGGCGTTCTTCCTCGAGGATTTCTGGGAACTGGAGAAGGAATTCCCCAACTTCCACTTCCACCTCTCGCTCGACCGCAAGGACCCCATTGCCGATGCTCAGGGCGTGAAGTACTACGAGGGATTTGCCGTTAACTGCATCCGCGACACCTACTTGAAGGATCACGAGGCTCCAGAGGACTGCGAGTACTATCTCTGCGGACCTCCAATGCTTATCAAGACTGTTACCGACTATCTCGATTCGCTCGGAGTGGATCCCGAAAGTATCATGTACGACAACTTCGGATAAACCGAAACTTATTGCGTGAACATTTCACGTAGCTTAACATAAAAGCCAAAAGGGAGATAAAAACTTTCTTTTGGCTTTTTTGTGTCCATAAAAAACGCTACCTTTGTGGACTTTATAAATGGAGGAATTCTATGGAGACACGCATAACCGAGCAGTCGTCGCACTACGACCATTTGGAGCAGATGACTGTGGAGCAGATTACCGAGGGAATTAACAATGAGAACATGTCAGTGGCTGCTGCCGTAGGCAAGGCGCTGCCATGCCTCAATCGTCTGATAGAAGCCATAGAGCAGCGGATGCGTGAGGGTGGCAGACTCTTCTATGTGGGCTGCGGCACGGGAGGACGTTTGGCTACGCTCGACACCATTGAGGTGCAGAACACGTATGGCACCGACGGAACGCAGATTCAGGCCATATTCCCCGGAGGCACGGGCTGTCTGACGCAGACACGCGAGTCGCGTGAGGACGACTTGGAGAACGGTTGGCAGCAACTTTCGGAGCGTGGTGTCAGCGTTAAGGACATTGTTGTGGGCTTCTCTGCCAGCGGCACAACTCCTTTCGTGCTTGCCGCATTGAAGCGTTGCCGTGAGGCTGGAATAGCTACGGGATGTATTGTCAACAATCCTGACTCGCCCATATCCCGTGAGGCTGATTATGCAGTGGAGGTGATCACCGGACCGGAGTTTGTAACAGGCTCCACTCGCATGAAGGCTGGAACGTCGCAGAAGATGTGCCTCGACATGATTAGCACTACGGTGGAAATCAGACTTGGCAGGGTGGAGGGCAACAAGATGGTGAATGCCAAACTGATAAATGCCAAACTTATTGACCGCGCTGTCCGCATTTTCATGGAACGCAATCCGCACATAACAGACCGTAAGGAGGCTGAAAGGCTGATATTGCAGGCTGGAAGTGTGAAGAAGGCTGAGGAAATGTGAGGAGGGGACGGGAGTGGACAGCCATCTGCATTCTTCCGTTTATGCTGCAAAGATACGGCGTAATCTCCGCTTATGCAATAGTTGTCCTTTACGACGTGCAAAGTTGACCTTTACAATATCCAAAGTTCTCCTTTACGACGTGCAAAGTAGCGCAAGCGCAATTCTGATTGTCATTTGGTCATTTGGTCATTTGGTCAAAATGAGAAAGCGAAAGTGTTTGTCAGACTCCTATAGTATAATATATATTAAATATATTATTCTATAGAGCTGAATAACGATATTCAGAATTTGATTTTGACAAGATGACAAGATGACCAAATGACAAGATTCCATTCCTGTACTTCTATGTTTTTCCTGATGAAAGAAACGATAGAGGGGCGTCGCAAAACGCGACACCCCTTCTGAATCTCGATTGATTGTATTGTGAACTTATGCAGATCAGTTGTCTATGAACTTCTTGGCTGCTCTCAGCTGATGGCGCATGTTGCTGAGGAGCTGCTGGCTCTCCTGCAGGAGGTTGAGATAGACGAGCGAAACCTGCAGCTTGCTGTTGTCCTTGCTCTGCTGTATGCGGTCGATATGCTTCTTGCGGATAACAGAAAGCTCGTCCTTGCATTGGTCGGCGAGGGATAGTGTCTCGCGATAGTTCTCGAAGCGGCATGTTGAAATCTGCGATTCGGTCTGCTGCATGAGGTCGTTGATCTGAGCGCGGATGGGACGGAACTCCTCAATGTACTCAGCCGGAAGAGGATTGAAGTTGTTGTCGACGTGCTCCTTTACAGGGTCGAGGATGCGGCGGAGACAATAGATGAACTGCTCTGAAGAGTTGATGCCGAGGTGGAACCATGTGTTTCGCTCTATGGCAATCTCTGTGGGTACGCGTCTCAAGGCGAGAAGCTCCTGACGGCGATACTTCTTAAGCTCTGTCTTTTCCTTATTCAGTTCGTTGGATGCGTGGCGGAGAGTCTTGGCACGTTCGCTCTCCAGACCGTCAATGATGGCGTTGAAGTTCTGCATGGCGAAGCGAGTGACGAAGCTCTGTGTGCGCGATACGTGCTTTGCGAGGAGGTCCCAGACAATCTCCGGGTCGCGGGTGCGCATCATCAGACGGAACACGTCCTCCTTGTCTGCGTCCTTCTCCTTCTCGGCATACTTGCGGTTGCTGCGGATGAGGAGGAAGACGACGAGAGCCATGAATGCTATCTTGGCAACAATGCCGCCGTAATACATTATGATGCAGACAATTGCGCAGGAAACGAAGGCTACACCTGCTGTGATAAACCATCCGCCGATGACACTTATCACACCAGTTACGCGGAATACGGCGCTCTCACGGCTCCATGCACGGTCGGCAAGGCTCGATCCCATAGCCACCATGAACGTAACGTAAGTGGTGGAAAGCGGCAACTTGTAGTTGGTGCCGACGGTGATGAGGAGCGAAGCAAGCACAAGGTTGATGGCTGCACGTACCACGTCAAAGGCAGCGCCTTCGTTAAGTTCAGCCTCTTCCTTGTTGAAGCGGCTGTCAATCCAGCGTGCGATGCTCTTGGGCATGTATTGTGAAATCCAGCTTGACGACTCCTGTGTCGCTCTAACGATGCTACGTGCAGCACGGCTCGAACCGAACATCTCGTCGCCTTCGTCCTGACGTGCAAGGTCTACGCTGGTCTTGATTACGTTCTGGGCTTTCTTGGATGTAGCCATAGCCACAATCATTACCACGCCGGCAGCAAAGAGATAGACGGGAGGTGTCTGGGCGCTACCGTTGAGCGAGTCCATCATGAAGTGTGATACGCCTACGCCACCAGAGTTGGCCACATAGTCGTTGTATGAGTCGAGTCCTGCGAGAGGCACGCCGATGAAGTTGACGAGGTCGTTGCCTGCGAATGCCATAGCGAGGGCAAATGTTCCCATAAGGACGATAAGGCGGAAGATGTTGACGCGGAGCAGATGGAGCACCTCCATGACGATGGACGAGCCTACGAAAGTGGCAAGGAGGAGCATCTGCGTGTTAGCCTCCACCCATGTGCGTACGTCCTCAGCGATGTAGTGCGACTTGGCGATGCCCTTGAGGAAGATAAAGTAAGCGAGGGCTGTGAAAGCGATGCCGCCGAAGATGGCGATGGAGTAACGAGAATGGTGCTTGTAATTGAATGTGAAGACAATACGCGAGAGCCATTGTACGATAATACCGAACACGAAGGCGATGGCAACACTCACGAAGATGGCTATGATGACGCTCAATGCCTTGTCCGTATTGAGGAGGTCGCTGAAGGCAAGATTAGGGTCGGCTGCCACCTTCAGGACGGCGAGGATGAACGTACCTCCGAGAAGCTCGAACACCAATGAGACTGTGGTGGAGGTTGGCATTCCGAGCGTGTTGAACATGTCGAGGACGATGATGTCCGTCACCATGACCGCAAGGAAGATAGTCATCACGTCGTAGAAGGAGAAGTTGGACGGCTGCATGATGCCGTGTCTTGCCACGTCCATCATGCCCGAAGACATTATAGCTCCTATTGCCACACCTGCCGAGGCGACGATAAGGACGGTTCGAAACTTCGCCACTTTAGCTCCAATGGCGCTGTTGAGAAAGTTGACGGCGTCGTTGCTGACACCAACGAAAAGGTCGAATACTGCAAGACATAGCAGAAAGACGACGATGCATAAATAAATTGGTTCCATATATTTGTTTGTCTTTATTTTTCCGCTGCAAAGTTAGAATCTTGATGTTACACCATGTTTAAACACATATTACAATCGTGTTACAACGTTTTTGTGAAAATTGATATGTTAAATTTAGGGGACAAATGAGTCATAGCTAAATATTTATTATTAATTTTGTAGGCAGAAAAATATTGCATCAATATAAGATATGAATGAATTTGAACTTATTGCCAAAACATTCATGGGACTGGAGCCCGTTTTGGCAAGAGAGCTTACCCAGATGGGGGCAAACAATGTGCAGATAGGTCGTCGTATGGTTTCGTTTACCGGCGATAAGGAAATGATGTATCGTGCCAACTTCCAACTCCACACGGCCATCAGAATTCTGAAGCCTATCGCAAGATTCAAGGCCCGCTCTGCGGACGAAGTGTATGAAGAGATTAAGAAGATAGACTGGGGACAGTATATAGAGAAGGGAAAGACTTTCTCCGTGGACTCTGTAGTTTATTCTGAGGAATTCCGCAATTCACGCTTCGTTACCTATAAGGTGAAGGACGCCATCGTCGACCAGTTCAGAGAGAAAACCGGCACACGTCCTAACATCTCTGTCAGCAATCCTGACATACGCCTGAACATCCACATTGCAGAGACTGACGCTACGCTGTCGCTCGACTCAAGTGGCGAGTCGCTCCATCGTCGCGGCTACCGTCAGGAGTCGGTGGAGGCTCCGCTCAACGAGGTGCTGGCAGCAGGTATGATTATGATGACCGGATGGAACGGCGACTGCGACTTCATCGACCCTATGTGTGGTTCGGGAACGCTGCTCGTGGAGGCTGCTCTCATCGCACACAACATGAGTCCCGGCATCTTCCGCAAGAGCTTCGCCTTCGAGAAGTGGCCCGACTTCGACGAGGAACTCTTCGACAAGATTTATAACGATGACTCGCAGGAGCGCGAGTTCACACACCATATCTATGGTTACGACGTGGACATGAAGGCCGTTAACACAGCCCGTCTTAACATTCGTGCAGCAGGCCTCACAAAGGACATCACCGTGGAGCATGCTGACTTCAAGGACTTCAAGAAGCCTGCCGACAAGAGCATCATGGTGACCAATCCTCCTTACGGAGAGCGCATCTCTACGCCTAACCTCCTCAATACATATAAGATGATTGGCGAGCGTCTTAAGCATGCTTTCATGGGCAACGAGGCTTGGGTGCTGAGCTACCGCGAGGAATGCTTCGAGGCCATCGGTCTGAAGCCATCCATCAAGATTCCGGTTTATAACGGATCGTTGGAGTGCGAGTTCCGCAAGTATGCCATCTTCGACGGCACCATGAAGGACTTCCGTCAGGACGGCGGCGTGGTGAAGACTGAGGACGAGAAGCGTCAGATGGCAGAGAAGCATCGCTTCAAGAAGAACCGCGAGTTTAAGAAGCGTCTGGACGAGGACGAGGAAAACGCTGAGGCTGACATCCGCTCATTCAAGTTCCGCTCTATGGAACGTCAGGGCAGAGACTCTGACCGACGCGGCGGCGACCGTCGTGGCGGAAAGTTCCAGGACAATGACGACGAGCGCGGATCATACAAGCGTCAGGGCGGTTTCGCCAAGGGCGGCAAGCCGGGCAAGAGCAATAGAAAATTCTCAAACAAACGTAATTTTGATGATGAAGACTAAACTAATTTCCATTGCATTGTTCTCATTATTGGCATCTACTCCGATGAGCGCACAGGAACTGAAACATTTCACTCTGGAGGACCTGAACTTCGGCGGCACCAACTTCCGCGATATGCAGCCCCAGAACAAGTATTGCACCTGGTGGGGCAATCAGCTGGTTCGCCTTGACCGCAACGCCTGCTACCTGGTGGACAAGAAAACGGGCAAGGAGACAGAGCTGATGACGCTGGCACAGTTCAATCAGTGGGCTGGTCCTACGAAGGACATCAAGGCACGCTCGCTTATGGGCGCATCCTTCCCCTTTGCCGGCAAGCCGGTGGTGATGGTGCAGTCAGGTGACGTGATTTATATGGTCGACTTCAAGCGCCACAACCTCGTTGACCGCATGGACATGGAGGACGGCGAGGCAGTACTGGAGCTCAACACTAAGAGCGGAGCGGCTGCCATCCTCAAGGACGACAACCTCTACGTGAAGAAGGGCGACAGCAAATGGCAGATCTCAGAGGACGGATCACGCGACATCGTCTACGGACAGGCTGTTCATCGTGACGAGTTCGGCATCAGAAAGGGCACTTATTTCTCACCAGACGGCGAGAAGCTGGCTTTCTATCGCATGGACCAGAGCATGGTGACGGACTATCCTCAGGTGGAAATCCCCGACCCCGTGTTTACGAATATGGATGAGGGCGAGTCGGTTATAGCCAAGTTTGCCCCGTCAAAATATCCGATGGCTGGCGAGACTTCACACAAGGTTACTGTCGGCGTGTTCGACATGAAGACCGGTAAGACAGTTTATCTCAAGGCTGGTGACCCGACAGACCGCTACTTCACCAATATAGCTTGGAGCCCAGACGGCGAGAGCGTCTATATGTTTGAGGTGAACCGTGACCAGAACGACTGCCGCCTCACATGCTATAGCGCCAAGACAGGCGAGAAGACAGCCGAGCTTTATCGCGAGACTGACGAGCGATACGTGGAGCCGCAGGATCCCATCCTGTTCCTTCCTTGGGACAACACCAAGTTCATAATGCAGACACGTAAGGACGGATATAAGCACCTTTATCTCTGCGCTCTCGGCAAGAACGGCAGCCGCATGGCAAGCAACACCGTTTCGCTGGACGTGAAGCAGCTCACAAGCGGCGAATGGGAGGTTATGGAGGTGCTCGGATTCAACGCAAAGGGCCACGAAATCGTGATAGCTTCCAACGAGGCTAACCCCATTCAGCGCAATATCTTCGCTGTATCGGTGGACAACGGCAAGCGCCGCCTTGTGGACGACAACGGCAAGGGATGGCACAACAGCGTGCTGAGCGAAGACGGCACAAGCCTCTACGACAACTACTCAACTCCGGACATTCCCCGCAACATTGCCATCGTGGATATAGCAAGCGGCAAGAAGACATCTTACTTCAAGGCTGAGAATCCGTGGAAGGGCTATGACGTGCCCGAGTATTCATGCGGCACTCTTAAGGCTGACGACGGCAAGACCGACCTCTACTATCGCATGGTGAAGCCTACGAACTTCGACCCGAACAAGAAGTATCCCACTATCATATATGTATATGGTGGCCCGCACGCCCATAACGTGGATGCTCGCTGGAACTACTGCAGCCGCGGATGGGAGACTTATATGGCTCAGAAGGGATATCTGCTCTTCATCCTCGACAACAGAGGCAGCGAGCATCGTGGCAAGGCTTTCGAGCAGGCTACGTTCCGTCAGCTCGGACAGGTGGAGATGAAGGACCAGATGACAGGTGTGGAATATCTGAAGACCCTGCCTTACGTGGATGCTGACAAGATTGGCGTACACGGATGGAGCTTCGGCGGATTTATGACCATCTCGCTGATGACCAATTATCCTGACGTCTTCAAGGTGGGCGTGGCTGGCGGTCCGGTTATCGACTGGCGCTGGTACGAGGTGATGTATGGCGAACGCTACATGGACACACCTCAGGCCAACCCCGAGGGCTACGAGAAAACATCGCTCATCAACAAGGCGAAGGACCTCAAGGGCAGACTGCAGATCATTACAGGATATAACGACCCTACTGTCGTGCCGCAGCATTGCCTTTCGTTCCTCAAGGAATGTATAAAGGTGGGCACACAGCCCGACTTCTTCGTTTATCCGGGCGAGCCGCACAACATGCGCGGACACCAGAGTGTGCATCTCCATGAGAGAATTTCGCGTTATTTCGATGATTATCTTAAGTAAACGAATTATAAAATATAAAAATGAAAGTTCTTTTGTTAGGAAGTGGTGGCAGGGAGCATGCGTTAGCATGGAAGATTGCCCAGAGTGAAAAGGTGGAGAAGCTCTTCATCGCACCCGGTAATGCCGGTACAGGCGAGTGTGGAGAGAACGTGGCAATAGCTGCTGACGACTTCGAAAGCCTTAAGAAGTTTGCTGTCGACAATGGTGTGGACATGGTAGTGGTCGGTCCGGAGGATCCCCTTGTGAAAGGCATCTATGACGACTTCAAGAACGATGAGCGTACAGCCAGCATCCCCGTCATCGGCCCGTCAAAGGCTGGTGCGCAGATGGAGGGAAGCAAGGATTTTGCCAAGGCTTTCATGGCTCGCCATAACATCCCCACAGCCAAGTATCGTACATTCAACGGCACTAACGTGGAGGAGGGACTTCGCTTCCTCGAGACTCTGAAGGCTCCTTACGTGCTGAAGGCTGACGGTCTGTGCGCCGGAAAGGGCGTGCTGATTCTGCCGACGCTGGAGGAGGCTAAGAAGGAACTGAAGGAAATGCTCGGTGGCATGTTCGGCAACGCTTCTGCCAACGTGGTGATAGAGGAGTTTCTTTCAGGCATCGAGTGCTCTGTCTTCGTTCTTACGGACGGCAAGAACTATAAGATTCTTCCTGAGGCAAAGGACTATAAGCGTATTGGCGAACACGATACGGGTCTTAACACAGGCGGTATGGGAAGCGTCACACCGGTGTCTTTCGCTGACGCCGCATGGATGAAGAAGGTGGAGGACCGCATCATTCGTCCTACTGTGGATGGTTTGGCAGAAGACGGTCTTGACTATAAGGGATTCATCTTCTTCGGTCTTATCAATGTTGACGGCGAACCGATGGTTATCGAGTATAACTGTCGTATGGGCGACCCTGAGACAGAGAGCGTGATGCTCCGTTTGAAGAGCGACATCGTTGACCTGTTCGAGGGTGTCGCTGAAGGCAATCTTGACCAGCGTCAGATTGAGTTCGACGAGAGATCTGTGGTTTGCGTAATGCTCGTAAGCGGCGGTTATCCGCAGGCTTACAAGAAGGGTTACGAGATTTGTGGCATCGGCGACGTAAAGGACTCTGTAGTGTTCCATTCCGGCACCAAGGAGGTTGACGGCAAGGTGGTCACCAATGGTGGCCGTGTCATTGCTGTAAGTTCTTATGGTAAGGACAAGGACGAGGCATTGGCAAAGTCGTTTGCTGAGGCTCAGAAGATTACGTTCACGGACAAGTATTTCCGTCGTGACATCGGTCAGGACCTGTAATACGCCACCGCTGACAAAGAGTAAACAATAAGGGGAAAGGGCGATGGCCACGCAATATGGCTTTCGTCCTCTCCCCATTTTTAATTTTTTTCGATAAGTAGTGATAACGAAGAGATTTCAAAACAAGGTGGCAGAGAGCCGCATCTCCCTGCCTGTTACGGGCATTTATGCCTTGGTGATGTGCCTGTTGGGAGGGATGTTTTCAGGACACATGTGGGCACAGTTCGGTCTGCTTGCCCTTGCTTCCTTCCTGATGATGATACTTAACAACGCCAACTCGCTGATTCGTATTTACAGTCGTATGGTGTCGTGCTCCTTCTTGGTGCTTTCGGTTATGTCGTTCTTCCTGTTGTCCGACATCAAGTGTGTGGCTATAGAGGTGAGCTTCATATCTTTTTATTTGTTCCTCTTCAGCGCTTATCAGGACAAGAGGGCTGTTGGCAAGGTATATTATGCTTTCGTGATGTTGGGACTGACAAGTGCCATGTACGTGCAGATACTCTATCTGTTGCCGGTGCTTTGGATTATTCTTTACACCAACATTATGGTGGGCTGCGGCAGAACCCTTCTGGCTTCGGTTCTTGGCGTGCTGACGCCTTATTGGTTTATAGGTGCGTATTATCTTTATCAGAACCAGACGGACTGGTTGGTGGACCATTTCAGCTCTATTGTAGACTTTCAGGGCATCGGCTTGTGGGCTGACGTGGAGTTTGTGAAGATTTGCACGATAGGCTTCGTGGTGGTGCTTTCGTTTCTTGGCATGATACATTTCCGTCTGAACAACTTCAAGGACAAGATACGTACACGTATGCTGTTCGAGGTGTTCTCGGTTATGTCGTTGGTTTCGATGGTAATGATGGCTGTTCATCCGCAGTCTATGGATTATCAGCTGGCTTTGCTGATAGTGAGCACGTCGCCTATGATTGGTCATTACTTTGCGCTCACCCACACTTTCTGGACCAACATCTCTTTCTATGTTATTCTTATCGTCTCACTCGCATTAACAGCTTTTAATATATGGTTTCCGTTCTGATGCTTGTTTCGTTATCCGGCATTACGGATGCCATTATGGAGGTGTTGATGAGCTGGGGATACGTGGGAATGCTGCTGGCAGCGTTTCTTGCCGGAAGCTTCTTCCCGTTCAGTAGCGAGGCTGTCATGCTGGCTTTTCAGGCAGCCGGATTGAGTCCGATGACGTTGGTGGTTTATGCGACAATCGGAAATGTGCTCGGTTCGGTATTCAATTATGGTGTTGGTCGCCTCGGAAAGCTCGATTGGATAGAGCGTTATCTGCACGTTAAAGAGGAGAGTCTGCGCAAGGCAGAGCGCTTCATGGGCGGAAGAGGAGCCTGGATGGGATTCTTCGCCTTCCTGCCTTTGTTAGGAAGCGCCATAACGATATTGTTGGGACTGATGAAAGCCAACTTTGTTATTTCGCTCGTTAGCATAACCATAGGAAAGCTACTGCGTTACCTGCTCCTCGCTTATGGAGCCTCATTCGTTTTCTGACATTTATGTGTTTAAGGTTCCACAATGCGGACAACGTCCTTTGTGGGTAAGCTTGGCTCCGCACTTGCCGCATACGTATGAAAAGTAATTGTTGGCTACGTATCGTTTTACGGCATAGAAAATGTATGCAAGTAAAAGGATGTAGCCTACGTAATAGAGCGTGGTAATACTGAAGATGATGTAGTTGGCAGAGCAAAGCGCAGCCAGTCCTGACAAGTACAATGTGGCATGGGCTGGCGACAATTTGTGGTAAACGTCATCTATGGTTGCTATCGTCATTATCACCATTGCCCATACCGATACTAAGAAAGCAGACAGTATGGGAGGAACGGCAAACGGATTAAGCGAAGGATGATAATAGAAGTGCTGCCATGTTTCGGGAGCGAACATCTGTATGCTGGAATAGAATGTGGCAGCCGATGCCACGCTTATGGCAAGCAGGGTGGGGTAGAACGAGTCGATATCGTTGAAATGCACCACCTTTGCCTTCTTCTTGCGTATGTTGAAGAACAGATAGCCGATGGCTATCACGCTGATGATTATCAGCGAGATGAGCAGATGAACATTTGAGAAGGTAAGGATAAACTGAGAAATAGGGTCGTCAGGCACCGTGCTCTTAAGCAGATGTTTCTCCCTTACCCAGCCGAATGTATACTGGTCACGTGCCACCTCAATCCATACCGAATCGACAGCGTCGTTCTTAAGCAGACGGAAGTCCACCACAACGAGTCGATCGTTATGGTAGACTGTAATAGTGTCCGTGGGAAGATTGACGAGCAATTCCTCCGGCTGTTGTCTGAGGAGAGGAAGCGAGTCGGCTGTCACTACGAAGTTATAGTTCTGTGCGTAGTGATGTTTATTGTAGAAAGCGTCGTTAATGCTGTCAGTCTGCTCTTCCTCGTCACTCAAGGTGTCTGGATTTCCGGACCCCACGTTGTCTGACACAAACACATTTTTCTTAGTGCTTGTGGAATTGTAGCATCCGGTCAGCATAGCTGCCATGACTAATGTTAATACAATAAACTTCAGTCTACTCATTACCTCTTTTTATATTATTCTTCTTGGAAATTATTCCTTCGGATAAACCTCCATCTGGCATTTTGTGCAGTTGAAGGCAAGCCTCATTTGTCTGCCGTCGCTCGACTGGATGAAGAGCGGCTCTTTCCATGTGGGCTGTTTGCCGCCACGCTTCACGCAGTAGCCCATGGCGTATCTCAGGCAGTAGCGGCACGTCATAAGCGGCTGTGCGGCTTGACGAGTGCCGTATGTGTGGCTGTTGTTCGTGGTTTCGTAAGCCGTTGTTGCATGAGCCACGCCGTTCTCCTCATAGAAGGTCTCTGCCATGTGATTGGCTACGTTTGAGGCATTTATCTTGGAGGCCTCTATGAAGTGTTTTTCTGACTTTCGTGCATTCTTGTGGCTTTGGCAGGAATCGTCATCCATAGTCTTTGCTGCGAGCTGTTCGGTTATGTCGCGTCGCATGGCAGCCAGTTTGCTGGAAGGAACAAAGAGCGAGCCTACGCCCTGACAGATGGTTATCTCTTCTGCGGCGAAGGTGGTGTTGCCAAGTTTGCCGAGTTGTCTCTTTATGTTCTCCTCCTGTGGTGTTCTTGCTTCCTGCATGTCCTCATCAAGCACAACCTTGGCCTTTCTTCCCATTTCGTCACAAGCTGAAAGACAAACCCTTCCGTCTTCAAGTGAAAGCTTGAGACTAAGAGCGATCTTGCGCTCAGCCGTACGACCTTCCATCTGACGTTCAAACTCCATGTCGTTATTGCGATAAAGAGCCATGCCGGGCTTTAATGATGCAGGCATGGAGAGAGGGTAGAGGCGGTTGTTGTCCACACGGTTGACGCGGAATCCTTCCAGTTTACTGTCCTTATCGAAGAAGCAAAGTCCGTCTCCGTTGGCGAAAGTAGCCGTTCCTGCCACGTTGAACGAACCGTGTCTTATTTCCTTCACATAGCCCACGTATTCGCCCATTGCTTTTGGAGTGTCCATAGACGAGATGTCGTCTCGGCGCTTGTCGAGGAAATAGTTGGTAAATCCACGATTGAACGTCTTGTTGATGTTGGGGGTGAACGTTGTCTTCACCTTTCCATAAGAACTACGGCAGTATTTGTCGGGATGTTGCTCTATTATTCTGTCAAGCTCCTCGTTATATGCAGCCACCACATTCTTCACGTATGTGGCATCCTTCAGTCGCCCTTCAATCTTCAGAGACGTGGCTCCTGCCTCAATTATCTCTTCCAGTCTGCTTAGCTGGTTGAGGTCTTTAAGAGACAAAAGATAGCTATCGTGAATGATGGTCTTCCCTTGGCTGTCCTTAAGATCGAAGGCATGGCGGCAGAACTGTGCGCATTCGCCACGATTGGCGCTTCTGCTGAAGCAATGTTGCGAAGCGTAGCAGGCTCCTGAATAGCTTACGCAGAGAGCACCATGTACGAACACCTCAAGCTCCACGTCTGGATGGTCGTTATGTATGGCTGTTATTTCCTGAAGCGAGAGTTCGCGAGCCAGAACCACACGGTCGAAGCCAACGCTTGCGAGCCATCCGATCTTCTCGCTGTTGCGGTTGTCTGTCTGAGTGGAGGCATGGAGCTGCGGAAAGCGCTTGCCCTTGAATCGTTCATCTTCTGATATTTCACGCATCATCTGGACGACTGCCATGTCCTGTACCAGTATGGCGTCCACCTCAGCAAGTACAAGGTCTTCGAGAAGGCTTTTCGCCTTGCTAAGCTCGTTCTCGTATACGATGGTATTGACGGTAACATACACATTTGCGCCGAACTGATGAGCATAGGCGGCAAGCTTGGCAATATCGCTGACCTCGTTACCGGCAGCCTGTCTGGCACCGAAATCCTTTGCACCTATATATACGGCGTCCGCTCCATGGTCGATGGCCACGATGCCGCATTCTAAGTTCTTTGCAGGAGCAAGAAGTTCGATTGGGCGCAACGTATGTTGCTTTTTACTTTTATGGGATGTGTATGTCATTTTATGTCGTCAATATTGAATGGAGTTTCCTGATAAATATAGTAGTTTATCCAGTTGCTGAACAGGAGGTTGCCATGTGCACGCCAAGTCACGTGAGGCGGATTGTCAGGATTGTCGTCCACGTAATAGTTCTGCGGCATCTTTACGTCATCACGTTTGTCCTTGTCGCGACGATATTCCTGATCGAGCGTATACGGAGCATACTCCATGTGTCCGGTTACGAAAATCTGTCGTCCGTCTTTTGCCATTACGATGCTCACGCCGCTTTCTTCCGACTCGGCTATGATGTCAAGTTCCTTATGCTTCTCTATGTCTTCGCGTCTTACTTCCGTATGACGGCTGTGTGGCATGAAGAAGGTGTCGTCGAAGCCACGGAATATGGGGAGTGTAGGCTTTAGCGGACGCTGTTCGAAGATGCCGAACTTCTTGGTGGGCAACTTATGCTTGGGCACTCCATAATGGAAATAGAGTCCGGCTTGCGCAGCCCAACATATATACATAGTGCTGGTGACGTGTGTGTCTGCCCAGCGGAAGATTTCGGATATTTCCTCCCAGTAGCTTACGTCCTCAAACTCGAGGTGCTCTATCGGCGCTCCTGTTATTATCATTCCGTCGAATTTCTCCTTTGCCAACACCTCAAAGTCCTTGTAGAACATCATCATGTGCTCTATCGGCGTGTTCTTCGACGTGTGGCTCTTTATCTTCATAAAGTAAATCTCAAGCTGAAGCGGAGTATTGGAGAGCAGGCGTACAAGGTCGGTTTCTGTGGTTATCTTCAAAGGCATGAGATTGAGAATCACAATTCTCAGAGGGCGTATATCCTGTGTCGTGGCGCGAGAGTTGTTCATAACGAAGATGTTCTCGTTCTTAAGCAGCTCTATCGCGGGGAGTCTATCCGGTAATCTAAGTGGCATGTTATGATTTATTTTATATTTACATGCAAAGTTAATGATTTATTTTTGTTTGGAAAAACATAAACAAAAAAAGCCACTTTTGACAATTCAAAAGTGGCTATAGTATTATGTAATAATATGCTTATCCGCAGCAGAATAGCACAATCAACTGTGCTGTGAAGATACGGAGGAACATGCTAAGCGGGTAAACCGTAGAGTAACCGATGGCAGGAGCCTCACGTGAGCATATAGAGTTGGCGTATGCAAGGGCTGGTGGGTCGGTGTATGTACCGGCAATCATACCCATGAGCGTGAAGTAGTTGAACTTGAACTTCAGGCGTGCTATAACGCCTACGATAAGGATGGGCACGATGGTGATGATGAAGCCAGTTGCTACATACAAGAGTCCGTCGCCCTGCACTACTGTGTGCCAGAAGTTGGCTCCAGCCTTAATGCCGACACTTGCAAGGAAGAGCACAAGGCCAATCTCGCGAAGCATCATGTTGGCGGATGTCGTGGTGTAAGTGTTAAGCTTCATGCGATGTCCGAATCGGCCAATCAGGATGGCGATGATGAGCGGACCACCGGCAATACCCAACTTCATAGGTACGGGCATTCCTGGAATAGCGAAAGGTATGCTACCGAATAGGATACCTACGATGATGCCGATGAAGATCGTGGCGATGTTAGGATGGTCAAGACGCTTAACGGAGTTACCCATCAAGATCGGAAGAGCGTCGTGTA
>ERZ506967.291-NODE-291-length-16100-cov-11.6177_pt1 | contig 16100 bp, 9 predicted proteins | sample MGYA00513169_ERZ506967 | MGnify/ENA metagenome assembly ERZ506967 | reverse complement strand
GCTACACCACGCTCCTGGCATGGGTAGTATCAGCCCTGGTCTTCCAGATAGGAAGTTTGTTTATCTAATCAAGGTGTCTGCTTTAAGAAAACAAACAAAGAGAGCGCACAACACCTGAACGACAGCCGCACAACAGCTGAGCGACGCTCGCACAACACCTGTTGTGCAAGCGCACATCAGCTGTTGTGCGGCTTACTATATAATATATCCAGAAGACTTATTCTATATATCTGAAAGACTTCAAGTAACTGTTCGGAAGACTTTAGTCATATACAAGAACGATATCAGTCATATACCTGAACGACATCAATCATATCATTAGAAGACATCAACCGTTTCCTTATTCAGGATAATCTCTTTCCTACCTTTGCGGCAACAAACGCTATCATCAGACCCAGACAGGCTGCGATGCTGATGGCAATGCGGAGACCGGTAGCCTCAGCAAGCCATCCGATAGCCGGAGGTCCTACAAGAAAACCGAAGAAGCTGATGCTCGAAACGATGGTAATAGCGATACTCGCCTTGATGGTTCCGAGTTTTCCGGCGATACTGTAACAGATAGGAACCGATGAAGAGATGCCGAAACCTACCAGCAGGAAGCCCAAGGTGGCAGGAATCAGATAAGGCAAGGCAGCAGCCAGCCACAAACCGCCCAATATCAAACCACCACAAATCTTCAATACTCTGGCTGGGCCGTATTTCGTAACAAACCCATCAGCCATGAATCTACCCAACGTCATCGCACCCATACCAGCAACATAGCCCGCACGGATAAAAGCCTCATCGGGTTTTACTACTGATGAAAAATATACGCTACTCCAATCGTAAACGGTACCTTCACAGAACATGCCTGCAAATCCCATCAGTCCCAAAAGGAACAGAATCGGGTCGATGGTCTTGAAAGAGAACTTCGGAACATCCTCCTCTTCTGCTTTCGCCATGGCATCATTAATCAGAAAGCGGAAACCGACAGCAACGATGAGAATACTCAGAACCAGGATAGTTCCAAAGTGGACATCTATCGGGAGTAAAGTGTTGGCAAAGATGGCACCGATGATACCACCGGAGAATCCCCCCAGACTCCACAGACCATGAAACGACGACATGATGTTGCGCCCATACATCTTCTCTACCAGACATGCCTGCGTATTGGTGGCAATGTTCATCAGATTCGCCATCATTCCGAAAGCAATAAGACTCAAAATCAGATGAAAAACCGTAGTACTGCTACCGATGCAGAAAAGAACCAGAACATAGAGCAACTCAGAGAGAACCAGCATCTTCTTGCTGCCAAATCTACTCACCAGGATACCCGAGAAAGCCATCATCAGAAGTTGGCCGATAGGAATGGCGAAAAGCACCGTTCCCAGCTGTCCGTTGCTCAGATGTAACATCTGTTTTACATCCGGAATACGGCTTGCCCAACTGGCAAACACCACTCCCGGCACAAAATAATAAGCCGCAACAGCCACTCGCTTGCGGGCCAAATCTCCCAAGTGATTCAAACTTACAGTCATCCCTATTAATACCTTTATTTATATATACCTATTTTATTTGCGGCTGCAAAATTACAAAAAAAAGCAGAAAAAGAGTGATATTTGAACAAAAAATATAGCTCGGTATGAGATTTTTGACGTACCTTTGCACTCAGAAAAAGAATTAAAAACAAACTAGCAATGAAGAAACAAACAATGATTACCCTGGCACTCGCCTTGACTTTGGCGATGCCAACCATGCCCGCCTTCGCCCAAAAGGCGATGAGCAAGAAAGAAATCGCCGAAAAAGAAAAGGCTTTCAAGAACCTTCAGCATCCCTGGAAGGGAAAGAAAGTGGCTTACTTCGGCGACTCCATCACCGATCCAAAAATCAAGGCATCGAAGGTGAAATACTGGGGATTCCTGCAGGATTGGCTCGGCATCACCCCTTACGTTTATGGCGTGAGCGGCAGACAGTGGAACGACATTCCCCGACAGGCTGATCTACTCCAGAAAGAGCATGGCGATGATTTTGATGCCATTCTCATCTTTATGGGAACCAACGATTACAACAACGGTGTGCCTATAGGCGAATGGTATACTGAAACTTTCGACAGTGTGAGAGTAGCCCGCCACAAGCCAAGCGAAATGGTACAGCGTCGCCACCGCCACTTCTGTATGGACAAGAATACATTGAAAGGTCGCATCAACATCGCCATGTCGAAGCTGAAGCAGATGTATCCTACCAAGCAAATCGTGGTGATGACTCCTGTGCATCGTGCCCTCTTTGCCAGTGGTGACAAGAACATCCAGCCAGATGAGATGTACGAGAATGCGCGTGGCATCTTCTTCGATGAATACGTGAAGGCGATTAAGGAAACAGGCAATGTCTGGGCAGTTCCAGTCATCGACCTCAACTCCCTTTCGGGTCTCTTTCCTCTTTACGATGCTGGTGCCCAGATGTTCAACAAGCCGGATACCGACCGTCTTCATCCTAATGATGCCGGCCACTCCCGCATGGCTAAGACCATCATGCAGCAACTCTCTGCATTGCCTTGCGTCTTCTAGAAATCCACATCATTTTCTACCCGCGTACATGAGCATCCATACCCATGTACACGGGTATCCGTGACCACGTACACGGGTACGCATGACCAAGACGATGGGTACGAGTGACCGAGACGATGGGTAAAGATGACCAAGGTAGTTGGGCAAATTTGCCCAACGCCTCGGGCACAGGCGGGCATTGTGGTTTAACGATTTTAGTTGACCACTTTTAGTTTTATTTGTAAGACGAGTTGACTCGGTTAAAACTTATTTATAATTCACGTTGACTTTCCTGAAACTTAGTCATATTTATAGTTGACCACCTGCCTTAGCGTGCCTTTTTCTTCTATCAATAGATACTTTTTACTTTATAAACTAGAAAGGTAGCATGTTTTGGTGCATGGATACTATACTATTAAGCCAAAACAGCTTTGGAATATCATAGAGAAGGATATACCTGTTTTGATGCCGCAAATCAAGCAACTTCTTGATTCTGAGAAGTTTACAGAAGAATAAGCAAGAATAAGGCGTGGCAATGCGTGGTAATAAGTGGCAATAAAAGCACCGCTTATTACCACGCATTATTTTCTGTAAATCAGCCACTTGCGCTTCTGCGTGGTAGATGTGGCATTAAAATAGAAAAACTTTTTTCCTACATATACTGCAAAATCATATTCATCATCGTTTCCAGATAGCCTTTATCATCCTTAAACAACACATGATTCTTTTGGAATTCCCCTTTCTCAAATGGATTCTTCAACCAAAACTCAACCTGCTCCATTGGCGTATTGCTGATAATGAAACTGTTCAACATCAGATGATTGTTGCCCAACTGAGAAGACACTTCTGTCTGTAAATACTTGAAGAGTTGAATCTTATCATCCTCCAATCCTTTAAGATTGCGAATACCTTTCGGATCGATGAAGGTGATGTATTGCTTCTCTCCATCCAATATCCATAAGATAAAATCAGGATAGAAGTTGTTTGCTTCAAAGAAACCTAATCCCCTCTTGCTCTCATTGCGAAGCAGATAAACCTGCTTACCAGCCAGCACATCGTCTTGATGACCCTTACAATATTCACGGAAGGAAGTAACAAAGTTCTGTTCTCCCAAGTTTAATGCCACAGGAGACACCTTCAACGTAGGCTCACCAGTTACAACATCCACATAAGGACGATTACCATTGGTATCTTTCTCTGCAAGGAAGACCAAAGGCTTATACAGATGTTCCTCCACATTCAATGCCTTGAAATAAGGAGCATCAAGAACTAAGTCTTCACCAAATTCATTGGCCTCCACCTGCGCCTGCAATGTTTTCAAATAATCTACCACATTATACAGGTCGTTACGAACCTCTATTTCATATTCATCAGGCATACCTATATTATAATAAGTAACGCGTGTCTCCTTCAGATGCTTTTGCTCTTCCTTCGACTTGGCCTTCTTGTAAGCCATATCCATATAGCCTCGAAGCAGACTGATTGTAACATCCTGCCACAACTCCACATTCTTTCCGAAATCATGAAAGTTCAAACGGTCTTCAGGAATAGACAATTCGTACCAGGAAGGATTTGCCATCAGATACTTCAAGTCTTCCAATCGCAACTCCAGATTATACCAACCACGCTCCGCCTTCATACCTTGCAAGGCAAAGAACACTTCCGTCCAGTCTATCCAATTCAGATGCTCCTGTCCCAAAACACCTATATAGCGACTTGCAGCATTAGCAGTTTGGACATTCTTGCTTCTCAGCAAATCCACCTTTGGATATTTGTTCAGTTTTACATTCACCTTTTTCATCAGGCTTTCGTCGGCAGGTTTCACGACGGCAGACTTCTTGAAATTATAGCCATCCACAACTTTAGGCAATGAGAGATGAAGAGCGTCTAAATCAACAGACTTAATGGTTTTGATGACAATCTTCTCATAGTCTATCTCATTGGTTGGCAAACCTTCATCCTCCAAATATGCCTTGAAGGCTTCCATATAATCAGCCCGCACGCCAAAGATATTCAGAGTCTCGATAGTTGACAAATTCTTTGGAATCATCTCGTCCTGATAGCAGGCATCCAGCATCTTGCTTCGCTTCAGGGAATATCTGTATCCCTTCAGACGAACGCCACGACCAAAGAGCTGAATAATCTCAGAACCTTCGCTACGTCCCACATTCATCAGCCCCATCACAGAAACTCGCCAACTGCTCCATCCTTCGGTAAACTTCTTGGAACCAATCAGGATGTTGACAGTTGAATCTTGAGAATTGATATTGTTGAAGAGACTTGAAGTACCGAATGCTTTCGTTTCACAAAGGAATCCTTTATCCTGCAAGAGTTTCAGCAATTCCTTACCATCTCCCACATTGATGACACCGAAATAATCCTTAGCACTTCCTACCCTCAATCCAATCTCCTCAAAACCTCCTTTTTGAAGGTCGATATGAAGTTGGGCACCATGGATATTGGAGTGGAAAAGATCCCGCAGGATAGCATCATAGATGTTCTCGGCAAACTTCTGTTTGTCATCTTCTACGAGATAACCACCTTTAAGCGCCAGGAAAGAGTTGCCAAATACAGAATAACCATTCTTTGTTTTCAATCCATCTTCCGAACTGAGCAAACGACGGATATAACCTGAAAACTCTGTACGATTTCGGATAAAATCCTGCAAGAACAAGAGTATCTGAGTTACATCCGATACCTGATTCTTATTTTCCTTGCTCACAGCCTTTACGCTACTTCCCACAAATATTCCCAATGGCTTCTCCACCAGAAACCTGTTATGAATCCGCACATCACTCTGATAGATTTTAGTCTGTTCATAAAGACATAGCAAATATGCCGTGAGATACATATTGAGCAGATCATCATCATTCCAGTCGTTCATATTCATGATACGATAATCCTTGCCATATCCATCAGCATAGAAATAACGATAGGAATAATCAAAGAGTGTAGCCTTACCATATTGGTCGAACATCGCCTTCCGGTCTTTGGCATTGCTCTTTGCAGAAATGGCTTGACCAAAGGTAGCAGAATACTCAAAGGAGAAGCCTTCCTCGGTCAGTTTCTGGCGATACCCCATCCAGACATCACCACTGGAACCTTTGTGACCTTCATCTACCAATACCAGGTTGTTGCCCTCGAAAGCCTCAACAGCTACCGTTTTATCTCCATCCTTATCTGCCAATTTATTGATGTCGATGATTTCTACAGCCTTGCCTTGAAACAAACCACCAACACCTTGTTTGCTGAACATAGCAACATCCATATTAGAAGCCTTCAACTCTTCATAATGCTGACGGCTCAATCCTTCATTTGGAGTCAATACGATGATACGGTTGAGTTTCTTGGCGTGATGGATTCTGGCATACTCCTGATATTGCTTGATGTTGACATGCATCAGCAGAGTCTTGCCCGAACCTGTTGCATTCCAATAGGCCAACTTATTCAAGTCATCAACCGTAAAGTCGGGCAACTCGTGCCAGGTTTCTGCACGATGATTGAAGTCTTCATGCAGAAAACGATTCAGGTTGTCGCAAAGTGCCTGCGGATTACTGAAATACTGGTCGAGATAGATTTCCGTGAACAAGAGGGACAGATACTGGAAGTACTTCCACTTGATTGGTTCACTTCGCTTCTCGTTAATCTCATCAGTAAACTTCACGATATGCTGGTCGTAAAAGTACAACTGTTCTATGGACAAAGGACCTGTAGCATAGAGCTTATGACAAAGCTCATGATAGAGTTTTGACTCGTGGTCATCATTCAATCCTTCGTATGCAGGATCCTTGAGATCACGAGACAAAGCCTCCAAGTCCTTACAGCCAAACAACTGCAAGATATAATGAAACAGGACCAGTGCCTGCTGCAGTTTTCCTTTCTTCTGTATTTTCTTAGCCATAATAAGACCTATTCAAACATTCTCTTCTTAAATTCTTCCTCAATGAGTACCACTTTCCAATGCTCCTCATCCGTCTTGATATTCGGTAATGTATTATCACCATTTACATAAATCTTATCGAACTCTGAGTCTGTGGTGCAGTAGGCTTGCTTTCGGAAGAATTCATTCAAGTCTTCGTTGCTCACCTTGTTGCAGTTTCTCCAAATCACAAGGGTTCGCTCATTGCCGATATGGGTGATACCTTCCACCACACAGTAACCATCCTTAGGATAACGGAGCGTCTCTACATTCAGACCGATAAGGTAGTTGAAGGTTTCCACCATATCAACATGGGTATCTACCAACTCATTATCCTTGGTTGTCTTTATAGACATGGCAAAAGGGTTCTTAAACCATTCCAGGTTGAAGAGATCTCCCTTGGTTTCTGTATCGAGCATATAACGGAGGAAATAGGTTTCCTCGAAATCGCCCTTGCCATTCTCGTTATCAAACTCGAGTCGCTGGTTCTTCGGCTGCAAATTATTCAATGTATCCTCGTACTGCTCCAGGCGGATGTACTTGAAGCATTGAGAAATGCCTTTACGGGAAACAGGCTTGCCATCCTTCCAATCCTCGGAATAGATTACTTTTTCGATGCGAGGCTTGGTTACAGAATTGAAATATTCAGCCATTTCACAGAGGATATATTTTCGATTACCTTTATCTTCTCGATTGAGATAAATAACAGCATGACCTGTTGTACCAGAGCCAGCAAACGCATCCATAAACATACTCTCTGTATCCCCAATTAATCGTAAAAGTCTTCCTATCAAAAGATAATACTTAGGATTATTAAACACCTTTTTATTATTAAAGAGATTTTTAATAAGCGTTGTTGAAACTCTATTATCTAAGTATATCACAGTTGATGGACTTTCGTATTCTGTTTCTTTTAAGAAAGACTTACGACAAGGCACAGTTGTTTCATCTTTTCCAAAGAAGACTCTATCATCAGCCAATTGCTGCTTCATTGTCTCTTCTACAAATCTCCAACCTCCTTTTGGCTTTTTACAAGGTTTGCCTGTTACAGGATGGATAACATCATAATAATAACCATTCTCTGGTTTTGAAATATCAGCAGGGAAGAATATTCCTCTAGCTTCAACTCTATTAAAATGTTTTTGTCTTTTAGCAGGCTCGCCATCTGGTAAACTCTTATACCAATCTTTCAAGGCTTTCTCCTGCATCTTCATATCATTTGGATATTGCTTCTTTATCTTTTCAAATGTAGCATAAATCAAATCGATATTTTCCTTACGCTCCAGCCAACGAATATCAGTAGAATCCATAAACAACTTATTCTTTAAGAATAGTTGAATATACTCGTGGCTAATGGAGAAATACTTTTGATCATTTTTTCCTCCACCCTGCCAAATAATATCAGTCAGGAAATTTTCTTCACTAAAGATATCATTCAACACCGTCTTCAAGTTAGTATTCTCATTCTCGTCACAACTAACCATTATGGCACCATATTTATTTAACAGATTGGAAGACAGAGCCAATCTGTTTCCCATCATAGACATCCAAGAGCTATGTCTAAAACTATCCTTATAAATGAATTCATTACTCTTTGTATTATATGGAGGGTCATAATACATACCACGCACCGTCTCACGATATTTATCCTGCAACAGTTCCAAAGCCTGGAAATTCTCACTATTAATCAACAATCCATTACACTCCTCATCCACTTTCTCCATACTTCCCACGAGTTTATGCTTGAACTCGGCACTAAAGAACTTGGTGTCAAGCACAAGGAAAGGATTGTCTTCCAGGAACTTTTCTGTTAATGGCTCACTATAGCCCTCGGTCATCATATCCCCTTTGATTTCATCGATAGCAAAGAGGCGAACCCATTCTTTTCTTTGGGCATCATTGGCTGTAATCTCAGAGTAAAGGGTACGAGGAATGCGGTCGAGCGTGATGCAATAATCACAACCGACTACAAACTTTTTCTTGAGCCACAACTTCTTCTGGAAGTCTTCGAGCTGGGCAAGGAAGGTGATAATCTTCTCTCCTACCAACTTGATGGCTTTCACTTGTGCCAAATGCTCCATGATATGAGTGGCATCCAAATCATCCAAGAACATTACCTCATTTTTGATATAGAAATCAAGTTCTCTACGAAGGAAACCGCCCAGGTCTTTGTGGATGAAATAATCAAAGTTGTTCTTTGCCGTATAGTCTTGCAGATGCTTCATCAGCAAAGTGCGTTCCTTATTCTTTTCTGTTGGCACCTTTTCATTGACCAACTCTGCAAAGTCGGCATATTTTCCTTCTGCAAACGCAGAAATAACCTTAGCCTCAGCATCCTTGATAAGTGCATCCTGCTTGGTTGTCTTCGGCATCAGCTCATAAGTAAAGAAGATGTTTAGCTCACCATCATCCTCTGCGATACAGTCCTCTTCACAAAGTTGGAAGCGGCGCTCCATATTGTTGGCTGCCTTATTGTTGTTCTGCTCCGTATCCGCATCACGAAGAACAAAGTGTATCTTACGACGGCTGGTTGGCAACACGAACGAGTAATTCTTGAAATACTCAGAAGTCTTGATGTAATACTGGTCGGCATTTGCCCAATACAACTTCACTTCCTCACCACTATAAGGAATAGCATAGGCATCGTCCTTATAGCGACGCTTAGAGATAAAATCGCCACCCTCATAATAACGGCTAAAGAATTTAGCCAAATGAGAAAACACCTCATTCTCCATGGCAGAAATATCAGTTCCTGCAACAGTTTGAGCCTTCAAAATCTTTGTGACTTCAGGAACAAGGCGATTGTTCAAGAACGCCTCAATATCCTTACGTTTCTGATTCATAATGCGATATATGCCAAAGTCGAGTTCGGCTTGGTCTAGTTGCAGTATTTCTGCAAGTATATCTCTAAATTTCTGTTCGTATTGTGTCATTGTTTTTATCTTAGTTATGTTATCTTGCTTTGTTTCCGTCTCATTTCTTTAAAGTCCAATGCACACAGAAGAGTTTTTCTTCCGTAATATGCTGCTGGATAAAAGCCTTCACTTTGTCTATCATTCCGTCTCGCTTCTCCTCTATCTCATCTTCCAGATTAAAGATTTCGGCTCGCTTACGCTTCTGCTGGCGAGTAAGAGTATTCAAATCCTTTTCCAGGGTCAATGTTTGCTGTGCATTCTCCGAACGACTCAAAAGTCTTTTCTTTTCTTTGATTTTTGCCTTGATGTCTTTCAGTTCATTCTCCAAAGAGAGCTGCTGGTCTTCTGCCCACTTCTCGATATGCTGAATTTCGGTATCAAGCAAAGCCTTGTTTCGTTCTTCTATCTGAACGGTCAAGGCTGCTCGCCGGTTATCATACAGGGAAGCCAACTTCTGGCTTGCTTCCTCCTGCACACGAACATTTCCAGTACTTATCGTTGGAACATTCAATAGCTTTTCTGCAAACTCCTGACCCAAAGCCGTTCCATCTTCCGCAAGTGCCGTCAGCACAATGTGCTGTTCCTGCTGTCCTTCGGATATAAAAGAAACAAGATGAGCCTGAAGCCATCCACTTTCATAAGCACATTGTTCTATATCTGCCACCTTATAACGATATAGGCTATAATCGAAGAAGAGATTCTGCAGACTTTGCTCATTCTGCTTACACAAGGCAATGACCTTTTGAGCCAAAGGATGTGACAAACGATAATTGATGTATTGCGATTGCAGCGTCGTTATCTGATACATGCCACATTCTGCTGCCACATCAGGATAAGGATTGTGCTTCAAGCGAAAGACGAGATTGGTTTCATCTACCACTTCTACATTTTCCTTACCAAGCGTAGCTATGGTTATCGTCCAAAGCCAACGATGGAACTTATTCAGATTTCCCATATCCTTGCCTTGGCGAATTTTCAGCAGCCCCACCACATCCTCATCAAAGTTTTCAAGCAGTTGCTTGCGGGTATCTTGCATCGTCGCCTTGATACTCGCATCCATCTCTTGCTGAATCTGGTCGAAGGCAGCATTGATTTCTTCGGGAGTACGACACTGCTGATAGATGTTGAGCATCCGCTTCTCGAAGTCAACACCCGACTCGATGCTACCCAACACCTCATCACTCGAACCGAAGACACCATCAAAGAGATGGAATTTCTCAGAAAGCAGTTGGAACACACGCACATCAGCTGCATTTGCCTTGTTGATGAAGTTGAAAACCACAACATCATTCTTCTGTCCATAACGATGGCATCTACCTATGCGCTGTTCAACCCTTTGAGGATTCCACGGCAAATCATAATTCACGATAAGTGAACAAAACTGAAGGTTGATACCTTCGGATGCCGCCTCGGTAGCAATCATGATTTCGGCTTCGTCTCTGAAATAATCTACAATAGCCTGACGCTTGTTTGCCGACAAAGAAGGAGTAAAGGCTGATGTGCCTATATTCCGCTCTTTCCATGCCTTATATATCTTCCGGGAAGTTTCATCATTGTTGGAACCATTGAAGAGGACAATCTTGCCCATATAACCATTCTCCTCTAAAAGCTGTTTCAGATAGAGCTGGGTACGGGTACTTTCCGTGAATATCAAAGCTTTGCGGTTGGCTCCCAACTCTTCCATCTTCTGAAATCCGGTATGGAGTGCCGACAAAAGGCAATCACCTTTTTTATTACTACTGATACTATTGGCAAGATCATACAGCCGTTGAAGTTCCTTGATTTCATCCTTGATACCTTCTATCTCATCGGAAGTAAGGATTTCTCCTTCCTGTTCGTTCTCATCCTGCTCATTCCATTCATCCCAATCATCGCCCAACATATCCTCGGCAACCATGGTTATTTCTCCATCTTCTTCATACCAGTCCTGCTGTTTATTGGCAGAATAAGGAGCTATCTTGGTCTGCAAACGGTCGATAAGTGTTTGGAGCGTATAGCCGATGGCAAAGGTAGATGAAGACATGAGTTTGCGGAATATCAACGTAATCAACTGACGTTGACTGGTTGGCAATCCGTAAGAATCATCACGGCGAAGATACTCGCTGATTTGATTATAGAGTTTCTGCTCTTCAACGGCAGGATAATATTCCTGCGCCATCGGAATACGGGAAGTATATTTCACATACTCCGTAACCTGTTTGCGAAGCGTGCGATGCACGATGGGGCGAAGACGCCTGCGAAGATCACCAAAAGCAATATCATCGTTTTTGTTACTATAGCAATACTGAGCCTTGAAACTCTTCAAGTCACCAAAGTAATGGTCATCGATGATACTTACCAGACCATATAATTCCTCAATGTTATTCTGAAGCGGAGTGGCGGTAAGGAGGAGTTTATGACTATCAGAAAAAGCGGATTTCAGACGGGAAGCCATCGAAGGGGTTGACTTATAAACGTTACGCAGTTTATGAGCCTCATCATAAACCACCAGGTCCCAATGAGTGCGCGACAAGATTTCGGCTTGTCTGGAAGCAAACTGATAAGAGCAGATATAGATTTGCTTGCCATCGGAAAGATGGTCTAAAGAAATCCCCTTTTTCTTTTCGAGAATAAAAGAATCCAGAAAGAACTTTTCCTCCAGCTCCATGCTCCACTGTCGGCGAAGGGTAGCTGGAGCAACGATGAGGATACGATGCTTACGTTCAGCCCAAAACTGGCTGATAACAATACCAGCCTCTATTGTTTTTCCCAATCCCACCTCATCGGCAAGGATAACACCTTTGGAGAAAGGAGATTGGAATGCAAAAAGAGCCGCCATCACCTGATGGGGGTTCAGATCGACACGTGCCTCCGACAAGACACCCGTCAACTTATCATCATCTGCACCGCCCCTATTACGTGACAACTGCCAGGCATAATACAAGAGTTGCGCAGATGAATAAGGGATTTCCTTTTTCATCGTCGCTATAGAAAAAATGAGCGTTGAACTTCATTCAGAGAATGGGCTAACACATAATGCCCGAGAGATAGATACAAAAGAAGCGTAGGCTTCCCTTATCTATACTCTCGGGCATTTGGCGTGGCCCATTCCTAACAGATAAGTTCAGCCCACGCTATAGCGCAGGCATTCACTTATTCTATGTTAGGAAATACGTCTTTAAATCGCCAAATTTCGAGAGTATTCCGAATATCGTAAACGCTTTGTATATTATTATATTATATGTCTAAAGTTTATTCTTTCTGTTTCTTATTTTTCTATTTTATTTGTTCAACTTATGTTACAAGGGAGCGAAGCCGAAGACGCCGACACCCTATTCGAGGGCAAAGGTACGAAAAATAATCGAGACTTCCAAATATCAAGGAAGATTTTCCAATCGGTGATTGGAAAAATTTCTGTCTTGCTATTCATCCTCAGCACCCAATTCCTTGGCAATTTCCAGCGACTTTCTGATTTGCTCTATCAAAGTCTGGAGACATATGCTGTCATCTCGCAAATCAGCAAGTTCTTTCTTAATGAGTTCATCAGGCTTGGTTGCAATGGCAGTACGCTCGAAGAGCATGCTGTCAATTTCCTTGCGAAGACGATTTCTTCCCCATCTACCAGAAGACGACATTGTCAGATAGAACTCTACAGCTAAAGGGGCTTTTACCGGAAGAACCTCTATTATATGCGACCATGTCAATTGGGTCGCAAGTTGCGACACATTTTGTTCTTTTGGTATTTTTTGAGCAAATTGCATCATTCTTCTTATATTTCTGATTTCATTTCCCTCCTTGAACCATCAGCCCTAAGATAGCAGCTATCAGATGGCAAATTTACAAAGAAATATCGAGAATACCACATTTTTTATATATAAAAGTTTGGAGAATACAAAGAAAACTTGTAATTTTGCTAGAAAGAATGGATTTTTAGTGAAACAAACAAAATAAACAGAAGAAAACATGATAAACGACAGAAGACAACTGGCTGACGTGTATCAGCAAACTATAGATATTGTACTGGAGGGACATTACACCTCTGAGAATGGGGAGGAAGTAAAACTGCCCGACAACACGAAGATGCTGAAGGGAAGCAGATTCTATACCAAGCCACTGGATGCTTCTAATGTACCTAGCCTAACAGAAGGCTCCACCAAGATTATTGTGAAGAATGACGACAGCATCCATTGCGGTCATCAGTTGCAGCAAGAAGGATACAATCCCGTGGTTCTCAACCTGGCAAGCCGGCGCAACCCGGGCGGTGGAGTGAAGAACGGAAGCCGGGCTCAGGAGGAGAGCCTCTTCCGCAGCACCAACCTCTTTCTCTCTATGTATCGCTATGCAGAATATGCCGAGGATTACGGTTTGGAGAAAAGCAAGTTTCAATATCCGATGCCAGTGAGATTCGGAGGCATCTATGTGCCATACGCTACCGTATTCAGGGCTGGAGCCAAGGATGACTTCGCCTTGCTCGATACTCCTTATTATATGTCGTTCGTGGCAGTAGCGGCCATCAATCATCCTGATTTAGATAGAGATGGGAACATCTGCGAAGAAGATGCCGCACTGACGAAAAACAAAATGAGGACGATGCTGCGTATCGGTTTGCTGAACGGACACGACAGCATCGTGCTCGGTGCATTCGGTTGCGGTGCCTTTCACAATCCTCCGAAACATATCGCAAGACTGTTTCACGAAGTCATCGACGAGAAGGAATTCAAGGACAAGTACAAGCTCATCGCCTTCGCCATCCTTGAAGACCATAACTCGCCAAGAGGTGGAAACCTGCAACCCTTCATCGAGGAATTCAAGTCATAAACTCCCACAAATCATAAGTTCCCACAGTTCATAAGCTCCCACAGATTTCACAGATTTACACAGATGGAGCTTGATTAGCAGTAATCTATTCCTCGCTTCTCACACTCTCCTCGCAGGGCGGCGAGGAAGTAACTGCGCTCGCTGCCCCAACCACGAACCTTGCGCTCGTGATCCACGGTCTGTTTCAAACGCTCATCGCTGTATGCGGCAAAACGGGCTGCATACTCTGAAATTCTTGACTCGGCATAGCCTGCCATTACACTCTCATTGTTCTTTAAATCTGAATTTGGATTCATAAAGATAATTATTTTAAGTTGTTAAACACTTACACATTCTTTTACCACCGTGGTTATCTCTATGCGAAACTCGGTTGGTGTGCCGCAACTGGGCAACTCTTAATGCTTGATTTCGGGTGCAAAAGTACATCATTATTTTAAAACCACCAAATTTTTTCGGGATTATTTTTCCTGTATTTTTCCTTCTTCTAAAGAAGAAGATTTTTCGGGGTAGCACATAGCAAGGAAATACCCGACTTGATTAGAAGAGATATTATCGACTTGATTGAAGGAGATACCCTTAAATGGTTAAACTTTCCTATAATTGCATTATAATAGTATCATAATAATAAAATTATAATTATCTTTGCACTATGATTATCAGAAAGATATAAGATTATTCAAAGACAATAAAGAAGATAATATACAATGATAGAGAATCCGTTTATTCTGCGAGGATACATATCCGACGCTTACTTCTGTGATAGAGAAAAGGAAACCATCGACTTGATAAGAGAAATCAAGAATGGCAATAATATCACCCTGATTGCACCTAGAAGAATCGGCAAGACAGGGTTGGTGCAACACGTCTATGCCCAAGAAGAAATCAAGGATAAATACTATACATTTCTTGTAGATATTTATGCCACGAAAACCCTAGCCGACTTCATTCAGGAACTAGGCAGAAGTATTCTGCAAAGTCTTAAACCTAAAGGCACCAAAGTAGTGGAACATTTTCTTAACTGCCTCCACTCACTCCGTTCATCCATCAGCTTCGATATGAATGGCGTGCCTTCGTGGGGAGTAGATTTGGGAGAAATCACCAGTCCAACCACAACGCTCGATGAAATTTTCCATTATCTGGAGAGTGCTGATAAGCCTTGCATCGTGGCTATTGATGAATTCCAAACCATCAGCAACTATAGAGAAGCGAATGTGGAAGCCATACTGCGCACCTACATCCAGCACTGCCATAATGCCAGTTTCATCTTTGCCGGATCCCAACGCAACATGATGTCGGAAATGTTCTTGAGTCATGCCCGTCCTTTCTATCTGAGCACCTCTATCAAAACGCTGAAAGCTATTGATAGAGAGGTGTATGCAGACTTCGCCACTCGACTTTTCGAGGAAAGACAGAAGTTTATCAAACGAGAAACCATTTATCAGATATACGACCGTTTTGACGGCATCACCTGGTATCTGCAAAGAATGCTCAATAAGATTTTCTCGCTCACAGAAAAGGCTGATGACAAGATGATGGAACTGGCTGATGATAAGATGATGGAACTGGCGCTCAACTCGATTATAGACGAGAGTGCTTTTGCATACGAAGCACTTCTCTTTCAGTTGCCAGCTAAGCAAAAGGAACTTCTCATTGCCATCTGCAACGCTGGCAAGGCTCAAAACATCATGTCATCGGCATTCATCAAGAAACACAATCTTCCTTCCGCCAGTTTTGTACAAGGTGGTATCAAGGGATTATTGGAGAAAGATTTTGTTACAGAGACGGATGGAACTTACGAACTGTACGATAAGTTCTTCGGTGAATGGCTGAAAAAGGAATTATAAAGTATAAAGATAGAAGTATAAAGTATAAGAATATAAACAAAAAGAAGAATATGATACAGCAAGTAGAATTTTCATTGCGCCCGCTTCCTCGCGGCTTTCACCT
>ERZ506967.284-NODE-284-length-16430-cov-9.67108_pt1 | contig 16430 bp, 4 predicted proteins | sample MGYA00513169_ERZ506967 | MGnify/ENA metagenome assembly ERZ506967 | reverse complement strand
CTGAAGCTTACCGGTGTGCTCGTAGGTGGTCAGCCTCAGTATGTAGGTTGGGACTTCAAGGCTCCTGCTTCCATTGCTTCATTCGACTATACTGTATATGACAATAAGATAGACGCAAGCGTCGAAGATCTCACCACAGCACAGTCTAAACCTAACTACACCCTCGTTCTTGACAACTACAAGGCTGTGCAGAATGACGTGGTTTACGTAGTGCTTGAGTTTGTGAACAATACAGAAGTTGATTTCTATGGTGTTGACGGCATGGTGCCCAAGGGTGGCAAGTTCTATCTTGTAGGTAAGCTTGACAAGGCTGCCACAACAGGAGTTACTAATACAAAGAATGTTGACCACATCTTCGTACAGGATCACACCACTGTTGCAAACTTCAACATCAAGAGTCTCAAGAACGCTTACAACAACATCCCTGACCTCCGCTCTACATCAGTAAGCGTAGGTCTTGCCGTTAACCTCACATGGCAGGAAGGTATCACATTTGACGTAGAGATCTAATCTTGCACACTCTTTTGCCCTTTGTTGGGCAATCTAAAGACATATAATGCTCTCGCCCCTCACCCTTACGCGGGTGTGGGGCGGGACGTTTTTAAGTAACAAAACACTCACAACATAACAGCCCAATGGTGAAATCATCAATATTCCGACTCCGCACAGTCCTTATGCTTCTCTCGCTTCTCTCGCTTGCCACATCGTGCATTGACGAGGACCTCAGCAAGTGCGGCTCCGACTATAAGATTGTCTACCGCATGAATCTCCGTACCAACATGAATGTGGAGATAGCGCAGACCCTCACCACTCCAGAGGAACTTGCCTATGCTGACGTGCTGCGCCAGCACCTTGCCGGCGTCTTCTCAGACTACGCATACGACAACGACCTCTCCTTCTATGCAGGACCCGAACTCTTCCATAACGTGAAGAACAAGATGGGCGCCAGCACAGCATCTTACACCATCTACCTACAGCGACAGGACTATCGTCACCTCGCTCTTGCCAATACCGGCGACGAGACACAGGTCAGCGTCAGCTCAAAGGAGCATGTACAGACCCTCGCTCTCGAACAACTTGCTGCCGACACCATAGACAGCCACCACTTCGGAATCTTCTCAGCACGTCGTGACATTAAGGCAGCCGACTTCGGCTCGGACATCGACGTCAATCTATATATGCAAAACTGTGCCGCTGCCGTCGTCATCGACCGCCGCGGCCATTCACTTGACGATGTCTTCGGATACGTGGAGGACATGTCCACCGGCTTCGCCGTCAGTGACAGCCTCTACACCACATCGCGTCATACCGTGGTGCGCGCCCGCAGGGTGAGTGGCGCATCGCGCTCCGCAGCACAGCGGTTTGAAGGACTGGCAGCCGTCTGCTTCCCCTCCACCGCCGACACATGGCGTTACACGGTGGTGGTGCGTCGCGGCAAGACATACACGAAGAACGTCCTCAAAGTCAGCTCTCCACTGAAAGCCGGACAGCTCCGCATCCTCAAGTTCTATCTGAAGGAAGACGGATCGCTCACCTCCGTGGACCACACCGTAGGAGTAAGCGTGGAGCTTAACTGGAAGCCCGCCGGCGAACACAACGTAGAGATATAATCCTTTTGGCTATAATAAGATATGAAGAATATAACAGCGTTTTTGATGATGCTCGTTGCTCTCGTGGCATGCAGCCCGGCAAGCAACGACACCGACCCCATACCCTTGGAGCGCAAGGGAGCACCGGTGAGTTTCTCCATAGCGGTGCCGACCGTATCCTCCACGCGCATTGCCGACCCGGGAAGCGATGCCGGAGAGCACGACTCGTGGAACCGCCTGCTCATTATCGTTGCCTATACCGAAAAGGAGCAGGGCACCGTCTTTCCTGATGACGACAAGAAGCGTATGGTTTATTACGATACGTTCACGAAGACGGAGTTTGATAGCTGTAAGACCGTGGAGCACACCAACTCCGTACTGTCCCCCGATACAGACCACGACGGCTATCACGACTTCACGATGTATCTGCCCACAGGCGACTGCCACGTATATGGCATCACCTATTCCGAAGGCTGCGGCTTCGACCCCGTATCATACCTTGACGCCATCACCAAGGACGGAAAGGACCATAACGACGACATCACCGGCATGCAGATAACCAACGATTATGCTACGGGCAAGACAGACCAGGTGGCGAAGATGGTCAGCGTTGCCACCGGTTACGCCACTTACATAGGCACTTCCGACCCCACCAGCATGCTAAACGGCAATAGGCTTCTGCATATTTCGCTTGACAAGGCGAACGAGATGAAGCAATACTGGCGTATGACGCTCACACGACTTGCCACCAAGGTGGACATCCAGTGGGACGCACAGAGCGCCTACGAACCCGCCACCTCCCCAGAAGGCGTCACATATACGGACGTCAGAATCAACCAGTTTGTCTTCTGCGGAGGTGCCGACGCCACCACAGGCAGCGGCAGCGGAAGGCTCTTCCCCGCTTTGGCGGCACAGGCTGCAGGGCAGACACTGACACCAGTAGGCGGCAACAAGACTTTCCTCAACACCTCTGAGATAAGCCGGCGTAACGGACGCGTCTATCATTACACCTTCCCCGACGGCACCAACTCGAAGAAGATAACCTTCAGTCTTGTCACGTCCACCGGCATCGTGAAGAACAAGACCAGCTATTACACCTTCGACCTGACCAATCTTTCAGGCGGATTCCGACGCGCTACATGGTATAAGATAAACGTCAGCATTGTCGGAACAAAGAAGAAGGATGGCACAGTCACCATCAGCGCATTCAACTGATAACGTACATTCAATGCATAAACAGATGAAGCATACTACTATGATATTACGCTTTGCGGCGACCTTATTGTTGCTCGCCGCCTTACATACCGAATCACTCGCACAGAAAACTTACTATGTAAAGGCCGTGCCTGACCTTGCCTTGGACGAGGCTGGGGTGGAGCACGTGGGTGGCGACGGATCGTCATGGGACAAGGCGATGAGGCTGAAGGACGCTCTCGCACAGGCACAAGCCGGCGACAAGATATACGTAAAGGGATATGAGCATACGAGAGTGGACGGCAAGCTGTTTGTCTATTCGCTTGACGTGTCCGATAAGGCCAATTTCTACAGACTGCCTTCCGGCGTGCAGCTCTATGGCGGATTCCGCGGTGACGAGACCGGCATAAACATCGAGAACAACGACACACGCGCGTATAAAGGCAAGCATCAGGCACGCACAGAATATCGTTCGGTGCTCGTGGCTGACCGTCTTTCCAACGACACGATAGACAACACGCTGCTTATCTATCCCGAGAATCCCACACGAAAGGACAATTCGGAACGCGTGCTCTATGTGGATCTGGGCACCCCCAACACCAACCGCACGAAGACCGTGATAAGCGGATTCACCATTGCGGGCGGTAATGCCACGTCAAAAAATCAGACTGACAGTCATCCTTACGGCGGCGGCATATACATCACAGACAGCAAAAAGACGGGCAACGCCTTCGAGGTGTCGCACTGTTTCTTCATCAACAACTACGCCGAACGTGGCGGAGCCATATACGTGGACGGCAACGTCACCGGAGCAGACTCCAAGGACCAGACAGGTACGGACAACGAGATAAAGTACTGCGAGCTGTTTGACAATATCGGCGGAACGCGCGGTTCGTCACTCAATGCCGGAGGAGGCATGTGGGTGGAAGGAGCCGCAAAGATATTCAATAACGTCATATATAATAATGTGAACGGAGCCATGCGTGTCTCTGACAAGGCTGTGGTGGTAAACAATACCGTCACATCCAACACGTCTGCAGCCATCGACATGGTTGATCCGCAGAAGCAGTCGGCAAAGGCACAGATATATAACACCGTCTGTTGGGGCAATGACAAGTTGTCACGCCATTCGCCTTACCCTGTCTTCAGATATTGCGCCATCTATCATTCTGAAAGCACCGGCGATTCGGACGGCGACACTCACAACATTCTGATATCGCATAAGAACAGTACGGAATGGATAGACGGTCGTGAAGAGCATGCACCCTACTTCGTAAAGCCAACCACACGCGTAGGATATGACCGCACATACGCTTTCAGAAGCGAGACTTATCCTTCATGGAACTGGAACATAGAGCAGCTTTCAGACCTGCGTAACAATGGTCTGGCACGCAATCAGAAGACCAAGACAGGAGGTTATGCGCTTGTCGGAGGCATGAAGGACGTGGCCGTAAACGGCGTGACACGCACACATACTACGGACAATGCCGACTATAGCATTGAGATAGGAGCTTTCGCCTATGAGGAACTTGCTGCCGGACGACGTCTCTACGTCACGCAGAACGGCGCAGGAAAGAAGGACGGATCGTCATGGGGCAATGCCTATGCTGCCAATGACCTGCAGACCGCCATCACCACGCTCGGCAAGAACGTGGCGGAGAAAGGACGCGGCGAGGTGTGGGTGGCAAAGGGCACTTACACACCGCAGACCTACGTGGGCGGCAGCAGCAACACCAAGTCGCCGCTTGCCTTCCGTATGTACGAAGGAGTGGACGTGTACGGAGGCTTCGCAGGAACGGAGAAGCTGCTGTCTGAGCGCGAAATGGCCAATACGGACAACGCACACATGGTGCGTCCGTGGCGATTCCTTAACCAGACCGTTTTCGCTGCCAATGAGTTTGACCGAGCCAATACCAAGTGGGACGACATCAATAAGGTATGGTCAGTCTCAAGCGCATCTTATCATGTAGTGTGGTTTGCGCCGCTGCCAGGCAATCACGACTTTGTTGTCAATACACGCCTGAACGGTGTAACCATAGAGGGAGGCACGTCCACGGCGCTTACTGATCCTGACGAAGCGTACGAGCCCAAGAAGGGCACGGGAGTGTATATGGGAGCCAACGCCATTCTGCAGAACTGCATTGTGCGCTATTGCTACAACAAGGGCAATGGTGCAGGAGTGTATGCTTCGAAGGGAGCAGAGGTGGCTTCCTCACTCATATATAATAATGTCTCGGAAGAGAACGGTGGCGGCATATACGTGGAGGATGACGCCCTTATTATGCGTACGATGGTTGCCAACAACATGGCCAACAACGGCGGCGGAATATATATGCATCACAATCCCACGTCGGCCAGCCATCCGTACGACATGGAAGTGGTGGCATCAGTGGTGAGCAACAACACCAACCGTGTGAACGGAGCTGTATATACTGACGGCGGAGGAGTGATCACTCAGTGCACCATAACCAACAACTACACTGTCTCTGCCTCCGACATTGCCGACCAGAAATCGGCGCGTACAGGCGGACTCTACGTTGACGCCTACGCATTGGTGGTGAACTCCGTGCTGTGGAACAACAACCTCAAGCAGGCTGCCACATCCACTGCCGCCACCACCTCGTCATACGCACAGGTGTATGCCGTGAATGCCTCGGCAGATAACGTGAGGTTCTATAACTGCGGCATCATATCGTCCAACTACGTGGTATGGAACAATATCTTCCAGAAATCCACATACAATCTCTCCATCGACCTCGCTAAAGACTACTTCGTTGATCCGAAGGGCAAGACCAACTTCGCCAACCTTGACTCGCTCGTCACACAGACCGGACTGCAGAGCACATGGACAGACATCGACTATTTCTGGCGAACACGAGACGCATTGGCCTTCCACGCCAAGGGACTGCCGGTAGGACTGCAGCCGGCTCATGTGGTCACTAAGGCCGACCTCGACATTATCGGACAGGCCTTCGACACGACGCCTGCCATCGGTGCATACGTGTCGAAAGCCACCTCCATCGTTCCGGTCATCATCAATCGCAACAACCAGAAGGTGCTGCGTGTCTACGTAGACCCGACGGCGAGCATCGTCGACGGCGATGGTTCGACGTGGAAGAACAATCATTCACAGTTCGGTGAGGTGCTTTCGTTCTTCGGCAATCTGACGGACGGACAGACCATACGCTGCCTTGTGGAAGGCACCGACACCTACGTCAATCACACGGTCAGCAATGTCAACAGCGACAATACGGGAAAGCCCGACTTCTTTGAGATGTGCGTGCGTGAGGGCAACATCATTCCTGACTATGCCTACACGGCTTCCGACGAGCGCGACTATTCGGTGCGTATCCCACGAACCATCTGTCCGCTTACCATCCTCGGAGGCTATCCGTCATACAGCACTGTAGCCGAACCTTCCGACTCTGACCGCCATCCCAATACATACCGTTCGGTCATGACAGGCGAGTTGGGTGATCTGATGACGCTCGAGGGCAATGTCTATCACGTGATGCGTGTGGAGGACGAGGCTTCGCCCGTCATTGACGGCTTCACCATTCAGAAAGGATATGCCGCCGGCTTTGCCACGATGCCGCGCGGTGGCGGCGTGCTCATCGGTACGAAATGCGACGCCACGTTCATCAACTGCATCTTCGAGAACAACACTGCCATCTACGGCGGTGCCATTGCCACTACGGCAAACGCGGAAGAAACTAACGTCGTCCTCACCAACTGCGTGGTCAACAACAATACGTGTGCTAAGCCTGACGCTTCATACATTCCGGCTTTTTCAGAGCCAGAGTATTCGCGTCATCCTTACATCATCAATATTGTTGGTCGTGACAGGAACAACCTGGCACTCACCCATGTGTCGATAGTAAACAATATCGGCTTGCCTCCGTCTGCAGAATTCTTGGGCTCTACGTCTTTCGCTGCCGGCAACGAGTATGACGACGAGCAGTATAAAGACCAATTAGCAATCAACATCAGCTTGGCCACTGCCGGTGCGGAAGGAGCAAAGAACTTCGCCAATCCGACGAACGTCATCGGTGCACAACCGGTGGGTAATGTCTTTTACGGCGGACAGTCGCTCTTCCGTCCGCTTACGGGAAATGCCGCCACGGACTGTATTGTCAACAAGGCACCCGTCGTATCAGACGGCACTGCCATAGGTGACGACGAACTGACCAATCCCGCTACCGACCTTGAAGGAGAGCCACGCGACTTGGGCGGAGCGCCCGACCTTGGTGCGTTGGAGGCTTTGCTTCCCAAGAAAGGAAGCGTAATATACGTGCGTTCGTACAATACAGAGAAGCCGGAGAACGGTGCTGCCAAGGACGAGACGGACGGTGCGCCCGACTTCAGCCTGCTCAAAGAGCATCCCGGCACCGAAGACGGCGAGTATGCCTTCGACGGTTCGTCATGGGATCATGCCATTATGGGCAACGCCGTCTGCGACACGATGCGCCTTGAAGAGGCGTCGAACGACATCTACGTGCTCGCTTCCGACCGCACGCTGATGTCCGCATCATACGACAATGAGGCTTACTCGACGTATAAGAGTCCGGACGACTGGACGTGGAAAGACGGAGAGGAGCTCAAGCCCATATACAACAAGCCCTACTACGGACCCGCATCGGGCCACTACTCTTACTTCATTGCCAACGGCGCACTGAGGGAATACTTTGCTGGTGGTGCGGCATCTGTTTATTGGAACGTCTATCAAGGCAACACCAACCACCTTGGCTATTCGTCGTCTAAAGGCAGTAACTTCAACTGCATCAACAATGAGCGTCGCGAGCGTTATGTCAGCGGACTGCAGTTTGCGGTGGAGAAGGCAGCCCGACACAATGCCTTGCACAAGAACGACCCCGACTTCGAGCCTGTGGAGGTATGGGTGGGATCCGGTGTATATACCGACGCCAAGGGCTTCGTCATCCGCAACGGCGTGAAGGTGTACGGCGGCTTCCCTGCAGAGGGCAATCCCGGCAAGGACGACCGTCTGCCGCTGCTCTCGCAATACATCCCGGCGCGTGACAAATACAAGAACAAGAAGAAGTCGGACTATGAGACCATCCTGCAGGTACGCAAGGAGAGTCCGGTGTATCGCACGAAGAATAAAGACGAATTGTGGTATTCAGAGGGCAACAACGGCAATGGCTCTACCAACGACATTGCCAAATCGCTTATAAAGTCGACACCGCAGAAGACTTACCGTCACTATGTGCTCTATCAGCCTGACGCCTGTGTTCCTACGTGGGATGTGGCAGGCGATGAAACTGGCAGTATGGGAGGCAATTCGTACCGCTTCCTGAAGAACAATGCCAGCCATCCTTATTATGCAGACTATGAAGGCGACGCTGTCAATGCGCCTTACAACAAGCCGGTGTACGATCTGTATGATGCGGGCACTGTAAAGTGGGACGGATTTACGGTGCGTCATGGTTATCTTATCAATTATGAGGCAAGCCGTGATGGTGGCGCAGGTGTCAGAGTGTTTGAGAATGTCGAGCTGGAGAACCTTATCATCGTAAACAATCTCGTGCATGGTCAGCGCTCACGTGGCGGCGGACTGTATATGGACGGACAGCAGTCGAAGATATCCAACAGCTTCCTGCTTAACAATTTCAATACCAGCGAAGGTGCCTTGGCAAATAGTGCACGGGTGGCTGCAGATACGTATAAGACCAACTATCGTAACTATGGAAGTAACGACCAGTATGGCGGCGGTGCATACATGATTGTAGGCACTGGCTATAATATGGTTGTTGCGAAAAACCGTGCCAATGGCATTGCCGGCGGAGGCGGACTCTTCCTTGAGAACGCCATATTCTACAACAACACGGTGGCATACAACCAGACCAACCGTGGAGCCAGCGGCATCCAGCAGTGGAGTACGCCTTCTACGGGAATTCCGACCAGCCTGGCGCTTTACAACTGCATTGTCTATGGCAATAACAATGGCCAGAACTATCAGGTGACGTCCACTTCCACGGGAAACTTCAAGAATGCACATAACTGTTATGTGCAGAACTATCAGCCAGAACTGAACAACCAGCTCTCGTCTGCATACGGCAACATCACGTCAAGCGACAATCCTTTCGCCGACGGAGATAACGTAGCGAAGACGCTCAACTTCCGTCTTGCGAACGGCAGCCTCTGCCTTAACGCCGGAACGGAGAATCTTATGCAGAACGGTGAGACAAAGCAGGCTGACCTGCCTCTTACCGACATGGACTTTACGGACCGCATAAAGGACTGTACCGTCGACATCGGAGCTTACGAGGACGACAACTCTGCCAACGTGGATTACGACGCGTCGCAGAAAGGACTCATCATATATTATGTTACGGAGACGGGCTACGGCGACCGAAGCGGTTCGTCACCTGCCAACGCTGCCTGTGCTGACAAGCTGCAGAGCGTACTTACGGCGGCAGGACGTGAGGCGGCAAAGGCTGCCAACAAGGACAAGAAGGTGATAGTGAAAGTGGCTGGATATGAGCCTGACAAGAACGGCAAGACATTCGTCTATCAAGCCAACACTCTTGCTGACCCCACCGACCCGCGCTCTTACACCTTCCTCATTCCTTCGGGAGTGGTACTCAAGGGAGGATTTAACGAAGGCGTGAAGAAGACAGTGTCCGAGGGCACCGTTACGCAGACTGTCTTTGAGGGCAGCAACTGGGACACCGATTATCCTGACTCTTACCATCGCCGCACCATGCTCAGCGCACAGGCGAAGACCACTGCCACCGACACGGAGGTGAGTGGATATCACACCGTAACCTTCGGTTCGTGGCCCACTGACGACCTTGAGGCATGGAACGACACAGCTGTGGCTGACTGGGCAATGATTGACGGCTGCTACATAACAGGAGGCTATGCCAATGAGAGCGACGGCCACAAAGCGTTGGGCGGCGGCGTCTTAGTGCCGAGAAAAGCTCACGTGCGCAACTGCGTAGTGGCGTTCAATGAGGCTCAGTACGGCGGTGGCATCTACGCTCTTCCGGGTGCTGTGGTCAGCACGTCGTTCGTTACGGAGAACCAGGCTTACTACGGAGCTGGCATCTATGCCGACAACGGCAAAACGGAGGACGGAACAGACGGCAAGCGCTCTTACTTCTTCTCCAACACCATCGCCTCTAACACTGCCAGTGTGAAGGGCGGAGGCATCTCCTTCGAGTCGGGTGCAGCCATCCTGTTCAACGACGTCATCTGGGGCAATAACGCACCGAGCGAGAAGAATGTCTGCGGCATTACTGACCGTAAATATAAGGAAACAAAGATGTCGGAGGTGGCAGCGCGAAACGCAATCATGGGCTATATTGACGGCTTCTATCCGTTCAACAACTGCTTCGTAGAGACATATCTCCTTGCTGCCAACACCTACAACACGGAGATGTCTGCCGACACGCTGCGCTACTTCTCGGCATCAGGCTCTTTCATGCCACGCGAACTCGGTCCGCTCGTACATGCAGGAATGGAAAATTTCTTGTGGTCAGTGCTCGTACAGGGAGGTTTTGCCGCTAACGACATGCTCGGCAACGTGATGATTATGGCGAGTCGAACCAACAAGCTTACGGCAGGATGCTTCGCCGTACACGTGCTCGACCCCGCTGACGACAAACTGCCCACAACGCTCTTCACGCGCCTTTTCGTATCGGACAGAGGCGGTGTGGAGGTCAAGCCGGAAGAAGTGAGGGAGTATATGGGACGTTCGTTCTACACACCCTTCTCCTCACTCGACGCCGCCCTGGAGTATATCCGCAAGGTACGCACCGTGAAGGTGTATGATTCTGCCAAGAAGGACAGCGTGTTGCTCGCCAATGACAACACCCACTTTGACGTCTTCATAATCGGAGGCACGTTCTATCCGACCCTTACAAGAACTTCGGCGCTGGCACAGAAGGAGAATGTACGCAACAACTCGTTCGTCATTCCGTGCAACACCAACCTCTACGGCGGATTCAGCCCCACGGACAAGTATTCGTGCGGCATTGACAAGGTGACGAAGAAGGACGGTACGGAGCTGAAGCTCGACTCCCTGAGCAGCATAGACGAGATCCTGCGCCTACGCAATGCTGCTACGGAAATGGAGGACCTCAACCGTAACGGTCTGTACGAACCTTGGGAACTCTCACGCCAGACAGTACTCTCGGGCAACCTGCCTAACGTGCAGGGCGGCAAGAAGGCGTTCCACGTCATCTTCTGCGTCAACTATGAGGACAAGAAGGTGCCGGGCGTGGTGCTCGACGGTCTCACCATCACTGACGGCGAGACGGCTGACCATATCGACTATGACAAAAACGGCGTGGAGAAGCATGACGAGATAGGACACGGAGGAGGAATATTCTCCTATGGTGTGGACATGACGCTCAACCGCTGTCGTGTGATAAACAACACCGGCATCCACGGAGGAGGCATCTTCAACGGCGGTGCCAGCATGACAATACTCAACTCGCTGGTGGCTGGCAACAGCACGCAGTCAAACGTAATCAGGCCTAACGATACCGGCAAGGGAGCCGGAGTGGGCATCTTCTTCGACTCATGGAAACCGGTGGCTCCGTGTCGCTTCGTAGCCGTAAACACAATCTTCGCCAACAACTCGTGCGACGAGGGAAGCGGCGGAGCGGTGTATGTGGCAAGCGAAAAACGCGACGTACATCAGGTGAAGTTTATGAACTGTCTCTTCGCACGCAATAAGGCTAAGGACAACCCGGACATCTTTAACGGCAAGAAGGGCAGCATCGTCGCTACCAACTCTATCTTCTGGGGCAGCAAGGTGGACGAGGGAGGCTCGATGTTTAAGGCGTCGGACGCAGACCATTGCGCTTCCGACATCTTCACTGACATCAAGTCAACGGACGCCAATGCCAATCTCTACCTCAACGCCGACAACGAAGCGGTAACCGGACCACACTTCGCCAAGCCGTCAGAAATAGCTGGCAAGGAAGGATTCACGCTCGCATCGCAATGGAACCCCACCTGCATCACGGTGCTCACCGATGCCGGAGATGGCATGATAGACTGTGACGAGAAAGGCGCTGAAGTCAGTGAGGAGGGAGCGTACAAGGACGTATGGGACGTATGGGCATCAGACAATGACGAGGCGCAGGAACTTTATAAGGATAAGGACCGAACCATCGATCCTTACCATGACCAATATATAAAGAAGAACGCCTCTGCTACGCAGACCGCCGGTGACGATAAGGGCAACAACCTCTATAACCGATATATGGGTCCGAAACGCAATAACGGTGTTCAGGATGACAAGACCATCGACATCGGACCTTACGAATATCAGTATCGACTGAACTTCGGCGACCTCGACAAGATGTATATAGGCACCGTAGACCGCGGACTTGCCGACGGCACCAACTGGGACAATCAGTCGTCAGACCTCAGAGGAGCATTGCTCGCCGCTGCCAACCCCAGCTCAACGAGCGTCGCCACGCGCACCACGCGCACCGTGTATGTGCGTTCCGGCGAGTATTATGCCGTCCCCATCGACGGTACTGTTTTCTCGGTGAACGTGGACGAGACAAGCGAAAACTGTAAAAAGGTGGCACGCGTAGTGCTCAATGGAGCATGCACGGGCGTCGGCCTTGGTGATGAGGCTGTACAGGACTGGACAAAGCCAACTGTGCTCAAGCCACATCCCGTGCGCAAGAGCAGCGTCCTGCTTAACATCGAGACTGGTGAGAAGCCTGTGGACATCAGTGGCATCTCGCTGCGCAATACCTATGATGAGGGTAAGGGTGCCACCCTGACAGTGGAGAAGACCGCCAAGATCACCATACGTCAGTCGGAAGCACGCATTAACAAGGGCACGGCGGTGGACATCACAGCCAACGGGCACGGCGGTGAGGTGCTTATCTATAACACGCTGTTCGCCGACAACGAGGCAGACGCGCTCAAGGCCAACGGAAAGACAACGGTGGTGAACTGCACCTTCGCACAAAATACGAACGGTGCCGACATCGCCTTTGCCGAGGGAACAGACAGGACGCAGACAAAGGTGTATAACTCTGCATCGTGGCGCAACAAGACCACTGATTGTATGGTCTTCATTTCCGACCTCGACAATGAGGACGCCACAAAGCATACATTATATAATAAGGTGTTCGCAGAAGGACAGGCCAACAACGACCTGACGAACGGACCGTGCTTCATGGACGTCACCAACAAAGACCGCGAACTGCGCGATTATCACATCACGCCGGGTATGCGACTCTTCGAGCGAGGATCATTGAGACGCTATGCGGAGAACGTGAAGACGGGCGTTACGGACAAAACCGCGGACGAGGCTGTACGTGACAGCGTGGAGCAAGACCGCGACCTCGGCAACATAAAGCGTGCCGTGGGCAAGACCATAGAGGTGGGAGCATACGAATGTAACGCCGAGCTGCTGCCCATCATCTTCGTGAAGGACTACGGTACGGACGGAACCGGCAAGTCGTGGGACGACCCGAAGACCGACCTGCAGGTGGCTGTGGATTTGGCAGGTATGTACTCCAACCTTAACAACCGAGCAAAGTCGTACGTCTTCGTTGACCATCAGTATGGTCACAACGCCGAGCCGGCTGACCTCAAAGTCACGCTTCCTGACGTATCTGTATACGGAAGCATGACCAATAATCCAACGGCGTCAGCCAAGGACTCTACGTCAACGGACGCCATTGCAAAGGCTATACTGGTACAGCGCATGGGCATGGTGGAGGAAGGCAACTGGCGCAGCATCGTCAAGAACCTCAACGTCAGCGCGGCGAGTGTAGTGGACGGAGTGGAGGTGAGCAAGAATGGAAGCGTCAGCCTCACCAATGGTGCCACGCTCTCCACGTCGGTGGTGCTGGCAAAGCAAGGCGTAACAGGCGACAATACGTCGCTTCTCTACAACACCCTGCTATATGCAGACCCCAATGCCACGGACGACAAGGACGAGGGCAAGACAGTGGGCAGCGTGAAGAACGTCAGAGCGGTGAACGTCACGACGTGCGGCACGATGGAGAACATCGACGCCCAAGGCAGCGCCAACAACCGCATTATGACAATCGCCGACGGAGCCAACCGCTACATCGTCAGCCGCTATCGCAACTGTCAGCTTAACGAGGACGACGCCGCAAACCTCGATCCTGAAACCTCGCACAACACAGTGACAGAGGAATGTATTAATATCGTCGGACATGACCGTGACCTGCTCGGCAACAACCGTCTGCGCAACAATAATGTGGACAACGGATGCTACGAGACATGGAACATCACCGCAGACGGAAGCCATGTGACAGCCGACGACTATCCGCGTCTCTCGTCTGTCGTTTACGTCCGCAAGGAATGCGAGCTCGACGTAGAGCCTGACCTTTATCCGATGGGAAGCCTCTCATGGTTCAACCCCGGATTCTTGCTCCTCGAACATCATGCCGGACTGCGTGGCAACAACAATCAGATAGGACTTGTGCGCTATGCCGTGGAACGCGATCTCAAGGCACAGATGCCGCAACTCGTGGCTCTCCCCTTCAGCGTGAAGCAGTATGATCCCGTCGTGAAGGACAACTACACCATCCGCACATACGACGGCGATACCCGATCACGCTATACATATAAATATAGCGACGTCAACGGCGATGCATGGAAGGAGTCAACAGGAGCTCCCGTCGGTACAGGCATGATGCTGGAAGCAGCAAAGGACATGACCGTGCGCTTCTATGGCGGAAGCCTGTTGGGCAAGACAGGATTCTTCAACACCGTCTCGCCAGCAGCCACCGACTACGTGGAGAACGGCGGCACTGAGATAGTGCTGACGCAATATAACCATCAGGATTCGTGGACGTCGTCGTCCGCCTCCGGCAATCGCTTTACGCATAAGGAGAACATGGGATGGAATCTCTTCGGATCGCCTCGTCTCTGTGCAACGAATCTCAGCGACATGGAGTACGGCCGCATCGTCTATTCTTATGAGAACGGCGCCTTCAAGGCACGCTCCACGGACCTCACGGCAGAGGGCGTAAGCGACGCTTACATACCGTCGATGGACGCTCTCTTCACGCAGACCGCCACGCTGGCGAAGGACAACAAGGAGAAGGTGGCGGTCAGCTATCATGGCCAGAGCCATGCAGACGACTCCTTCTACGGTCAAACCGCACGCATGGCAGTGGCAATAACAGGCGCGGACACACGCTCGGCTGATGATGAGGCTGACGAAATGGTGTTCAACGTCGTCAGTCCGGAATATTCGCACGACTACTTCGACCTTGGTACGGACGGCGTGAAATGGATGGAGAGTGACAAGGCACAGGTGTATGCCGTACGCGACGGTGCACGTTATTCGCTCCTCTCCGCCGTTAACGAGCAGGGAGCCGTGGCTCTCGGCGTTTCGCTTCCGTCTGCAGGAATGTATGCGTTGGATGTGCCCGAGGGTTGTGACCGCGACGGCTATGAGGCAGTGCTGCTGAAAGACAATGCCACGGGACGAGCCGTAGACCTTCTCGAAGGAGCCTACACGTTCGCCGCAGCAGAGGCAGGCGAGCAGAACACACGCTTCAGCATCTCCTTCCATAAGCTGACGGAGACGAGTGGAGTGGTGGTGAAGAAAGTGGCAGCGCGCCGCGTAAGCATCACAGGCTTACAGGAGGCAGACGACGTGCGCATCTATCTGCCAAACGGAATGATAGTCAATCAGCAGCGTGCCACCTCCGACAGTCTCACCATGTCCACCGGAACAGAGGGCGTGGTGATAGTGGAAGTGACGCGAAAAGGCACGCAAGTCTGCGTAAAGCGCGTGGCGCTTTAGCTCACACCGCGTCCGAAGCGCATATTCGTCGATAGAGACAATGAATGACAGTCAAAGACAGGCTTTCCTGCATGATGACTGTCATTCATTGTCTCTATTTACGTTAAATAACTTTAAAACTTCTGGCTCGTGAGCCGCTCAGTTTTTATATGTAATAAATAATGAGTAATTTTGCAGACCGATTATTCGGGGATACACTTAGAGTCCCCTGCATGAGAGTGTTAATAGCGTTCGCTAAAGAATAGGCCAAGCGGCGTGGTTAGTGAATCGCTCGTGCAAAAAAGAAGAAACGTTTTTTAGTAGTAATTTTTAAATTAAACAATGAACACTTTAAGTTACAAGACTATTTCCGCTAACAAGGAAACAGCTAAGAAGGAGTGGGTGGTAATCGATGCCACAGACCAGGTAGTAGGTCGTCTCTGCTCTAAGGTAGCAAAGCTCATCCGCGGAAAGTACAAGCCCAACTTCACTCCTCACGTAGACTGTGGAGACAACGTTATCATCATCAACGCAGCTAAGGCTGTCTTCACTGGTAAGAAGGAGACAGACAAGGTCTACACACGTTATACTGGCTATCCTGGTGGACAGCGCTTCAACACTCCCGCTGAGCTTCGCAAGCGTCCGGACGGCATGGACAAGATCATCCGTCACGCCGTAAAGGGCATGCTCCCCAAGGGCCCGCTCGGTCGTCGTCTTATTGACAACCTCTATGTATATGACGGTACAGAGCACAAGCACGAGGCACAGCAGCCGAAGGCTATCGATATTAACCAGTATAAATAAAGCAAGAAGATGGAAATGATTAATGCAATTGGTCGCCGTAAGAGTGCCGTAGCTCGTGTATATCTCACAGAGGGCAC
>ERZ506967.239-NODE-239-length-18164-cov-10.2775_pt1 | contig 18164 bp, 10 predicted proteins | sample MGYA00513169_ERZ506967 | MGnify/ENA metagenome assembly ERZ506967 | reverse complement strand
GTGATATGAGTAAGACGGCTATGGATATTGCAGCCTTGATGTATCCTGGCTGGAACCTGGGTAATACGATGGAGGCAGGAAATGCTGCCAATAACTGGAAGAATACCGGTATCGGTTCTGAAACTTCATGGCAGTCGGCAAAGACTACCCAGCAGTTCATCGACCTGGTGAAAGCTTCTGGTTTCAAGAGCGTCCGTATTCCTTGTTCTTGGGTGATGGGTCACATCACAGATGCTGAGGCTTGCACCATCGATGCCGATTGGCTGGCCCGTGTTCACGAGGTGGTAGATTACTGCATCAAGAACGATCTCTATGTCATCATCAACCAGCATTGGGATGGTGGATGGATTGAGCATGATGGTTTGACTGCTGCTACTGATGTGGATGCTACCAAGGCAAAACTCACCAAGATCTGGACTCAGATAGCCAATAGTTTCAAGGATTATGACGAGCGTCTTATCTTTGCCGGTATGAATGAGCCTGGTGTGGGCGGCGGTGATGCCAATGCATTGCTGGGCACTGCGGATTTGGCCAATAGGATTGCAGAGTATGAGCAGACTTTCATTGAGGCAGTGCGTGCCACAGGTGGCAACAATGCCAAGCGAGTTCTGGTGGTTCAGGGTCCTAATACCAATATCGACAATACCGTAGCTCATAATTATATGGATAAAATCCATGATTCTGCAACAGACCGATTGATGGTAGAGGTTCATTTCTACGATCCTTATCAGTTTACAGATTTGAGTGAAGACAAGGATTGGGGCAAGTACTATCTCTATTGGGGTAAGAACAACAAGGGTGGTGATGCCGACCGCACTGCTGATGCCAAATACAACGAGGATTATGTAGAGGCTCAGATGGAGAAGATGAAGACCCACTTCTTCGACAAGGGTTATCCAGTGTTGATTGGTGAGTTTGGTGCCAACCAGCGTCTGGCTATCGGTAAGGATGCGCTTCATGATGCATCCGTGAAGGATTACTACAAGGCTGTTGTTACCAGTGCTATCAACAATGGTTGTGTGCCTGTGGCTTGGGATACCAATGGCGGTCTTCCTAGCATGACAATTTTCAATCGTGCAAATACAACCGTTAGCAATACCCATATTCTGGAGAGCATCCAGGAGGCTGTGAAGACAGCTTCTTGGCCTGCAAAATAAATTTTTAATAAAGCCTCACTTGAGGTTGGAATGAGCCTCATTTGGAGTTGGAGTAAGCCTTACGTAACGTTCGTTTAAGGCTCAAACCAACTTCAAGTGAGGCTTACTTGTTTTTCTTTTCCTTTTGCTTTTATTGCCAATTCAGTTGTTTCTGTTTTTATTTATATTGTTGTTTTCTCCTCTCACATTTATCTTATTGATTTGTAGATGAATAGGTTAGGTGTGAAAGGAAAATGGTATCAAAGAAATAAAAAAACAAAGATAAGTAAAATAGTATCAGTAATCAGCAAGATAATACCATATATTCTCGATATTTAGTTGTATCTTTGCAACTGAAAAAATGCTATATATAAGAATAAACAATAAATATAACCCTAATTTAATTAAGCAAAGCTTATGAAAAAGTTTTTTACTATTATGGTAGCAGCTTTTGCTGCAGTTAGTGCTTTTGCACAAAGTAGAACAACATTATGGGAAGGTGAGCAGGTAATGGATGGCTCATGGCCTAATGTGGGTGTGGAACTCAGCAACTTGGCAACAGCCAAAGCTGGCGATAACATAGTTGTTACTACCTCTAAGGTAGATGCTTCCATTAATGCATCTTGGCAGTGGGGCTCTCAGGTGTTCTTGAAAGTCAATAGCGGTGCCAATGGTGATTGGGAAGACATGGCAGGTACTTCTGCTGTAGGATTCAAGGAACCAGGTGAGGCGAAGTTTGAGATTACCGATAAGGTTCTGGAGCAGTTTAAGAACGCCTCAAGTATCTTCGTTCAAGGCATGTGCGTTGTTGTTTCTAAGATAGAGTTGGAGAGTTCTGTTGCTACAACTTCTATTCAGCTTTGGAGTGGTGAATGCGCATTTGGCAATTGGGCTGATGGTTTCAGCGTTCCTGCTGAGAAGTTTGCCAATGCTTCTGCTGGTGATGTCTTGGAGTTTGTTTATACTACTGATACTGAGACTACAGAGAAGTGGTGGCAGTTTAAGACCATCTTTGCTGGTACAGAAGATGTCTTGACTTCTAATAAGGCAGATTTGAATGAGTATGGTTGTGCTACTGTTGCAAGTGGCAGTACTTCATATAAGATTGTCTTGAATGCAGAGGATATTGCTAGATTGAAGGAAACAGGTTTGTTCGTCAATGGACATTTCAATATTGTTACAGCTGTTAATCTGATTCAGGCTGTCAAGGAACCTTCTACTGGCATAAGCAATGCATTTGTGGTTACTCCTGCCAAGGATTCCAAGACATTCAATCTTGCAGGTCAGCAGGTGGGTGCATCTTATAAGGGTGTTGTAATCAAGAATGGCAAGAAGTTTGTTCAATAATCGTGGGTTTGAAACTCAGATGGTTTAGTTTTATTAGTATTTATCAAGAAAAGGGCTAGGTTGCTGGTTGCAATCTAGCCCTTTCGCTTTTAGTGCTCTAAATAGAGTCCGTTCAACTTTTCCAGGAAAACACTCACATCATCATTCACCAACTCCATAAATCCATGGGTCTTACTGTTGGCTACTCCAGGATAAGGAGTGTAATAATGTTCATTGATTGGTTCTCCCTGGTTTCTTCCAAACATCAGGTAGGCAATGTGATGCTGCTTCAATTCAGGAAGAAGGACTTCCGAGAAGATGCTGGAATCGCCAATCGATTCGATGCCTGTTGTCATGCCGAAAGCATTGTTATGCTCTTGTGCAAAAGGCAATGCCTGGGTGATGATTTCCTTCATGCTCTGCTGATAGAGGGGAAGACGGATGGCATTCCTGGTTTGCAGATAGGTGACGTTGATGACATCAATTTGATGATCTGGATATCGTTCCATCAGCTTCTTTCCAGGCTTGTAGGTCTCTGAATAGCCGTAAACTACATTGGTTACGTCATTATCCTCTAACAGGTCCTGCAATTTCTTGTAAAGTTCGATGTATTCGTCTTTGCTCAGCTGGCAATACCAGGCTTTTCCGTCGATAGGAAGAAGATTGAGCACCACGGGTGCCTTGATACCATAACCGTCTTGCAGGGTGTCTAGATACTTGGCTACTTGTTTGGTGTATTCCTCCAGCAGATCTGCATTGCCGTTGTAATGAGGCATCGTCCAGTTCATGATGAGTAATCCTCCCTTGCGGAAGTGGTTGAGCACATCTTCCCGGATGGTCTTGAAAGGAACTCCATCTGCATTCTGCTGCTTTCCGCTCTCGATGCCGGCAAGTTCATAGCCATTGGCAGCCGGACGGTAACCGCAGAGTGCCTTCATGTCGCAGCGGTCGCTATCGCATTCCCATCTGTTCCAACCCATTCCGCTCAGGGTGCCGTACATCTGTCCGATAAGGGTTCCCTTGTTGGCGAAAGCCTTGAGGTTGGTCTTCAGATTCTCCGTGCGGGTAGTAAGACCGCTCATGGCAATCTCATCGTACGATTTCTTTTTCTTTTCACCGCAGGATGCGAAAGCCACGAGTGCTGCAAAAATCAATATGAAATATCTGATTCTCATGTCTTTTATTCGTTATATGCCTTCTTCATGGCTTCTACCACGGTAGGCAAGGTCCACTGTGGCACACTTCTGTCTGTACCGTCGAAGATGCTCATCCAGTAGAAGGTGGCTACGCCGTATGCCTTTGCCTGCTTCACAATGTCGGCAGCCTGGTCGGCAGCAGCCTGGATCTCGCTGTCAGAACTGTTCTTGCTGACGCTCTTGCTTCCGTGAGTACCATATTCGCCGATGATGCAAGGGATGCCCTTGCTGATGAACTTGCTGTTCAGGCGGGTAAACATATCAGCGATTTCCTTGCTGCAGGAAGCATCCCACTTGCCTTTGGCAAACCAGTCCCAAGGTGAGTAGGTGTGTACTTCTACGGCGATATGGCCATCCACCTTGTCGGTAGGGATGGCGAGGTTGTTCAATACGTCGTCACCATTAGCTGCTGCATAGGTATTGATGATGAGGTTGCGGGTCTCGTTGTTGCCACCTGTGGCACGTACTGCATTTACAAAACTCTGGGCATATCCGTTCAAGGCTTTGTAACTGCTGGCATCCTTAGGAGCATTCCAGGTGCTGTTGGCATCAAGCATCTCGTTGTAGCCTTCGAAGAGCAGGTGCTGGTCGTAGTTCTTGAAACGGGTGGCAATCTGAGTCCAGAGATACTCGAACTTCTCCTTGTTCTCCTTGTAGTTGGCTTCATCAGCCTTGATCCAGTGTTTCACATCATCACTATCAGCACCTGTATCATGGTGAACATTCAGGATGCAGTACATACCGTTATCAATCACGTAATCAACGATTTCCTGTATTCTGTTCATCCAGGCTTCATCCACGGTTCCGTCTTCCTTCATGTGCTGGAACCAGGTAACTGGGATGCGGACAGAATTAAAACCGTTCTTCTTCAGGAAATCTACCATCGGTTTGGTGGTAGGAACCTGTCCCCATGCTTTCTCGAAATCAGTAACAGAATTGCTGTTCATGTTCATCCACATGGCTACCACATCTGTGCAGTTGCCGAAATTGGTACCGATGCCCATGTTCTTTACTGCATCCACAGCACTTTCCTCTACATAGTTTGCGTTCAGGTTTACCTGATCGCGGGTAATCACGTTCTTGCTGTTCATAGCCGCTTTCCACCAGTCGTTGGATGGCATGTTGCTTCCATACCAAGGCATGAAGAAGCTCCATTTTGCACCGGCATTCCAAGCCTCATCGATGCCGGCTGTAGCTGTGTTGCTGTTGGCATCAGTTCCGCATTCTGCCAGGGCTACGAGCTTGCCAGGATAGCGTGCCTGAATCTCCTTGAACTCCTGTGCCTGCTTGGCAGCATCATAACTGTAGAGGTCGCGACCGATGATATCTACATACTTGTCGCCGGGATACCAGTCGGCATCATTGTCATAGGTATTGGCATCGCCATTGTAATTCTGTGTGGTCCAAGCCCAAATCAGGTTGTGGATGCCCTTGCTCTGGAAGTAATCAAACATGGTCTGCCAAAGCTTCTTGTAAGTTTCTGCACCATCATATCCCCACCAGAACCAGGACTTGCCCCAGCTGTCACCTGATTTCAGACAGGCATTGCCGGCAGCCTCGTGGAAAGGACGCCAAATGGCAACAACGCCTGCATCCTGCAACTTCTGCAGAACTACCACCACCTTGTCCATCTCCTGATAGAACCACTTGTTCTCCCAAGTGCCTGCCGTCAATGCGTTGGCAGCCTTGAAGGTGGTTTCGGATGGGGTGCAGGTCACGCCACTGCCATCTGTTCCCAGAACGGTGCTTTCGGTCTTAGGCACGTTGAAGTGCCACATCAGTGATACCAGTCCGCCCTGGTCTGCCCAGTTGGTAACAGGGGTGATGTCGTTGTAGTTAATCCATCCGTTAGACCCCTGTTTAGGTACATAGATGTGGATGAAATCATAGCAGTTGATGGCAGGATATTTACCTGTAGCCTGATAAATCTTATCTGCCTCTTGGGTGTTCCAGTTCACGTTGGCGATAACTGAAGAGAGGGTCTTGCTGCCATAGTTCAGCTGCAGATATTTGTAGAGACGCTTGGTCTTCTCTGTTGCGGCTGGGTCAGCGAGATTCACATTGCCCACTTCGCTTTCGTGATAGATAGAGAAGACGACATTGTTAATCTTGTTGATGTCGTATGTTTCCCATGCTCCGAAGTCCTCCAGACCTTTCAGATAAATTTCCAGTTGGTTGTTGGCATTATGCTTCATGCTGCTGACGGTATTGCTTTCGCCTGTCAGATTCCATTCAGCTTGCTTTCCTTCCGAATTGTTGATGGTAATCTTGTCACCATCAGTTTGTGCCAAGGCAGTGAATGAAATCATTACTGCCAGAAGTGAGAGTAATATCTTTTTCATTGTCTTGCTACTTTGATGGATTTGTTATTGATTTTGATGATGTATACGCCGTGGGTCAGCTCATCCAGCGGGATGATGGTCTTGTCTCCGGCGAGGATAGGGGAGAGGCTTACAGCCTTTCCGTCGAGGGCGAAGGCGCTCACCTGGTTGTGGGTTCCGTCCACGATGATGCGGTCTCCTTCGAAGGCAAACTTACTGTTGGCTTCAATTTGCTGGATGCCCGTAGTGGTGCCATAGGTGAAGGTGGAAACCTTCCACAGTTCGTAACTGGCAGTAGTAGCTGTAGATGTTACAGTCATCTTGTCATTTCCGAAGGTTACTTCCGGTAGAGTGCTCAATGCAAACTCTACCTTGCTTCCATCGTTGAATGATACAAACAGCGACTTGCCATCGGCAGCTTTGACTGAGATGCAGCTCAGGGCTACCAGTAAGGATAATGCTATTTTCTTCATATCGGGTTTATGTTTTGGTTAAAATCAAAAATGTGGCGCAGTTAATATAACTACGCCACAAATTTACGAATTATATTTCACATAAATGCGTTTTTTATGTTAAATATTCCATATCCTATGGAAGGATGGCAATCTTGGTTACATTCTTCATGTCACCCTGGAGGATGAAGGCTGTATCACTCCAGCCGTCAGAGATACTGTTTACAGCTTCCATCATGGCTGCATCGAATACCTTCACAACACAGTTCTGGTCACCATTCCAGTCGGATACAGTATCAATACCGCCCCAGTTGGCGTTGTTGATCTGAACCTGTCCGGTAGCTCCTGCTTCTTTATAGAAGAGCATCTTGGAACCTACCTTGACACCCAGCTTGATGAGGTCTGCCTTCATGATACGGAAACGACCGGTGTCATCCCAAGTGAAGTTGTATGGATACTTGATGGCGCTGTTGTCCATGTTGGTTGTGATAGTAGCGATATCCTTTTCTGCAGGAACCACCTTGAACTCAGGACCTTCAATCTTGTTGCCGTCTGGGTCTTCCATTACAATCTTGTAGGTGCCAACTTCGGCATTGGCAGGAACCTGGCATACAATCTCTGTATTGGTGCGAGAGGTGTAGCGGTTTACCTTGTAAGAACCGATATAGAGGTTCTGGATGTTTTGGAAGTTCTTGCCAGTGATGGTGATGGTTGAACCTGCGATAGCCTCACCAGGAGTGATGGAAGCAATAGCTGGATCAGTAGCAGCCTTGATGCTCAATTGACCATCGAAGTTGATAGTGGTACCATTCTTCAGGTTAAGCTTGAAGCCTGTACCAGCGCAGGCTGCAGGAACTGTCACTGCGATGGCTTGGGCATTCTGTGCTGCAAATTTGTCAACGGTCTGCTCTACGTCGCCAGGGAAGGTGATGCTTGCTACGAGGTCGAGATCTGAACCCTTGATGACGGTCTTCTCGCCAGCTGTGATGGCTGCTGGTGTGCAGGAAGCTACGGTTGGCTTCACCAGGGTATAGGCTACTACAACGGTCTTGCCATTATCAAGACTCAAAGTGATGTCGCCTTTCTGTGCATCCTCTGGTACTGTAGAAGTAACCTTTGTTGTCTCAACCTTGTTAAGCTTAGATTCCTTGGCATTAGGGAATGCAATGCCTGTAATCAGATCCATATCCTTACCGGTAATGGTGAGTTCTGCACCATTCTTCACTGGGTTAGGTGTTGCAACGAGCTGGGTAGGAACTACGGTGATGATGTTGCCTACAGGAACCTCGATACCGCTTTTGGTTACTACATAGAAGGTACCGTCTGTAGCCTTGGCCGGAACAGCAACAGTAATCTCTGCTACGCTCTGTGACTTGAAGTCGGCTGCATTTACAGTAGCGCCCTCAAACTTCACGCTAGCAATCTGGTCGAATGAAGAACCCTTGATGCTGAGGATTTCGCCTGCCTTGATGTTGCGGTCCTTGATAGGAGTAGCTTCAGGAGTGTTGATAGTCAACTCTTCCTTGGTCTCCAGGGAAGTTCCGTCCTTGGTGGTGTCAGTCAATGTGATGACACCTGTACGAGCCTCTGCTGGAATCTTCACCTGGATGGTGTAGCGGTCGTGACCTACGAACTCAGCCTCCTTGATGGTATCGCTGCCTGCGAAAATCACACCGTGCATCAGGTTGAGGTAATCACCCTTGATGGTTACTACGTCGCCTACATTACCTACCAGGGTACCTTCGTTACCTACATAGAACTTAGTGATTTCGATGTCCTCACGATAGGTGATAGGAGATACGGATGTAATCTCACCGCCCTTCTTGGTCTTCAGGACAATCTGACCGGTTTCGCATTTTTCTGCAGGAACCTGGATGGAAATCTTACTGTTGTAACCGCTCTGAAGAATCTCGTATGCGGTAATTGGGTCTGCACCCGGCAGGTTGATAGACTCAATTTGGTCCAAGTTTGTACCATAGAAGTACAAGGTACCGCCACGGAGTACTGGGCAAGGACCGAATGACTGGAGGGAGATGTCGTTGCCGTACTGGTCGGTTGAGAGATCATCTCCGTCGCTGCACGCTGTCAGCGATAGCCCTACGAGGGCTACCACCAACATGGCGAATATTTTGCTTATCTTTTTCATATCAATTCAGATTATAAGTTTATTTATTTGGAACCACACGGATGTTGTCAATCTTGATGATTGGATTACAATCTACACCGGTAGGCAATACGCTTGCATCGTTGTATGCACCCTTCACTACGAAGATGTTGAAGGCACTGAAGTCGTTCACACCACTGTAGCTCAATCCCTTGTTGCCATCATAGTCATAAATGAAGTCTGCCAATGGGATAGTAACGGTTACCCACTTGCCCTCGGTATTGTAGAGTTTGTCTTCTGTATTCTGCCAAGGCATGTAGAGGGCACGTGCCAACTTGGTGTTGTTCTTCTCGTCGTGGAAGAAGGTGTTGTTGGCTCCTGCCAATACGTTACCATAGATATCCTTTACACCAGCAGCACCATTGGAAACCTGGCTGACGCTACCGAAGTAAATCTGCATAGGAGCAGCCGACCAGCTGTTGTCCTTTGGTATGCACATCTCGAACTTCAGGCTCATGTTCTTCCAGTCGCTGAAGTCTGCAAGGTCCTGCATACGTGGACGGCTGGAGTAGGTCTCTGGGTCCTGCCAGCTTCCTGGCCAGTACTCGAATGAGAAGTTACCGTCGTTCCAGGCACCGTCTGCACCCATGGCTGTCTCACCGAGAACCATGTAGTTGCCTGAGAGTGATGTGCCATCGGATGTGATGGTACGATTGTGCCAACCATTGTTGCCCAATACATCTCCGCCTTCCTTCCAAGGCGTGTCGAAGTCGAAGAGCATACCGCGGTTGTCCATATAGCGGAAGCCTGCCTTGGTGGTACCGTTGATGGTAGTGATGTAGATAGGCTCATGTTTAGGCATATCCTCCGGCATGTTGAAGCGGATACTGTTCAGGCTGATCTTCAAGTCCTCGTAAGGGATGGTGTAGTTTTCACCTACCTTGATGTTCAGATGACTGTCGTCGTAATCCAGGAAGTAGTCGCCCTTGATGTTTACTTCTTCGCCTGGAGCCGCCCACTCGTTACTCATGCCATTGATAGTTGGGGCTGGAACTACGGTCTTGAAGTCGTAGTCCAAAGTGTCCTTGTTGTTGGTGATGAAGTAAATCTTGTCAGTCACCTTGCCTGGAATGGTCTTTGGTACCGTTACGATGATGGTGTTGTCCGTCATGTAACTGGTGTTCAATACGGCAGCCTGGTCGTTGAAGTTGATCTTGGTCACACTTCTCAGGTTTCTACCCACAATACAGATGGTATTGTTGAGAGAAGCTTCTGTGAGCAGAGAGTCCTTGCTGGCTGCATCCACAGGACGAACATAATCGATGGTAGGAGTTCCGCCTGCCACTTCATACTTGTCTGGCTCGTCCTCGCAAGAAGTGAATCCTGCGCTGGCTGCAACAAGTGCCATGGCGAATAAAGCCCCATTTATATTTTTGATATTCATAATGAAATTCTCTTAATTGATTAATAACTATATGTATTACGTACATCCACATGGATTGGAGATGCGTTGCTACCCAGGTTAGGGTTCAAGGCTACGTCCTCTGTTGGGAATGGCAATGTAAAGCTGCTGGCTGTTACGTTAGGAGCAGGTGTATCCTCATCATACTCGATTTCTGAGCTGTCCCATGTGCCATTGTTGTAATATGCCTTGTAGGCAGTATCGCAATTCCACATAGCATTGCGGCGTTGTGCCTTCAATTCCTTGATGCAGCTGTCTGCATCGTAGTATGCACGGCGTACATAGTCGTACCAGCGGTCGCCTTCACCGGCAAACTCCAGGCGGCGCTCCTTCCAGATGTCATCGAATGTCAATGAGGTTTTTCTTACGAATCCCTGCCACTCGTATGCACGTCCTCGTACCTCATTGAAGCAATCCAGAGCCAACTGATCAGTTGGGTTACCCATCTGTACCTGTGCCTCTGCATAGATCAGATAAATGTCTGAAAGGCGGAGGAGTGGGGTAGGGAGAGCATTTGACATTCGTCCAGGAGTGATGCCCAGTTCTGCCTTGTGGTCTGCGTTGTCACCATAGAGGTGCTTCACGTTGTTACCGCCGCAAGGACCCTGGCACTGACCTGTTGCTGCTGAGTTGTAGTCCTTGTTATACCAGAAATCCAGATAAGAGAATCCCTTCTTCAAACCATCCTTCTGTGCATTGGCAGGAAGATCGTGGTCTCTCCAGAAGTAAGAATATACATCGCCTGGCATCATGATGGTAGCCTTGCGGCGATGGTCTGGATCTACACGGCTGGCAGGGTCATCCTTTGGAGATACACCGAAGGCATCCATCAAGTCAACAGATGGACCGCCCCAACCGCCCCAGCAGTCACCATTCTCGTCGAAACCTTCTGGAGCCAGGTCGCTCTGGAGGGTATTCTGGGAAGTCCACTGAGAACCTACTGTCCAGCGCCATGCAATCAAAATCTCGTCGCAGAACTGGTTAGAGCCACGGAAGATATCCTCGTAGTGCTCCATCAATCCTCTGCCAGAGTTCTCGATAACATCTTTGGCATATTCAGCTGCCTTCTTCAGGTCGTCCTGATTCAAGGAGCCTGAAACACCAGCCTTGGTCAGATAAACCTTGGCGAGCAGACCTTCTGCGCAATAGTAGTCGATATGACCTGTGGTGCTCTTTTCCTTTGGAAGCAGTTCCATCGCCTTTTCCAGGGTCATGATGATATACTCATATACATCTGCCTTCTCTACCTTGCTAAGCTGGTTGTAGTCACCTTTGCCGAGTGTCTCAGAGTTGCTGTGGATGATAGGCACATCACCGAAGGTACGTACCAGGTAGAAGTATGCCATTGCCTTCCAGGCAAGACATTCGCCCATACACTGGTTCTTCACCTTCTCAGAGGTGTTGATGGCGTTCTTTAATGATTCGTAAACGGTACTGCAGTGACCAATCTCTGCCCAGAGTGAGTAAGACATGTTTACCAGATCCTCATCGGTACCATTGGTACTGAAATTCATGTATGGGCTTGATCCCCAATACATATTACCCGACATAACCTCACCAACCTTGATGAAACCACGCTGGAAATCATACCAAGGTGAGTTGTAGAGATAGTTTACGCCAGAGATGCAGGAAGCATCACCGTTGTAATAATTCTCTGTGTTGTAATTGTCCTCTACCGGCTTGTCAAGGAAGTCGCCGCAAGAGGTCATTCCCATACCGAGGAGCATTACAAATGCTGTATATTTGATATTCTTTAATTTCATAACTGTTCGTTTTGGATATTAGAATGATAAGTTCAGACCAAATGTAACGGTGGTTGGAGAAGGGTAGCGACCGAAGTCCAGACCATATATATTCGCACTCTGTGTAGAGAGACCTACCTCTGGGTCGTAACCGCTGTAACCTGTGATAGTGAAGAGGTTAGACGCTGTGAGAGTCATTCGGAGGTTGGTGAGACCAATCTTCTGGATGAGCTTCTGGTCAAAGGTGTAGCCCAATGCCATACTCTTCAGGCGGAGGTAAGAACCATCTTCGATATAACGGTCGCTGAATGCGTCGTTATCGTTAGGGTCGTTGATGGTTGCACGTGGGTACATCGAACTTGGATTATCCACGGTCAGGTTCTGGATATTGTCATACCAGTTGCCTGTCTGGTTACCATCCTTAGCCACAAGGTGTACTCGCTTGTTCACATCCTTCAACTGGTTGCTCCAAGGTGAGTTCATGTGGGTCATCTTCATGTTCAGATAGTTGGCTACCTTGCCCCCCACAGAACCGTTGACGAAGATGTTCAGGTCGAAGTTCTTGTAACGGAAGGTGTTGTTCCAACCGAAGGTCCACTTTGGAAGTGGAGAACCTATATTGGTTTTATCATTCTCATCGATGATGCCATCACCATTGATATCCTTGTACTTCAGGTCACCTACATAGGTGGTGTTGCTGCGGCTGAACTTGGATGGGTCATTAACCCATGCATAGTGCTTGTTACCGTCAGCATCTGTAGTTACAGAGATTGGGTTGTTCTTCTGCAGAGTCTGTACTGGCGAATTGATGATGTCGTCATAATCCTTATATACTCCCTCTACTACGTAACCATAGAAACCGTAGAGTGATTCGCCTGGAATAGAACGAGATACCACATCGCTCCACTGACCCTTACCGAGCAATGCGGTACTGCCGGAAAGACTCTTCAGCTTGTTCTTGTTGATGGATACTGTGATATCTGAACTCCAGTCGAAATCCTTGGTAACGATAGGGTGGGTGTTGAGTGCAATCTCAAGACCGGTGTTCTCGATGTCACCATAGTTACCGTATGGTGCAGCCAGTGCTGAAGATGCATTACCGCTGGTACCCATGATAGAAGGCAGGTTGAGCTGCATCAGCATATCCTTACTCATCTTCTTGTACCAATCTACGGTCAGGTTCACGCGGTTGTTGAGGAATCCGAGATCAAGACCTACGTTCCACTGTTCCTGAGTCTCCCACTTGATATCCAGGTTCTTCAGGTTGGCAGGACGGAAGCTGGTACCGAGGGCTGTATCCATGGTGCTCATGGCAGAACCCCACTTGTAACCACCGATATTGGAGTTACCTGTCTGACCCCAACCGATACGCAACTTACCATTGCTCAGCCACTTGATGCCCTTCAGGAACTTCTCGTTGGTGAAACGCCAACCCAAAGCCAATGAGTGGAAACCTGCCCAACGGTTGTTTGGACCGAAGTTGGAACTACCATCATAACGATAGGTATAGGTAGCGAGGTAACGGTCGTCGTAGTTGTAAGTCTCACGGGTGAAGAAGGAAGCCATGGATGAACTGCCCCAACCTGCACCAATCTGTGGGTCGCCCTGACCCAATGCTGGGTTGTGGACTACATCGTTAGGAAGGTTGGTGTTGAATACTGAAGTATAATCGTATCTCGATTCCCAGCACTCCTGTCCGAGCATGGCAGTAAGACTATGTTTGCCGAAGTTGGTACTATATTGCAGATAGTTGTTCAACGACCAGAAGGTATTGCTGTTCTTCTGCAGACGGCTCTGGTTGCTCTGACGCTTCCAGGTACCGAGGTCAATCATCGGGTTGTAGGTCTCAGCCTTGGATGCACCGATATCGAAACCCAACTGGCTGTGCCAGGTTAATCCCTTCATCAGGGTAATATCTGCAAAGACACTACCGTTCAAACTCTGACGGTCGAGCAGAATATCATCTTCCATAGCCATGGCGATAGGGTTAGGATTGGTGAATCCTTCCTTAGATACGCTTGAGTATCCGCCATCAATATTGTAAATCTGGATATCTGGAGGTGTAGTCAATGAGTAGTTGATCAAACCTTCTGAACCATCAGCCAGCTTCAAACTTTCTGCTGTCTTTGAATAAGTTGCGTTCAAGCCGAGCTTGAACCATTTCTTCAACTGTGCTGAAAGGTTCACACGCATAGAATAGCGCTGGAATTCTGATCCGATGATAGTACCGTCCTGGTCTGTCCAGTTGCCTGAGATATAGTAGTTTACCTTATCAGTACCACCTTCTGCTGCGATTTGGTGAGATTGCTGCCATGCTGTCTGGAAGATAGCATCCTGCCAGTTGGTACCGATACCGAGGATAGATGGGTCGCTATATACAGGGTCTGGCTTGGAGATTTCGCCCTGGTTAGCCAAATCGTTGTAATATTCTGCAAACTCGCGCAAGTTCATGATATCCAGGCGCTTGTTCTGTCGACTTGCAGCTACGCTACCGGTATAGGTAAACTTAGCTTCGCCTGCCTTACCCTTCTTGGTAGTAATCAAAACGACACCATTGGCACCCTGAGCACCATAGATAGCAGTAGCAGAAGCATCCTTCAATACCTCCATGCTCACGATATCGCTAGGGTTGATCAAAGAGAGAGGAGATACGGCTGAGTGAGAACCGTTACCGAGCTTATCACCCAAACCGAGTGATGAACCGCTGTTGCTCTGAGAGTTGAAGATGACACCATCTACAACGTATAATGGCTCAGAATTGGCATTGATAGTAGCGATACCACGAACGCTAACGGCTACGGCAGAACCTGGCTGACCAGATGTCTGGACAGCGTTTACACCGGAAATCTTTCCCTGGAAAGCCTGGTCAACGTTGGTAATAGGAGTCTGCTTCAATGTCTTTTCGTCCATAGAAGCGGAAGCACCGGCGAGGTCGCTCTTCTTCATGGTACCATAACCTACAACCACTACTTCCTGAAGACTGTTGTTGTCTTCGGTCAAAGTAATGTCGTACTTGTTCTGACCGCCCACCTTGAATGATTTGGTGATGTATCCTACGTAGGAAACCTCTACGGTCTGACCGGCAGCTACGTTGAGGCTGTAGTTACCATCCATGTCGGTTACTGCGGCATTTTTAGTACCTTTCACTTTCACTGTAGCGCCAATGATAGGTCCCATTGGGTCAGAAACGTTACCAGTGATTTTTTTAGTTTGTTGTACAGCTTGACTCGTTGTGATTCTGGCTGCAAAAGTTTGCTGAGGAGAGATGCCGAGAAGACTCAGGGCTGCTACACCAGCAAGCAACTTTTCTCTACTTTTATTGTTCATAAATTCCTTGTTTTGTTAGTTTGAATGGTTTTAGGAGAGGGTTAAGCCTTTTTTCCTATTTCCGCTGCAAAATTACTGCTTTTTTATGAAAAACAATATACTTATTTTGCTAATTGCTGATACTTTTTTACTTTATAGCAAATTTCTTGCAAAAAAATGATTTTTTGATGTTTGTTGACTTGGGATGCTTTTCATTGATTCTTTTCTCGGGAAAGAAGTTTGGAATCAATAGATTCCGTTGGGGTGATATATTATATATAATGTTCGCGTACCTTATATTATTTAGCATCCTTATATGATATTAGTATCATTGGATTTTAAAAATAAGCACTTTTTTTTCATCTTTGCAGAAAAGTATGTTTATTGAGCAAAAAAATACATGAGAAGTTCGAAAATTTGCAGTATCTTTGCAGCCGTAAAACAGAAAATAAACAATTAGCAATAAATTAATAACGATTGAACAATGAAGCAGCATGTTTTTAGGTTTATAATGATAGTTGTTGTGATGAGTTTGCTCGGGTCGTTAGACCTGAGTGCACAAATCAAAGGAAATAACATCGTAGTAACGGTGATACTTGACCATCAGGATTGGAACTACCGGGTAGGCGAGAAAGCCAACTTCACGGTGAATGTCCGCAAGAGTGGAACATTATTGAATCATGTGAAAATCGATTACGAGGCTGGTCCGGTGATGTTTCCAGAAGTGAAGAAAAGTACCACTCTCAAGGATGGAACGATGAAATGGAGTGGGGCGCTGAAGCAGCCGGGTTTCTATCGCTTCAAGGTTATCGCTCATGTGGATGGAAGAAACTACGAAGGACTCTGCACTGCAGGTTTTTCACCTGAAAAGATTCTTCCTTTCGCACAGGAACCGAAGGATTTCGATGCCTTTTGGAAGAAGGCACTTGATGAGGCTCGCCAGAACGACCTTAATCCTACGATGGTTCTCCTGCCAGAGCGTTGCACCAAGGACAAGAGAGTTTTTGAAATCAGTTATAACAACAATCGCTGGGGCTCTAAGATGTACGGCATCTTGAGCGTACCGGTGAAAGAAGGCAAGTATCCAGCCTTGCTTCGAGTTCCGGGTGCAGGTGTTCGTCCTTATTCGGGCGACACTTACACTGCACCTTCCGAGTGCATTGTCCTCGAAATCGGTATCCACGGAGTGCCTGTTACCATGGAGCAGAAGGTGTATGATGATCTTGCCAACGGTGAACTGAATGGTTATTGGGATACCAATCTCGAAAATCCGAACCGTAATTCTTATAAGAGAGTAGTAACCGGAGCCGTTCGTGCAGTTGATTTCATTGCCTCTCTTCCTCAGTGGAATGGCAAGACCATCGGCGTAACGGGATCATCCCAGGGTGGATTCCTCTCCCTGGCAGTGGCTGCCCTCGACAAGCGCATCACCTTCCTGGCACCTGTACATGATGCCATGTGTGATTATGAAGCTGAGATTCACGGAGTTGCAGGCGGATGGCCTCACTACTTCTATAAGGAGAATCAGGCTCGGGGAGCTGCATGGAAAGAGCAGAAACTTACGGAGTTAGAGAAAATGCGACTCGAAGGTGCCCGCTATTATGATGGCGCCAACTTTGCCCGTCGCATTACCTGTCCTGGCTGGTATAGTTTCGGATATAATGATGAGGTGGTTCCACCTACTTCTTCTTATGGATTATATAATAGTGTGAAGGCGCCAAAGACCCTGAGTCTCTACCAGATGACCGGTCATTTCTGGTATCAGGAGCAATGGGATGAATGGCAGGCTTGGATTGTTCAACAATTAACTAAATAAATTTATGTTCGGAAAAAGAATATTGATCAGTGCTGTTTGTCTGCTGGCGATGCAGGGAGCTATGGCACAGGTGGATGGTACCACTGGTGCTTCTGTTCAGGCTGCAGGTACATCTTGCAGTAAAGACAAAAAGGTTTGCTGCAAAACACCAGCTGAGCAACAGATAATTCGTCTGCAGAAATTATTAAACAAGGGTATTATGTTGGGGCATCAGGATGATCCGGTGTATGGTACTACTTGGAAATGGAATCAGGGAAAGAGTGATGTGCTTCTCACCACAGGCGATTACCCTGCCGTGATGGGCTTTGACCTCGGCAAGATAGAGCTGGACAGCAAGGAGAACCTCGATGGGGTTCCTTTTGATAGAATGCGCCAGGAGATTATCGCCCAGAACAAGCGAGGAGGTATCGTTACCCTGAGCTGGCATCCTTGGAATCCGGCAACAGGCGAGAATGCCTGGGATCCGAAGGGAGATGCTGTGGCTGCCGTACTCGATGGGGGAGCACAGCAGAAGAAGTTCGATGCCTGGCTCAAGAAAGTATCAGATTTCATCCTCTCGTTGAAAGATAAAAAAGGAAATCTCGTTCCCGTCATCTTCCGTCCATGGCATGAAATGAATGGCGGATGGTTCTGGTGGGGAGCCAACAGTTGTACACCTGCACAATATAACCAGCTTTACGCAAAAACCTATCGCACACTTACTAAAAATGGATGTACAAATATCGTTTGGGCTTGGTCGCCTAACCTCGGAAGCGAGAAAACCGTTGAGGCTTTCCTGGAGCGTTATCCGGGCAATGACTTCGTGGATATGGTAGGCGTGGATGTTTATGAGTTTGACAACGATGATGCCAACTATCAGACCAATCTGAAGAATACCCTGGATGTAATGATGGAAGCCAACAAGAAAATCAACAAGATTCCTGCACTCACCGAGACAGGATGCCGTGGTATTTCGCAGAAACAGAACTGGTTCACACAGACTCTCTGGCCGGTACTTCAGCAGTATCAGTTGAGCTACGTTCTCTTCTGGCGAAATGCATGGGACAAGCCGCAGGAGGAAGCCTATCTCCCAGGTGTAGGCGATGGAGCCATCGTTGAGGACTTCAAGGCATTCAAGAAGGAAAAGAAAGTCCTCTTCGTCAAAGACATCAAGAAAGTTAAGTGAAGAACGAAGAGTGAAGAATTCAATAGTCTTTACTAATCATAAAGTTCAAAGTTTAAAGTTCAAAGTAAAAAATATTATGACAACATTTCAAGACAAAGTGAAAGCACTTCGCGCTCATCATGAGGAATTGCTGAGCCG
>ERZ506967.195-NODE-195-length-20487-cov-7.84965_pt1 | contig 20487 bp, 16 predicted proteins | sample MGYA00513169_ERZ506967 | MGnify/ENA metagenome assembly ERZ506967 | reverse complement strand
TAGACAAGTGACTGGAGTTCAGACGTGTGCTCTTCCGATCTTGCTCCTGGCAAAGGATGACAAACTCGGAAGGGCATTGCAGGATATAGGACTGAAGAATCGTCAACGAGCATCTAAAAAATGATAGAAATGGAACGACTGTTTGTTTTCGCAGATTTTAACTGGCTCGGCAAAGCGGAGCTGGTAGGGGAGTTGTGTTATGAAAAATTGCGCGGCTCTGACAGTTATGCATTTAAGTTTGATGAGAATTGGCTTAAGGTTCATACCGGAATTAAGCTTTCGGAAGACATCAACAATTACCCAGGCATGCAATATACCCAGCCAGGAAGTGATATTTTCGGATGTTTTTCTGATGCTTTGCCAGATAGGTGGGGACGAACATTGCTCAAAAGAAGAGAACAGATACAGGCCGCTGAAGAAAAAAGAGCTGTCAGAACACTTTCCTCTTTCGATTACCTCATGGGCATCGATGACTTCTCCAGAATGGGTGGCTTTAGATTTAAAAGGGAATTTGAAGGTGATTATATCAATGTATCACCATCCCTCAAGATACCGCCCATGACTGAGCTTAGAGAACTTGTACATGCCAGTCAGGAAGTAGAGATATCTGAAGAGAATGATGTATTGCCTGAGAAAAAATGGATAGCGCAGCTCATCCAACCAGGTAGTTCATTGGGTGGTGCAAGACCTAAGGCTGGAGTATTGGATGAAAATGGCAATCTATGCATAGCTAAGTTTCCTGCTCGAAAAGATGACTATGACGCAGGACTTTGGGAGCACTTTTCTCACCTACTAGCTCAGAAAGCTGGTATTCAGGTAGCTCAAACCAGGGTACTGGGAGGACTGGGAAAATATCACACGCTCCTGTCTAAACGCTTTGACCGAACTGCAGAAGCTAAGAGAATCCATTTTGCGTCATCCATGTCTCTGCTAGGATTAAAGGATGGAGATAATGCACAAGGTGGTTATGGCTATCTCGATATTGTTGATTTCATACTACAAGGTTGCTGCAACGTAGAGAAAAATCTCCAGGAACTCTACCGAAGGGTAGCCTTCTACATTTGCATTGGCAATTCTGACGACCACTTCAGAAACCATGGCTTTCTGCTTACACCAAAAGGCTGGACTCTATCACCAGCCTATGATATGAATCCTACTCTCAATGAATATCAGAGTCTTCTGATCAATGAATCTTCAAACAAGGCAGACATCAATATTCTGCTTGATTCATGCGAAAGCTATATGATTAAGAGGGAGGAAGCTGAATGCATCATCCAAGAGGTTTTATCAGCAGTTGGTCAATGGGAAAGTTTAGCTACTCAACTTCAAATCCCTGCTAGAGAGATAGCTATGTTTAAGGAAAGGTTTAAGCTTAACCTATAATATAATGAAGTAATAAGCCTGTTTACTTTATTATATTGTGGGTTGAATGAATCTGTATATACTGCTATGAAAGAAACATCCACGACAGCAGCAAGGCGTTTGGCAACGAAATCCTCCGCATGCTTACGGATGGTTGCCAAACCCTTTTCTGCAATATATTCCTTATCCCTCCTATACCTATCTTTAGTCGCAAAGATATGGTTATTTTTTGAATCATGCAAGTTTTTGGCAATTAAAAAGATGTAAAACTATGCTTGATAAGAGAAAAGACTATAGTAAACTCCATACACCTTGAAAGTCCTATTATTTATTTCTTATTGCTCTAACTGCCCATTTCGAATAATTGTATCTGTTTGGTAATATTGAACTATAATAAGGAATGGCGGAACGTTCTGTATATAGTGTTTTTTGGGGGAAGTACTATACACACAAAGAACGAAATCATCTTCTCAAAAGAAAAGGTTCCTCTTAACCCCCAAGAACAACCGCTTGTTAGCCTTAAATGCCCGATAAGTACTTTTGCGGAAATATGGAGGGCGCTCAGCGCTTACTTCTATGCAATCTGCAAGATTGTCAGCGGACTTTGTTATTAGACCATTTCTTGATTCTGTAATTCTTGTTATTCAGTGATTCCCCAATCCAACAAGCCTTTTCCTTCCTCGTCAAGCTCAATGCCGAGACCTATTACCTTTCGCTTATCTGCCTTGAATGGTTCCAGATATCTGCTATCTAAAATCTGCTGGATGGCAGCCTTCTTGCCACCATTGTTTCTCAGCTTCAGCTCTATCACGTAGATGTAGCGGGAAGTTTGTGCGATGAGGTCGATTCTTCCAGTGGCAAGCATGTGCTCCACCTCAACTTTCAGCCCGATGGCATTCAAGATAGTACTGATGATGAGGCGATAGCGCTCTTCCATGTCCATCGAGGCAAGCTTCTTGTTGCTGTAAGGCACGTCGGCAACCAGTGCTTTCAGCGTTTTCATGGCATCAGCAATCTGACCTGTACCCAATTGCCGGAACAGGCTACTTTGCATACTGATGATATCGCTTTCTGATTGCATGGTCAAGGTTGGCAGCACAACCTCGTAAAGCGCCTGTCTTACTTCTTGGTTTGGAAAACCTAAGAAATAGCCAAATTCATCGCTGCTTTTGATGGTAAGGTATCCTGTCTGATAGAGGAAGAGCTCGGCGCCACCATTTATTACATCAGAACTCTCAAGAGTTTTGCGTAAAATCGGACAATGTTCAAAATTGCGTAATCGCAATTCCATGTTGTCAACAAACTTCGGCAGCATGGAGGTAGCTCCGGATGAAACCCAGAAACAACTCAAGTCTTGCGTATCAAGCGCATTGAGGAGACTGAAAGGATTGTAGACGTCCACCATATTTCTGCGACTGAAATGGTAGCCATCGTAGTAATCCTTCAGGTTGTCGTGAGTTTGCTGCAAGGTCCAACCGTTCACTTCTGCCATTCTTTCCAGTTCTGGCTTGAAGTTCTCTCCGATTTCTTCTTCTGTAATACCGCAAATTGCAGCATATTCTGGAAGGAAACTGATATTGGTCAGGTTGTTGAGTACCGAGAAAAGAGAAATCTGTGTAAACTTGGTAATACCCGTAATGAAGACGAAACGCTGGTATGCATCATCGGCTTTCAGAATGGCAAAAACGCTTCTATATACTTCTGTACAACCCTCATGCTCGGGAGTTTTCCACGAGTGTTGGAGAGGAGAGTCGTACTCATCGATAAGAATGGCAACCTTGAGCCCTGTTTGCTTATAGGCGGTTTTGATGATGAGGTCGAAGCGGTTTCCTAGTGAATCTGTTGGTTTAATATGGATGCCATATAATTGCTCATAAACATCAAATGTTCGATCCAGATATGCCTTAACTTCATTTGCAGTCGCTCCCCCTCGGCTCATGTCAAGTCGAATCACAGGGTGCTGCTTCCATTCCTTCTCCAACTCCATTATTTTCAGTCCTTCGAAGAGATCTTTTCTTCCTTCGAAGTAAGCCTGAAGTGTATCAACAAGCACAGATTTACCGAATCGGCGAGGGCGGCTCAAGTAATTATACTGTTTGCCATTGTTCGCCAATTTCCAGATGATGTCACTCTTGTCTACATAGAGATAACCTTCTTCTCTGATCTTGTTGAAAGATTGTATGCCTACCGGCAACTTTCTGCATGCATTGTTTGCCATAACTATTTCTCCTATTCCTATCTTTAGCCGCAAAGATACGGCTATTTTTTGAATCATGCAAGTTTTTGGCAATTAAAAAGATGTAAAACTATGCTTGATAAGAGAAAAGACTATAGTGAACTCCGTCCTTTTTAAAGTGGACTCAGTCGTGAGTCCACTAAAAAAAGGAGTTTTTGGTTCTTTATCCTACAAAGTGCCATTTGATTATCAGATGGTTACATTTGAAGAAATTATCAAAAATGACTTTTTCAGGTGGGTTCAGTCATATAAGGATATCATTTCTATTTAAATATTTTTATTATGCTCCCATTACTTTTTCTTACGACTCGAACTGCTTTTGAATGTCCTTTTCTTTCTACTCCATCTAGTGAGTATTCTTTGATAATTCTAGATATATCAATCTTGTGGGTTGTTATATTGGTAGGAACATATTCTCGTATATTCCAAAACTCTGACCATCCAGCGGCTTTTTCATATAGTTCTTTTGTCCCTTTTGGAACAAATAGAGTTGCATTTAAATATGTGCGTTTGGTAAAACCACCTATATTTTGAGGTATTTCAGCTTTGACAGTTATAGAAGTTAAATAATCACCAGTATCCATATAAGGCAAAAAATCAAGATTTTTTCCTATAGTTAATCTTCTTAACGATGGAAATTCTGACAATTCAAATTTCGTAACTTTATCTCCTAATTCCAAGTCTGTAACCAGTTTACAGCTTCCAAGAAAGACATCTTTGTTATGATTTCTACCTATATATAATTTCTTAATGGGAGTGTTTTCGAATGGACTAAAATTGACCATTGTTTTTTGAAATATCAATTCTTCATCACCATCTTCAACAACAACTTCTTCTAGTTTTCTATTCCTTCCAAAGGAATTACTCCCTAAGTCAATGATACTTGGTGTCAATGTAACCTTTCTTAGGTTACTGCAAATACTAAAAGCATCGGAACCGATATAAGTTAACCCATTTCCGATAGTAGCTTGAGTACAACGACTTAAGTGAAAGGCTTCTGCGCCTACCCCTAATACCGTGAATGTTTTTCCTTGGTATTCAACGGTAGGTCTTGTGATTACTTCTCCACCATAGCTACTTTTCCCGATTTCGCAGGTTAAGTCAGTTTTTGACATGATATTGTAACCTAACCCTTCAAAGTAGAAGTCTGGTTCGTTATCAGCATGCAATGATGCAACACTAATCATTGCATAAAATATTAATAGAATAACACGTTTCATAATGCAAAATTATTTATTCAAATACTTCTTTCCGTTTTTAATGACAACTCCATGATATGAAGAGTTGACATTGGTTCCATCTAAATTATATAGTTTTTTTGACTTTTGCTTTATTTCGACATTATTTATTCCTGTTGTTTCTACATCATATTCTTTGATGCTCCAAAAGTTCTTCCAAATATCTGCCGCTTCATAAACTTCTTTTGCCCCTTTTGGCACATACAATGTAGCATGCATATAGGTTCCATCGTTGAAACCTTCTGATGCTTGAGGAGTTGTAGAGCGAACGTATATTTGTGTTAGCTCGTCTCCTTCAGCTAAGTAAGGTATTTTCTTAAGTCCAGTTCCTATGGTTACTTTTTTAAGATAATATAAATCGAAAATGTCATCAGGAATAAGACTACTTGTTCTTAATTCTGTTACCAAGTCCCCAATTGTTAATTCTTCAAGGGAAGTATATAGTCCATCATTAAGTACGGCATCATTAATGTTTCTACCTAGGTATAATTTCTTTATTTTTGTATCACAGAATGTACTATAGTTTCCTAGCCAGAATGTTCCTTCTAACATTTCGTCACTATCTTCTATCCTTAATTCAGATAAGATAGAGATGTAATTGCCGTTCCACGTTTTTTGTGTCTTTCCGCAAGAGTTAAATGCTTCTTCTTCTATCTTTGTTATTGATTTTGGTATAACGAGCGATGTAAAACCGCAGCAAAAGAAAGCTTTTTTACCAATGTAGGTAAGACCGTTTTCGAAAGTGATATCGCTTACATTCGAACCGTCAAAAGCGTTGTCCCCAATACCTAGTACCGTAAATGTTCTTCCTTTGTATGTTACATGTGCAGGAATATAACTAGGACTAAAGTATTGGTTGTTTCTAGTGACTTCGCAAGTAAGGTCAGACAATGATACCACGTTGTAGGCAATACCATTGACCTCAAAGTCTTTAGCGTTTACAACTTGTCCTAAAAAGACAAAAATAAATAATAAAAAGAATCTTAAATTTGTTTTCATACTTTTATAGTTCTAAAAAATTAATAGTTTAAACGTACTGCAAATATAATAAGAATATCTGATATTGTCACCAAATAGCTAGGGTGTCCAGTTTTACGTTCCAACTTTAACTCGCTCTTTTGTTTTGGTTCGTTCTGTCACCCAGTTTTTGGACAGGTGCTCGGTAGCGGGACACCTGCATAAACCTGTTCGTCTCCTTGCCTATCCACAATGGTAGAAGCGACAGTGCAAAAGTTCTTGTCTCCAAAGTCCTTTACCTTTTGAATCCAATCATTAAGACTCAAACGTGCAGAATCCTTGGTGGCAGACTTGTTGCTAAATATCATTCTGAGAGAATGTGTCAGAGAGTAAGCTTTTTGAAGCTCAGGGAATAGTTCAAACAAAAGAGCAGCCCTTGTCTTTTGGCTTTCTGTCGTTTCTCCTTCAAAATCATTCAGCTCACTTTGAGCTGATACGTTCAATATGCCTAGAATGAAAGGCATAAGAATCAATAAAACTAATTTTTTCATAATTGATGAGTTTAAAAGTTGAACATTTTATTTCTTTTCTATAAATGCACTAGGAATATAGGCGGTGCTGATCAGGTAGACTCCTTCTACTTCTACCACAACCCTCTGCTGGCCTGATACTCTTGCCACCCTGTCTTCTACCCCCTTGAATTCTCCATCTGTCACCCTCACCATGTCGCCACTCTTGAAATGGCAGTTCTCGGGACTCACCACCTTGACGTGACGGTTGTCGGTGGTAGATATCCTGATGAAATTCATCATCGAATCGTATGGTACGATGAGAGGCGGATTCTTTTCTCCTTCTGTTGCCACAAAGTGATTGTAATAATAACTGAGAAAATGAAGATCGGGCGTATGCTTTACGCAGTTCTCTACAGTTTCGGGACTTGCGTAAACAAAGAGCATGTTGGGAAGATAAGACTCGATGACAAACTTTCGCTTGCCATCCACATACTTGAGGGTACGGTGGAGTGGGAGAAATGCTTCGATACCATGATTAATAAGGTAATCATAGGCTTTCAATTCGCGATGGTAAGTGGCACGCAGTACAAACCATTTCTTACTTGGGTCTGGGGCGTATCTTACCGACACCCCATCAAGTGATTCTCTGGAGGAGACATTGGCGGTAAGGCCAACGTTTTGAGGCAAAAACTTGCCTCTGCCTGGTGTCACATTAGACAATGTGCTCATATTCTTATTACGCTAAATGCATTAATATTTCCCTGCAAATTTAGCGATTTTTTCGATATGTTGCAAACGGTTTTTTCGATGATAGGGGTTAAGTGGCGGCTTGCGGGTTACAAGCGGTTGTTTATAAGGGGTATGTGGTTTTAGTTTTAAAGAGGATGATGGATTTTCTGGCTTATGGCAGGGGGGCACATAGTGTGGCAGGCATACAATCTCATCTTTTTATAGCATCATGCATTAGAAAAACGCAATTTTTCTTGGTTTATCCACGGAAAAAACTTACTTTTGCACAAAAATAAAGGAGAATTATAATAAACGATGTGGAATGATTTGCTCATCACTACATCATTTAAATCCCATTAGTTATGATAGAAGATATTAATACATTGACATACGATAGCTTTATTCAAAAGATAAAGACTATCAAGACATATCGCAGTAATGCCAATAAGGAATACAAGGTGGTTAAGGCTAACAAGACCACGTTGGTACTTAGAGATCAGCGCACCAAGGCTGATTTTGAAGTGCCGGCTGTACAAGTTTTCAATGCCATGCAAGAGCTTGGCATTGAAAACTGTACGGTTCCTAAAATGCGCCAGTATGTAGGAACACATGCTGCACCAGCCTCTGCCGCCCTCATTTTCTGGGCTTTCGGACGAGGACAGGTTCAGGCGGCCATGAAAAAGTTTGCCGATTTGGCGTTCTGGATAATACGGGAACAGCAAAAACGAAAATAGGAAATCTGGCAAATCGCTATGGTTGAAAGGCTTTCAATTGATCATTGATGGTGAAAAAGAGAAGAGGCTTATAACAGGGGTGTCATATAGAGTGGCAGATATACTATCCCATCCTTTTCCGCTAAGTCTGATGTATGAATGACATAAGGAGTCGATAGGTAATTCTTGTACTTCCTGATACACTTTTCCAAAGAAGAGATGGTATAACGATTGGTTGATTTTACCTCTATTGGCGAGATGTTGTGCTTGCTCGTAATCGAAGGCTTCGCTATCAGAAAGTCGATTTCCATTCTGTCTTCTGCCTCACGTGAATAGTTGGAATAGAAAAACAGCTTGTGTCCCTTTGCCCTCAACATCTGTGCCACGATATTCTCTACAAGCATTCCTTCGTTTACTTCTAATTTGTCCATCATCAGTTTCTTGTAAAGCGATTCCTGCATGATCCGATTCTCATCGAAAGCCATACTGATTAGCAAACCTGTATCTGCCATGTAACATTTCAAGCTCGAGCTTTCCAACTTGAGATTAAGTCCGATGCTTGGCTCTGTTGCCCCATAACAGATATTTGCAACCATAGCTTCGTTCAGCCAAAAGAAAGCATCCTCGTACTCACGCATTCTGGCACCAGCCTTTATTTCAGACAGGCGGAATTTCTTCTCGTGTTTCTGAAGCTGGCTTGGAATCAGATCAAAGATGCTTGTCACTCTTACCTCGTTGCCTTCTGCATATTTTTGAATGTCGTTTCTGTAAAGGCTTATTATTGCACGCTTTATTGTATCAACTTTTGTAAAATCACGAGTCTTTACATAGGTTTCTACTGCCTTAGGCATGCCGCCTACTATCATATATTGGCGGAATAAGGTCATAGCCTTGCGGTGCATGTCGGGGCCAAGAGGCTTGAGTTTGGCATATTGGGTTTTGATGAGTTGTATGATTGCCTCTTCGTCCATTGCCCAAAGGAATTCTTCAAAATCCATCGGATACATGTTGATTCTAATCTCTTCGGATGGAATCATGATGTTTTTTACATTCTTGTTGATGGAAACAAGTGAACCTGTCTCAAGATAGTCGTATCGTCCATCTTTTACAAGATACTTGATGGCGGCTCTTGCTTCTGGAAATGCCTGTACTTCATCGAAGATAATCAGCGACTTGCGCGCTGTTAACTTTACATTGAAGTAGAGTTGCAAGTACATAAAGAAAGTATCAAGATCGTATAGGTAGTTCCTAAACAGATCTAATACTTGCTGCATCGTATTGTTGAAGTCTATTAAGATGTACGATTCGTATTCGTTCTTGGCAAACTCCTCTACGATATAGCTTTTACCTACGCGTCGTGCCCCATCAATGAGCAATGCATTCTGCCCATTGTCGTCTGATTTCCATTTTAATAATTCACTATATATTTTTCGCTTCATAACTTCTTGATGTTCTTATTGTTACACGTTTCCTAGCTTTCGGTATGCTAGATTTTACACATTTCCTAGCTTTCGTGAGTCTGTATTTTACACGTTTCCTAGCTTTCAGATGGTGCAAAAATACATATTTCCTAGGATAACGCCATGTTTTTCCTTGGGAATCTAGTCGTTTTTAATGTTTTTTACGTTAATCTCAGGTGGTCGGCAGCACAAAAGAATGCGTTAACGTTGGTTATCATGTGCTCTTACCTCTCAATTTTTTTTAGCTCAACAAGCACGATTTTCGGACGTTTAAGCACAATGTAGTGAAGAATGATATATATATGGGATAATTGGATTTGCAGGATTCATTTTTTTTTTATTACCTTTGTACCATGAATTGCGCCTAATCGCATTCTCTTATATCAACATGTGTACATTGTCTAATGTGGCATCTTTAGGAGGTGGAACCCCGCCTCTCCACGTTGGTTTTACCGCCAATGTCTCCCCCGGAAATTCACCAGATGGGGGGTCGGTAAATTATATCCAAGACCCAACAAAGAAGTGGTATGTGATGCGTGCCACCTATCAACGGGAAAAGAAAGCATACGATTACTTGATTGCCGCTGGCATAGAATGTTATCTTCCTCGGCGGCGAACGATGAAAATCGTCAACGGAAGACGGATTCCTATGATGGAATCTTTAATACCTGGCTTGCTTTTTGTCTATACTACTCCAGAAATCATTCATACTTTTGCTAAGGACACCAAGGATTTGCATTTCCTCAATCATTATTATAATCATTTCGAGACGGATTCTTACGGCAAGAACCCGCCGCTCGTCGTGGATGATGCTGCCATGCAGAATTTCATCAGGGTGACGAGCGTGGATAATGAGCACGTGATGGTGATTCCTGAAAGATTGTGCCATTACAAGAGTGGCGACATGGTGAGGGTGATAGATGGTGACTTCAAGGGAGTGATAGGAAAGGTGGCAAGAGTGTCTGGCCAGCAGAGGGTTGTAGTGGAGATAAAAGGTGTTTGCCTGGTAAGCACGGCTTATATTCCTAGTGCCTTTATAGAAAAAACATAGAAGTTGTGCCCGACACGGATTTAGGGCAAATGTTTATGAGAAAGCTTTATTTATCATTGTTTTGGTTGATGATGGGTGGTTGCCCGCTGTATGCGCAAGTTGCTGATGGTGATGCTCAACCAGTAGTGTATAACCAGAAATATGTGCCGATAGGCTTAGATAATTATCAGTCGGGATTTTATTATTATAATGGTGGCAAGGTTTATACGATGCGTAGTTTCAATGTGGCCTCTGCTGCAAATATCCTTTCCTTGAAGGTAAATCCGTCTGGTTCCTCTTATGCCATCCTGGATAGCAAAAAAGGTAAGAACACGGTCTTTATCTACGATTTGTGGAAGGCGAAGAATGAATTGGCTAAGATTGCCAATGGCAAATATCAGCCGCTGGCGATTTGCTATTCTGCTGATGCCAAGGATCTGTTCCTGATGGGAAGTGATGGCAAGGTGCACGTGTTTGATGCCAAGTCGAATGTTGAAGTGGCAGCCTTCGATGCTTCCGTGCAGGCCAATAGAATGGCGGCCAGCACCAACAATTACTATGTAGCATTGGCGAAGGACAATGATGTGGAGGTGATGAACGTTGAGGCAAGAAGCAGAAGAGCCTTGCTGCAGCAGAATGCAGAAGTGAAGGATGTGGCTTTTTCTGCCAATAGCAAGTGGATGGCTGTATTGACTGCCGACGGACAATGCAACGTGTATGATACCCGTACTTTCCAGGTAACCTATCATTATGAGGCCTTGGGTGCGGCTGAGAGTTGTTTCTTCCATCCGGAAAACAAGTATCTGGCTGTGGTAACGGGCGACCAGCGTGTTGCCATCATCAATCTTCTTAACGAGAAAGACCGCCACTATGTGGATGCGCAGAATCCAGGTGTTACTTATGTTAACTTTGTGAGAAATGCAGACAAGGGTGTTTATCTGGTGTATAATACCAAGAACTCCATCGTGTTCAATCCTGTGTTCTTCCTTTCGCCAAACCGACAGGAAATCTTGAAGAACGAGTTGGAATCAAGAATGGCTGAGTGGATGAAGCGTATGGATGGCGAGAGTCTGGAAGACTTTAACGCTCGTGTCAACGACGAGACGCGCATGACGCAGATGCGACTCTTCGAGACGGAGATTGCTACAAGAATGGCTGAGAACCTGCTCACCACTTCCGAGGTGAAGGTAGGTAATTATAACCAGGAAATGGGAATGCTGACCCTCGATTTCAATACCATGCCAAGTATTTACCTCTCTGTGCCTGCTGCTCAGTTGGATGACTTCATGGATCCTGGAGCATTGCAGTTCTCTAACACGAAATACTGTGTGAACGATAAGGATGAGTTTGAGCTTGTCTATACAGAGGTTACCAATCCGAAGACGGGTAATAAGTATGTGTTCGATAATAGAGAGCGTAAGTCTCTGGCTTTCTTGGAGTCTGATGAGAATTTTGTTCCATTTGCCCAGCTACAGACCTCTCAGATGGAGGAACTCAAACTGGAGGAAATCAAGAACAACATCTTGAAGAATGCCAAGGATAAGAACATCATCTCCGACCATACAAGTATTGATGTACGCACAAAGGTGGCCAATGCTACGGATGCTGCAGGCAAGAAGATTACAAATTATGAAGTAGCCGTTTCTTATACCGTGGATGAGGCGTTCTCTTCAAAGGATGATTTCGCTGCAGGTAAGTTCAAGTGCGAGGATTCAAAGGCTGCACAGGCTATGCTGGCTGTGGTGAAGCAGGCTTTGGAGAACGACTTGTCGAAGTATATGGTTGCCGGCAAGCAGGTGAAGGTGATGGTTACGGGTATGGCTGATGCCACTCCTTTTAGCAGAACGGTGGCTTACGATGGATGCTATGGCGATTTTGAGCGTGAACCGGTGTATAAGGATGGAGCCTTGTCGAACATCACCGTAACGAAGGCTACGGGAATGTCAGACAACGACCAGTTGGCTTTCTTGCGTGCCATGGGTGTGAAAGATTTTATCGTGAAGAATATTCCTTCGCTCTCTAACATGAAAACTTCCTTCGATACCAGTATCGATGTATCGAAGAAGTCGGGTAGTCAATACCGCAGAATTGGCGTTCAGTTTACTTTTATGGATGCTTTTTAAATAATCAGGTTTAATAATCAGATTAAATAATCAGGAAAAATGAAAAAGTATTTTTTGATTGTTTCCATGCTCTTGTCGTTTCTGGGTGGTAGTGCTACTGCCCAGACGATAGAGGAGTCGAATGCCTTATACAAGGAATTCGTCCGCCTTGCCAATCAGGGTGGTGACAAAGCTGGAATGTATGATGCTCTTTACCGTTGCTATACAGCAAATTATGCTGTGCTGAAAAAATCGGCAAAGACAAGCGCTGCTTACGGACAGGCTCTTAACAACATGAGGAACATAATCCCTTATCTTCCTAATGCGGCTGCCTATAGCAGCAGTCAGAGGCGACAGGCAAATGCCATCCTGTTTGCTAAGGCTTATGTGGATGTGGCTTCTATGCCCGATTTCTCGGGTGGTGGATACTCTACTTCTCCATCCTTTGCGCAGTTGGCTTATTTTGCAGCGGCTAATCTGGTGAATGCACACCGTTATCAGGAGGCTATTCCTTATCTCAAGGCTTACATCCATTCGGGTGAGGACAAGTATCGCAAGACGGTGTTCGTGAATCTGATAAAAGCCTGTGCGCAATCTAGAGACTATACAAACGGAATAGAGGTGCTTGACGAGGCGATAGCCAATTATCCTTCCGATTACAATATATTGTCGTCTGCTGTGAATTTCTGCATCGACAATCAGGACAATGTGAATCTGCAGCGTTATGTGGCAAAGGCTTTGGCCGTTCGCCCTAACGATGAAACCTTGCTGAATATTCAGGGAAAGCTCTTCGAAGATGGCAGGGATTACGAGAAAGCGCTTGGTGTCTATACCACTTTGCAGAAAACGCATCCTCGTGCGCTTGATGTTATCAAGCACCTGGCTATCAATAATTATAATATAGGTGTGCTGAACTTCAATAAGTCGTTGGCGGAGAATGATAAGGGCGAAGCGAAGAAGCAGAAGAAACTCTATATGGAGTATTTCGCTCAGGCTGTGACACCGTTGAAGGACGTGGTCATGTCGGAACCTACCTCCTTGAAATACACACAGGCTTTGGCTGTGGCTTATAACTGTCTGGGTGATAAGGGGCAGCTCGAAGCTGTCAACAACAAGTTGGCTTCGCTCGGTGGCGGCAAGGTGGGTGCCGATTACATCCCTTCATTAATCAGTTTCGCCCAGAATGCAGATGCGCCAGCTTTGGCTCAGACTTCATCTGTAGGTGGAGGCTCTTATCCGCAGTCTACCCCACAGACTTCAGTAGCATCGGCTGCTTACGCCCCATCGGCAGCAGATGAAAAGGAGATTCCTTCTTATTCAAGCTTTGCCAAGAATTTCATCGAAAGTCGCATCAACAAATGGCAGCAGAAGGATGCTTACGAAACCGTGAGCGAGTATCAGACTCGTGTAACGGAGCAAAATCGTGAGGCGAAGATCAAGGAGGTGCAGCGACAGGCTGAGCAGGAATACATCAGTACGTATCAGGGATTGGCCGATTTGAGAGAACTGGAGCTGAAGCCCTACGATGCAGAGAATGGGGTGTTCCTGATTACCTCCAAGTCGTTGGGACAGTTGATTGTGCCTGTACCAAGAACCAATAACGAGGCGAGAATCTTTGAGTCGAGCTGGGTAGGCATGCAGTTCAAGAACCCTAAATATTTCATTGATAACGACCATCTGGCTTTGGCAAACCTTACTTTTGTTACTCCTACAGGCAAGCAGTATCAGTATGACAATGAAGCAGCGCTTCATTATACCGAGACTCATGTGGATGTGCAGTTTGCTGCCATAGACAAGAATATGCTTGCCTTGAACGAGAGAAAGGGAAGCAAGCAGAAGGTGAACACGCAGAAAATCACGGTGGGCAACTCGGATGTGGATATGAACATTCCTGAGGTGAAGGCAAACAACAGCAAGACCTTTGCCGTGATTATCTCTAATGAGCATTATATGAATGTGGCTGGTGTGCCGATGGCTCTGAACGATGGTTCTACTTTCGCCAAGTATTGCGAGAAGACCTTGGGTATGCCCCATGATAACGTGCGCTATTATGGAGATGCTTCGTATGGAACGATGCTGAGAGCCGTGCGCGACATCAAGGAGATAGCCGATGCCTTCAGGGGTGATTTGAATATCGTGTTCTATTATGCAGGTCATGGTATTCCGAATGAATCAACAAAAGATGCTTTCCTGTTGCCGGTGGATGCCGATGGCACTCAAACGGAGGGCTGCTATTCCCTGAACAAGCTTTATAATGAGTTGGGCTCTACCCAGGCCAAGTCGATAGTGGTTTTCCTGGATGCCTGCTTCAGCGGTGCACAGCGCGATGGCGGCATGCTGGCTTCTGCCCGTGGTGTAGCTTTGAAAGTGAAGAAGGAAGATCCGCGTGGCAACATGGTGGTGTTTAGTGCGGCGAGTGGCGACGAGACGGCCTTCCCATACAAGAAGAAGGAGCACGGCTTGTTTACCTACTATCTCTTGAAGAAGTTGCAGGATACCAAGGGCAATGTAAGCTTGGGAGAATTGAGCGAGTATCTTGCGGATAATGTAAAGCGCCAGTCTGTGGTCATCAATCGCAAGGTTCAGACTCCTTCCACTATTCCGTCAGCTTCTATGGCATCTGCGTGGAGAGACATCAAGTTGAAGTAAATTAATTATTGAGATAACTTTTAAATTTTTAGATTATGGTGAAAAAAGTGTTACTGATGAGCTGCTTGCTTTGTTTGGGCATTCAGCTTACTTCTGCCCAGAATGTGTTGAGGGGCAGGGTGGTTGACCATCAGGGCAATCCGATTTCGGGTGCCAAGGTGGAGAACGCCAAGGGTTCCGAGCAGACCACTACCGACATGAACGGTCAGTTCTCTCTGGAGACTGAGGGGAATGTGAAGAAGGTGAACGTGTATTACATGGGTATGCAGACGGCGCATAAGAAAGCCAAGCCCGACATGCTGGTTAAGATGGGAGGCATCAACTGGTGGAAGCAGAAGCCGGATAAATATAGCTGGTTTGTAAGTCCTCAGGTAGCTTTCGTTGAGTCAACAAAACCCAATTTTGGTGTAATGATAGGTCGTGTCAAGAACTGGGGTTGGTATGCCAAGGGTATTTATTCTCCGCTGCCTGGTTATGACATGTATTCCGATGATTATAAACAGTGGTTTACTGGAGAAATGAAAAAGGGCTATGCGATGGCTTCTCTGGGTGTTATCCGACGTTTGTTTTGCCCTCTACAGTTTTATACGGGTGTAGGCTATGGATGGAGACGCATTTCCTGGGTCGGATCTGGCGGCGAGGAGTGCCGTCATGGAGAAGATTGTTACGATGGTATAACTTGGGAAGTTGGTATGCAGCTGCGAATTAAGCATGTATTGTTGAATGGGGGTGTTAATTTCATCTATGATACGGGAGTTGGTAACGGCTTCTTTGATCACTTGACGACTGGTCATAAGCCGATTGGTAATTTTGGTATTGGTTATGTTTTTTAAAAGTTGACTATTATGAAGAGAAATATATTATGGATAGTGGCAGCTTGCTTGTTGTGCTTGGGATTTACAAGTTGTCAGGAACCTGATGAACCAAGCCCATTGGTGCCGGTTTTGCAATTGAATGAGGCTCAAGACGTAACGGCAACAACTGCATACGTAGGAAATTATAGTTACGATAGTGATTCATCTATCGGTGAGTTCTATTACTTGTTTTCAACGAACGAGAATTTCCGTGACTCTTTGGTGTATAGAGCCGAATTAAACTGTTTTACAACCATTTACGGTTTAAGACCTAATACCACCTATTTTTATAAATTAGTGGGAACCGATGGAAGTATCAAGGTAAATAGTGAAGTAAGAAGCTTTACTACTTTAAAAGGTTTCTCCATTGCTAAGTTAACTTATACCGATTGGGATGGAGAGGTAAAGGAAGTAGATGAGAGCATGTCTCCATTAGGCCTTTCGGTTGTGGATACAGATGGATGGAGCACTCGTAATCTGATGGTAACTTATCAAAATGGCGAATGGAGAGTTCCTGATGAGATATTGGGTAAAGACATACGGGAGTGTGGAATTTATACGCCTTATAAAAAAGAGTCGGATTTCATGAATGAAGATGCCTTGGGATGGTTAAGGCTTTGCACCTATAAGAATGGTAAGAATTCTGTGGACGATGTCCTTACCGGTTATGCATATTTAAAGGATGACAAATCCGTATCGCTTCGTTTATCGCATGCTCTGGCTCGTGTTCGTTTCCACTTTACAATAGCAGAGGATTGTAATGAAGATAATCTTGAGGTACAAAGTTTCATCATAGATCAGGAGGCAAGTTCAAAGATCATTCCTTCTATATTCTTTTACAGTCTTTATGGAAAGATTACATCTGTAGGGGAATTTATGGATATTGATTCTGGAGAGAGCTTTGTTATGACCAAGAAAACTCAATCAGATGTTACCATTCTTTCTGGCGAAACCCGTTCTTCGGGTACTGTTCAGGCAAGGATACAACTTTCCAATGGTTCTACCTATTCTGTGCCTATCACCTTGAAGGCTGATAGTTGGAAGAGTGGCAATACCTATGATTACAATATTGTGTATAGCAGAACCGGTCTGACCCTTTCTGATGTCACAGTAAAGGAATGGAACAAGAACGAGAGTGGTGATATTAATATTTACGAGTAAACAGAAACAATATGAAACGAATGAATATATTGAAGGGAATAGCCGTGTCGGCAATGGCATTGCTGACTCTGGCTTCTTGCAGCAATGAGGATGCTGGTAGCCTCTCATCATCAGCCCAAGACAGAGTACCGTTGCAGGTGAGTGTGGAAGATGCTGCAACAAGAGGCATTATTACGGGTACTACTTTGCCTGATGATTGTAGTTATCGCATTTATGCTTATAGTAGAAATAGTGAAACCAATTATGAGGCATTGAATAATCAGAGTGGTTCCACGGTTCAATATCAAAAAGGTGTGAGCCGAATAGATGACAATCCGATTTATCTGCCAGAAGATGGTAGTGATGTGCAGGTAGTAGCTCTCTATGGTGGTATTACTGGATCTTATGACAACCTTTGGGTTAACAAGATTGAATTATCTGAAAAAGCCCAGGAAGATTATCTGGTGGGCGTTAACACAAACAAGGTGAATAAGACCAATCCAAAGGCCAATTTGGCATTTACTCATGTAATGAGTCGTGTGACTTTGAACATCAAACGTGCAAAGGATAATACCAATAGCTATAAGATTCCTGAGGTTACAATTAATAATCTTGCATTTGATGCGTATATGGATGTCAGAGAAGGTAAACCTGTTATTAATGGAGTGAATAATAGCCAAGATTTCAATCTTCCTATAAAGATTGATGATTATGTCCTGGATGATTCCTCAAAAGTTATAACTGCCGATTTTCTGGTCTTGCCAACAGAGCAAGAGAATATTACCGTCAAACTGGATGGCTTCTCACAGGAAATCAAGCTCCCTATCTCTAATTTCGAAATGGGACAGCAGTATTCCTTTAATGTTGTTATAAGCAATAAATCTTTGTTCTCAATTTCTGGAATAACAGTACGCGATTGGTATACTCTTACAATAGGTGATGGAAATGATGTGTTTGTTAATTTTTAAGATATGTGAGTATGAATAAAATAATTAATTTAGCTAAATTACTTGGTTTCTTTGTTCTTCTATTATTGTATTCTTGTTCTTCTGAAGTAGAAGTAGATAATAGTTCTTGTTCTAAAGTAAGTCAAGAACCTTTAAAAATCAATGTATTGGATAGTTCTGATACAAGAAGTATTATAAGTGGTACGTCTTTACCAGATGATTGTGTGTTTAAAATATATGTGTACACCTATGAAGGAGATTTGATGGGTGAAAATCGACGTAATCCGCAATTGTTCTCTAGTCCTGATGGTGTTCCTGTTCATTATAAAGATGGAATATGTACTGTTCGTGAGGATATTTTTTTACCAACCGATAAACATGTGTTGGTTGAGGCCATTTTTGAGAATGGAGATGCAAAGTCCTTGGCTAAGGGGTTTAATATAAGTATAGATAAACAAGAGGATTTCCTTTATGGGAAACAAGAAGGGAATGTTGTTGATCCTATGAAACCTGTAGCAAATATTTATTTCAATCATGAAATGAGTAGAGTTACTTTGAATATAAGAAAATCGGAAGATAATAAAAAAGTATATGATATTCCGACTTTAACAGTTAAGAACATTATTGGAGAAGTTAATTATAGCCATCCTGCTCTCTATTTAGTTGATAAAACAGAAAGTTCTGTACTAACGGATTTAGTTGTTGAAACAAATAATTCGAAATTAGCTTCATCGTCTGATGTTGTAACAGCGGATTTCTTGCTATTCCCAAAAATTCATGAGAATATTGCTATAGAAATAGGTAATGGAGCAGAAAGTACGTCTTTTAAATTAACTACAGGTATATTTGATCCTGGTAGTGGTGGTCATTATACTTTTAATGTAACTTTGAACGGTGAAAATAGCTCTATAGTTGAAAAAGAGCATGAGTTTGTTGATTTAGGACTCCCTTCTGGCATAAAATGGGCTACACATAATTTAGATATTAGTTTACCAAACAAAGAAACGGCCTCTCCTGAGGATTGGGGAGGCTATTATGGATGGGCTGATCCTACAGGAAGACAAATTTCTGAAGAAGAAGATGATTATCCGAATTCAGCTCCTCCTTCTTCTATTTGTGGTACTGATTATGATATTGCGCATGTGCAATGGGGTAAAAATTGGCGTCTTCCTACGGATAAAGAACAACAAGAGTTGTTTGAAAAGTGTAAATGGAAACAAGAAACAATTAATGGTAAGAAGTGTTATAGAGTAACTGGCCCTAATGGAAATTCTTTGATATTCCCAAGAGCTAATATGGTAGGTTCTCATAATGGTATCTCGTTGTGGAATACGGAAACAGGGTATTATATGTCTGGAGAATGTTTTAAAAGTAGTGATGAACAGTATCATGTATATATACTTTCATTTGGGGAAGATACTTCTATTGCTTTTGATCGTTGGGCTGCGCATAGAAGTTGGCATCTTTCGGTTCGTCCTGTCACCCAATAATCTGCACTTCTAATAGCGAAGTTAAAAAAATGATATTAAGGAGGGTGTGTTGAATAAATATGTATCAATACACCCTCCTTTTTATTTATATGCATCTAAATTCATCACTTATCTTTTTCCTCTTTTTATCCCTCACATCCCTCACGTTTCTTCTTTTTAAAACACTAACCATTTGATAATTAAAATATTATCTCTTTAATTCAACGTGATAGATAGACGAAATATTTACAATATCCATCACGCTATCAGTCACGATTTATCCTCATGCCTCACGATTTCCGGCTTCCTCTATTTCCAAAAACAAACTTTAATGCATAAAAAGGGTTACACATGAAAAAATAATTGAGAAAAAGCTTGCATTCGGGCTTAAAATTTTGTATCTTTGCATGGAGAATTAGTTAATACAGATTCCACAATGGCCAATTACCACTGCGAAACCTATTTTATTAAATTTAAAATTTATTTTTTCATGAAGTTAAATCTTAATGATCCAAAGTTCATCAACAGTCTGGTAAACTATAGCTGGATGTACTGTTTCAATGCCGATTGCCCTCGCACCGCTGAGTGCATCCGATTCATTTCGGCAAAGTTCAAACCTGACGATGTTACCGCCGGCAATGCCGTCTTTCCTGATGCCAACCTCCACGGACCTTGCACCCATTTCAAGCGTGTGCGACAGTTCAAGGCGGCTTGGGGACTCACCCATCTCTACGACCAGGTGAGACATAGCGATGTGCATACCCTCAAGTTCGCTGTGATGGATATCGTGGGCAACCGCACTACCTATTATCGTGTGCATCGTGGCGAGAGACATCTTACCCCTGAGCAGCAGGAACAGGTGAAGCAGCTCTTTGCCAAATATGGTTACGAGGAACCTACCTACGACCACTATGCTCAGGAAATAGGATTCGTTTACGAGTAATATCCTATTTACAGGTAAAGGATATGTCTTTTTGTAAATACGGTTGACTCCTAAAGTTTCAATTACATGAAAGAGTCATTAGAAGCAACACTGAAAGATGTCGAACTTACCAAGGAAGTGTACCGTCTGTACACCCTTGAGCACCT
>ERZ506967.175-NODE-175-length-21776-cov-11.8663_pt1 | contig 21776 bp, 18 predicted proteins | sample MGYA00513169_ERZ506967 | MGnify/ENA metagenome assembly ERZ506967 | reverse complement strand
ACTTACCTGTTAACCCGTTAACTTGTCAACTTGTTTACTAATTCCGCCAACGCGTACTACTTCTATTTTAAACACCTACTTACTACATTACAAGCGTATTAACACCTACAATGTCCTTATAAAGCCCAACGGAGCGCAAACGTCACATACAACGTTTGCGCTCCGTTTATTTTTTCAACTAAGCCTTAGCGGCAGAGTCCTACCATTTAAGGCTCACACCCGCCATCACCAACAAACCAGGTTGCTGCACATTGGCCAAGTCATAATAATGATGATTTGTCAAATTAGTAAAATCAGCAAACAAAGCATAATGCTTTTCAGTCCACGTCAGTTTACAATCAAGCAAAGCATGCGTACCATAAGGCTTCAACGTAGCAGTCGGCTTTAAGTCCTTATACACAAGGTAAGCCCCCTCGCGCTGCTGCACACGCACTGTCCACTCAGCCCCCAAGTGCGACACAATGTTGTGTTGCAATCGAGCCACCAACTTATGGCGCAAATACTCCATAGCATAATTCGACTTAAAGTAAGCCTCGCCCGTTCTGCGGTGCTGATGCAACCAAGCATACGACACACTCAGTTGCTTAAAAGGCTGCTTACTACCCCACCAACGGCTCAACCATAAGCGAGCATCCAGCCCCAAGCCCACATTATCCATTGAGAACGACGTAGCATAATACTTAGCATCATCAGCCGTGCGCATCACCCAGTCAATCATGTGAGTGCCACGCATCCAATGCGCCTTCATGCGCAACGTAATGATGTTACTAACAAAGTCAGCCCCCAAGCGTAGCGACGAGCACTCCTCGGGGCGTAACCCCACGTTGCCCTCCTGCGTAGCACTTTTATACCACAAGTCAGTAAACGATGGCAAGCGCAATGACTTGTTCCACGACGCATACAAGCGCCATTGTGCCGCAGGGCGATAACTAAAGTCTACCCCAGGGTAAAACCTAAAACGCCCATCCACTGCACTGTTGCGCTCAGCCATAGCACCCACCGACAACGTCACCTTCCGCCACACAAAGTTATGTTCAGCAAAGTACGACACATTGGTGCGGTCATCCTTCTTCGTATAGTAGCGCCCCGCTTCATGTGGAATGCCCACATATTGGTCAGTTTGCAACTCGCGTCCTAAGTTGGTGCTAAATATCGTTTCTTCGCGCAGTTCAGCCCCAACAGCCGTACGTCCCAAGGCCCATTCAGTCCAAGCATTCAAACCCAGTGTGTACACATCACCTCGATGAAAATTCTCACCCGTAGTTTTATCCTTTATCAACTGAAAGTGGTCAAGGCTGCGCACCCACGAAGCCTGTGGCACCACATGCACCCTACCCTTTGTTTCAGCCCGTGCTGACAACAAGTAACGCCGTGTAGCCTCCCACTGGTTGTCATAAGCTGCCGAATAAAAAGTATTGGCCCCAAAGTCATTAGCTGTAGCCCCAGCTTGCAAGTCAAACCTAAAGTCGTGAGCGTCATACGTAAGTTGTCCATACCCCTTTCCGCCTTTAAAGGCACCATTTTTCACAGCTCCATCCGATCGCTGGTAACTACCGCTGGCTTGTGCACTCCACCCTTGGCCCCATTGCCAAGCCGTGCGAGCCTCGCCCTTCAGCGTGCCATAAGAGCCAGCCTGCAATGTAGCCTCAATGCGCGAAGCCGCAGCAGCACTACGTGTCACCACATTGATAGCGCCACTAAAAGCCTGACTACCCATCACGCGCGACGCAGCCCCTTCAAGAATTTCGATGCGTTCCACATCCGAAACGTTTACAGGGAAATCGGCCGCATTATGCCCCGTTTGCGGGTTTACAAGAGGAACGCCATTCAGCAGAATTGTAATTTGATCATGCGTTCCGCCATCAATGCTAATGTCCGTTTGAACACCAAACCCTCCGCGTTGTCGGACATCAACGCCAGCTGAGAGTTTAAGAACATCGTTGAGGCTTTGCACCCCAGCCGCAGCCAGGTCATCGTGCGTCAGCGTCAACACTTGTCGGGCCGCCACATTAGCGGCCATAGGAGCACGCGATGCCGACACAGCAGCCTCGCCCAATGCCAAAGTGTCGGCATGTTGGCCCATGCTTGTCATAGCATAGCCCTCGGCTTGGTGCAGCGTAGCGGCCATCAGTCGCGGAGTAGCGCTTGCCAAAGTAGCCACGCCCAGCACACCGATGCGCACTTCACGATGTAATGCACAGAACAGTCCCCAACCCTTACGGCTGAACTGACTGAACGTGATGACACGTGTTTGCTTGTTTGTGTTGTACATATCAGTTGTTTTAAAAAATGGTTTTGAGCTGGCAAAGTTAGAAAAAAATCTCCACTTAAGCCCCATGTTCCACAAAGGCTTTTCAAAGCATGGCAACACCTGGCACACGCTAACAATGCAAGTCTACACCGCATGCATAGCCATCAAGTAGTAGGAAGGAGAAGTTTTCAAGTTTTAGCATTGCGTTTGTGATTGTCCCCCTCATGCTGCTATGAACTTTGAAAACCATCCGTTCAGTTTTTCCATTGTCGTAATTGAGGCCGACGCACCCCAAGTTAGCAAAACGAGCCAGTCAAGCATTAACATTATTTCAGACATCATCAAAAAGTAGTATTTCCATTATCCTTCTATGTTTCTCCTATCATTTCCGTATCGCTCCCGTATCAATCCCGTATTGTTTCCGTATTGTTTCCGTATTCCGATACGGGATCAATACGGGATCGATACGGGATTGATAGGAGGAAGATAGGAGGATGATAGGAGGATGAAGGGAGGAAGAAACCTCAAAAATAGGATTTCGTTCAAGAGTTATATTGTGGTTATTTGTCATTGTTTGAGATTTTTTAATAATTAAGGAGTATTGATTTTAGTGAAAAGCAACCTATCATTGCAGCGTATTTTTTACGTCAGCAAAGATACAACATTGTATGTGTGTTTTGCAAGACCGTTCAAAAGCGTTCACAATCTATTCTAATCTCGTTCAAAAGCGTTCCATTCTCGTTCAGTTTTTATGGGGCAATCACGTGTACTTAACTCAAGGTTTGGATTTAACAAGGGCGAACTGAAAGTTCAAAGCAACATTTAGAACCAAGTTTACAGATGGGCTTTTGCGGCCTTAGCTACGAAGTATATTTTAGCACAAAGCACACCCACATATAATAAATCTACTTAAGTTTACCCGTTGGCGGAATTTCAGGTTAACGGGTTGGACACCTATTTATATAGCATACTTACTTGTTACCCCATTGACTTGCAGGAGGATGCGACCTTGAGAAGGTGAAGCATTTAGGGGACAACCAGCCCTTGCGGAATACGGAACTTGAACAACAACCTATTGCAAAAGTTTTATAACAAAAAAAACAAACGTTTGTTTTTTTATGATTTACAGAGCACTTGTAAAATATATTACGTAACTTTGCAACGTTTTGGCTACTATTGGTGAGCCATAACAACTCATCAACCCAAATAACTACATATTTTAGCAAACAATTACACACAAGTAGATAATGAATAAGAAGACAATACTGATTGGTGCTTTAGCCCTGATGTCAATGGGAGCTACCGCACAAGAAGTTAAGGTGTTCGATAACGGCCGCAAGTGGAGCCAATCATTCGATGCATTGCTTAAAGGCAACACCGTAAAGCGCATTGGCGCACGTGGCACACAAACCCTCACAGCCGATAGTTTGGTGCGTTTGAGCATTACCACTGCTCCCAACATGGCTGACGAGGTGGCTAACTTTGTAACCAATGAAGGTTATCAAGCTGAAACGGCTACTGACCAATATGTTATGGCCTACATTCCCGTTCACTTTATTCCTACACTGGCTAAGTTTGACGGGGTGCTTTACATTAACCAATCGACTAAGGTATATCCCACAATGCATAATGTACGTCCCGAAACGGGTGTAGAAAAAGTGCAAGCTGGCACAGGCCTTGACACACCTTATGATGGCACAGGCGTTATTGTAGGTGTAATTGACCAGGGCTTTGAATACAAGCACATAGCCTTTACAGGGCGTGCTAAGAGATGGGGTAATAGCTCTTCGGGCGGTGGCTTACGCACTTCGGCTCCCACTACCGACAATACCGACGAGGTGGGACATGCTACACACGTGGCTAACATTGCCATGGGTAACAAGGTGGATGGCTCAAACTATTATGGCATTGCCACTGGAGCCGAACTGCTGCCTATGGCTTCAAACTTTGACAATGCAGTTATTCCAGTGCAAGCTGCTGCCATTAAAAAGTATGCCGAGAGTGTAGGCAAACCCTTTGTTATCAACATGAGCTTTGGCACTAACCTTGGTCCACACGATGGCTCTACTGCATTCGACCAGTCAATGAACAAACTCTGTGGCAAAGGAGCTATTATGGTAGCTGCCATGGGTAACAGTGGTGGTAACCGCATTCACGCCAGCTACACGTTTAAAAAGGATGGCGAAAAAGCTTACTTCTATCTTAAGCCCACCACCAACAACAAGGACAACATAGCCTTGACCGAGATTTGGGGCAACGATAATGATGGTAAAGAAACACTTGAACTAAAGCCCGTCATCATTTACAAAAACCAAATATACTACCCTACTAAGGAACAGTTGCTTAGCAACTATATGTATGAAAATGGCATTGATGCTTACAACAATCGCCAATACAGCCTCTTGGGCATTAGCATCACTGACTTGGCCAAGGCTGTAACCAAGTTGTCAAGTGTTAATGGCGCTATGCTGTTTTGGGAGGTTACGGGCAAGGCTGGTAAAACTGTACACACATGGGCCGACTCTGATAGCTACCCTTGCACCTTTGAACGTGCACAAGTGAGCATTACAGGACAAGGTTCCATTACCACGGTACAAGGCAACGATGAGTACATAGTAGGCGAAGGTGGTGCCTCTGTGCCACAAGCCATTGCTGTAGCCTCATACAATGCGGCCACCTCTTTTACCAGTCCTTCGGGGCAAAACATGTCATATCAGTCGAGCATTGGCAACACAGGCGCCTTGAGCAAGTTCTCAAGCAAAGGTCCTTCACTTGACCCTGTTTATGCAGACAAGCCTACCATTGCAGCTCCTGGTGGTTGTGTTGTTTCAGCCTTCTCAAAAAAGTCAAAGCAGTTTAACTCAAACAAGACATCTTTGGTGCAAGAACTGACTGTGGATGGCAACAAGTTCTACTATGGTGCCATGAATGGTACTTCAATGGCTTGCCCTGTTGTTACTGGTACCATAGCCCTTTGGTTGCAAGCTAACCCTGACCTTACACCCGACGATGTGAGAGAAATAATGAAAAAGACGGGACGCCACGATAAATACACAGGCAATAGCACTGAATGGAACAGTTCATGGGGCTATGGCAAAATTGATGCTTACAATGGATTGAAAGAGGCCATTCGTATGCGTACTGCCATTAACCAAACGTACAACACTTCAGCCCCCGTTACCTTGCAAAAGGATGATGATAGCTGGAAGGTGCTCTTTAACAATGATGAGTCATACGCAAACTTGCGCATTGTGTCAGCAAGCGGACAGATGGTAAAGAGTTATCATATCACTGCTCCTCGCCATGGCGATGAACAAGTGGTTGATTTGCAAGGACTGACGCCTGGTGTTTACTTGTTCCAAGTAAACACTACTGCCAGCAACTTGACTCGCAAAATGATTGTAAAGTAACACACACCATTTTCTTTGTGACACAACATGAAGTAGGAGGTGAACATCCCCACAAAGGTGTGGATGTTCATCTCCTACTTTTTCAATAAGTAAGTAGGTATTCAATATTAGTTGATATAATTTTGAATACCTACTTACCATTACTTACCCTCTGCGCACACTACCTTAATGGGGTACAAATTACAGAATACCATTCAAAATAAAAACGTAACTTTGCAGTATGAATTATAATCAAACACATCATGCAAGATCCTAAACACATTCATATAGCCGATTACGACTATCCATTGCCCGATGAGCGCATAGCTAAATATCCGAAAGAGGTGCGCGATGAGTCAAAGCTTTTGATTTATAATAATGGCAACATTAACGAAGATACCTTTTATAACCTTCCTACCTATCTGTCTGCTGGGGAGCTGATGGTGTTTAACAACACTAAGGTTATTCAAGCTCGATTGCACTTTCACAAATCAACGGGTGCACTGATTGAGGTGTTTTGCTTAGAGCCACACACACCTCACGACTACCAAGTGAACTTTGCTACAACCCACCGTGTTACTTGGACGTGCTTAATAGGGAACTTAAAAAAGTGGAAAGAGGGCAAATTAGAGCGCACCATTAAGGTGGGCAACAAACAAGTGGTGCTAACGGCTGAACGCATAGGCATTAGTGGCACAGGTCATGAGGTTGTGTTCGATTGGGGAGACGACTCCATAGCCTTTTCTGAAGTACTTGAAGCTATAGGCGAACTGCCCATTCCACCCTACTTGAATCGCGACACCGAGGCAAGTGACCTTAAAACGTATCAAACGGTATACAGCAAAATTAAGGGGTCGGTAGCTGCCCCTACGGCTGGTTTGCACTTTACAGAGCGTGTGCTGAAAGCACTCGACGACAAAGGTATTGAACGCAATGAAATTACTCTACATGTGGGAGCTGGTACTTTTAAACCCGTTAAGAGTGAAGAGATTGGTGGACACCCCATGCATGCTGAATGGATAGCTGTTAAGCGCGAAAGCATTGAGCGCTTATTGGCTCACAATGGCCGTTGCATTGCTGTGGGTACAACTTCAGTGCGTACACTCGAGAGTCTGTACTACATAGGGGTGCTCATTAGCCGTAATACTAACATTCATGCCGACGACTTGCACGTGCCTCAATGGATGCCTTATGATTATGCTGCTTCGCCCGAAGTGAAGCTGACTACTGTTGAAGCGTTGCAAACTATTTTAAGTTGGATGGATAGCAACTCGCTCCCCGTGTTGCATGCCTCAACCCAGATTATCATTGCGCCAGGCTACACTTATCATGTAGTGAAGGCTATGGTAACGAACTTCCATCAGCCCAAGTCTACCTTACTGCTCTTGGTTTCGGCCCTTATTGGCGACAATTGGCATCGCGTGTATGACTATGCTTTAGCTCACGACTTCAGATTTCTTAGCTATGGTGATAGTTCATTACTAATTCCTTAATAAAGAAGGATGACCATGATGCAAGACAATAATAACGAGTTACTGCCAATTGTTGATGAACAAGGTAATGTTGTGACATCAGCCCAACGAGGCCTATGTCACGATGGCAAGAGCATGTTGCTCCACCCTGTAGTTCACCTACATGTGTTCAATCAGCAAGGCGAAATTTATTTGCAACATCGCCCCGCATGGAAAACCATCCAACCTAATAAGTGGGACACGGCTGTAGGCGGACATGTTGACTTTGGCGAAAGCATAGAACAAGCCTTGCAACGTGAGGTGTGTGAAGAGATTGGACTCACACATTTCACTCCCGATTTCTTACTGAAGTACGTACATCAGTCTGATGTTGAACGCGAATTGGTTTATGTTTACCGCACCATTACCATGATTCAGCCTACTCCCAGCGACGAGCTTGATGGTGGACGATTCTTCACGATGAATGAGTTGGACGAACGTATGCAAACGGGCTTTTTCACGCCCAATTTTGAGTCTGAATGGCAAAAGGTACGAAAACTTTTACACCTATAACCCGTTGGCGGAATTGTTTGTTAACGAGTTAACAAGTTGACAGGTTAACAAGTAAGTATGCTAAGTAGGTGTTTAAAATTAGTTGATATGCCTTGGTGCATTCTTTCACCCATAAACATAGGTTTCATTGATCACGTAGCCCGCTACGTTCCCTCTTTAACCTATGTTTATGAACAAAATACTGCCCCCATTCATATCAAATAATTCTGAACACCTACTTAAGTTTAAAACTATAATCAGAACTGATAAGGATTCATGCGCTTATAGCGATCATTCATTTCGTTTTCAATGTTGGTGTATTCACCATCAAGGTCTTTACCCTTTTCAGGAGCCAACTCAAGTGAACGCTTTAGGTCTTCGGCCGCACCAGCAGCATCCTTCAAGTGATTTTTTACACCACCACGAGCTTTGTAGGCCGCCGCAAAGTTAGGACGTAGTTCAATGGCTTCGTCATACAAATGCAAAGCCTTGTCCCATTGTGATGTTTGCTCATAAATACTACCTAAGTGCAACACAGCCTCATCACTAAAGGGATTGAGAGCCTGTACAGCCTTTAAGTCGGCAATGGCCTCATCAACCTTGCCAAGCGCAGCATAGGCATCAGCGCGCAATAGCAAGTAACTCTCATTTTCAGCATCAGCCTTTACTAAAGCCTCAGCATCGGCCAAAACTTCATTCCATTGCCCCATCTGCTTCAACACCTCGGCACGCAAATATTGAGCTTGCTCGTAGTCAGCACGCAAGGCTAAACATTGGGTTAAATGTGCTATGGCCATAAAGTCGTCGTGCAAACCATGGTCAGCCTCAGCAGCCAAGTAGAGTGCACGAGCTTCATCGGCATGCTGTTGCAGAATGCTACTGCACGTGGTGCGCTCATCGGCATATTTCTTTAGTTTACCTTGTGTCTGTGCCAAGAGCAAATCAACCTCAAGTGTGTCGGCAGGTGAAGTTGATATTTCTTGCAACAAGGGCAAAGCTTTTTCATGTTCATGCATACGCAAATACACCTCTGCTAAGAAACCTACCGTTTTTAGTTCACGCTTTAAATCGAGAGCTGCTTTGAAGCACTTTTCAGCATAAGGAAGTTCGCCCATTTGCATGGCTCGCACACCATCGTCACACAGGGTTACGTATTTGCTGTCGTCACTTTTGTCGGTTGCTGATGAACCGAATATTGATGATAATAATCCCATTACTTTGTTGTTTTGTTCATACACTTACTGGAACATGAGTTGGGTGACTATTAGCCCTTCACACTCATTTTGCTCCACTTGCTTAGTATTGCAAAATTACAAAAAATGCTGCACGCAACAAACTCAACGTTTGCCTGTGTGCAGCATTGTGTTTTAAAAAAGGATGTGGCGATGTTTTACACTATCGTCATCAGCTTATTAGCCGTAAATAACCTTTCCGTTTTCGTCCTCGTAAGGCTTCATATCCTTAGCATACTGGTTCATGGCACGGAGGCTCATACCCATTGATGAGAAACCACCATCGTGGAAGAGGTTCTGCATGGTAACCTTGCGTGTAAAGTCAGAGAACATCATTACGCAGTAGTTAGCGCAGTCTTCAGCATTAGCATTGCCTAAGGGCGACATTTTATCGGCAAAGTCCATCATATTATCAATTTCCTTGATACCCTTACCAGCTGTTGTGGCAGTAGGACTTTGTGAGATAGTGTTGACGCGCACGTGCTTTTCACGACCATAAATGTAGCCAAATGAGCGTGCGATGCTTTCAAGCATGCTCTTAGCATCGGCCATATCGCTATAACCATAGAAGGTGCGTTGTGAAGCCACATAAGTGAGGGCTACAACAGAACCATACTCAGCAATAGCATCTAACTTTTTGGCGCTCTGCAACATTTTGTGGAATGAGATGGCTGAGATATCGAGTGTCTTTTGCAAGTAACCATAATCTAAGTCATCATAGGTGCGGTGCTTGCGCACATTGGGGCTCATACCAATTGAGTGAAGCACGAAATCGATTTTGCCACCCAACACCTCCATGCTCTTTTGGAACACGTTAGTGAGTTCGTCAACATTAGTAGCATCAGCAGGAATAATGGTGGCACCAATCTGCTCAGCCAATTTGTCGAGTGTGCCCATGCGCAATGCCATGGCAGTATTGCTGAGTGTAATTTGTGCACCTTCTTCAGCTGCCTTAACAGCTACCTTCCATGCAATTGAATCTTCGTTGAGTGCGCCGAAAATAATACCGCGCTTTCCTTTCAGTAAGTTGTGAGTCATAATTCGTTAAGTAGTTTGCAACCACTGCCTTTAGATGGCTTAAGGCTGCCTTTCTTATAAATTTCGTGCGCAAAATTACTAAGAATGTGCAATATATGCAAATATATAGCTACTTTTCTGCCTTTTGCCTGCTAAGTAGGTGTTTAAATGCTAACAAGTATGCACTACCCTATTTACGTAAGTATATAACGCATGGGCGGAAATAGTAAACAAGTTGACAAGTTAGCCCAAAATTCCGCCAACGAGTTAAAGTAAGTTTGTTCTAAAGAAAGCCAATGATTCAGTAAAGACAGGCTTCAGCCCTTGCTCAATCATAACGCCAACTTACTGCAATTGTACTCTAAGCACAATGCAGACACTTAACTTTGTCATAGATGTGATGCTAAAGAACGAAGTATATTTATATTCTAAATCGTCCACCTATTGGCTGGACGATTTAGAACACTAATATGCATAAGTGTTTAGCACATGCTAAACACCTTTAGCGTACGTAATAACCGAATGATTTTAATAAGTATATAACGACTGTGACATACTTAAAATAATTGCCGAATACCACAACAATAGAAATTGTTTATAAAAGCATAGCTGACATCTTTTATGCATCTATAATAAAAGCGTTATTTTTGTACCCGAAATCAAAAGAACAAATTGATTCGTCTAAACTTTTATGAAATTCAAGATTTGCCATTTGAAGCGTTTTTTGTATAAGATAGGCTGCACCTCAGCAAAAATCTCAAGCAAGCTTGGCTTTTTGCATTCGGTTTGCACTATCTTGGGGCATTGAAGAGGGAGTGTGGCGAGCTACACGACCAATGAGATGTCAAAAAACGGTCAGAAAGAAAGGTAAAGATTGAATTTATGAGAGATAAAAGTTTAAATATAATCTTCGTCAGAAAAGTTTAGATGACATCATTAATTATCAAGGAAAAATAATATGGAAACAAGAAAAGAAATGGCAGCAGAGAAGAAACGTTGTGGTTCGCATAATTGCACCCAAGCTGTGCTCTGCACTTACTACGACTTCACTGGAATGGAAGAAGAAACCATCAAGAATGCAGGTAATGCCTTTGCAGCAGGTATGGGTAATATGGAGGGTACTTGTGGAGCCATCGTTGGAGCAGGCATCGTACTCGGACTTGCCACTCAGGACAAAGTGAAAGCTATCAAGGGCATGAGACAAATTATGGATAAATTCAAGCTGCGCAATGGTGCCACACAATGTAAATTACTCAAAGGTGCTGGCACTGGAAAAGTGCTTCGCGAATGTCCTCTTTGCGTGGCAGATGCTTCTGAATTCTTGGAAGAAATTCTGGAAAAGGAAGGCGTACAGAGTAAGAAGTTGAATTCATAAGATTTTCTTTTAAGTAGGTATTCATAATTTGTTGATATGAGTTGGTGCAGTATTTCGTTTAGGAACAGAGCTTGAAGATGGAGCGTAGCGGGCTACGTGACCGATGAAACCTATGTTTATGGGCGAAAGAATGCGCCAAGGCATATTGACTCATTCTGAACATGATTATATCAACTAATTTTGAATACCTACTCACCTACTTATATCTACCCCTTATATGGCTAAGTATAAAGCAATTAACGAACAAGACCGCTGCGTGGCATGTGGTGTTTGTGTGAAAGTATGTCCTAAGGATGCCATCAGCATATACAAGGGATGCTACGCACTAATAGATGAAGAGAAGTGCATTGGCTGTGGTATCTGCGAGAAAAACTGTCCAGCGGGAGTGATGCACAAAGTACTAAAACAACCCGTTTAAGTAGGTGTTTAAATTTAGTTGATATGAATGGGTGCAGTATTTCGTTCGCTTTCGCGCACCTTTTCTCGCCATGGCAAAATGAAAGCAAGTTTTCTTTTGCTCATCTGGCTTAACGAAAAGGTTCAGAAACATAGGTTGAAGAGAGAGCGTAGCGGGCTACGTGACCGATGAAACCTATGTTTATGGGCGAAAGAGTGCGCCAAGGCATATCGACTCATTCTAAACATGATTATATAAACTAATTTTAAGCACCTACTTAATATCTTAAATTTGACTTATGGCAAAACAAAATAATAAAAAATGGAGTGACTATATGTGGCTTGTATCTGCTACTTATTTCACTCTCGGATTTTTCAACATAGTGTTCGCATGGCTTGGAGTCATCTGCTTTCTGATTCCGCTGATTATGGCGATATTCGGTGGTGGAAAAGGATATTGCAACAACTATTGTGGGAGAGGACAACTCTTCTTGCAATTAGGGAATACCTTGGGGTGGTCGCGTAAGAAAGTGGCACCAAGATGGATCTCGTCTAAATGGTTTCGTCATGGTTTTCTCCTGTTCTTCATGTTCTTCTTTATCCAGATGATAATTCTTACCATAATGGTAGCTGAAGGCACTGAAAATCTCCGTCAGACCATTCATCTGCTATGGACCTTTAACGTGCCATGGCATTGGGCTTACACAGTAGAGATTGAGCCGTGGAAGGCACAGTTTGCCTTCGGTCTCTATGGCATCATGCTCACCTCGCTGATTGTTGGTGTACTGCTTACCATCATCTATCGCCCAAGAACTTGGTGCGTGTTCTGTCCTATGGGCAACATGACACAATTAATATGTAAACTCAGAGCAAGATGAATTTGCAACAACTCAAATATATCGTAGCCATCAGCCGCTTCCGCAATTTTGTAAAGGCTGCTGACTCGTGTAATGTATCCCAACCCACTCTCAGCGCCATGCTACAGAAGTTGGAAGACGAACTGGACGTGCGTATCTTTGACCGCACCAACAAACAAGTAACCCCAACAAGTGTCGGAGAGAAAATCATCCTTCAGGCCAAAAAGACTCTGATAGAGTTTGAGAAAATAGCAGAACTCGTGGCTGAGGAAAAGAACCAAATAACCCAATCTTTGTCTCTATCCGTAGGACCATCCATAGCCCCTTACATTCTTCCTGATTTTATCAAGCATTACAGAAAAGACTATCCAAAAGTAAGTCTCTCAATACAAGAGATGAAATCAAAAGAAATGTTTAATCTTTTGCAAAATGGAGATATAGACGTCGGCATCGCTGTCTCAGACCAACTTCGTAAAGGGATATTGGAGATTCCGCTTTACACAGAATGCTTCTACGTATATTTATCGGAAACCTGCTGGCGCAAGCTACCCGTGTTCAAGCCTGAAAATCTGGAGCATGAGAATATGTGGATTATGAAAGAAGCGCAATGCCTTCGAGACAGTGCCTTCTCCTTCTGTAAAGCGAGAAGCAAAGGGCAGCATATATATGAAGCTGGCAGCATTGACACTTTGATTCGCATTGTAGATAATAACGGAGGCTTCACCATTATTCCAGAGCTTCACCTTGCTTTCTTAAGCGAGGCGCAGCGCAAGAATGTGAGAAAGATAGAAGGCGACTATCTTTCACAAAGACGCATATCCTTATACATCAGGGAAGATTGTATTAAAGAACGGATGCTCAATACCATTGTCGACTGTATGAAGGAATTTATGCCATCACATATGATGAATGAAGGCATTCGGAAATATGGGATAAAGCTATAAGGATAATACGTGGTATCAATTTTGGCGAAGTTGAATGGGTTGGCCAATACAGCCACTAGGAGCTTGAATGTGTAACATGGCAGCAATGGTGGGAGCGATGTCTGTCATGAAGCATTGACGCGTGTTGGCACCTGGAGTAATTCCCCATCCCATAAACACAAGGGGTATGTGGGTATCGTAGGGGTTCCATGCTCCATGGTCTGTTCCTTTGAGGCCATGTGGTGAATAAGCTGGTTTCAGAATAATTTGTATATCGCCACTGCGCTCGCGGTTATATCCATTGATTATGCGTTCTTTGACATCTGTGGGCAGAGGTGCTGTGACAACTTTATCCATGTCAACGGCATAAAGCACAGCAGCATCTTGTTCAAGTTGTTGTACAATTATTTGCTTCACCTTGTCAAGTTCTATTGCATGCGAAGCAACAACTTCGTGGTTAATGAACACTTGGTTGTTCATTACATGGTTTACTACCTGCAGGCTCGTCACATTCAATGCCTTCGTCACAGCATTGTTTAGGTTCACTTTTGCCTGAGTTTCGTTCCAACTACCTGCAGGGATGCGATGGTCGATAAGGTAGCGTGCATTATTCATAGCTCCGTGGTCTGCCGTTAAGAAAAGTAAGTACTGCCCGCGTCCCACCTTTTGGTCTAAAAATGACAAAAAAGCCGCGAGGTCACGGTCAAGTCGCAAGTAGGTGTCTTCTGTTTCAAGGGCATTGGTGCCTACTTGATGTCCTATGTAGTCAGTGCTTGAGCAACTCACCGTTAGCAAATCAGTTGTATTGTCAGTGCCAAGTTCTTCACCTTCAACAGCCGCTTTGGCCATGTCAAATGTGAGTGTATTGCCCCAAGGAGTATTGCGTATGATTCCATAGCCATATTGCTTAGATAAATTAGGTAAGTCGAGAGGCAATGTTGCATTAACCCCAGGTTTTATGCTACTCTCATAATCCGTAAGGTCAGACGTGCTTTGTGTGTACGAAGCTTTGTCGTAAAGTGTATTCCAAGGTGAGGATAAATATTTTGCAACCAAGCCTTGTGCATTGAAGTTTTCAACCCACTTAGGCAGACGTTTGGTGTAGTAGGTGCTTGTGATGAAGTGTCCCGTTTCATCGTCAAACCAATAGGCACCATTGGGATTGTGGCCTGCGGGCAGAATTGATGAGCGGTCTTTCAAAGCCACGCCTACCACTTTTGCTTGATCATTGGTAGCCATGCGCAGTTCGTCTCCAAGAGTGGTAACCCACAAGTTGCGCGGTGACATGAGTCCAGCTTTGTTTGTTGTGCCAACTGGTTTAACATTAGCATCATCAGTACAGTACACTTTTTTACCGTTCTTTACAAAATTGTTGCCTGCAATGCCATGTATGCTGGGCACGGAACCTGTGTAGATACAGCTATGCCCTATGGCAGTAACTGAGGGTACATAGGGTATGCGCGTGTTTTCGCAACTGTATCCCTCGTTAAGCAATCGTTTGAAACCACCTTCTCCATAATGTGACATGTAACGGTACAAATAGTCCCATCGCATTTGGTCTATAACCAAACCTACAACCAACTTCGGGCGGGCTGGTTCTTGTACCTGAGCTTTGATTGTTGCCGATAAGCTGACGGCAAGGGTTGTTAGTAGTAAAGTTTTTAAATTCATTTTGACATGAAGTTTAGTTTGTGTACGTTCTTTTAGTTTTAGTTTTGTCCAATTCGGCTAAAAGATAAAGCCGTGTGCATTCTACCTTTCAAACTTAACCCCTTCATTACGAATTGGCATTCTGAAGGTTTTTCCTGCCCCCACACACATGGACATAGCGGTTTTAAAAAGATGCTTAGCCCAAGAAGCAAGACAATTATTGTGGCCATAATTGACACAATTTTACTTAGCCATTTAGTTTCTATAAAGTATGGAACACGTAATCCATACAACCTTACTTTTGAGTGCAAAAGTATGACAAAGCTGTTTCATTAGTGTTACAAAAGTGTACCAATCGGATGAACATTATTTCAAGTACCATCGAATACTTTACTGAACTGCAATAGTTATAAAAAAACTCTACTTTATCTTCATGCCATTTGCAAAAGAGATAAAGTAGAGTTATGATTCCTACGTATTACTTAGAAAGTACGTATTAATGATGCACTGTGAATTAGTTTTTAATGACAAACATTGCTGTCTGTATTGAGATAAAAAGTGGCGTAAGTGGAAATGAAAAGTATTATAAGGATATTTTGAATACCTACTTATAAAATTGAACCGATTCTGCAACAATCCGCTTTGTGATAGCTGCAGAATCGGTTCAAGCTAATTTATAGAATATCCCTTAATTGTTTTCAGGACGAAGTTTACGTACAGTTTCGCCAGCACGCCACATTTCGCTATCGTGAATAGCCTTGAGTTCCTTTTCAAGACCTACACGGTAGTCGGGCTTTGAATTGGCATCGATTGAAATTTGTGCTTCGTTGCCAGTTGCTACGCTATTGTAGAGTTTCTCCATAACGGGCTTAATGGCATCATGGAACGGACCCATCCAATCGAGAGCGCCACGCTGTGCAGTAGTTGAACAATTAGCATACATCCAGTCCATACCATTCTTGCCTACCATAGGGAGCAAAGACTGTGTAAACTCTTCGATGGTTTCGTTGAAAGCCTCAGAGGGTGTGTGGCCATGTTCGCGCAATGTTTCGTACTGAGCCAAGAACAAGCCTTGAATAGCTCCCATCAAAGAGCCACGCTCACCCGTAAGGTCACTGGTTGCCTCGCGCTTAAAGTCTGTTTTAAACATATAGCCAGAGCCAATGCCAACACCAAAAGCCAACACCTTTTCGGTGGCATTGCCTGAAGCGTCTTGATAAACGGCATATGATGAATTTAAGCCACGGCCTTCAAGGAACATGGTGCGGAGTGAGGTACCTGAACCCTTAGGTGCTACCATGATAACATCAACATCGGCAGGAGGAACAACACCTGTGCGGTCATTCCAAGTAATGGCAAAGCCATGTGAAAAGTAAAGAGTCTTGCCAGGAGTAAGGTGCTTCTTCAAAGTGGGCCACAACTGCATTTGTGCTGCATCAGAGAGCAACATGCAAATGATGGTACCCTTTTCGGCTGCTTCCTCAAGCGAGAAGAGAGTTTCGCCAGGAACCCAACCATCGGCCACAGCCTTGTCATATGTTTTACCCTGACGCTGACCTACGATTACATTAAAACCATTGTCGCGCAAGTTGCAAGCTTGTCCAGGGCCTTGAACGCCATATCCTAATACAGCGATAGTTTCATTTTTCAACACTTCACGTGCTTTTTCCAAAGGAAATTCTTCGCGTGTGATTACTTCTTCTACAACACCGCCAAAATTCAATTGTGCCATATCTATTAGTTTTTTTGCAGAGCAACTGTACGTTATTTTTTTCGGCAGTTGCCCTGTGTTGGTTAATTAAAGTTTCTATTTTGCTGAATAGGTTTCAATATCAGAATTGTGCACTTGTATTTTATATAGCACACTTCTCATAAATGGTTCAGTTTTTTGAACCATCCATATATCTGTACTTGTACACCTACCTAAAGTTCAACACCTGATGTGCTTTGTGCGCGTTTTTCTTCTTCACGCAACTCAAGGAACTCGTTCAACTCCTCACGGTGGCTCTTAGTAACAGCCACAACCCCTGAGCTAACATACTGCAGAATGCAGCCATAGCCCTTAAGTTTGTGATAAAGTTCGAGTGTTTCCTCGGGCAATCCCTCTTTCGACACAATGGCATAGGTAGAGTTTACTTCCACTATTTTTCCGTCATACTGTCGAATGGCCTTTGATATGTTACGATTCTCAATTAAGCGAGCCGTAGCAATTTTATAAAGAGCTTGATCCATCACAAATATCTCATCGCTGGTGAAATATTGTGCTTGTATCACATCAATTTTCTTTTCAAGCTGCTTCACAATGGTTTGCACCGTGTGTTCATCAGTATAGCAAGTAATGGTGTAACGGTGAACATGCTCTATGCCTGAAGCTGACACATTTAAACTCTCAATGTTCAACTGTCGGCGTGTGAAAACATTTGTCACCAAATTAAGCACACCAGCCAAGTTCTCTGAAAACACAATAATAGTGTAAAGCGTCACAGCTGAAGATTCATTTTGTGTAGTCATCATAATTTAAAATAGGCGTTGTTTTCAGATTAGACTTCAAGCATCATGTCATCAACATCGTGTCCAGGACAGCACATAGGCAACACGTTGTCCTCTTCAAGCACAGCTGCTTGCAGTAAGAAAGGGCCTGGTGTGTGAAGCATCGTTTCAATACCCTTGTCAAGTTGGCTACGCTCGGTTATGGTGAGCGCAGGTATGTTGTAAGCCTCAGCTATCTTTTCATAGTCAGGATTCATCATTGGGGTGAATGAATAACGATGACTGAAAAAGAGTTGCTGCCATTGTCGCACATTACCCAAATAATTGTTGTTGAGCAATATGATTTTAACGGGAGCGTGTTGCTCCATAATTGTACCCAACTCTTCAATGGTCATTTGCAATCCACCATCGCCCAAGAACAAACATATAGTTCGGTCAGGAGCACCAAAAGTAGCACCAATGGCTGCAGGCAAGCCATAACCCATGGTGCCCATGCCACCTGAGGTTAATATGCTACGCTTTTGTGTAAACCTAAAGTAACGAGCGGCCATCATTTGGTTTTGTCCCACATCGGTTACCAACACGGCTTTGTCGTGCGTAAGTTCGGTAACGCGACGAATCACCTCACCCATGCGCAGAGGACCTTCAGTGGGATGAATTTGTGGTTCTATCACCACACTATTTTCTTTTTCATCCCACTCACGGAAACTTTCGCGCCACATGCTATGCTCTTTCTTTTCGAGCAGAGCCGTTACTGCAGGCAAGGTTTCTTTGCAATCGCCCAACACTGCTACATCGACTGCTACGTTCTTATTAATTTCAGATGGGTCAATGTCGAAATGAATTTTGCGAGCTTGCTTGGCATAAGTGGCCAAATTGCCTGTTATGCGATCATCAAAGCGCATGCCCACTGCTATGAGCAAGTCACACTCTTGTGTCTTTTTGTTCGACCCTAACGAGCCATGCATACCTAACATGCCCACATTGAGCGGATGCTGAGTAGGCAAAGCCGATAGTCCCAACAAGGTGCAACCAGCAGGCAATCCTGCCTTTTCAATAAAGGTCCTCAACTCCTCGCTGGCATTGCCCAACTCTACGCCCTGTCCCACGAGTACTAAGGGACGTTTGGCTTCATTAATCAAAGCAGCAGCCTCAGCAATGCTTTGTTTATCGGTAGGAGGTATGGGCACATAGCTACGTATAAAGTCAATGGTGCCAGGCACATATTCAGCCTTTTCTACTTGAGCATTTTTAGCAAAGTCCAATACCACAGGGCCTGGGCGTCCGCTACTGGCTATGTAAAAAGCACGATGTACGGCCCAAGCCACATCCTTGGCCGAACGTATTTGGTAAGACCACTTGCTAATAGGCTGCGTGATGTCAACCACATCGCACTCTTGAAACGCATCTGTGCCCAACATGTGTGTGCCCACTTGCCCTGTAATTACTACCATAGGTGTACTATCCATCATAGCATCGGCTATGCCTGTGATAGTGTTAGTTGCTCCAGGACCACTTGTTACCAAGCAAACTCCCGTTTGTCCGCTCACACGGGCATAACCCTCAGCAGCATGCGTGGCAGCTTGCTCGTGGCGCACCAATATGTGATTCAACTGGTCACGATAATCGTAGAGTGCATCATACACGGGCATAATGGCTCCGCCTGGGTAGCCAAAAAGTGTGGTTACGCCCTCGTCAACTAATGCACGCATCAATATTTCAGCACCAGTTATATTATTATCAGTATAAGTCATAGCGTAGTTGGTTATTCAAGTACATGCTGACAACAAATAAATCAGCTCATTGATGGTTGTCAACACAAATGCCTCGTTGTGAAGACTATGCTCCACCTCTGCATTTTATGATTCTTAGTCAATTTCTCGCACACCTCCCTTATCTGCGCTGCTCACCATGCTGGCATAAGCACGTAGCGCCTTGCTCACCTCGCGCTTACGTTGCAAGGGACGCATGGGGCGTGCTGCCAATTCTTCATCAGACAGGTGAACCGATATGCTACGCAAGGGAATATCAATTTCAATAATATCGCCATCAACAATTTTGCCAATAGCCCCACCCGCAGCTGCCTCGGGCGAGATGTGACCAATGCTCAAACCTGACGTGCCACCTGAAAAGCGTCCATCAGTAATCAAAGCACATGCTTTGCCTAAATGGCGGCTCTTGATGTATGAGGTGGGATATAACATCTCTTGCATGCCAGGACCACCCTTAGGGCCTTCGTGTGTAATGACGACAACATCGCCAGCTTGCACCTTACCGCCTAAAATGCCCTCGCAAGCCTCCTCTTGTGAATCGAACACACGAGCAGGACCTTCAAAGTGCCAAAGGCTCTCATCTACACCTGCTGTTTTTACCACGCAGCCATCTTGGGCTATGTTGCCAAATAACACGGCTAAGCCGCCATCTTTGGTGTAAGCATGTTGCAAGTCGCGTATACAACCTGTTGCTCTATCAGCATCAAGCGTTTGCCATTGCGTGTTTTGCGCACCCATTTGGGTGCAGAAATGTCCACTGGGTGCACTATGATAAATACGGTCGGCCTCGGCATCAATGGGCGAAGTTGTGATGTCATATTTTTTTATCTCCTCGCCTAATGTGCTACCATTGACACGCTGAGCTGTAAGGTCAAGCAAGTGCCCCTTGCTTAGTTCGCCCAATATGCCTAACACACCTCCTGCACGATTGCACTCTTGCACCGAATACTTTTGTGTATTAGGTGACAATTTACACAAGCAAGGCACGTGACGACTCAATTGGTCAATGTCCTTCATTTTAAAATCTACCCCGGCCTCGTTTGCCACAGCAAGCAAGTGAAGCACCGTGTTTGTGCTTCCGCCCATAGCAATGTCGAGCGTCATTGCATTTAAAAAGGCTTGTCGAGTAGCAATGCTTCGGGGCAACACGCTGGTGTCGCCATCTTCGTAATATTTAAAAGCATTTTTCACTATCAACTGAGCAGCATCTTTAAAGAGCTGGCGACGATTGGCATGTGTGGCCAAAATAGTACCATTGCCTGGCAGTGAAAGTCCTAAAGCCTCAGTTAAGCAGTTCATAGAGTTGGCCGTGAACATGCCAGAACAACTACCACATCCTGGGCAGGCTCTTTGTTCCACCTCGGCTAACTCAGCATCACTCACTGAGCTATCAGCACCTTTAATCATGGCCGTGATAAGGTCTACATTCTCACCCTTATACTGCCCAGCCTCCATCGGGCCACCACTTACAAACACCGTAGGTATGTTCAATCGCATGGCGGCCATAAGCATGCCTGGGGTAATTTTGTCACAATTCGATATACACACCAAAGCATCAGCCTTGTGTGCCTGTACCATATATTCTACCGAATCAGCTATAATGTCGCGTGAAGGTAATGAGTATAACATACCATCGTGCCCCATGGCTATACCATCGTCAATAGCTATGGTGTTAAACTCAGCAGCATAACAACCTAATTTTTCAATTTCATGTTTTACCAACTGACCTACCTCATGCAAATGGGTATGTCCAGGCACAAATTGAGTAAATGAATTAGCAATGGCTATGATGGGTTTGCCAAACCGCTCACGCTTCATACCTGTGGCTATCCACAAGGCGCGAGCACCTGCCATACGTCTTCCTTCGGTGCTGAACGCACTACGCAACTGTATTTTCATAACGTTCGGTAATTATATGGAGTCGCTTTCATTTGTTCACTCAATGTTTCAAGCAACTTACAGTTTATCGTTTATTATGTTATTTTGTTTTGCAAATGTAATCATAAAATGTATACCAACAAGCATTTCGTAATAAAAAGTTTATTTATTCATGCTTTTTCGTATTTATGTACGCTCATTTGCGGCTTTTTTGTGCAATAAGGCGGATATGTAGATATATTTATGCATTCATGCTTTATATTGAGCATAAATATGTAAACATTCTGTTGAAAAATATCATTCTATCTTATTTATCCATAATAACCCATTAGCAGAATTTTATGATAGCGTACCCATCATTCTGCCATACAAGCACATTGGTTGAATGCTATAAAAAAAACGTCCGTAATCAAACAATTCTACTTGAATTGTTCAAATACGGACGCTTTATTATGAGTAAACCCGTTGGCGGAATTTCAGGTTAACGGGTTAACAAGTTGACAGGTTAACAAGTAAGTATGCTTTACACCACTTATTATGTTA
>ERZ506967.74-NODE-74-length-32241-cov-8.88284_pt1 | contig 32241 bp, 30 predicted proteins | sample MGYA00513169_ERZ506967 | MGnify/ENA metagenome assembly ERZ506967 | reverse complement strand
GAGTACTATACTCATGTGCCATTGAGTACTATACTCATGTGCCATTGAGTACTATACTCATGTGCCATTGAAAACAGGTAATCTAATGATTAGAATATGGGTATATGAGATAATTTTTTTACTGATACAAGACATTTCATAGCCCCCCAAAAATGATGTCGCTATATAAAATAGACGCGTTTTTTATAAACTATATAACCTTAATTTGCATTATTTACACAAATCTATACCATATACCCCCTGCATTCTCTTCTTTACACCCCAACAGCCCCTCCTTTATTCCCATTATTTTACTATCAAATTACGTCATTACGTCTATTTAATAAGTCAATATTTCCGAAAAGCGGTATTTAAATTTATTGCTGTGCGCTAAAAGTTTTCGACCGAAAAATTTAGGGTTGGATTCCTCGCTTGGAATACAGCCCGTTTATGAAGCCCGTAAACTGGCACATCTTGGCATAAACATGATGCCAAGACGCAGCACATTGTTTGATGCCAATGCCCGTAGACCAGAAGCTATATTTGAACTTTCCTTGAAGAACCAGAAAAAAACGGGGCTAAGATGCCTGAAGAAGCAAGGAAAGGTCCTCTTGAACCCACCTTATTTTAACTAAAGGGGGCTTACGATTTCCCAAAATCATCCGCAATGCCTGTTTATGGGCATTGCGATAGGATTGCTATGCTATTTTGAGTTTTAGCGAACAGCAATATTTTTTTATGGACGTCATCCATATATATAGAACTACATAGTTACACTCGTTAAAGCAGCGTACTAATGGTTTGTAAAATCAAAAAAAAGTCCGCTTTAACCAACTATTATACTTATTAGTGTCCGCTACCGATAAAGAGACACAACATGCCTAACAGCACAAAGAACAAATCTACGGCCTTGGCACGAAGGTTCTTTTCATGAAACATCATGGCACCAAACAAGAAAGAAACAATAACACTTCCACGACGCACCATTGACACAACCGATATCATAGCACCTGGACATGACAAAGCATAAAAATAAGCCATATCAGCTGCTGTTAGGAATACGGATATTAACAATATACTCCAACGCCACTTAAAAGGAGTGGAACGCTTACGTGTAGGATACCAAATGAACAACATCACACCCGTCATCATAATAGCTTGGTAAAGGTTGTACCATCCTTGCACAAAGTATCGGTCAAGTCCTGCCCCACCATTTGTGATAGGTGCCATTAAATATTTGTCATACAAACCACTTGCAGCACCCGTTAGAGCGGCAAATACAAGCAGAAGTATCCAACGATTGTGTGAAAAACGTATGCCCTCGCGCTTGCCACTACGACTAAGCATCATAAACGAGAATAAGGCCAGCAACACACCAGCCCATTGCCAACTATTCAGTTGCTCCCCATATATGAGCAAGGCTCCTACCAAGGTCATCACTGGACGCGTAGCGTTAATTGGCCCCACTATGGTTAGTGGCAAATGCTTCATGGCAAAATAGCCACATACCCATGACGATAGAACTATTATGGCTTTAAATAATACCAACACATGCGCATGTACACCTGCTGAAGGTATCACATCACACCACCCTACACTTGATGCCACTATGAATGGCACAAAAAAAGCAGCACACACCAAGGTGTTAATCATTAATACGGGCAATACTGCATTACTGGCCAATGACTTCTTTTTAAATACGTCATAAAAGCCCAACAAACATGCTGATAGAAAAGCTAAAATTACCCACATACCTCTTCAATAAATATATCGGGTTCATAACGAATGTCTACAAGTGATAAGGCATTACCTGGCATAGAGTCTCCTGCAGCACAACGATTCTTTTTTGCTACTACACTTTTAAAGTCATCTATCGACAAGCGTCCACGACCCACCTCAATGAGTGTACCCACCACGGCACGAACCATATTGCGTAAAAAACGATCAGCTGTTATTTCAAACTGCCACACATCATTTTCCATCTCAATCCATTCGGCCTTCATCACATGGCAAATGTTTGTTTTTGTGTCGGTATGCAATTTTGAGAAACTTGTAAAATCCTCCACTTGCAACAAATAACGAGCCGCCTCATTCATACGTTCAAAATTAAGCGGAAAAGTGATGCGTGTGGCATACTGTCGTTGAAAAGGATTCTTTTGTGTGTAAATCCAATAATGATAAGTACGTGCTTTGGCATCAAATCGCGCATGAGCCTCATCACGCACCCGTACCACTTTGCTTACAGCAATATCTTGAGGCAAAATACGATTTAACTTATCGGTCAGCCACTTTCCGTCAACCAACTCATCCACATCAAAATGGGCCACCATCATATGAGCATGTACTCCCGCGTCAGTACGCCCAGCTCCTGTTACATCCGAATTTTTACCTCGTAACAACTTTGCTAAACATTCGTTGAGCCTTTGCTGCACACTTATGGCATTGGGTTGTACTTGCCAGCCATGGTAGGCTGTTCCATCATATGACAAATAGATAAAGTATCGCATTGTACTAATAAAAAATTGAATGAATGTGTTAGTTATGATGATTATGCATGGTCTATGCAACAATATCAAGAGTCAGTACACCACAATTCATAAAGCGTTTAAATGAAAAAATGAATGCAAGTCACCCAACTCAATAATTATCCTATCACCACATTTGCGACATGACCGATGCAAAAAAAGGCCATGCCATTATATAACAAAAAAAACAAGCAATACCCTCTCTCGTCATTAATAATGGCGAACGAACGTATTGCTTGTGTAATGTTAATCGTTACTTGTGATATTCACTTGTAGCAATTAAGCCTCTTCAGCTACAACCTCGAAAGGAATTTCAACTGAAACTTCCTTGTGAAGATGAACAGTAGCGGTGTAGTTGCCAACTTCCTTCACTTCCTTTACGGTGATGATCTTACGATCAACATCGAAGCCAAGCTTTGAAAGAGCTTCAGCAATGTGCAATGCATTAACTGAACCATAGATGGCACCAGTAGCGCTCACCTTAGTAGCAATCTTAATAGTATCAATAGCAGAGAGCTTCTGAGCGAGAGCCTCAGCATCAGCCTTAATCTTAGCCAACTTGTGAGCACGTTGCTTCAAGTTTTCAGCGAGAACCTTCTTTGCTGAATCTGATGCAATAACAGCCTTGCCAGTAGGAATAAGGTAGTTGCGGCCATAGCCGTCCTTTACAGTTACGATATCGTCCTTATAACCCAGACCAATAACGTTTTCTTTCAAAATGATTTCCATATCTTATTACCTCCTCTGTTATTATTTCATCAAATCGGTTACGAAGGGAAGGAGAGCCAAGTGGCGGGCACGCTTAACGGCTTGAGCCACACGACGCTGATACTTCAACGAAGTACCAGTGATGCGACGGGGAAGAATCTTACCCTGCTCGTTCAAGAACTTCTTCAAGAATTCAGGATCCTTGTAGTCGATGTACTTGATACCGCTCTTCTTGAAACGGCAATACTTTTTCTTCTTGACATCCACTGTGGGGGGAGTCAAATAACGAATTTCAGATTGTGCTTGTGCCATTTTTTAGTCCTCCTTCTTGTTAAACTTGTTACGACGCTTTGCTGCATATTCAGCTGCGTACTTCTCGTTCTTTACTGTGAGATAGCGAATTACGCGCTCATCACGACGATAAGCAACTTCAAGTTTAGCAACTACATCGGGAGCAGCTGTAAACTCGATGAATTCGTAGAAGCCAGTGGACTTTTTCTGAATGGGATAAGCCATCGTCTTGAGGCCCCACTCCTCTTCATTGATAATCTCAGCACCTGCGGCGGTGAGAATACCTTTGAACTTTTCGACCGTTTCCTTCATCTGTTGGTCAGACAAAACGGGAGTCATAATGAAAACGGTCTCGTACTGATTCATCATAATGATTTTAATGAATTAATAGGGTTTTCGTTGCAAAATTGCTGCGCAAAGGTACGGGTTTTTATTGAAACAGACAAACTTTTGTGGTCTATTTTTATAAATAAGCTTTAATTATAGCCTTTTCCACCACATCTGGCACCATGCCGTGTATGCTTTTCCCTTGTTTTACCCGCGCACGTACATCGGTTGAACTGTAAGGATAAAGCGGTGCTTGCAACATGCTTACGTGCGGTGGCAAACTTGATGTATTTATTTCGTTATTAGGCCTCGGATATACTATTAAGTCATAATGGCGTAATATATCGGCATAATGTGCCCACTTGTCAAAGCAGCACCAATTATCGCCACCTATGAGCAAGCTAAATGTTATACATGGGTATGCTCTGCTAAGTGCTTGTAGCGTATTCCATGTATAAGATGGACGCGGTAGAGCAAATTCAAAGTTACTCACTTTAATATTTTCATGCTTTTGCAAAGCTTGCTGTGCTATACTTAACCGCACATTCTCGGGGCGCAAGTCTGCTTGTTGCTTTAAGGGATTTTGGGGTGACACCATTAACCACACCTCATCAGCCAAGTGGGCATCAAGCACTGCTTGTGCTAAGGCTACATGGCCATTATGTATAGGATTGAATGACCCTCCAAACAGGGCCACTCGTTTTGGATTCTCCGTCATTCTATTTTAAAAGGCAAGTTGCGCTTTCGCTATGAGATAAGTAGGTGTTCAATTTTTATTTTGGACACCTACTTATAGCACCCTTCCCAACAAGTTATTTTTCATTCAAGAAATTCTGAATCAACAGCAAAGCTTCACGTTGTGCTGTTTGCAAATCATCATTTACAACCACATGATCAAACTTTGGTGCAAACGACAGTTCAAATTGAGCACGTGCTATGCGATCTTCTATCACTTCGGGAGCATCCGTCCCACGTCTTTCAAGACGTTTGCGCAACACTTCAATTGATGGAGGCTGAATAAAGAGACTCATGGCTTGATCTCCATAAGACTTTTTTATATTCTGTCCGCCCAACACATCTACATCACACACCACGTTTTCTCCTTTAGCTAATTGGGCATCAACTTGCGATTTTAACGTACCATAAAAACGATCTTTGTAAACTTCTTCATATTCAAGAAATTCTCCTCGAGCTATACGTTGCTTAAAATCTTCGGGCGAAAGAAAGAAATACTCCACTCCATCTTTTTCGGAACCACGTGGCGCACGGCTTGTAGCCGAAATAGAGAAATGCAAGTTCAGCCCCTGCTGCATCAAATAATTAATAATAGTACTTTTACCACTACCCGATGGGGCAGAAAATATAATAATCTTTGCCATAAATATATGCTAATTGGGTGTTTTACAAGTCAATCACAGAACAGAGTCGAATACCATGCCTTACATTACGTTTAGCACTTGTTCCTTTATCTGCTCTAATTCATCTTTCATTTTTACCACAATATTCTGCATCTCTGCCTGATTGCTTTTTGATCCTGTGGTATTGATTTCACGACCCATTTCTTGAGCAATAAAGCCCAACTTCTTACCTTGTCCACGTCCTTCCTCTTTCATTGTTTCGCGGAAATAACGCAAGTGGTTAGCTAAGCGTTGCTTTTCTTCGCTAATATCCAGTTTTTCAATATAATAAATTAATTCTTGCTCCAAACGATTTTTATCATAATCAACTCCCTTAAGTTCAGACAATCTGTCAGTCAAACGTTGGCGAATTTTTTCAACACGGCCTTTTTCGTAGGGCTCTATCTCGCCTAAATAGCGTTCGATATTGTCGACCTTTTCCGTAAACTTTAGATACAGAGCTGCACCTTCTTGCTTACGAAAATCCACCAAACGATTCACAGCCTCATTTACTGCACCTAACACCACTTGCCACTCATCAGCCGAGAGTTCCTCTGTCACAACAGTTTGCGTTGTTTCAGGCAAACGTAGCACCAAGTCCCACACATTCTGAGGCTCAGGCAGCGACTGCTCCTTACTAATTTGTCGAATTTGCGACACGTAATTAGCCACAATTACTGGATTAATAGTTCCAGCTGCAGAAGTTTCATCTTTTTCAACCCACAATGTAAAATCAACCTTTCCACGTTCCAGGGCCTTTGATAAAAGCTGACGTATCTCCATTTCCTTTTCACGATAGAGCGGAGCTATACGCGTATTCAAATCCATCGCTTTACTATTCAGAGACTTTACCTCCACATGTATTTTCTTTCCGTTAAAATGGGCATCTGCCTTACCAAAGCCCGTCATTGACTGAATCATCGTCTATGTTTATTTTAGCAAGTTAAATATTGAAAGCCTTAAGCTGAAATTCATTTACACGCTAAAGTGCATTACCGATGGTATGCTAACAAGTTTCTTCATTCCATGCATCTACACCTATATAATATAACGAAATAGGAATAGACATAACAAATGGAAATAAAGGAAGCTAATGCATCTTTTACAGAACAATACACTTTAGACTATTTTGAACACCTACTTAAAGAGAGATGAAAATATCTTTACGCCCCATAAGGTTCGCCAATCACACCTCTGATGAGCCTTCATTTTCTTATAAATTTACATTATGCAAAGGTAACAATTATTCCACGCTTAGCAAAGTTCTATTGCAACCTTTTATTGCCAGCATAACTGAATGTAGCATTTCAAAGACTACATACACACTCTGGTTTGAACTGTAGCCATTAGCGGAATAAATGATAGAACACTTACCACTCATTTTTTCAACACGGCACATCGTCAGAACAAAGTAGACACAAACTCTATTCCGATAGCACCTAAATTTTAGTTTCTATCGGAAATAACTCAAAAGTATTTTGATAGTTATCGAAAAACATGACTCCACGATTGATTTGTGCTCAGCATTAACTCAATAGCCCCAATTTCTCAACGACTTATACAAATTAAAAGAACCTACATTTTAAATAATGACAAACGCGTTGTTCATAGGGAATATGATACCGGAAATATAGCCATTTTACATAAACATCAGTATTCTTTTCAATTTATATTAATACTCTTTTTAATAGATATATAATATCTTTCAAAAAGAGCATTAATATCTATTGGAAATAATATAGGTATAAAAGTAATATTTTAACGCATTTTTATTATCACAAACTATAATCTTGCTCAATAGGAAAAGATATACCTGTATAAAACAGACGCGTCTTTTACACACGCTATCACATTAGTTTACATTATTTACACAAAATAGTACTATTTATCCCCTATATTCTCTATAACGCCCCTTATTTTCTTTACTTACTACTCTTATTTTGCCATTAAGTCACACCATTACGCAATAACAATAAGTCTATATTTCCGAAAACTCGTCTTATTTTTCCTACCACGTAAGCAGGTATTATCTTCACATCCGAAACGCATTTTCAGGCGCATTTTTATTACTTCTTCCTCGATTACATAGCCACAATATATTCCTACGCCATTGAAAGGATAGGCACTTTCAATTGAAGGGAATACATACTTCCCGCATAATGATAGATGGTTTATTCGCGCACAGGCGCAACAGCAAACACAAAAAACCACCACATATTGACAAATCGAATACAAAAAACCATCGTCTTAAACATATTTTTCGTACCTTTGCATCAACGTAAACAATACTCTATTTGTTTATTTAAGCAATTTGACGTAAAGTACTTTTTCAAGGAGTACTGTTTTAGTCTCTAATTTAATCAGCAAAAACCTAAATATAGATATTTCAACAATGAACGCATTTGTATTTCCTGGACAGGGAGCACAATTCGTAGGCATGGGCAAAGACCTATACGAAAAGCACCCTATCGCCAAGCAATTCTTTGAAAAAGCAAACGAGATTCTCGGCTTTCGCATCACCGACATCATGTTCAACGGAACTGATGAAGAACTAAAGCAAACCAAGGTTACACAGCCTGCTATGTTTTTACATAGCGTTGTAAGTGCCTTATGCTTAGGTAGCGACTTTCAGCCTGCTATGGTTGCAGGTCACTCTTTGGGTGAACTCTCAGCCCTTACAGCCGCTCGTTGCCTCAGCTTTGAAGATGGCTTAAAATTAGTTGCCGCACGTGCTAAGGCTATGCAAAAAGCTTGCGAAGCACAACCTGGAACTATGGCTGCAATCATAGCTCTTTCAGACGACAAAGTTGAAGAGGTATGCGCTGAAGTTAGCAAAGAAACTGGCAAAGTGGTAGTTCCTGCCAACTATAACTGTCCTGGCCAATTGGTCATTTCAGGTGAAGTTGAAGCCATCGAAGTGGCATGTCAACGATTAAAGGAGGCTGGGGCAAAACGTGCACTCGTATTGCCCGTAGGTGGCGCTTTTCACTCGCCCTTAATGCAGCCTGCCAAGGAAGAGTTAGAGGCAGCTATTGCTACTACTGAATTTCACAAGCCTATTTGCCCCGTTTACCAAAACGTTGATGGCAAGCCTCACACTAACCCCGAGGAAATCAAAGCCAACCTCATTGCACAACTCACAGCTTCTGTATTATGGACCAAAGAAGTTAACAATATGGTTGCTGATGGTGCTACTGACTTTACTGAATGTGGCCCTGGCAAAACATTGCAAGGCATGATTGCCAAAATTTGCAAAGGCAATGAAAATGTCAAAGCACATGGTGTAAACGACTAAAATCCTATTAATAAGTAGGTATTCAAGGAAAGTGCATTTTACACAACTTTATGCGACAATTCTTTTCGTTTTGTTTGTGTAAGCACCAACTTTTGAATACCTACTTATTTTTTTCAAAAATCTAATATCAATTACATGAAACCCCTTATTTATCAAATATTCACCCGTCTTTACGGCAACACAAACACAACTAACACTCCCAAAGGAAGCATTGAACAAAACGGCTGTGCTAAAATGAACCATATTACCGCTGCACAACTGCGACGCATTGCCTCATTTGGTTTCACGCATGTATGGTATACAGGTTTAATTGAACATGCCACACAAACTAACTATGCAAACTTTGGCATTACTCCTGATCACCCTGCTGTTGTTAAAGGACGCGCAGGGTCACCTTATGCCATCAAAGATTATTACGACATCGACCCTGACTTAGCGGTTGACGTAAATAAGCGTATGAAAGAGTTCGAGGCCTTGGTTAAACGCACACATCAAGCAGGACTCAAAATGGTCATTGACTTTGTGCCCAACCATGTAGCACGACAATACAAAAGTGACGCACACCCCAAAGGTATAAAAGACTTAGGGCAAGATGATGACCCCACTAAGGCTTTTGCCCCCAACAACAACTTTTACTATCTTGAAGGACAAACGCTGCACACAGACTTTGACACAGAACACCTTGCCCCGCAGCCCTATCACGAATATCCCGCCAAGGCTACTGGTAACGATTGCTTTAACGCATGGCCCAGTCGAAATGACTGGTATGAAACCATCAAGCTAAATTATGGTATTGATTACTTGGCCGGACGACAATCACACTTCAGCCCTACTCCATCTACATGGAAAAAAATGACAGACATATTACTCTTTTGGGCTAAAAAGGGTGTTGATGCCTTTCGATGTGACATGGCCGAAATGGTACCCGCTGAATTTTGGGCATATGCCACACAACGCGTACGTGAGCAACATCCCAACATCCAGTTTATAGCTGAAGTCTATAACCCTACCGAATATCGTCGTTACATAGCCAGCGGTTTTGATTATCTATACGATAAGGTAGGCCTTTACGACACACTTCGAGCCGTTATTACTGAAGGACGTTCAGCCTCATGCATAACTGGATGCTGGCAAGCAGTTGACGACATTCGTGAACATATGCTCAACTTTCTTGAAAACCATGACGAGCAGCGCATTGCCTCAGCTTTCTTTGCTGGCGATGCACGCAAGGCCCTACCCGCATTATGCGTTAGTGCCATGATGGGCAGCAACCCGTTCATGGTTTATGCTGGACAAGAGATAGGTGAGCCTGGCATGGAGGCCGAAGGATTCAGCGGTAGTGATGGACGCACCACTATATTCGACTATTGGTCTGTTGCTTCACTACGCAAGCTTACTGCCTCACAACCTGAAAAGACTTTTAATGAGTCAGAATCTTATTTATACAACTATTATAAAAAGGTTATATCACTCTGCAAAAACGAAGAAGCACTCAACAATGGTGTATTTTACGACCTGCAATATGCCAACTATCAACACGATTGTGGTTACAACTGCGACAAGCAATATGCCTTCATACGTAAGGCCAAAAATGGACAGACACTACTCATCGTAGCCAACTTTGATAGCAACAACGTTCATGCTGGCATTCGCATTCCTACACACGCTTTTGACTTTTTGCAACTACGCACAGGACTCTTCTCATCTATTGATCTACTATCGGGCAATTTACAAACCATTGAACTGAAAGTTGATAATCCCACGTTCATAGATGTCTCTGGTTACAACTCTGTTGTTTTGCAAATTTCAAATAGCAAATAAAGCAGATAAATCACAAAATCAAAAAAAATCTCTTTTTTTTGAAAAAAAACAAGGAAAACATTTGGTAGATACCACAAAATGCTCTACCTTTGCACTCGCAAACAAGAAATAAGAACAACGCTTACTAAAGCAACAAATTCTTACAATTCTTGAGGACGCGGAGTGGAGCAGTTGGTAGCTCGCCAGGCTCATAACCTGGAGGTCGTTCGTTCGAGTCGAGCCTCCGCAACTACAAAAGGTTTGAAACAAAATTGTTTCAAACCTTTCTTGTTATACTACCCTTTTATACTACCCTTTTAAAGCCCCCTACCAATACACTAAAACAAAATTCCTTTCGAATCTTCTTAAATCTCACCCACACTACTTAGAACACACAAATTTATACTATCTTTGTGCACATCAAGACCACATACAATTCTCATAAGTCTAACTCTTGAGGGTTAAACATTTATTTTGTAATAATAAGGTATAAATGATTTAATCTGAAAACCAATAAAATATGAATCTAAAAACAATAGAACAATTACTGCAAAAAGCTCAGATTATACTACAGGAAGATAAGGCTGAAAAGAAAGAGCGTGAAGCTAACGGTGAATATTTCAATGTTTTTGAAAATTTACACTTTACGCGCCCAGAGGAGCATCTGCATACACCTATCCTACGGATGCTTCTTGATAAGAATGCCAACCATGGTGTAGGAAACTACTTTTTAAAGGCTTTTATAGATGTGGTTGTGCGAAAACTAAATCCCAATTTTCAATATGACGTTAGTACAAGTCATGTGGAATATAAAGATATTTATTTGGGTAAAAAGGAAATTTCAGAAGAAGGCAATTCTACGGGAGGAAAAATAGATATTCTCTTGTATGATGAAAAAGGGCATGCTATCATCATAGAAAACAAATTTGACAGATATGGCAATCCTGCCCAGGAACAACCAAGGCAACTTGAACGATATTATAATTACGGAAAGGAGCATTATGGGGATAATTTTATCTTGATTTATCTCACACCTTCCGGTCAAAGTGCCTCTGAATATTCTACCGGTCCTAACAAAATAGCATACCATACGCTAAGTTATGATCCATCTGATGAAAAGCCCAATATTATATCTTGGCTCAATAAGTGTTTGGAAATATCTAAAGACTTCCCTCGCATTCATGAAGTAATAAAACAATACATAACCTATATAAAAAATACAAGACAAATTATGGAAGATAAATTTCAAAAAGAATTATTAGACCTACTACTTGCACCCCAAAATATAGATGCGACTCTTAGTATTTTATGTAATGTGCAAAATATTAAACAGAAAATCAGAAGAGATTTCTGCGATCAGTTGGTGTCTTTGGCTGGTGAATACGGTCTTGAACTCAGAGAACCATATGATATAGATATTGTTACCTGGAATAAAGATTATGGATGGATGATTTTTTTAGGGAAAAATAAGCATCAATCACAAGTAGGATTTGTGGTTGGAAATTTCTCAAGAACAAATAAAGGCTGTGGCGGAATGTTATATGGATTATCTATTATTAATGGGGATTATTCAAATATAGAAGAGTTGAAGAATGTCTTTAAGAAATCAACCATTCCTGATGAGCAACCTTTGTTCTCTGTAGAGAAAGATCCTTCTAAACTTGGTAATGATTGGAATCAATTTCCTTTCGGATTTTCGTATTTATGTGGTGAAAAAAGAGAATGGAATAAAAATTGGTTTGATTGGGATGACCTTCAGACTTTGGAAGATATGCGCAATGGTGAACTGCTTAAATTCATGAAGACACGCTTTGAGATACTAAAAAAGTATGGTATAATAGAAAAGCTATAGCGTGACTTTATATTATTCCATTATAAATGGAGTTGTGCCCACAGTTGGCATAGCTCCATTTTATTTTTGCACCCTATTTTTGATTGAATAGATAAGTAGGCGTAAATAATATGGAAAAAATAGGGACACCAGTAAAAACCTGTGTCTGATTATTTGAGTAAGAATAATTAATATCTCACGCAATGAATCGTGGCGCATAATAACGGCATAAAGCATTGTGACGAGGTGTGTCCAAGCATCAAAACGCTTAATATAGCGTTCTCCACCTTTGCTACGGCTTAGTTCGAGAATTTTTTCCTTATCTAACAAATTTATAAGCTGACCGTACAACGGCTGTCCGAAAAAATGATTACTTTTGCTCATGGTTGTTTTATTTGTTTAGTAGCATCAAAATAACCAAAAGGGGCTGACTCCAGCAAATGGAATCAGCCCTTTTTTTTGGAAGTCTCGAATTTTTATCGGACACCAATAATTTTATTACAAACCTTTTACGTGTTGGCGGAATTAGTAAACAATTTGACAAGTTAACCAAGAATTCCACCAACGGGGAAACCTTTTACATCCACAGCCTATTTTTTTACAAACTCGTTCTGTTCCACCTGTTTTACTTTGCGGAATAAGTCTGAGGCAAATATAAAACTATTAAGCAACTCGTTATCAGAGTTCATTACATCGTCCTTTGTTCCCTCCCACTCATTATAACCTTTATATATAAATAATATGTGTTCACCAATACCCATTACTGAATTCATGTCATGCGTATTGATTATAGTTGTGGTATTAAACTCCTTTGTAATATCATGAATAAGTTCATCTATTACTAACGATGTTTTCGGATCAAGACCTGAATTAGGTTCGTCACAAAATAAATACTTAGGATTCAACGCTATAGCACGCGCTATAGCCACACGCTTTTGCATACCACCCGATATTTCACCAGGATACTTAGCACCCGCCTCTGACAAGTTTACACGATCAAGACAAAATTGCGCTCTACGCACACGTTCCTTATAACTATCATTTGAAAACATATCGAGCGGAAACATAACATTTTCAAGCACCGACATAGAGTCAAACAAGGCCGCATTTTGAAATATCATGCCCATTTCGCGACGCAACGAAGCACGCTCACGTTTACTCATTTGCATAAAGCTACGCCCGTCATACAGCACATCGCCTTGTGTGGGCTCAAACAAGCCCACAATGTTCTTTATCAGTACCGTCTTACCCGAACCACTTTGACCTATTATCAAATTGGTTTTACCACTATCAAATGTCGAAGTGATGCCTTTTAGCACTTCCTTGCCATCAAAGGATTTATGTAGGTTTTTGATTTCAATCATGAGAGTAACTGTGTAAGGAATAAGTCAGAAAACAATATTAGCATTGAGCACGACACAACGGCATTAGTACTGGCCTTGCCCACTTCAATACTACCCCCTTCAACGTTATAACCATAAAAGGACGATACGCTCGAAATGATAAAAGCAAAGAACAAAGACTTGATTACGCCCATCCAAAAGAACCATTGCGTAAACGAATGTTGTAGACCCGCTGTTAAGTCTGACGGAGTAATAATATGACCGATGTAGGCCGTGGCGTAGGCACCAATAATGCCACTAAAAGTGCTAAATATTACCAGCAAAGGCATAATGGTTACAAGCCCAGCTATTTTAGGCAATACCAAAAACGAAGCTGGATTTACTCCCATTATTTCAAGTGCATCAATTTGCTGCGTAGTACGCATTGTGCCCAATTCTGATGCTATGTTCGACCCGACCTTACCCGATAGTATCAAACACATTATGCTCGATGAAAACTCAAGCAGCATAATTTCGCGTGTCACATAACCCGACACCCAATGAGGCATCCACGGACTTTGTATGTTCAACTTTATTTGAATACAAATAACAGCACCTATGAAAAACGATATGAGCAACACGATTCCAATAGAGTCAACCCCCAATTGCACCATCTCTTTTACATATTGCTTCCAAAACATTCGCATACGCTCAGGACGCGAAAAAGTACGTCCCATTAGCATTAAATAACGCCCAAAGGCATTGAGAAATTTTATTATTAACATCTTCTTCGTTTATTACATAATATGATGATTACTTCAGCACCTGTTTATCACCTACATTTTGCACTTTTAAGGGAATAGTATATACGCTTAAACTGTTCTACATACATGCGTTTGATGTGCTTATTCATCAGGCTTGCGCAGCGCCTCGGGCTTGAGGTTACCATTTTCATCAAAGAGCCCATATGTAGTACGCAACACACGAAACTCTGTACGACGATTGAGCGCATTACACACTTCTTGCAGCTCTTTTGGCAATTTAAGTATATAGGGCACCGTGAGCGTATCGCCCGTGTGCAAAAACGGATAGGTTTCAGTTAACCTCTTATTTACTATTTTGGGAACCTCTTTTCCATATCCCTTAGCTGTCAAGCGGTCAGCAGCTATGCCGTGTTCCGTAAGATAACGTACTACACTCTCAGCACGCCGTTGTGAAAGTTTTAAGTTATAAGCAGCGTTGCCTCTGTAGTCACAATGTGCCGATAGCTCTATCGTCACATTAGGATTTTCTTTCAGCATTTTCGTTAATCGGTCAAGCGCTTCACATGAATTATTGGTCAAGGTTGCCTTATCAAATTCATAAAATACATTACGCACCAACACAGGCGATGATATACTGGGCAGCGCAAATTGTAACACATGCTGTTTCTCTACCTCGGTGGTGTCAGCCCGTAATTCGTTACGCACATTTAAGTAACCATTACATGTAGCTAAAAACAAATAGCTAACGCCTGGCTGAAGTGGCTTTTCAAACGATCCATCTGACAACACGCTCACCTTTTCATTCGTACCATCACTACCTACCATGTAAACAACAGCCTGGGGCAGTTCATAGCCATCTTGCTCATACACCCACCCTTTTACCGTTTGCAACACCTCGGGGTAAGAGAATTCATAGATTTTATCCCATCCACGTCCGCCCGTAGCACGATTCGATGAAAAGAATCCACGATTATGCAGTCCCTCAAAAGTTATGCCAAAGTCATCAGCATTCGAGTTCATTGGCCAAGGCAAGTGCACAACTGTCCACTTATGTAGCACTGTGTCTTCTTTGGCGCGATAAATGTCAAGTCCCCCCATATTGCCCACATGTGCTGTACTTGAAAAGTATAATTCACCATTTGGACGAAAGGCTGGGAAACATTCATTACCCGCTGTGTTTATATCAGGTCCTAAGTTCTCAACCCTACCTATGCCATGCTTCCCCCCTATTTCAGCTCGCCACAAATCAAGTCCACCCTGTCCGCCTGGCATATCTGAAGCAAAATAGAGCCATCTACCATCAGGCGACACAGCTGGATGTGCATACGATGAAAGAGTGTCGCCCGATATTTTTAAGGGCGTAGGCTTTGCCCATTTAGCATCTGTTCGCTGCGATGTCCATATCTCGGCCATGCGTGGATATGAAGGGTCAGTGCGACATACCGTTAAATACATCGTTTTACCATCTTGAGTAAAAGAGCAAGCGCCTTCGTCAAACTCTGTGTTTAAATCTCCTTCAACAGACTCTACCGCTTTCCATTTACCCTTTTCATCCTTTTTACTAAAATAAATATCTCCATTTTTAGTAGCCGTTATACCACTCACATCACCCTTTGCTTGTTGCCTTGTTGAGGTAAAATACACCTGTTGTGCATCTATGCCCATGTAAGCAGGACAATAGTCAGCACGCGAACCATTCAATAGGTTGTATAGTTTTATGGAATAAGCCGACCCATTCTTTTTTTCATTAGGAGCCACCAAACACGACGCTATGCCCTGTTCTGCTTGCACATCACCAGGCACAGAGTCAAGATAAGAGCGATAAGCCATTTCTGCTGCCTTATAATTACCTTGTTGACGCAAAGCATCCCCTAACTTTAAAAACGTCAAAGTGTCAGTATAATGATAACGTACTGCATTTTGAAAGGCTCCCACAGCTCGTGCTATATTACCATAGCGACTATAAGCGTCACCCATTTTGTAAGCTATACGGCCACGTGCCGCACGATTTTTGGGTGGAGTCTGACCATAGGCTCGCTTATACTGCCCTGCAGCCTCAGCGTACTCACCAAGTGCCAAAGCCGCATCCCCCTTGCGAACAGACTTTTCTGCACTTCCGCAACTACCCAACAACACGGATAGCAGCAAATTTAATCCTATTATGTATAGAGTTACGATACGATTCATTCTTTATTTTTTACCTTTGTCGTGAAGTGTCATGACATGATTGAGGTACAATTTTATGCAACGATAGTGCAAGACGAATGCAATAAGTCAAGCTTGCTTGAACTTATTGCTGAGCCGCGACCTATCTTATGCAAAGATAGTGCAAGGCGAATGCAATAAGTCAAGCTTGCTTGAACTTATTGCTGAGCCGCAGCCTATCTTATGCAAAGATACAATATCATAATCAGATGTCGTTTATTTTCATAACTAAAATAACACATAGCCAAGCACAGCAACTATTTTTTCGGCAAAAAAGAACATTTCTGTGGATATAGAGTTCTCAGTCTATATTCAGTTTTATCTTACATAGCACGTTTCCATTGATATAAAACGACACACAACGTTCTCAAATGGCAATAGCAACAACTGAGACACACATATGTAACATTTTTTATAATAACAAGAACATTCACCCTAATTACAATGAATATTTTTGTGCATATATTTTGCACTATGTGCTACTTGCATTACCTTTGCAAACAAAATGTATGGAATACGTTATTTCATACTTCCATTAGTAATCATACACCCTAAAATAAATATGAAAAGAGTGAATCCATTCAAAGGATTGGGCATAGCACTTGTCACACCCTTTAAAGAAGACGGCAACGTTGATTTTGACAAACTCGGTGCTTTGGTTGAAGATCAAATTAGTAACGGCATAGACTTTTTGTGCGTATTAGGCACTACTGCTGAAACTCCCTGCCTTACCGACAAAGAGAAACGCGCTGTAATGGATTATGTCATTCAAGTAAACAACAAGCGTGTACCTTTGCTCTTAGGCGCAGGAGGCAACTGCACAGCCAACGTGGTTAACTACCTCAACACCACTAACCTCGATGGCTTTGAAGGCGTACTAATTGTAGCTCCATTCTATAACAAGCCCACACAAGAGGGCTTATACCAACACTTTAAAACAGTGGCCGACAATAGTCCCGTACCTGTAGTACTCTACAACGTACCTGGACGAACAGGCGTAAATATTGAAGCAGCTACTACCCTACGTATTGCCCACGATTGTCCCAACGTGGTGGCTATAAAAGAGGCTTCAGGCAAAATCGGGCAAATTGAGGACATCGTTGAGCAAGCCCCCGAAGGTTTTGAAGTGCTGAGTGGTGATGATGCCATTACATTTGAATTGCTCACCATTGGAGCTGTTGGCGTCATTTCAGTTGTAGGCAATGCCTACCCCAAAGCATTTGGCAACATGATACATAGCGCACTCGCAGGCGACTATAACAAAGCATTAACCATTCACCGCCAAATGAGTTCCATCTACAAACTTTTGTCAGCCGATGGTAACCCCGCTGGCATAAAGTCTTTGCTGGGCATACAACACAAAGCTCTTAATAAGTTACGCTTGCCACTCGTACCAGCTCGCGATGTTACCTACCAAGCCATTGAAAAGTTTGTAAACGAATTCAACGCATAAACAGACACTTCAATCACAACAAGTGTGTCAAAACTTTCATAATGCGAACGAATATACGTGTTTTACGTTATTCTGTTACAACATAAAAGTTTTGACACACTTCCTTTTTTTTATAAGCTAAATGTTTTCGCATCATTTTACTTGCTACATTCATTCGCATTACTTACCTTTGTGTGTGGTAGAGCAACCTATATAGTTCTCTTACCATAAACAATATTCCCCTAAAGTTTATAACGCCATGCCCAAACCCACCATATCCAATCGTAGCATAAATGCAGACATGAGATATTTAAAGTTGCTTGCACGCGATTTTCCCACCATATCGCAAGTAACAACCGAAATTATTAACCTCGAAGCTATTCTGCATCTGCCCAAACCTACCGAACACTTTTTGGCGGACTTGCATGGAGAGAATGAAGCTTTTCAACACGTGCTACGTAATGCCTCAGGCAATATTAAGCGTAAGGTAAAAGAGATATTTGGCAACACGCTACGTGAAAAAGAAATTCGCGACCTTTGCACTCTTATTTATTACCCCAAGCAAAAGTTAGAGTTGGTAAAACAAAACGATACCGATTTGTCCGACTATTATCAAACCACGCTTAACCAGCTCATTGCCGTTTGCCGCAACGTTTCGTCAAAGTATACACGTTCAAAGGTGCGCAAAAGTTTGCCTACCGAGTTTGCATACATTATTGAAGAACTATTACACGAAAGCACCGATGACCGCAACAAGCAAGCTTATGTGGGCGTCATCATACAAACCATTATCGGTACAGGGCGTGCCGCAGGCTTTGTCAAAGCCATTTGCGAACTCATACAGCGTTTAGCCATTGACCAACTACACATATTAGGCGACATATTTGATCGTGGTCCTGGGGCACACCTCATTATGGACACGCTTTCTAAATACCACCATTGGGACATTCAATGGGGTAATCACGACATGCTTTGGATGGGAGCCGCGGCTGGCAACAAAGCATGTATAGCAAGCGTGTTACGCTTATCGTTCAGATACGCCAACACACAAACTCTTGAAGAGGGATATGGCATAAACCTTGTACCCATGGCAACCTTCGCCATGGAAACCTATGCTAACGACCCATGCACTATTTTCTACCCCAAAATTGAAGACCCCAGTCGCAGGCCTAATGACAAGGAGTGCAAACTCATAGCACAAATGCACAAAGCCATTGCCATCATTCAGTTTAAGTTAGAGGGGCAACTCTACAAACAACACCCCGAATGGAACATGACTGACCGCTGCTTGCTTGAAACCATTGACCTTGAAAAGGGTACTTGCATAATAGATGGACAAACTTACCCCATTACTGACTGCAACTTTCCAACCCTCACCCCCGAGCATCCTTACCAACTCACTACTGAGGAAGAGAACTTGATTGAACGCCTACAACATTCATTCTTAATTGCCGACCGTTTGCAAGCTCATGTTCAGCAACTATTGCTTCATGGCAGCATGTATGGTGTGTATAACTCCAATCTGCTATTTCATGCCTCAGTTCCCATGAATGAAGATAAGTCATTAAAAGAGGTCATGGTTGAAGGACAAAACGTTGCTGGACGCGAACTTATGGAACGCGTTGAACAATTGGTGCGAGCTGCTTACGATGATGATTGCGACGCTACAGAAAAACAACGCGCTTGCGACTATTTTTGGTATCTGTGGTGTGGCCCAAACTCTCCCTTATTCGACAAATCAAAGATGTCTACCTTCGAACGCTACTTTATTGAGGATAAGGCTACACATAAAGAAGAAAAGGGATGGTACTACAGCCTGCGCAACGAGGCCGAAGTATGCGACCATATAATGGACGCCTTTGGCGTGACGGGCAAGCATCGACACATTATTAACGGTCATGTGCCCGTCAGAGCTGCCAATGGTGAAAACCCCATTAAGGCCGATGGAAAACTGATGGTCATTGATGGCGGATTTGCCAAAGCCTACCACAACACCACAGGTATTGCAGGTTATACATTAGTTTACCACTCACGAGGATTTCAACTCGTGCAGCACGCACCTTTCACATCAACTGAGGAGGCCATACTCAACGGAACTGACATCAAGTCGACCACTCAAATTGTTGAAATGATGGGACATCGCGCCATGGTTAACGACACTGACAAAGGGGCGGAACTACGCGAGCAGATAGCCGACCTCGAAAAACTTTTAGTGGCCTACCGACGCGGCTTCATCAAAGAACTTTAGCAAAGTTTTAAATGTATAGGGTAATCCCCACAATACCATCAAATACATACACTTCTATATATTAGCACACTCTCAAAATGAAATCTCTTAAAGAACTATATCGAATAGGCATAGGGCCATCCTCATCACATACTATTGGGCCACGCTCTGCTGCTGAAACCTATTTAAAAAAGCACCCCGATGCTCAAGGTTTTCGCGTAACGCTTTATGGTAGTTTAGCCGCCACGGGCAAAGGACATCTTACAGACTTTGCCATTCTACAAGTGTTAGGACAAAGTCGTACAGAACTCATATGGTGCCCCGACATCGTCTTGCCATTTCATCCCAACGGCATGAAGTTTGAAGTACGTAAAAACAATGGCGACTTTCAAGACGAATGGATTGTTTACAGCGTAGGTGGTGGGGCCTTAGTTGAAGAGGGACAAGTTCAAACCGATACCCCCGAAGTGTACGACCTTGACCACTTATCTGACATTCAAAAGTGGTGTGAAGAAAGAGGTGTTTCATATTGGGAATATGTACAACATTGTGAAGGTACCGAAATTTGGGATTACCTTGAAAAGGTGTGGCATACAATGTGCGACGCGGTTGAGCGCGGCATTGAACACGAAGGTGTACTGCCTGGTGTACTCAAATTACGCCGCAAAGCTCCTGACTACTACATACGCGCTATGGGCTACCCCACCAATCTGCAGTCGCGAGCCTTTGTCTTTGCCTATGCATTAGCTGTAAGCGAGGAAAACGCATCTGGCGGTACTATCGTAACAGCCCCCACTTGTGGAGCAAGCGGTGTTGTACCTGCCGTACTTTATCACTTGCAAAAGACACGAAACTTTCAAGAAACACGCATCCTGCACGCACTTGCCACAGCAGGCATTGTGGGCAACATTGCCAAAAGCCGAGCTTCAATTTCAGGAGCCGAAGCAGGGTGCCAAGCAGAAGTAGGTGTAGCTTGTGCCATGGCAGCAGCTGCAGCTAACTACCTTTTTGGCGGTTCATTAGCCACCATTGAGTATGCTGCCGAAATGGGCTTAGAACACCATCTGGGCATGACATGTGACCCTGTGTGTGGCTTAGTTCAAATACCCTGCATCGAGCGTAATGCACACGCTGCAGCTCGTGCCTTAGACGCTAACATCTATGCCAACCTTTCAGATGGAGCTCACCGCATTGTCTATGACAAAACCGTTGAGGTTATGAAACAAACGGGCCACGATTTACCTTCACTCTACCGCGAAACGTCTGAAGGTGGATTGGCCAAAGAATACCATAAGAAATAAAAAACGCCCTATCTTTACGTGTAAAATACTATTTGACAAATTGTATTTTACACGTTTTTTTGGGTGAGTTATAAGGTTATAAAGTTTGCTTTAAATATTTGGAAAGGTTATAATAAGCAAAGTTTTTCAATTACCAAGAAGGCATTCAAAATTTATTGTACGTTTATGCACGAAACAGCAAAATTGCCGCTTACCCATCCCTATAAATTAAATAAGAATATTTCAAGCACTCACTTCTACCAAATGTTTACATTCAAAAGATTATTAACATAAAAACATACATTTTCCAAAGTCAACATACAAAAACATACAATAAAGTTTGTTTATACAAAGAAAAAATAATACATTTGCGCATGTGTTAGGACACAAATCCACTAAAAACACTTATATTCTTTCATTAACTCATGAAAATTCAATTCATTTAAAACCATGAATAACATCAAAAGAGTTTACACTTTCGGTAACGGCAAAGCAGAAGGCCGCGCCGACATGCGCAACGAATTGGGTGGCAAAGGAGCTAACCTTGCAGAGATGAACCTTATCGGAGTGCCTGTACCTCCAGGTTTCACTATTACTACCGACGTTTGCAACGAATATTACAAAATTGGCAAAGACCAAGTGGTTGCCTTGCTTAAGAGCGATGTTGAGAAAAGTTTGCACCAAACTGAAGAGCTGATGAATAGCAAATTTGGCGATGTTGAAAATCCGCTTTTGCTCTCAGTTCGTTCAGGTGCACGCGCCTCTATGCCTGGCATGATGGACACTATCCTTAACTTGGGTTTAAACGATGAAGTTGTTGAAGGACTCTCACGTAAAACGGGCAATCCTCGATTCGCCTACGATGCTTATCGCCGCTTTGTACAAATGTATGGCGACGTAGTTTTAGGCATGAAGCCCGTTAATAAAGATGATGTTGACCCCTTCGAAGCCATTATTGAAGACGTCAAAAAAGCCAAAGGCGTACACCTTGACAATGAACTCGAAGTTGACGATCTCAAAGAACTCGTAAAACGCTTTAAGAAAGCAATTGTTAAGCAAACAGGCAAAGAATTCCCTACAGACCCCATGGAACAATTATGGGGAGCCATCTGCGCTGTGTTCGACTCATGGATGAACGAACGCGCCATTCTATACCGTAAGATGGAGGGCATACCTGCTGAATGGGGAACAGCTGTTACGGTTATGGCCATGGTATTTGGTAACATGGGCAACACTTCTGCCACAGGTGTATGCTTTAGCCGCGATGCAGCCACAGGTGAAGACCTCTTTAATGGCGAATGGTTGGTTAACGCCCAAGGTGAGGATGTTGTAGCAGGTATACGCACGCCACAACAAATTACGCTTGAAGGCTCACGCCGTTGGGCTGAGCTACAAGGTGTTAGCGAAGAACAGCGTAAAGCCGAATATCCCTCTATGGAAGAAGCCATGCCCGACATCTATCACCAATTAGATGCCATTCAGACAAAGCTCGAAGAACATTACCATGACATGCAAGACATGGAGTTCACCGTACAAGAAGGCAAACTCTGGTTCTTACAGACACGTAATGGTAAACGAACTGGAGCTGCTATGGTTAAAATTGCCATGGACTTGCTACGTCAGGGCATGATTGACGAAAAAACAGCCATCGAACGCTGCGAGCCACAAAAACTTGACGAACTCCTTCATCCTGTTTTCTCTAAGGAGGCCTTGGCTAAAGCAAAAGAACTTACTCGTGGCTTACCTGCCAGTCCTGGTGCAGCATGCGGACAAATTGTTTTCTTTGCCGATGATGCTGCCAAATGGCATGAGGATGGCCACAAAGTTGTAATGGTACGTATCGAAACATCACCTGAAGACCTTGCAGGTATGGCCGTTGCCGAAGGTATTCTTACAGCACGTGGCGGTATGACCTCACACGCTGCCGTAGTAGCACGTGGCATGGGCAAATGCTGCGTCAGCGGTGCTGGAGCCATTAACGTTGACTACAAAGCACGCACCGTCGAAATTGATGGTGTAGTGTTACATGAGGGCGACTACATATCACTCAACGGCACAAACGGCCGCGTTTACCAAGGCGAAATTAAGACACAAGCCGCTGAACTATCAGGTGACTTTGCTGCCTTAATGGATCTTTGTGCCAAATACACACGCTTGCAAGTACGTACTAATGCCGACACACCACACGATGCAGAAGTAGCACGCAAATTTGGAGCCGTAGGCATCGGACTTTGCCGTACTGAACATATGTTCTTCGACAACGAAAAAATCATCGCAATGCGCGAAATGATTCTTGCCGAAGACGTTGAAGGACGTAAAAAAGCACTCGCCAAACTACTCCCTTATCAAAAAGAGGATTTCAAGGGCATATTCCGTGCCATGGATGGATACCCCGTCAACGTACGTTTACTTGATCCTCCTCTTCACGAATTTGTTCCCCACGACAACAAGGGACAAGAAGAAATGGCAAAAGCCATGGGGGTTACCGCTGAATACATTCGTCAACGCGTAGAAAGCCTTTGCGAGCATAACCCCATGTTAGGCCATCGTGGTTGCCGATTGGGTAACACCTATCCCGAAATTACACAAATGCAAACACGAGCCATTCTTTCAGCAGCCATCGACTTAAAGCGTGAAGGACTTGACCCACACCCCGAAATCATGGTGCCACTCACAGGTATCCTATACGAATTCGAGGCACAAGAAAAAGTTATTCGCGACGAAGCAGCTGCCCTGTTCAAGGAAGAAGGCATTGAAATTCCATTCAAGGTAGGCACCATGATCGAAATTCCGCGTGCTGCTCTCACTGCCGACAAAATTGCTTCACGTGCCGAATACTTCAGCTTTGGTACAAACGACCTTACGCAGATGACCTTTGGCTACTCACGCGATGACATAGCAAGTTTCCTCCCCGTTTATCTTGAAAAGAAAATTCTCAAGGTTGATCCATTCCAAGTGCTCGACCAAAACGGTGTAGGTCAGTTAGTTGAAATGGCTGTCAACAAGGGTCGTACAGTACGCCCCGACCTCAAATGTGGTATTTGTGGCGAGCATGGTGGCGAGCCCTCATCAGTTAAGTTCTGCCACAAGGTAGGGTTAAACTACGTAAGTTGCTCTCCATTCCGTGTGCCCATCGCACGTTTAGCAGCTGCGCAGGCTGCTGTAGAGGAATAAACCTTGAATGCTGAAAATTAGTGAAATACGAGGCAAGCACTTGAAAATCAGGTGCTTGCCTTTATTCTTTTCAACACGTTCTGCACGTAATAAAAGCAGTCCATGATGCCTTCGGTTTACAAGTAGTTTACAATTTTCTGGAGGCTGGTTTACAATAAAAAATGTACTGTAAAATCGAGAACTATAAAGAATATAGACATTCACTAATTTCAAAAGTATGGCAATTTTAAAAGCTACAGTTAGATTTAGAAACAAAAGCGGACTTTACCCAGTATACATCCGCTTTACCCAAGTAAAACAAGTTTCTTATGTGAAAACTTCTTGGATGGTTAATGACAAGGGTATCAACGAACGGAAAGAAATTATTGATCCGTTTGTTATCAAACAGACTTCTCTCTTGATTGAGAATTATTACACTCAGCTAAATCAAGTAGATTCTAGCAACTGGTCTGTTGGCGAGATCGTCAAATATGTTACGGAGTTTAACACTGACATGTCCTTTTCAGAATACGCTAAGGATCATATTTGGAAGTTGATAGACCGTGGTCAGGAACGCACTTCTCGTAACTATAAGTGGGCATTGCAACACATGGAGAGATTTGCAGGAACAGATAACATTATGTTCTCTCGCCTTACATCTTCTTTTCTTAACCAATGGATAGAGTCTTTATCAACCACCACTCGCAGCAAGGAGCAGTATCCAGTTTGTATGAGAGAGGTGTATAAAGCCGCTATTCGAGAGTTTAATGACGAGGAGCGTGGAATCGTAAAATTGAAGAATCCTTGGAAAAACGTTAGAATTCCCAAGAGTGATGTTCCTGAGAAACGAGCTATCCCAGCAAGCAAGCTGCGTGCGTTCTTTAATGTCGTACCGGATAGAAGCCGATTCACCAACCCTTTGATGGAGGTTGGACAGGATGTTGCATTGATTTCATTCTGCATGTGTGGTCTTAACGCCGTGGACATATTCAATGCTAAGAAGGATCAGTATAATAATGGCATCTTCCACTACGAGCGTCAGAAAACAAGGTCTGTACGTTCAGATCGTGGTTACTTTGAAGTGCGTGTACCACCCTTTTTGAAACCAACCTTTGAGAAGTACCTCTCTAAGAATGCTGATTCTCCATGGCTATTCAATTTTCATGATCGCCTGTCAACATCAGATTCCTTTTGCGCAAATGTAAACACTGGAATCAAACAGGTTTGGGAGAAAGTAGAACCGGGATTCAGAGCATCATTGTATGCGTTCCGTCATAGTTGGGCTACCATAGCGCAAAATGAATGTGGCGCAACTATGAATGAGGTTGATTTCGGTCTTAACCACTCCATAAACAGAATGGCAAGAGTCTATGTCAAGATAGACTACACTCCTGTATGGATTCTTAATGAAAAGGTTATAGATTTCGTATTCTTTACAGATAATGAGTCCAAGCACATCGAAAAAGAGGATAAGTCTTTTGAGAGAATATCCAAATACAATAATGTTCGTGCAGAAGCATACGTTATGGGCAAAATGGTTTGTGCCATTGAAGATACTGGTTTCTCTAATGTTGATCAAATCATGGATAAATTGACGACAATGCTTCCTAAAAAAATCAGCAACACCCGTGTTCAGTTCAAGATTACTAATATTGACAAGGATCTAACACAGATGTATCAGCGTATTATTTAATAGTCAATACGCTTGATACCAACGAAAAAGCTCAGATATGGTATAAATTACATCTGAGCTTTTTCGTTTTTTTGATACGTTTATAAGAGGTAGTTCTGTTGAATATCCGCAAGTTTCTGCAAATCTATCAGCCTATATCGTTTCTTACCAGGAGAAATCCGGGATGGTTGTAACTTGCCACTCTTTACCCATCTCTCAACGTCTGCACGTCCATACATCTTGAAAGCTTTTGCTTGACTGATTTCAAGTTGGCCTTTCTCAACTTGATGTATTTTTAACGCAATTCTTGTTGCCAACTCATTCACGAATTGCTCATAAGTAACCGTTTGGTCCACGAATTGCCATTCTGCATTATTGTCCATTGTCTGAATTTATTATGATTGTTGTTTTGAAAAAGAGGAGCTACCTCCATATTCGAACCGATTCGAATGCAAAGGTAACTCCTACAACTTGGATGCGTAGAAAAGCCAACTATATAGGGATTGTTATATATTCATTATATATCTTCCCTACTTGTTGTTGGTTGGATTTCTTGCATTTTACATACTTTCTTTCAGTTTCTTGACGAAATTCTCACATACGGTTTCGAATCCCAAATCTTCAATCTTGTAGTTGGATGATTTCATCTTTGCAAGCTTCACGTTTTTGGCCTGAGACAGACCACAACGCAACTGGCTTGCACGTAGTGGCTCGTTATTAGCTGACGAAGCAACGAGTTTGTTCTCCTCAATTATCATCTGCCATCGGAAAGGCAATAATCCATAGGAACGAAGAGCGCCGAAGAACAATGCTACGTGTCTGTTAATGCCAGCCTGGAGAGGTTTTGTGAGTTGACACTTGAACAGGTCCTTGATGTCAGAATCAGTCACGGCATTTTTAAAGAGACTCACATCATTTGCAAACTGTGTAATGAGGCAAATCTGCTTGTCTGAAAATCGTGCGAGACAGTCTTCATCTGGAGTAAGGCTTTGTCCAGAATCAAACAGATGGAACATCTGCTGATAATCTTTTTCCTCAAACTTATCTTTTGAGAAAAAAGCATCAACGAGATCACGACGATTTTCAAGAAGCTCTTTCAGACCGCAGACATTCATAATATGAACCCTTGCATCTGCTTCGCTCATGTTCATCGCAGGAAGATGGTAGTAATAGAAATCATTCACATAGCGAGAATATGACTTCTCACCATTGATGATTTCAGACTGGTACTGCTCGTAGGCAGCACAATAAAGTTGCCAAAGTTCATCCTTTGGCAATTCATTCTCAACTTTTTTTGCGCAGTTTACGCAACATGGGCACAAAAAGAGAGAAAACGGGCGTTTTTGTTAACCGTTTCATTTTCTTTTTGTTAAATTGATAATGTGATAAAATATAATGAGTTAAATCGCATAGGAACGTCTATGCGATTTTTTGGATTTCGAGAAAAGTACGGGCTAATCAAGAATGGTGTCATTTAATGCAATGGCTTATTCTTTACAATTAAATTCATGAGTGTATCAAACAATACAGTGTTATCCCTATGTCCATTAAGTCGGAAGTAGTATTCATTCAGATAGTCTTGAATGTATTCTGCAGAACAGTGACGATGTACTCCGAACAACCACTTCTTTAGATTTGACACATGGTTGTCCATGAGAGCTGAATATTCTAATCTTGTAGCTGTCCTATCTGAATATTCATCTGCATATTGCTCGCATCTACTCTCTTTACCGACTATGATTTGGCTATTTCTACTGATGTGTTTTTTGAAAAAATCTCTAATAGAGTCCGGTGATGCACTGTCAACGACATAGGCATATTCGTGACCTGCTATCTTCCCACCAAGGATTTCCATGCCGATAATCACCAAATCGCCTTTTGGTGAACATTTTGAATCTCTTATCTCAAAGGTGCCAACGAGAATCATACCTTCAAGAGGTTTATCCTCGACATAGCCCATAGCATGTTGTATCTTCCGTTTGAAATCCCAGACAGTTTTTTGTCTTAATCCATATTTTATAGATAAGGCAGTTGATGTTACACCATTTTCTGATGTACATAGATTAAAGGCAATGTGAAAAGCAGTATTAAGAGAGAACTTTAATTTATCAAACACTGTACCTGCAGTCGGACTTTCGTCATGCTTGCATTTTGTACAACGTCTTGAAAAAGGCAAATGACCTTTGCAATAATGAGTATTGCCACACCTTGTACATACAAAAGTGTCATCTTTCCATTTGATTTCAGACAAGTATTTGAAGCAATCATCATCACTGGTGAAGTGCTTATTGAACTTGTCCTGGCTTGTTCCATAGAATATTGCTCTCTTAATCATGGTGCAAAGTTAGTGAAAATATTCTAAAAAAGTGCGGTCTAAACGCCTAAATAGTACAAACCGCTATGTTTTGGTATAACACCACACTCTATCTAATCAGATATAAAACCGCTAATTGCAAGAAAGTGCTAAATCAGTCAATAAAGACTACCAAATGAAAGGAACATAACTATATAATAGCGAAACAATCATTCCTATATAGCATCATTGTTCCTTATAGTGACTAACCTCCTCTACCTTTGCAAATGAATCGGTTCAATAATGGGGGTAGCTCCCTCAATGTCTAATTTCAAATCCATATGTAGATGGCAAAAAAGAAAACAGAATACGAGCTCTTGGCTAAACGCATTGAGCTCTTGGAAATGCAGGTAAAGGAATTGACAACTGTGGAACCAGAAGTTATCAATGAGCGACTCAAATCCATAGAGGAAACTCTTTATACGACAAAGGACATACTAAATATGAAGGAGGTTTGCCAGTACCTTGACATCTCACAGAGTCTTCTGTACAAACTCACATGCAGTGGTGAGATTCCGCATTTCAAGCCACGTGGCAAGATGATATTCTTTGAAAAGAAGGAACTGATTGAGTGGATTAAAAAGGGCAACTTGCTAAGCTCTGAAATAACCAAAGGTTCTTCTAAAACAATATCTAATGATTCCACTAATTATGAAGAAAACGAAAAAGAATAGCATTGACGGCGTGAATCTGCCAGACTCGCGCCTTGTAGAACTTCTTGACAGATGTGCGATTTCTGTCAAAGATGTTAGAACAGATATAAAAAAGAATAAGCAGAATGGAAAAAAGAACTAATAAGATGAGCATTGACAATCAAAAGACCTCATTTGAACACCAATCGCTTGAAGTGTCTATGCTTGACAAGGACAATTTCAGCGACGAAGAACTCGATTCCTATCTTTCAAAAGGTGAAATCAAAGCAACAGACAAAGTTACTATACCGCCTAAAATTCTTTTCGTCGGTGATTGTACCATTGCAACCTTTGGAAACTTTAGTGCATCTACCGGCAAAGCAAAGAGCAAGAAAACCTTCAATATCTCTGCCATGGTAGCCGCTGCTGTTACCAACACTACGGTATTGAACTACAGAGCGTGTCTTCCAGAAGGCAAACGGAAGATTTTATATTTCGATACGGAGCAGAGTAAATATCACTGTCACACAGTCCTGGAACGTATTTATAAATTGTCTGGACTATCGTTCAAAAAAGATGATCCTCGCCTTATGTTCTGGGGACTGCGTGAATATACACCCAAACTGCGAATAGCCCTTATTGATTATGCTTTACGTAAATACGATGAAGTAGGTTTGGTCATCATCGATGGTCTGAGAGACCTCATGTATGACATCAATAACGGTAAGGAAGCAACTGATGTGATGACTGTCTTAATGGCCTGGACAAGTGTATATGATCTACACATCCATACAGTCCTTCATTTAAACAAGAACGATAATAATCCTCGTGGTCATATAGGTACTGAATTGGAAAACAAAGCTGAGACGGTTCTTATTATTAGCAAGAATATGCAGAACAACAGCATCAGTGAGGTTAAACCAATGCACATGCGAGATAAGGAGTTCAGCACATTTGCTTTCCATATTGATGACAACAAACTTCCTGTTCTTGACTCTGGCATTTCTGTTACCGTCGTGAAGCGTCAGGAGAAGTCACTTGTCAGCCTTGACAATGAGATACACCAGGAGATTTTAAGCAAAGTGTTTGAGAAAAATTCCCCTACACGATACAACGACTTGGTTAACTCTGTTTCGCAAGCATACGAAGCCGCTGGTTACAAGCGAGGTATCAATGGTATTAAGGACCTCCTTAAACTTCTAACAGGTAAAGGCATTATCGTTAGAGAAAAAGATGGATATGTCTATAAATCAGAGTGTTTTAGGAAATCAGAAACAAGCAAAGCAAGGCAAGTTTAAGGTTTAGGTTTAAAGGGTATATATATACACATATGCGCACACGCACGTACGCACGCACATGTGGGCGCATTTAATCTATAATGAACATGACAATAGAAGAAATAAAGTCTGTTAGTATCTATAATTGGATGAAGGAGAACAATTATGGAACAGGTTCCATTAAGGGCAAGAATGTGTTCTATTGTTCACCATTGCGCTTAGAGAAAACACCTTCATTCGTAGTCAATACCAAGGATAATCTTTGGTATGACTTCGGTACAGGCAGAGGCGGCAATCTGATAAACCTTGTAGAGCGACTTAATCCGTCATGGACGATGCATGAGGTCTTAGGCTATCTCGAAAAGCAAATCAAAGAGAAAAGACTTCAATTCAATGAGGATTATAATGCCAGAATACTGGAGGAAGAAAAGAAACGTCAATGGTTTGAAGGTAAGCGTAGTGAATATCAGGAAAACCACAACCATGAAACGGTTGTTGATATGATAAGCCCCCTCACTCACCCCATACTTCGTGACTATATTATCCAGAGACGTATAGATTTTACCATAGCTCAAAAGTATTGCAGAGAGGTTCATTATTCCTTTCGAGGCAAACGATACTATGCTATTGCCTTCATGAATGTAGCCAATGGCATGGAAGCTAGAAATAAACTAAGCAAACGTTGTATAGGTAAAAAGAGTATTTCAGCCATCTATCCGAAGGAAGTTCCTCAGAAACGATGTTGTATTTTTGAGGGATTCTTTGATATGTTGGCATACAAGACTCTGTATGCTCGAATACCGGACAATGGTGTTACTGTTATAGAACAATGCGATTTCTTTGTCCTTAACGGTGTTGGTGAAGTAAGAGTGCTTTTGCCCTATCTTAAAGAATATGACTCTATCCATTGTTTTCTTGATAATGATGAAGCTGGCAGAACAGCAACAAAGGAAATAGCAAAGGCTTACCCCGGTATTTCCATAGATGAGTCATATAGATACCAAAGTTATAATGACTTAAATGATTTCCTCCTTGAAAAGAAATAGCATTGCATGTATTTCTCTATTTCTGTGGTGGTAACAAATGATGTTGCAAAGGTAATAGCTTTGTCTTCATCTGATCAAGGTCTGGCACTTGTGTATGATGGTAAAATCTCCACACCTTTGGGTAGTATTTGACCACATAACCTTGCTCCATTTGACCAAAGCACCTTTAGAAGGCAACAAATTTGTTTAACCATCCCAGAAGTAGAAGAAATCTACGAAAGGGAGAAAAAAATAATATCGCATGACAACAATTCAATCTATTTTGAGCCGACTGACTGAGGCAGTGAGTGGCACAGACAAGCAACTATTCAATGAGCAGGAGTTGAAAAAGTTCGCTACATTCTATCTTGACAAGTGGGATGAGAACACAAGCGAAGACGTTGTAGCAGAGTCTTTTGTGGACTATTGGTGGAACACTGACAGAACTTGCAGAAGATGCTCTGAATGTGGCAAACTGATGCGTGAGGGGTATTGCGTGGATATGGGTGTAGCCTACTATTGCAGTAAAGACTGCTTGCATACCGACTTCACCGATGAAGAATGGAATGAGGAATGCGAGAACAACGACCAGAGTTATTATACAGAATGGTAATCAATAAAGTACAAGATTATGGCAAATCAAGCAACAACGACCTACAAGGTCACAGGAACACGTAAGGCAGTAAACAACTAGGGTGTCCAGTTCGTTGTACCAATTTTAGCTCACTTTCCTAAGCGTTTTGGTT
>ERZ506967.54-NODE-54-length-36173-cov-9.71181_pt1 | contig 36173 bp, 25 predicted proteins | sample MGYA00513169_ERZ506967 | MGnify/ENA metagenome assembly ERZ506967 | reverse complement strand
TTATGAATTTCTGTTGTTCTCCCTCAAACACGCTCCACCAGACTATATCGGGATGTTCGCCGTTTTGGTCGGGTGAGAAACCATGAAATGTGCGTCGCATATAGTCCAACGACAACATGCGGTATTCTCGCTCTATATCCTCCACGATTGCGCGCCAATGTTCATGATAGTCGAGCTTCGTACTCAGAACTTCAAAACCGAAACGGAATGTCCTTGTCTCTTTGTCTACCTTATATATAATCTGTATCTCGCTTCGTCCTATCTCGTTCTTGTAGTTGATGAAACCAGCCAAAATGTGACGACGAAAGGAGAAACGGTCGTTGTCGTTTTGCAGGATGGAACCAAACTGAGCGTCTTTCACATAGTCTTTGAACTCTATCCAGATGGGATAGTCGGCATTGTCAAAGAATGTGGCGGGAGCAGGAACACCTTGCTCAATGTCTATTTCATGGTCGGCATCCAATGTACGCTTAACAGACACGACACCCTCCGACCAAGAGTAAGTGGAGTAGAGTTTGTCCTCGCCCACGTTACTCTTAGCCTTGTTCCAAATGCCATCGAACTTCGTACATTCGACAATCATCGTAAAGTCTTTATGCTCAATCGTCAATAGTTCCATCCGTATTGCTTTTTAGCTCCAAAAACTTGTATATCCCGAAACGAGTTTGGCTTTCATCTCCTTCAGTTTCGCCAAAGATATGGATTTTACTGTATTCTCCTCTCCCGACACAGTCTTCAATCCGTCCTCGATAGCTTTGCTTAAGTTGTCAAGTAGTTCGTCGCTAACCTTCGTGTCGTCACCCTCAATGCGCGATAATACTTTCATGCTGGTAATCTCGTCTAAGGCACGAGCTATGACATAGCCTTGCTCCAAATCGTTGCCGTTTTCGTCTTTGCAATACGGCAAGTTGTTCACCACATAGAGCAGGAACTCGTTACGGGTGCGGTAAGCCACCTTGAATGGAGTACCTTCCAATACGTCATTTACCTTTTGCAGATAGCCAAGTGCAATGTCGCAAACATCGGTGTAGTCGTTGTAAACATCTACGCCTTCCACGGCAGAGCCGACAAGCTCTGCATTACTCAACTTGCCAATGCTTTCGTGACGTTTGGTCAGACCGCCATGCAAGTCCACCTCGTTCATTTCGATAGTCATGGCACGGTCGAGCACCTTGCGAGAGAACGAGAATGTGGTCTCGTCCATATTCACCGTTCCTACGACTATGAAGTTTTGAGGAATACAGATACCTTCTTCCAAGAAACGATTACGCACATTATCATCATTCGTCAATTCACTTGTAAGCACCCTATACCAATCTTCTGCTGATTTCTCAAGAATTGGGTCGGTTGTCACGGTACCATCTTCATGGCTCTTGCGAGACTCTATCACGCTCAGATATTCTGCGAAGTATTGCTCTACTGGTGCAAGGTTCATCTCGTCCAAACACAAAAAATACGGCGTTTCAGTATTTTCCCATGCTTTGGCGATGAATTTCAAAAACTCCCCAGCCACAAATTCTGCCTTTCCACTGACACGGCTCACATAACCAATCAAATCGCTTGAGTCATGCCAATTTGGTTTCACCTGCACCATTTGGAAGTTCTTTGGCTTTTGTGCCTTGTATTCATCTGTGCCTTCTTCCCAACATGCTCTTGCCAACTCTCGCACTATTCGGCTTTTACCTGTGCCGGATATTCCAGCAAGCAGGAGGAATGGCTTGGATTTGATGGCGGTGATGTAGGGGCGATAGTTGGATACTGTACTATTATCAACAACATTTTGCTTCTTAAGTTTTGTATCAAAATTCTTAAAGAAGGCCTCCTTATCATTTCTATTAGGCATCTGTTTCATATAATCCTTATAATTTGTTTCTAATTTAGCATATCCATTCTTGACGACTATAACCTTAGAATAATTGTTAAGTGCATTTGTCATAATGTCCATGTTACCCATAGGGTCATGAAAAATGTTAGTCAAAGCATCCTTTAAATTTGCCGAAGAATCGTGCTGCTCTAAATATTTTACAAGTTCTTCTAAAACAAAAACAGGTTCGGCCAATCCTTTTAGGCTTTTTGTGAATGGATTTGGAGCATAATAACATTGTATCCAATGCTCCAAATATTCCCTAGCTTCATCTTCCGTAATGGAATGCGTAAACCGTGGAATATATTTATCTTGGTCTTCAAGATATAATCCTAATTGACACGCCAATTGATAAGCTGTGTGAAAGAAATCATTCCCCATACGAAGTCTGAAATCTTCTGAACTCATTTGTTCGTGAGGTAAGTGCTGTACAAACTCACAAACTGTTTTGGGTGTAGCATTTCGCCACCTACATATTACATCAGCCATTATGCCCGTATTTTGTTATGTCAATTTGCTTCATTAATGCCATTAAGACATCAACTATAATACTATTCCCTGCTTGTTTGTAGGTTTCTGTATCAGAGCAAACAATTCTGAAAGTATCATCAAATCCCATCAAACGAAGACATTCTCGTGGGGTTAGTTTACGAAATCTACCATATTGAATATCTATTTGGGTTGCGTCAACTTCTTCCATAATTTTATAATCTTCTCCACATTGCCTTATTGCATATTTTTCAGAATGATGATCTTTAAAATAGCTTTCTTCATAATCTTTCAACGCAAATAGATTCTCATCAGTTTGAGGGGTATTAGTATCATCTATCATTTTAGGATGAAAGACAAAATCGCCATGCCAATTAAACTGCTGATTCCTTTTTTGACACAAGAGAATATCACCATTAATTTGAGTATAGCTTTTTTGATAATTTATACTTCTCGTTATAAAGTTTACTCCCTTTTGTTTAAGCAAATACTTTTTCTCGAATTGCTTCTGAAGATAATCATACACGGTATTCACCAAAGGTATTGGTGCTGGATATTTGAAATCAGTCTCTTTTTTAAATCCAATGCAATAAATGCGTTCACGACTTTGGGGTACACCATAATCTTTGCCATTTAATACTTGATAGTATACATCATAGTCACAATCGTTCTCAAAAGTATTCTTAATAACCTTCCATGTTTTACCTTTGTCATGGCTAAGCATTCCTTTTACATTTTCAAAGATAAATACTTTAGGTTGGCATTCTATAACAATACGAGCAAATTCACGAAATAAGGTGCCTCGTGTATCTTCAAACCCGCCATGCTTTCCTCGTAATGAAAATGCTTGGCATGGTGCTCCACCCACGAACAAATCAATTTTGCCTTTGTATGGTTTTGCATCGAAGTCATGCACATCTGTATGCCATTGAGCTTCAGATATTGGATAATTAGCGAAATATGCTTTTTTACAGTTTGCATCAATGTCTCCTGCAAACTGTATTTGGCATTTAAGGCCTAAGCGGTGCATAGAATGTTCTATAGCACCAATCCCACTAAAAGATGTAGCAAGCCTTATAGTTCTCTCTGGATGAGAAAACTCATGAAGTCGCCAATCCGTTTTAGAATCAATATTGGCACTCGTATTTTGTATGTTAGAATATATATTATTCATTTTCTATTCCATATTTCGTTATATCCATCTGTTTCAGCAATGCAATTAGGACATCAACAACAATACTATTCCCTGCTTCCATATATGCGGATGTATTACTTACAGCTATTTTGAAATCATCCTTGAATCCCATAAGACGTAAGCATTCTCTTGGAGTAAGTTTTCTCAATCCGTTAATACCTTTGTCTTTATTATATGTAACATAGTTGTCAATTCCGGCACGATGCATTTTATGCATAGATTGCAATAGTGGACGAGCTATGTCTAAGTCGGTCTTTATAGGTGTTTTAAATGTTTTTGTACCTGAACACAATACGTACTTCGCAACTTTTTCTGAAAGATAATATTTATCATCTATTTCTCTCACTGGGAAAATGAAATCATTAAATTTTTCCGGTTCAGAACCTTCAATTATTGCTTGGCGATGTTCTTCATTTGATGACAAAAACTTCACGCCTTTATCCTTCTCGAAATATTCACAATTTGTATAATCCTCCAAAAAATCATACATTTTATATTTGAGAGGAATTGGGGTGGGATATTTGAATTTTGTCTTTTTCCTAAAGCCAATACAATATAGACGCTCTCTTGTTTGCGGTATACCATAATCCCTTGCATTAAGAAGCTGATAATGTACATCATATCCGCAATATTCCTTGAACGTATTGTATATCACTTCCCATGTGCGACCTTGATCATGCTTAAACAGTCCCTGCACATTTTCAAAGATAAAGACCTTCGGTTGACATTCTTTTACGACCCTTGCAAATTCTCTAAACAGCGTTCCTCTTGTATCATCAAATCCTCGTTGTTCTCCGACAATAGAGAATGCTTGACAAGGTGCTCCTCCAACAAATAGGTCAACCTTGCCTTTGTACGGTTTTGCATCCAAATTATGTATATCTGTGTGCCATTGTTCTTCTGATATTTTGTAATTTGCGAAGTATGCCTTTTTGCAGTTTGCATCTATATCCCCAGCAAATACAATCTCGACATTCAGATTCAATCTTTTGAAAGCGTATTCTATAGCTCCTATACCACTAAAAGATGTCGCAAGGCGAATTGTCCTGGTTGGATGAGAAAACTCTCTGTTAACCCACGAATCACCTTGCAAGTCTAAATTATCTTGCGTGTTTTGTATGTTTTTATGTTCAGTCATTGTTGTTTTCAGCCCAATCTTTAAAATTATTTCTCACTACCGACAAAAAAGTTGATTTTATAAACAACCATCCCCTTGCGAGAAGTTTTCCGAGAGGGTAGAAATAACCTCATTGATTTTATCAATTTGCCCTAAAAGCAATTTCTTCTTATTCTGTTCCATCATTTTTAAATTCTTCGAACCGCACTAAGTCGGTCAGTTCCACGTCTAATATTTTGGCTATCTGCATCAGATTGCCTAAGTCTGGTTGACTTGAATTGGTACACCATTTTGATATGGTTGTTTGGTCTTTACCTAATTGTTCAGCCAACCATTTGTTCGTCCGCTGCTTTTCTGCAAGAACTACTTTTAGCCTATTTAAATTTTTACTTGCCATACAGTAATCGTTTTCTTCTGCAAAAGTACTATTTAAATCCTTTTTATAAAGAATATTTCTTTGAAAATTATAGTTTATTCGCAATATAATGAAATATTTTCTATTGTTTGAAAAGTATATTTACCTTTTTATGATAGCAAATGAGTGTGGTGCTTTGTGGGGAAACTCGTGATATCAACGTGTCTCCTATCTATTTGTCTATATGGTTTTACTTCGAACAATATTTTTAAGTGCATCCAAAACTTCAAGTATGGGAGCATCATCTTTTGATGTTTCTGGAATAAACGGATTATCATCAGGCTCTATTGCCATACGGACATTATCTACCTTTGATATTTTATGAGCATCCCAAAACTCAACACCTGTATAATCAAAGGCATCATCAATCGCTGTAGGAATATCTATAGCATTGTCATCGGTAATATGGCAAGCCATTAATTTGCAACCACCATATTTGTGATATTGTTCCTCAAAACGATTTAAATTTATAGTGGAAGAAGGGGTCATGGTATGCTTTCTACAGAATGTTGCAACAAAGCGTTCTTTGCTTGCATTTCTTGAGGAAATGTCAGGAGCTATGCAAACTCGGTACCATGAAGGATGAGCAGCATCGATACCTCTTACAATGTATATTTTAACTTTAGTAACTGATTTCCATTCTTCAACGAGAGCTCTACCCCTATCTATATTTCTGAATGCCAATCCCAAAATTGTTGGACCACATCTATATCCATCTTGTATAAAAGCGCATCCTGTCCACTCAGCATCTTTCCATAAATTCATATTTGAATTAATTTTATATGAAGTCATAGTAGATTGCACTTTATTTCCAAAGACCTTATCCTCTGAATTTGCATCAATTCTTTTCAACGAATACACTTTATCTGAATCTTTTATCCAATCTTCTAATCTATATTTATAAGTTTTGCCAAGAATGTTGTTAAATGCGTCTATGGAACGCAAAAGGACAGATACCCTATCCATAAGTTTTTCTCCATGTTGCCTTGTCTCAATCATCTTTTCTATCGAAGTACGAGTAACTGCATTCCGACAAAGTAATGACAATATAAATTTCAAAAAACACTCCCAAAATTGTTTGTCATTAAAATCTTTGCGATTTAAGCATAATTCATATTTGTTATTTTCTTCTATATAAACGACATCAGTACTTTTATCAGTAAAAGCAATCTTTACAGATATTTGTTCGTCAATCACGACAAAATCTTGTATTTCAAAAGTTGCCATAAATGACTCTATAGACGCTAAGAATATTTCTGCTACATGTTGAGTTTGAGGGTCATTTTCATAAGTAACTGTTATTGTAAAGTTATGAACTGTAGTTTTTGCATAGGCTACACCTTCAGTAGAAATATTCAATTTATCGTAAAACTCTTCGAAAACAGGTTGTTTACGAAGCTCAGCAGATTCATAAACCTGTTTAATTCTAGGCAAACACTCACTGTCAACATCTTCTGTATATCCAAGTGCATATTTAAGGAATTCAGAAGAAGTATACATACCCAAACGATCAAATATGTCGGGTAATTTTGCTGTCGAACTTTCATTGAAATTGCTTACTGCTAAACGACAAGCCCATGCAGCATCATCTATATGACAATGTTCCACGAACGATGTATCTTCATTATATTGATTATTTTGTGAAATAACCATAAGCAACTCAAACCAATTGAAATACATTACTATGCGTCCTATTTTTAATTCAATAGAACACAATTCTTGAAGTGCAGTTACTAACAAATGATCAACTCGCCCAGAATGGAAGAAGTCCTGCAAAAGCAATGATGCTGATTTTACGAGAAACGCTTCTGCACTATAGTATAATCCTAAAGAGTTCAACGCTATCCCCATATAACCAGATGAACGGATTAGTTCTGTCATGCAAGATTCTTGCTCAAATGCATAGACACAAAAACCTAATTGTTTGACAGCAGCCAACCATCGTTTGCCATTCATGTGGTCTTTTGCTCTTTCAAGTCTTACTCTTGCAGCTTCAGCTTTAGAACGTCTTTCTGCTATTATGTCCGCAATTTCATCAATTAACATCTCAAGGTCTTTATTCTCGCCTACAAAAGAAGAGAGCATTTTTATGATTTTGTAATGTGCTTCGATGCTAATCTCTAAATGAGAAGCAGACTCAATCAATAAAGGTTTTATTTCCTTTATAGCATTGTTTAATGCTTCTTTATCATTAAGATGTTCGATGATATATTGTTCATGAATGTATATTTGGAGATAAAGTAAACTTGATTTGTGGTTCGAATCCTTTTTAAGTTTTTCTTCTAAATCGTAAATATAATTTATTTCTGACTTGATAAAATCCTGACATATCATGCCTGCTTTTGCAGAATTGACTAAATTGTTTAATATGTTTGTAAACTTCTCTATTCGAGTCACATTACATTGTTCTTCGAGAAAAGATTTTAGTGTGTTGTAATCACAGCGAACTGCTTCAATATCCTCATACCAGAAAAATGATGTCCATGCATGTTCATAAACAATATTATACATTTGTTGTTTTGAACCATGAGCGCTGCATTCTCTTATTGAACGTTTGAAACGACCTTCGACTTCAGTCTTAGGACGTTCAAGAGCTCTACTGAGTATGCATGTTTCAAGTAATTCGTCTATATATTCAGTATTTAATCCTTTTATATGATGTAATATGGAATTTTCAATTTCATCAAGACGTTCTTTACGTAACTTATCTTTAGCTCCTATACTAATAGTTTTGCGCTTATACTCATCAGAGAATGCTAAAGTGTCTAAAGCTATTTGCAAGCAACCGTTATTGAAAACGGCATCAGATAGCCAATTTGCATCATAAATTTCAACTTTAATCCCAAATTTTTCCGAAAGTTTTTCTTCTGTTTCTGCACGAGTACTCGACTTGACAAACTGGTTGGTAAAGAAAAGAGCCTTTGTATAACCTCTCTTCGTATTAACAATTTTCTCTATATCAGAAGTGACTTTAGGCTTCCACTTGTTTTTACAACTAATGGCAAAGGCCCAATATTCTTTTCCCAACGCAGTCTCTTATGTTGCAATCCATTTGTCAGAGATATCTTCAGAAACTTCATATGTTTCAGCATCAACTTTGCCATCTCCACCTCCATCAGGTCCTGTTTGTGGCTTTATATTTGGAGTTATCAAACGTTTTGCAACTGCAACTATAAAATTTTCGAAATCACTTTGCATCTTTTTTGTCGAAAGAATGGACATCTTATAATCGAACAATTCTGAGGTTAAAGGTGTTTCGTATTGTACAACTGTATCTGAGAAGAATTCTGGATGAACTTCTCTGTAATATGAATTAGGAGAGAAATTGTCTCCTAAGTTGGGATGTTTGTTAATGTCTTGCATATTACAATATTTTTAAGTTGGCATATATAATCAGACTCCTTAATTTTACTAGAATACAAAATTCTATTTCTCAACAAAGATACTGCTAATTTTTCTATATAAAGAAAATATAAATAATATTTTTAGCTTATTTGCAACAAAATGAATCAAATTCTATCATTAAGCATGTATTTCTTGTTTTTTTGCTTAATTAAAATGCATTCATATTTGTACCAATAAATGCTAATTTGTTGACTATCAATATGGTTTATTTTCGAGGAGGTTAAGTAAGTTTGACCAATCTATAAATCAGAATCCTAATAAATAGTAAAAGGCGTACAACTGAAATCTTATGGATATCGGTTGTACGCCTTTTTTTGTTTAAATGAATTGACGTTCTATAAGATTTAAGTTTCTTAATATTTTCTTACCAATGGCAGTTACTGACAAGATTATATTTCTTGACCTTGATGGGGTTATGAACACTCTGCGTCATCAGCGGCAGCTGATGTATGAAGGGAAGGTTTGGGTGGACAGGCATGGGGCTTTCTTTGATCCCGTGGCGGTGGCGCAACTCAGGCGAATCATCGATGCCACTCATGCTGCTATAGTGATAGAGTCGTCATGGAAATGCCTTGGCTTAGAGGCCATGCAGCGCTTGTGGCATGCCCGTAGGATGCCGGGCGAGGTGATTGACGTCACGCCGTCTGGCATCAGTGACAGCGTGCTGCTATCAGCCGACATTGACGTTACAGACCCGACGGTGCTGCATAGCAAGGGCGCGGAAATAGCGTCGTGGCTTTATGACAACAATATGCAGCAGGCTCCGTATGTAATTATCGATGACGGATACGTAATCCTGGAGTCGCAACTCCCACACTTCGTCCAGACCGACTCGTATGACGGTCTTACTGAAACGCTCGCTACAAGAGCCATCGGAATTTTATCCGTATAAACAATAAAAAGGCGTACAACTGAGATCTTATAGAAGTCGGTTGTACGCCTTTTTGCATTGTTTAAACAAATGATTGAGCTACAGTTTCTTCTCTATATATCCTTCCTGGTCGTAGCAGCGGTGATATTTGTGGAGTGTGTCTATAAGTTGTTGTAGTGGAAGGATGTCGGATTTTAGTTTTCTAAATTTTTGGTATTGGTCGTTGTATCTTTCTGCTGAACCATGCTTTATGCGCTGCTCTATGTCTTGCGGAATGAGGAAAGAGGCGCGTGTGCCGAGGTGTTTTTGAAATATCAGCATATACAGGAGCACTAAAATGTAAGCAAAGCTGAACAATGCAATATACTCGAATGTATCAAGTATGTATATCAATGCTTTAACGTCTTCAATATAATCTGATAATATGGGCTTGCCATGTTCTGTTTTTACGAAAAACAATATAGCCCTTATTAACCATATTGACATTATCATGCGTTGCCGTATCTCTGGCTCACGTAGTCATACACCTGGTCTCTGTAGAAGTTGATGCTCTCCTCAGAATAGCTCTCCGGCAGTTCTTGCCACAGAACGTCGCGTATTGTCACGATGAGCGTTGCGCGAGCTGTTGGGTTCTGGAACGGATTGCTCATCACCGCGAGCTGGCTCTTTATTTTGGCGAGCAGGTCAATGGCTATGTTCTTCAGCTTCTTTATTTCCGGCTTTGTGAGGTTGTCCTTCAGCAGGAGGTCGTAGAGGGAGAGTTCTTCGTCACTCTTGAACCCCTCGCGGACGTAACGCTTCTCTTCATCGCTCAGCGTCTGCGAGAGATGCATGAGGTCGTCGAAGGTTTTCTCTATAGTGGCTCTGTTCTGCTCCTGGTTGTACGCCTTGATAATCTCCTGATATCTCTCGTAGAAGTTTATGCGGGAGGGGTTTTCGGCAAGGAGCCTTTCCAGACGTTCATGAATGAGGTCTTGTATGTCGCGCAGCACGAGGTTCTTGTCCTCACGCTTGGCAAACTCACGACGGAGGATGTCGAAGTCGATGCCGCTGATGTCGAACCTTCTGCCGCTGTCCGCCACCATTCCCTGTCTCTCGTCCACCTCCAGATATTCGTTTACGATGTTGTTGATGGCGACGCTAAGGTCAGTTATGTCGGCATGCTTGCGTTTCTTCTGCAGCTCCTTGTATATGGCTTCCAGCGCATCCTTCTTCTTCCTCATGTCGCCGGTGATGTCTTCTCTGTCCAGATATTTCCAGAGGCGGAGAAGCGAGGAGGCATAGGTGCAGTACTTTTTTCTTGTCTCCAACGTGTCGCAGAGAAGGTTGGCTGCCTTTTTCAGGAGCGACAACTTGCAGAACGACTGGGCGTCTATCAGATCCTGCAGCGCATATTCCTTCTCGTCGAGGAACGCTTCCGCCGCAGCGATGGTCTCCCATACGTTCTTTATGAGTTCCTCCTTGCTGATGGTAGGGTCGTTGCCGTCGTTGCCGCCGTCAGGATTGGCCGTATAGTCCGCCAATGCCTGACGCAGAGCCTTTACGATGCCGATGTAGTCAATCACCAGACCGTTGGTCTTTCCTTCCGCCACTCTGTTGGCTCTGGCAATGGTCTGCATGAGGGTGTGCGCTTTCATCGGCTTGTCGATGTAGAGGCACGACAGCGTCTTAACGTCGAAGCCGGTCAGCCACATGGCGCAGACGAAGACCACGCGCAGCCTGTTGTCCGCATCCTTGAACTCCTTGTCCAGCTCGCGCTTCTCCATCTTCTCACGATGAGGCGTGATGTCGAGATGCCATTTCTTGAAGGTCTGTATCTCGTTCTGCTCCTGCGACACCACCACAGCCATCTCCGTCTCTTCCATCCATTTCAGCTTTCGCTTCAGCTCCTGCACTTCCTTCTGCGAGTCGGCCTTCTCTGTCTTTTTCCTTATCTCTTCGGTTTCCTTCTGCCAGTATTCCTGCACGTAGTTATACATACGCACGCAGGTCACCTTGTTGAAGCTCACCACCATAGCCTTGCCGCTTGTCCATACGTCGCTGTAATGGCGCACGAAGTCGTGCGCCACCACTCTCAGTCGCTTCTCGGCTGTGAGCAGATGCACCTCCTGCGCAAATTCGTGTTCCAACTTGGCTTGCTGCGAAGGAGTGAGCTCTTCCTCGTCCAGCCTTGCTGCAATCTCTTCGTTTATCTTCGGATTCTTCAGCTCCTGCAGTTTCTCGCCACGGTTCTCATAGTAGAGGGGCACGGTGGCTTTGTCCTCCACGGCACGCTTAAAGTCGTAAATGCTGACATACTGTCCGAAGGTGCGAGCCGTGATGTTGTCGTCACGCAGCAATGGCGTGCCCGTAAATCCTATACGGTTGGCAGTTGGGAGCATGTGCATGAGGTTGTCGGCAAAGACGCCGTTCTGCGTGCGGTGTGCCTCGTCGCTCATCACGATGATGTCATGGTCGGGACGTATGGGTTCGGCGTCCGCCTTGTTGAATTTCTGTATCAGCGAGAAGACGAACGAGGGATTGCCCATGAGTTTCTCTCGCAGGTCGTCTCCGCTTTGCGCTATGAACTGCTTGGCTTTCAGCCCTCCCAAGAGTCCGCAGTTCTCGAACGTGTCCGAAATCTGCTTGTTCAGTTCGTCGCGGTCTGTCAGCACCACAATCGTGGGCGACCCTTCAAACTTGCGTCTGATCTTCTGTGCCAGAAACACCATTGAGTAGCTCTTGCCCGAACCTTGCGTATGCCAAAACACGCCCAGCTTGCCCTTCATCACGTCACGATGCCTGTACATCTCCACGGCTTGGTTTACGCCCAGGTACTGATGGTTTCGGGCGAGAATCTTCACCGTCGTACCGCCGCTATGGTCGAAGAGTATGAAGTTCTCTATAAGGTCCAGCAGGTTCTGCTTCTTACAAATGCCGCGCAGCATGGTCGGCAGTTCGATGTTGCCATGGTCCGTTTCGGTCAGTCGTTTCCATTCGTGGAAGAACTCCCACTTGGCGCCCACCGTACCCACACGACTCTCCATGCCGTTGCTCAGCATAATCATGGCGTTATGATGAAACAGGTGCGGAATGGTGTCCAGATAGTCGCGATAGTTGTCTGTATAGGTGTTCTGGATGTCCTGGTCATGGTTTTTCAGTTCGATGAATATCAGCGGCAGTCCGTTCACATAGCACACCACGTCAGCCCTGCGCTTGTGTATGGCGCCTTTTATCCACAGCTCCCTTACGGCAACAAACTCGTTGTTGTCCGCCACGGCAAAGTCTATCACGCGAGCCCGCACCGTTTCCGTCGTTCCGTCTGGTTTCACCCGAGTGACCGGCACACCGTCGCGCACGTATCCATACTTCTCCTCGTTTATCTGAATGAGAGTCTGGCTGCTCTTGTATTCTGTCATTCGCTCCACTGCTTCCGTCATCTGCTTCTCGTCCATCCACGGATTGAGACGTTTCAGAGCCAGCCTCAGATGACGCGTCAGCACCACTTCACGCTGGCTCTTCCTACCAAGAGTGCCTTGCTCTCCGAGCACCTCGCTGTCGTAGGCATACACGGAGTGCCAGCCAAGCTCCTTTTCCAGAAGTTCGGCAGTACTCTTTTGTATGAGCAGGTTTTCGCTGTAGTCTTTTGCCATAGTCTTTATATTATTATCTGTGAGTCATTGAACCATTACAACGTGTTAACGAACTCCCGTTTTCGTCGACATGTTTTGTTGTTCAGCCACACCTTTTAATTCTGCCAGCCTACGGTGAGCAGAAGCCAATCGTTTAAGCACAGCCTTGGTTTCTATGTCAAAGTCCAAAGGCAATCGTGGGATATTATATGCTTGTTTCATTGCATTTTGTCTTATATATTAAACTTCTATCTCCCCACTCAACAGCTTCGGTAACAGCCGGTCGCGGGATTCGGTCAGGAGGCGGAGTTGGGAATCTAACTTTTGTATCTTTGCATCAATATCAGAAGCGAATCTTTCGTACTTATAGATTATACTGTTTGCCGGAATGATGAATCTCAAATTAAGAAGCTCGTTCTTAGATATGGATGCAAAAATGGAACCATTTCCAATGATATCATCTTTGAAGAATCGTTCTTTAAGCATATAGAACAAAAAACTTTGCATCCCGTTTTTATGCTTCATTGCAGCAAGTCCTCGACCTATTACTATTTTATTCTTGCTAATATTTAATCTTCCTACAGGTGCTCTTACACTGAATAATAAACTATTAGCTTCTGCTATTCTTGTAAAAGATGTAGTATAAACAACATCATTAACAAATCGTGTTCCATAACTACCTACTCCTTGATGGAAAGGCAAGCCCTTTTGTTCGCTATTGTAGAATTCAGATTTAGGACTTTGTCCCATAAGTACATCTGCTATATCACCAAGCTTCTTCTTCTCCCATCCCTCCGGCACTCCATCCACTATCTTTGTGTTCTCATGTCCAGGGAATCGGAGGTTTACGAACCATTCCTTATATAGACGCTGAGCCGCTTCCTCTAACAGCTTTATCTGCTTCTGATAGTTGTCAATCAATGAGTCGTAGCGAGATAGGGTAGAGGCAATGCGGTGTTGCATATCAATATTAGGATAAGGGAACAACAAGTCTTTAATATCTTGAGGACTGATGTTTGCCTGATTCGCAGCACCACCTGCTTTTTGTGCTAATTCGTACTTGACTTCATATTGACTTAGATAGTAGTATATGAAATCAATGTCAACCAAAGAGCTATCTTTGTTGATTATTTTACCAACTCGCTGATTGAGAACAGATACTTTGTCATATCTAACTCGTCCGACTCGTCCGACCACTGATGCTATTTGATTTATATGTGAACCTGTCATAGCAATCAATATATCATCATGATTTAGTATATAACGTGGCTTTTGAAAAGCTATTTCTTTGGGCACAAAAGAAACCTCTTCTAAAGTAACATCTGGAGGATTGATATTCTTTATTTTTATAACAGGAATGCCATTTTCGGAAAAATCCTTGGATTTAAAAGCAAAGCCGGAAAGAACATCAATGAAGTCGCCGAGTTTTCTTTTTTCAAAACTCATCATCTCCACTCCTCCCAACTCTTCAATATCTCTCCCATCAGCTCGTTCGCCTCGCTGTTCAGCTTCTTCAGTTCTGCGTGTATTTCGTTCATGCGCTCATGGAAGTCCACTCCGTCGTCCTCCACCTCTGCCACGCCTACGTAGGCACCCGGCGTGAGCGAGTAGTTCTTTTCGGCTATTTCGTCTATGGTGGCAATCTTGCAGAGTCCCGGTACATCCTCCTACGTGCCGTCAAGCCCGAACTTTGAGGTGAGCCATTCGTATTCGCCGATGACTGTCAGTATTTCGTTGAGGTAGGCGATGAAGGCTTCTCCTGCCGTGCGCATTGCTTTCACCTCGCGCTTCTTAATGGCTGTTGCGGAGCACTTCATGCATTGCTTTGTCTGGTCAATCTGATTGTTGAGGCGCGTCTTCAGGTCCTCGACGTCAAACTTGTCTTTAACGGCATCCGTTATCCATCCCATCAAACCCAGGAAATGACCACGCGTGTCATCGTCAACAGCATTGCTGAACTCCTCACCGCGGCTTCTCACCTCTGCCGCCATGCTGCGTATCTCCTTCTGATAGTCTGCGGTCAGACGCACATACTTCTCTTGTTCGCCACGATACAGGTGGACGATGGCTTGTAGGTTCTTCAGCTGCCACTCCGTCCATTCGTTCAGCGTGCGGTCCACCACCGTGAAGTAATTGCGTGCGTCGATGAAGAGCACTCGGTCCTTGTTCTCCAGACGCTTGGCCTTGTCGAAGAACCACAGCGAGCAGGGCAGGGAGAGAGTGTAGAAGAAGTTGTTGCCCACGCTGACCATCACGTCCACGTCGCCCGTGAGCACCAGTTTCTCGCGGATGTCGCGGTCCTTGTTGGCGCTGTCCGTAGCCGACGATGCCATTACGAATCCCGCACGACCATGGTCGTTGAGATAGGCATAAAAGTACGAAATCCAGAGATAGTTGGCATTGCCTATCTCCTTGCTCTTGGCGTTGACGCCCGGCAGTCCGAAAGGCAGTCGGCCCGCAGCCGCAGCCGACTCCGCCTTCACCTTGTCCACGTTGAAGGGAGGATTAGCCATCACGTAGTCGCACTTGCCCGCGAGGTTATGTGCGTCATGATAGAACGAGTTGGCTTCGTCGCCGCTCACTATCTTGCCGTTCAGTCCGTGCACCGCCATGTTCATCAGACACAGCTGCGCGTTATATTCCACCTTCTCCTGACCGTAGAACGTCATCTGCGTGTTGGCGTTCATGCCCGCCTCGCTGACAAAGTCGCCCGTCTGCACGAACATGCCGCCTGAACCACAGGCGGGGTCGAGCATTACGCCCTGCTTGGGTTCCAGCACGTTGACGAGCATCTTCACCAACGACTTGGGTGTGAAGAACACGCCGTCGTCGCTTGCCACAGCCTTGGCAAACTTTGAGAGGAAATACTCGTATATTCTGCCTATGACGTCGCCGCCTATCTCGTCTAGCGTCTTGTTGTTGAAGATGCGGAGCAGCTCACGGAGCAGTTCATCGCTGAACATGTTGTAGGTCTTGGGCAGGATGCCTGTGAGCTGTTCGCTCTGCTCCTCCACCAAGGTCATGGCATGATTGACAGCCTCGCCGATGGGCTGGTCGTCGGGCAGACAGACAAGATAGCTGAACTGTGCCTCTCGCGGCAGGAAGATGGCGCTCTTGGCTGCGAAGTCGCTTGCCTCCACGGGCATCACCCTGCCTCCACGCATGGGTCGGTTCTTGAGTAGCTCCGCCTCCACCATCTTGTAGCGGCTGTAGGCATAGCGGAGGAAGAGGAGCGCCAGCACGGGCATGCAATACTGGCTGCTGGTGAGTTTCGATCCGGCACGCAGCAGGTCGGCGGATTCCCAGAGGTCAGCCTCCAGTTTGCGTATGTTTATCTTGTCTGTCATTTATGGTTCGTTTTCTTGGATTGTTATTCTTATGTTTGCAGTAAAATTACTAAATAATTGTGAGAAAACGCATAAGAAACGGAATATAATTGCGCTTGTTGGAAGAAACCGCCATTTTAGTTATGCAAAACCGCCACTTTAGTTATCTCACATCGTTCGATATGAATGCGTGTATCGAACGATGTGGATGTGTGTATCGAACGATATTAATGTGTGTATCGAACGAAGTGAGACAACATAGCAAATGAATGATGTCACAAAAGTAGCGGTTTTGTAAGAGAATAGGGATTGGTTGACTTTTAGGAGGCTATGGCGTCTCGCCGTAGCCACGCACCCACGAACAGTTAATCCCAAATCGAGTCTGAGCTGCGTGTTCCGCGGAGCGGGACCTATATAATGAAACCCACTGCAAGCTGCGAAGCAGCGCAGCTGTGGGTACGTGCTACACCTCCACCTAAATATAGTTCCCCGAAGGGGGGACTGACGCATCCCGTATGATGTTGAGGATGATAGTCGGTCCCGCTTTGCGGAACCAAGAGAGGGTGAAGTGATGCTTGTCCCACAGCTGCGCTCCTTCGGAGCTTGCAGTGGGTTTCTGATGGATACGTGTCCCCTCGGGACACGGCTGCAGGCAAATCGTAGGAGCTGCGTGCATTAGCTTTCCGCTTATGGGTGCGTGCTGTGCACAAATAAAAGGCTTTACGTTAGGTTGTCGAGAACCGGTTCTCGTAAGACCTAATGTAAAGCCTTTTGTTTAAACCCGATTATGGTTTGCGCCCATAAGCGGATTGTGGAGTCAGGTTTTTGTCAAAGCCCTGCCTTTCGATTCTACTTCACCACCTTTTTCTTTCCGTCCACGATATACAGACCTGCAGCGGGCTTGTTTATGCGAACACCGCCGAGGGTGTAGGTCTTGTGGTTGGCTGCGTTGTCAGCAGAAACGGAGCCGATGGACGCTATGGGAGTGAGCTTCACGGTGTAGACAGTCTTGTTGGCAGGGTTGACGTCGTAGTCGTTGCCGTAGACTGTGATGGTGCAGACTTTGTTGGTAAGGTCTACGTTCTTCTCCACACTTGCTCCCACACCCTTCTTCTCGACGGTGATGGTGTTAAGGATGTCAGCGTTGTCGCTCTCTATGGTGTATTCTGTCTTCTCGGGAGAGAATCCCTCGACGGTCTTGCCGTCAATCTGCAGATCCTTCAGCGTGCTGTAATAGATGAGGCGAAGCTCGTCAAGGTCGAGCTGGTCGTCCTTTGAAGCACCCGGTACGGGGTTGGTTGTGGCAGAAGCCAGCAGGTACTGCACCTCGGGAGCTTCGTCTGTTGTGTAGCTGAACTCACCCGTGAACTTTGTCCATTCCTCTGTAGCGGGAATCAGCACATTGGCTGATCCTACCTTTTCGTCAGCCATCTCAGCAATCTCGGGGTCGTGATAAGCAGCGTCCTTGTGGAGGATGAGCTGTACGCGTCCCTGAAGAGCCGGCTGCTCCTGCTCTGCGTCGGCTGCAGCCTTAGCTGTGCCGGGAGTGAAGCGTGCGTAAACCTCAAAAGCGTCAGGACGTCCTGCGAAAGGCATGTTGCCGTTTACGTCGGTACGGTCAGTGAAGTTATAGTTGGAAGCGTCGGTGGGGTCGGTGCTGCCCATGTTGATATGGCCTGTTGTGAGGTTGCCGTTGGCGTAAATCCCCAACAGGTCCTTCGATACGATGCGCACGCCGTTGCCGTTGTGTCCCTCTATCTTCTGCGGCATCGGAGACATAGAGGCGAACGAAGCGAAGAGTCCGGCAGCGGTGTCGAACGAGTTCCATCCCTCTGCTATCTTTGCATTCTCGTCGTCGGTCCAGTTCTCGAAGTCAGCGTTGGCTATCTGGTAAGCAGCCTCCTTGCTCTGTCCCTCGAAGGTGACGGTGTAGACGCTTGAGGGGCAACCAGCCTCGCTTACGGTAAGCGTGAGCTTGTGCTCTGCCTCGTCGTATGTCTGCTCCACTTTGGCTTTCTCAGAAGAAGCAACATAGCTTATTTCGTCTGTGTAGCAATTGCCTGTGGCGGTGAAGTCTTTGCTGGTGTTGCCCACCGGGATAAACTCATGACCAGCCACGTTGAGCGATGTCAGCGTCGGAGCCGCCTTCTGATACTGTATGGTGTAGACGCTCATAGCCTCGGGATTGGTTTCAGCGTCATAGTCCTCGCCCTTCACGGTGATGACATACTGACCGGTGAGGTCGTCGTAGGCAGCTTCCACGGTGGCGCCTACGCCCTTCTTGGTGTAGCCGACGGTTGTCCAGTAAGGATCGTATGTCGACTCCACGGTGTAGTTTAAGGTGTCCGGAGAGAAGTTGATGTCTACGTCATAGCCGTTGTTGTCAGTAGGCTTGAGCGAAGAAAGAGCATGATAATAGATGAGCTTCACGTTGTCCACGGTAAGAGAATTGCCCGCCTTGATGTCGCTCTGTGGTCCGAAATAGTTAGCGGAAGAGAAAATGACATTGATGTTCTCCACACCGGCAGTCTCGCATCCTTCCTTATATACGAAAGGTATGGTGTCTGTCTTCCATTCGCCCTCGGTGCTCTCCGTTATGGCATGGTCGATGGTGGCTACGAGAGTGGCTCCGTCGGTCTTTGTCACGTCTCCGCCGGTGGCGGTCTTGCTCATGCCGAGAACGTTACGGTCGCGGTTTTGCATATCCACACGAGTGGCATTGCCCCATCCGATTATGCCCACTTCCGTATTTCCGGGTACGTCCTTCTGTGTCCATGTGCCGTTCCAGAGATAAGCCAGCACGGTGGCTTGCTCGTCAGTGCCTTTAGAGTTGTCGCGCTGATATTCGAAGGAAATGGCGTCGGGATGGCATGTAAATTCCTTACCGCCGAACACGCCTCCGTCAGAATTGCGTACTTTTGTAAACCATGTCTCGGCTGTTGCCCATGGTGTGCCGAGTGAGAAATATCCCGGTACGTTCTGTTTGGCGGTTTTGTTGTAGATGTTGCTCACCTTTACGGCATAGTTGGCAGGCTCGCCTTCGGCAGAGCGTGTGATCTTTGTGCCCACTTCTCCAGCCAACACCACGTTGGCCATGTGCCATCCCTGCGGCTGCACACCTTTTTTCGTGGTGTTGCCTTTACTGTCCCAAGGGACACACTTCTCCCAGGCAGAGTCAAAGTCGCCGTTGATTTGCTGCGCATTAGCGGTAAGCGCAGCCACACTCAATAATAAAAGAGCGTAATTCTTCTTCATCTTGTTGTAATTAATAATAAAGCAAGTCCTATTGCCTTGTTTGTTTATAAAACCTGAAAACAATGAACTTATAGATTAAATATCGGGTGCAAAGTTACTCAAAAAAACTAAAGGCGAATAAAAAGTTTACATTTTTTTAGCCTAAGAATCAGCGCTATATATAAGTGGGTGTTTCAAAGGTAAACGAAACTGGAAGAAAAGGCATTGCGGACGGCGGACTCCGTCCGAATTAGGAGTTTTGAATTTTGAATTAGGAATTGTGCGCCATGGCGCATTATGAATTATTAAATTTTGAATTGGTGGGATAACATTAAGTGACACAGCATTTTCCCCCTATCAATTCAAAATTGAATAATTCAAAATCGCAGGCGAAGCCGAGAATTATTCAAAATTCAAAACTCCTAATTCAAAATTCGGTGCAACGCACCGCTAAATTCTTGTTTGAAAAGTACAGCTGTTACAATAAAATAATGTATATTTGCTGATGTGATGATAACATCACGGCATTATGAGAGTTTCACTATATAAAGACACGACTACTATGACTAAGAGACAATTCCTTTTCGCTTGCGTCCTCATGGTGTGGAGCCTTCTGACCGCCTCTGCCAACGACGGCGTCTATTTCACCAGCGGCAATTTCCTTGTGCCTACGCAAGAAACCGACATCTCGGTAAGCAAGGAGATTCTGACAATCACTATCGGCAAGGACAATTATGCACGCGTGGACGTATATTATGAGTTTACCAACAGCGGCGCACCCAAGACCGTCACTATGGCTTTCGAGGCGGACGCGCCATACAACTCAGGCGAACAGCTGGACCTAAACGGGGCGCATCCGTTCATCCACGACTTCACCGTCAACATGAACGGCAACACGCTACGCTACGACAACGCCATCGTGGCGCTATTCTATAATGAAGGCAAGCCCGAAGTCGACTTCACACCGCTCGACCTCACGCAATGGAAGGGTGAGCGAGAGGGCGGCTACGACGTGGAACTGCCAGGCGAGAACATGCTCTACAATGCCCGGCTTGACAGCATGGTGAACTTTGCCTACGCCTATTACTTCAAGGCAAAGTTTCAGTCGGGTCGCAACATCGTGCGCCACTCTTACCGTTATCGCATGAACTACAACGTGGGTGAGCGATTCTCCATCCCATATTGGCTGACACCTGCCACACGCTGGGCGAACCGTCAGATTGACGACTTCACGCTGAATATCACCACGGACGAGCAGACCGAATTCTGTCTGCCCAACTCGATGTTCCGCGCAGAGCCGTTCAAGTCGACCTGCGATGGCACGATCTTCCAGCTCACCACCGACTACGGCGAGGACATGCTCTTCGCCATTGCCGCACCGGGCGACACGGTGTCATGGCACGCCCGCAACTTCCGCCCCACAGCGGAGATGTGCATAGCCGCTCCAATCTGGGACAGGCAGAACGTAATGTATCGTTGCCAAACGGAAGCGAAGGTGGTGATTGACAGTGAAGGACGCGAGAGCCGATACATTGCAGACTGCGGCGACAGCTATTTCGTGGACGTACAGGCGTATGGTCTGGTGAAGAAGAAGGGTAGCCGCGTAGTGGAATATTCTGCCGAGAAGGGTCAGGGTTGTCTCGTCCTGAACAGCTACGAATATCAGTGCGTCAACGTCCGCCAACGCCCCACCTCCGAAAGTCCTGCTATAGGACAGATAAGCGACCGCCCCGGCGAAATGCCCGACGTGTTCCCCTGCCTCGGACTGGTAAATGGCGAGGGCAAGAGCCGTGATTGGCAATGGTTCAAACTGAAGATAGACGGCAAGATTGGCTACGTAAAGCAGGGATTGATGCTATGGGACGCCATCGATTCGCATTGATGTCGCCAGATAACCTTATATATTTCATTCCATATTTAGGATAAAGCACCAAACGTGAGGGAAACGTTAACAATTTATTATCATTTCAGCGATAAACAGCGCTGAAACCTACGCACACGCATAAATATTATATAAAAATAATGTTTTTGTTGTGTGGAAGTAAAAAAATATCTATTTTTGTAAAAAAATTAGTTAAAAGCGTATTTGCGCTTATTTTTATATTACAATAAACGTACGAAAGATTTACTAAATACAAAAGCTTTATGAAGAAAACTTTTTTTATGACTCTCATTGCATTATCGATAAGCGGTATGTCGTGTGCGCAGTCTGATACAGAGAATACCGCTAAGAAGCAGGAGACAGTCCAGCAGGAGTTTGTTAAGGAACGCCGTGCGCAGGCTAAGATGGCTAAGAACCTCATTGAGCAGAAAGTGCTCAAGGACGCCAAGAAGCAGGCCAAGCAGCTGAAGAAGGAGGGATGGCAGCCCGCACCAGGCACTTTGCCCTTGGAGAAGCAGCTGACCGATGTCTACACACGTATGTATACGTATGAGGGACGCTTCCCCAAATACTTCATCGGACGTTCTTCAGGCAGCAGCACCAGTGCAGGAATGGCACGCAAGCAAGCCCTGACACGTGCACGTGTGGACGTGGCAAGCCAGATGAAACTGGAGGTTGCGGCTCTCACGGAAGAGACTGACATGAACACGGAGCTTAGCGCAGGAGAGGTGGAGACCGTAGCAAAGATGGTGGACACCAGCCAGACGATGATTCAGCAGAGCCTCGGACGCACGGAAGTGGTGCTTGACATCATGAGAACAACGGGCGGCAAGACAGAGTCGCAGGTGGCTGTCAGCTACGACGGAAACCTCGCTAAGGAGACGCTCCTGAGCATCTTTGAGAAGGAGGACGCACAGATCAAACAGAAACTTCAGGACCTCCTGAATAAGTAAGCAAGCCTCTGACTATGACAAAAACGGGTAAGCCAAAGGCTAAAAGGTCGCCTGTGGTGGAAGGACTGATACGCAACATGCTGGTGACATTTCTTGCAGTAGCCATCATGGGCTTCTTTGCCATCATCACAGTGAAGGCGGAAATCATGGACCCGATAAGGCGAACCATTGCCGACTTCTCCTTCACGGACATCTATTACCAGATTGAACGTGAGGGGGCGGCTCCTGACACATGCCGATACATCACCATCGTGGACATGACGAAGGTGACGGCTCGCGCTGACATAGCAAAGGTGCTGACCGACATTGAAGCGGCCAAGCCGAAGGTGGTGGGACTGGACTGCGTCTTTGACGTAGAAGGAGACGACATCGAAGGCAACGACGCCATCATACAGGTGGCGGAGAAATACAAGAACATCGTCTTCGCCGAGAAGATGCTCGACTGGGAAAACGACTCGGTAGGCTACACCAAGACCATACATTCCTTCTTCAGAGAGTTTGTGGACATCAAGGAAGGAACCGTCAACATGCCGCGAAAGCTGTATGACAGCATGAAGCGCAAGGCGGCTCTGTCGGAGGTGTGTAACGGCAAGCGCCAGCTCTCGTTCGTCTCGCAGGTGTCTAACCTCTACACAGGCAAGGACATGGTGGGCACAAAGACCGGCGACATCAACATCAACTTCTCATACACCAAGTTCCCCGTGCTTCAGCCCGAGGAGGTGAAGGCTCATCCCGAGCTTATCAACGGACAGATAGTGCTGTTCGGATCGATGTATGAGGATGCCGACGCTCACTGGTCGCCATTGGGAAAGATAGCGGGAGTGGAGCTGCTGGCATACAGCATCCAGACCATCATAGAGCAGACTGACGTCAAGCACGTGCCGTTCATCCCGTTCTGCCTGATCACGTTGCTGATTATCTTCATCGTTCAGGTGCTTCAGTCAAAATATCTTAAGCGGACCGGACTCTCTTCCAATATGTTCACGAAGTATATCATCGGTTCGGTTTGTATAATGAACATCCTGACGTTCCTTTTCACTTCGGTGTTTATCGGAATAAGTTTCCTGGTATTCTGCATGTTCCACATCAGCTTCAATCTGGCTTGGGCGTTGTCCGTAATCGCATTCCTTGGAGTATCACGCAATATGTATACAGCCATTAATGATTACGTCAGTTCGGTAAAAGACAAATATTCGTTCCTAAAAGGCATCGACTTATGATAAAGATAAAATACATCTTATTGTGCCTCCTTTGCTTGTTGGCACTTCGTACGGGCGCCCAATCGCTGGTGGCGTATCATGTGGTGGGCAAGGTGACCTATATGGTCAACGGCGTAAGCAAGCCTTTGGTGATGAGCACCAAGGTGAACGGCAGCACGAGGGTGAACATTCCGTACGGCGGAAAAGTGGAGTTTCTGGATGAGAAAAACAAGAAACGCATCATCATCAAGACTCCCGGACAGGGCGTTGTGTCACAGCTGACAACGGCGAAGGGCAACAACGTCATGGACCTCTCGCTCCGATATGTTGCCTACGTGAAGAAGCAGCTCAGCAATACTGGGCTTATCTCGCAGAAACGCTATTCGGATTTTGCCACGGTAACGCGAGAAATTGACTCGCTGGATACGGAAGCGCAAAAGCCGCAGAATCCGTTTGCGTCTCGTTTCGGCAACTTCAAGAACAAGATAGACCAGAAATTCCAGTCGTTCCGCCAGGAATGCAACAAGAAATACACCGACTTCGTGCGTCAGGCATGGGCAAAGATGGGATCAGAACCTCCTGTCGTAAAGCCGGCAGAGCCAGAGGTGAAGCCGGAGGTGTATGAGGCTCTGAATGCCTTGCTGGACGAGCGGCAGGAGAAGAAAGCCACGATTGCCGAACCCGTAGCGCCACCCGTGGAGATAAAGCAGCCCGAACCCGTGGAGCCTGTAAAGCGTGTGCCGCTGAGCGAGGATGAGAAAGAGATATGCGAAATGCCTTTCATCTTCTTCGGAAACGAGATGACGGTGCATCTGGACGAGACGAAGCGAATACAGATTGGCGACATAACGCCCGACCGCATCGCCGACTTGCTGTTGCGTCTGAGCGGCACGGCTTATGACAACCTGCTGTGCGACTGTCTGGAACTGCGCAAGAAGCACAACCTTTGCGACTGGGCTTACCTGCTCATGCTGAAGGAAATCGCTGACCAGTTCTGCGGCACGGACACCAACGAGGCTGTGCTGATGATGGGTTATCTCTATTGTCAGTCAGGATATAAGGTAAGATTCGCGTCAGACAACGCTGACCACCTCTACCTGCTCGTAGCTTCCGACTACTTTATGTACGGCAAGCTGTCTTACGAGATTGACGGCGACATATACTATCCCGTTCAGGAAGCCAAGCCGGTGCTCCATATCTGCAAGGCGAAATTCCCCAACGAGAGCAATCTTTCGCTTGGCATTACGAAGGCCATGCAGCTGGACAACACCGAAGCGGAAAGCCGTGTGATCAAGTCGAGAGCTTATCCGGATATGAAGATTGACGTGGCAGTGAACAGAAGTCTCATCGATTTCTACAATACATATCCGTCGGCATATACCAACAACGACAAGATGACGTACTTCCGCGTTTACGCTGATACGCCGATGAATGAGGATGTGAAGAAGCAGATTTACCCTGCGCTCCGATCTTGCCTGCAAGGACTGAGTGAGCATCAGGCAGTCAGCCGTCTGCTCAATTTTGTCCAGACTGGCTTCGAGTATGAGTATGATGAGACGATATGGGGATGTGACCGTGCTTTCTTCGCTGAAGAAACCCTTTATTATCCCTACTGCGACTGCGAAGACCGCTCCATTCTTCTCACCCGTCTCGTCAGAGACCTCCTCGGTCTGGACTGTGTGCTCATCTATTATCCGGGCCACCTCGCCTGTGCCGTGCACTTCACGGAGAAAGAAAAGGGAGATTATTATATGTATAACCAAAAAGAATATACAGTGTGCGACCCTACTTACATCAATGCGCCGATAGGAGTGCAGATGCCAAACTTCAAGGACAAGGAAGCTACGGTCGTACCGATAAAATAAGGAAACAGTAAGATATGAATATCAAAAAGACAATAATAGGCGCATTGCTCCTATTTATTGCGGCACCATCTTTTGCCCAACGAACCGAAAACGTGCACGGTGTCTACACATATACGGTAGGCGAGGACGAGACGTTCTCCCTTGCCGAGATGCGACACAAATGCATCGTAGGTGCACAGAACGAGGCTATAAAGGAAAAGTTTAATGAGAATATCAAGGCCAACACCAACATGGTGGATATGGACATCAGCGGTGAAGCCATCAGCCGGTTCGTGGAAGAGATAGAAGCCTGTTCGGCTGCGGAATGGCTGGGCGACAGCAAGCCCACCGTGTTCAAGGCTGATTATGCGGCAGACCGCCTGACCTTCACAGCGGAAGTGTGGGGCGAGGCACGCGAGATAACGCAGCCGTCCGTTGATTTGAGATGGAGCGTCCTTTGTGGAGGAACTACGGATAGCTACCAAAGCAACAAGTTCAACAACAGAGACCGAATATACATCAAGTTCAAGTCGCCCGTATCAGGCTATCTTGCCATCTACGTTCTCGACTCTTCCAATAAGAAAGCGAGCTGCTGGTTGCCTTACAGAAGCAACGCTTCAGGCCGCTTCGAGGTTATGGCAGGTCAGGAATACGTGCTCTTCGACAGAGATTTCGACGTGAATGCCACGCCATACAGAATGGTGACCGACAAGCCGTTGGAGCTAAACAACGTGGTGCTTATCTTCTCGCCCAATCCCTTCACGAAGTGCAACGATGACGCCGGCGACTTCCGTCACGCCAACTCTGTGGATATTGACGACTTCGAGAAGTGGCTCCGCAAGACAAGAAAGCGCGACAACGATATGGTGGTCGACCGCTCGCAGTGGCTGGTCATCACAAATGCCAATGCTAAGAATTAACAATAAAAACAATATTATATGAAAAAGATCAAGACATCTATCATCGCTGCGTCTTTGGCTTTCGCACCCTGTGCATACGCCCAGGACGTCATCACGATTCCTAATCTCGACATGGATGAGGACACTACAGAGGTGACGACGGTCAGCGACATCGTGAAAATGCAGCAAAAGGTCATCACTAACAACAACACGGAGAACCACTACTTGGACATGTGGAAGAGACGTACCTATCTCAACATCGCCACCAACAGCACAAGTCTCAAGTCGGACGACGACCAGTACGACTTCTCAAGTGACTGGGGTGTGTCTTTGCAGCTCGGCTATAGCCACCGTCTGACCAAGAAGCCTTTATGGGGAATGTGGGCTATTGACGTGCCTTGCCTCGACATCAACGTCAATCACTTCAAGAGCAAGTGCGACGCCGACGGCTACTGCTATGACAGCTCGGTCAAGAACGGCGATTACTACAATACCCCGTGGAACCTGGAAAAGGTGGAAGCTAACATCGGTATGGGCATCGGTCCCTCTTATACCGTCGCACCTTTCGTGGCATTGCACAACGACCAGCTCGACTATATCAAGGTGAACGTATACTGGCACATCGGATTCGGAGGTTCTTTCCTCTTCATGTCTGACGACAAGGATATGGACCGTAACAAGGATGAAGAAAAGAAGCAGGACCACGAGAAGATGGCAAGTGCCACCAAGGTGTTGTGGGGTCTCGGAGCGTATAATTCGTTCGGCATCAACATCCACTGGAAGATGGTGGGTCTGGGATACGAGTATCGCACCAACACTGCCGAATACAAGCACTTCAATACGGAAGACTTTGGCAAGGAGAAGACGAAGTTCAAGAGCGGAACAAGCAAGTTCTACATCACTTTCCGCTTCTAATCCAAAATCCAACCACAGCGGTAAGCTATATTATTAACAACGTGGAAAAATATATCTATAAAATATATAAAATATGAAGAAGTTTATCCTTATGGCCCTGATGACCATCGTTTGTGCAATGAACGCATCGGCACAATACACATCCGGCATCCGCGAGGGCTTTTTGAATAATGAGATAAAGTGGGTCTTTGACGGAAAGACGCTTGCCATCACCAACGTGACGCTCACAAAGGAAGGCAAGGAACACAGAGTTGCCATCCCTGACTACAACCCCAACAAGCAGGCTCCCTGGGTGAAGATGAAGTTCCCCGTGAGAAGTGTGGCTATCGGTAAGGGCATCACACGTATCGGATCTTACGCATTCGCTAACTGTAAGGAGCTTTCCGAGGTGGTATTCGCTGGCATCAGCATGTCAGAGATTGGCTGGGGAGCATTTATGAACTGCTCACGTCTGCGCACCATCTCTCTGCCTCAGAGCATAAAGAAGGTGGAGACCATCGCCTTCGCCGGTTGTACTACGCTGCCTTCAGTAAAGGTTCCTGACCACTGCGTCATCGAGGATCAGGCTTACGTAAACTGTACCGGCATCAAGATCATCGAGGTAAGCCCGACAGCTGTCGTTGGTCACTACGTCTTTGCCAACGAGGTGAAGGTGAACGGCAAGACACGTCACGCTCTCTACGACGGCGAGATTCATCGTCTGCCCTCTTACATCAATGTAGGCAACGCCAATACCTTCGGTCTTTCAAAGGACGCCGTTGACAAATATCTGGGTGGCAACACAGCTTCTCATTCTCTTGTCGACTATGACTACCGCACATCAGAGATCGACTCGCTCATCCCGATGTCTTCGGTTATCCGCAACAACACTTACGCTCTCGTAATCGGCAACCAGAACTATCGCTTCGCTCCTGGCGTTCCTTACGCCATCCATGACGCCCGCGTCTTCAGAGAGTATTGCGAGAAGACTCTCGGCATCCCCGTTGAGAACATCCACCTCGTGGAGGACGGAACAAAGGCTATGATCAGCGAGGAGGAGTTCCAGTGGCTTAAGAGCATCAAGAACCGTGAAATGAAGAAGCTCATCGTCTACTATGCCGGTCACGGTGTGCCTGACATCCACGACTCTAACAAGGCTTACCTCTTGCCCACCGACATCCGCGGCACAAAGCCGTCGAACGGCATCGCCCTCAACGACTTCTATGCAAGCATCGGCGATCTCGACTTCAACCAGACTTCCATCTTCCTCGACGCCTGCTTCAGCGGCATCAACCGTAACAACGAAAGCGTGAACGAGGGATTGCGCGGCACCGAAATCGCTGCCGAGGAGGGAACTCTGAGCAACGGTAAGCTCGTGGTGTTCTCTGCCGCTCAGGGCAACGAGACCGCTCAGGGCTGTAAGGAAGAGGGACACGGCCTCTTCACTTACTATCTTATTAAGGAAATCCGTGACAACTACGGACAGATTTCGTTCGGCGAGTTGTCTGACTATATCAAGGACAACGTGAGCCGCAGGGCCATGACAATGAAGCTCCAGAAGCCTCAGACTCCTACCACCAACGTGACGGAGAATCTGACTGACAGCTGGAAGCAGCTGAGATTCTAATCCCAGCACCAAGTTCGATATAAACATAGGAGGCTATGGCGTTCCCGCTGTAGTCTCCTTTTTTTATTCCGTTTTTGTTTGAGTATTTGTAAAATATCACTATTTTTGTATAATCATTATTCTCAATTAATAATAGTATGTTTACTACACATAAAATACAAATGACATGAATATGAAGTTCGGATTGCCTAACGTAGGAAAATATATAATGAAGGATGGGCGTCTTGCTGACCCTGTATGGGATGACGGAGAGGAGTATGATTATGCCTTACGGCTTGTAGGATGTTTTTGCAAGAAAGAAATAAATCGTCAGAAGCTATGCGATAGCTTTAAAGCGTAACCTTTATCTTTTTACCACATGATAACCAGATGCTATCTTGAAATAACCAATGTATGTAACCTCGATTGTGTGTTTTGTCCTAAGACCGACAGGGCGAAGCACACGCTGACGTTGGACGAGTTTGATGTGTTGACCTCGCGACTTAAGGGTGAGGTCCGCTTCCTTTATTTTCATCTTATGGGCGAGCCTTTCCTCCATCCCCAGCTGCCGCAGTTCGTGCGGATGGCGCGTGAGAAGGGCTTCACGCCCGTGCTTACCACCAACGGCACGCTGCTCTCCCGTCGCACCGATATGCTGGAGGAGCTGCCGCACAAGGTGCAGATTTCGCTCCATTCGCATGAGGGCAACGGCAAGACGGACCTTAAGGAGTACGTTGGCGAGGTGATGACGTTCGCTATGGAGGCAGCCCGCCGCGGCTGCATCATCGTGCTGCGCCTCTGGAACGAGGGCGGACACAACAGCCAGAACCAGACCATTCTGGATCTTATGGCCGAGCATCAGCCGCGTCCCTGGACGGAGAGACACGACGGATGGAAACTCGCGGACAATCTGTTTCTTGAGAACGACAACATGTTTGAGTGGCCCGACCTGCAGCATAAGGTGTATGACGAGGAGGAAGTGTTCTGCTATGCGCTGCGCAATCAGATAGGCGTCCTTGTCGACGGAACAGTCGTGCCCTGCTGTCTGGACCACAACGGCGACATGCCCTTGGGCAATCTGTACGAGCAAAGCCTTGAGCAAATCCTCGCTTCGCCTCGAGCCCGCGCCCTTTATGAAGGCTTCACCCGTCATGCCGCCGTCGAACCGTTATGCCAACGCTGCGGCTATTCCGCCGTATCGAAGAGATTCAGGAAGTAAGAGAAGCTTGAATAATTCCTAATTCTTCGTCATGTCTCGCTTTGACTTGGATTTCACCACAAGCCAGACTCCCGAGAACACCAATACTACGGCTAATGCCTGTGTCAGCTTGAATACGGCCAAGCCTATGGCTACGCTTACGCTGACCGCCACGATGGGCTGCACGTAGTTGTAGACGCTTACCACGGTCGGGCGCAGCGTCTTCTGTCCGATGATTACGCAGATGTAGCTAAGGTAAGTGCCGAAGAACACCACGAAGCCTGTCTCCCACCATGTGCTCATAGGAACGTTGGGGAAGTCGATGTCCGTTATATGACCGAGCGTGAAGGGCCATATCAGCAGCGTAGCCCACGTGAACATCCATTTGTTGACGGTGAAGAGCGAGTATTTCTGTGCCAATGGCTTGAAGAAGGCAAGGTAGAGCGCCCACGAAAACTGTGCAGACATACAGAGCAGGTCGCCCCAGATGTTGCCCACTTTGGCATTGCCCGCCGTGGCGCTTGTGGTTATTATTATCACCGCTCCTGCACATCCGAGCAACACGCCACCGGCTTTTTTCAGCGTGATAGGCTCCTTGAGGATGAAGAAGGACAGTATCATGGCGAAGATAGGCATTGACGTGGTCATGATGCTGGAGTTGCTTGGCGACGTCATGTTGAGGCCGATGGTGTAGCAGCACTGGTTGAAGACCAGGGCAAAGAGTCCGCCGACTCCCAAGAGCAGGATGTCTTTCACGGGCACATGCTCTTTCTTCGTAAACAGGGATGTCAGCCAGAACAGGATGGCTCCGCCGAGAACGCGGAAGCTGACAAGGTGGAATCCGTCGATGCCGTGTAGCATGGCGTCCTTTCCGATTGGCGCCATGAGTCCCCAGAATGTTCCGGCGCACAGCATACAAAGGTGCGCGATAAGGGGTTGTTTCTTGTTATCCATAAAGTGTTTTTATTGTTTGATGTATCTCGTTTTGGAATGTGCAAAATTAATAATAAATAAAGAAATACGCAAAAAACACTTAATTAAACAAATTGTGCGCTTTTTTAGTATTTCTTTTGTGCTTTTGTTGTTGATTTGTATGAAAATACGTATTTTTGCAAATTATCTATGCGCTTTCAACAAATAACAACATTATTATAACTTAAAGATCAATTTCATGAAGCATTTATTAACTTTTAGTAAGACGATGGCGGCATGGCTGGCCCTGCTGCTTGTAGGTCTTTTCGTGTTGCCGTCGAAGGTGGCGGCGCAGATCAGTTTTCGTGATGATTTTGATTATCCTGAAGGCAATCTTCATGGCCAGGGAGGATGGGTGCGTTATGGCTCGCAGACTGTCGACCCCATTCAGGTGGTGGGCACCCCGCTCACTTATCCCGGCTATTATGAGAAGGCGGACGGCAAGAGCGTGCGCCTCGGAGCCACAAAGAGCGCTGAGGACCTGCACGTGCGCTTCACCGACAACGATGAGGGAATAAAGGAAGGAAACGTATATTTCTCAGCCCTTATCAATGTGGAGGCGTGTCCGAAGGGCAATGTATATTCTTTGGCGCTTGAGCCGCGAACCAAGAAGTCGGTCATCGCAGAAGGCATATCCCCCACAGAGTTGGGTCGCGTGTTCTTCGCTCCCGCAGACAATGCTGACGAGGTAAAGATTGGCGTGGAGCGTGGCGCTTCTAGCCCAGTGTTTGCCGCCGAGCCGCTGAAGCTCGGTCAGACTTACCTTGTGGTGATGCGTTACGAGATAAACGCTGTGGACAAAGGTATGGACAACGTATATCTTTATGTCAATCCTGCCAGCCTCAAGACTGAGCCTGAGACACCGAGCGCTGTCATCGACGGTGTGAACCATACCGGTAGCGGCGTGAAGAACTACGGCTTGCAGGGACTGGAACTGCGTCAGGGCACCAACGCCTCCACGACGGCGCCCGTGATGAACGTGGCTTCCGTACGTGTGAGCGACTCTTACGCGGGTCTTTTCGGCAGTCAGGGCGAAGACACCAAGCCCGTGCTGAAGGTATCGAAGAAGACCATGGTATTGGGCTCGGTATATACTGGTGACGAATATAGCGAGGACATCATCGTTACGGGAGAGAACCTTAAGGGCGACATCACCGTAGAGTCGTCGTCTCCTGCCGTGACTGTCACACCTGACGTGCTCTCCAAGGACGACGTGATGAGCGGCGACGGAGCCAAGCTCAACGTGCATGTGGTATATACTGAAGGTGAGCAGAACGCCACGCTGACGCTCAAGGGCGAGGGCGTGGACGACGTTCAGATAAACCTCTCGTGGGAGGCATACTCGCCTAACCCCATCTCCACCATCAAGCAGCTCTATAGCGAGAACGAGGAAGACGGCCTCACTTACCGCTATTCGGGTGAGGCTACGGTTACGTACGTGGACAAGGGTGCAAGTCATCCCACATATTACTTGCAGGACGAAACGGGAGGCATCTTCTTGGTGGACGAGTTTGACGTGCTGCCTGCCGACCTTAACGTAGAGGCTGGCGACCGCATAACCGGCTTCATCTTCGGCTTGCAGAAGTCGTTCGGCACACTCAGCGCTGTGGCTTACAACAGCAACCTTGGCAAGGTATTGTCGAAAGGCAACACCGTGGAGCCTGTGGAGGCTACATTGGCTGAGATGAAGGCTGCGCCTGAGAACTACATTCAGAAGGTGGTGAAGGTGACGGGCGTCAAGTTTAAGGACGTGGCAGAGGACGCTGTCTTTGCTGAAGGCATGAAGCAGCCCGTCGTAACTGACGGCAATGATGAGGCAAAGGTGCGCATCTTCAAGAACACAACGCTCATCGGCAAGACCGTTCCTACGGACGACGTGGAACTGACCGGCATCCTTACCTCCGCTTCCGCCACACAGCTTATCATCGCTCCGCGTGGCGCAGAGGACATGACCGTCATGGAGCCGCAGGGACCAGCCTCGTTTGAGGTGACGCCGACAACCGTTGAGATGGTGGCTGGCTTCGTGGGCAAGACCGTTGAGGCTGCCAAGATACACGTATCTGCCAAGAATATGCCTGCTCCCATCCTGCTGGAGCTGACCGGTGCGGGAAGCAATCAGTTCGGACTTTCCGTTGAGAGCATCGCAAAGGGAACAAGCGAGACCGACATCATCGTGAGCTACACTCCCACAACCGTGGCAAAGCATAAGGCTTATCTCTCCATCGACTGCCCGTCTCTGCCCGAACTCTCGAAGAGCATCGTCATAAACGCTTACGCCATTGACGAACAGAATCCGCCTACAGCTACATTCAATCCTACAGCATTGGAGCCGTTCACAGCCAAGGTGGACGAAACACAGGAGCAGACTCTTGAGATTACCACATCCGGTCTGCCCGACTTCGGTAAGATTGCGCTTCAGTCTCCGGGTGCGTTCCGCGTGAACAACACCATGCTGATGAAGGCTTCGAAGAACATCGTGAAGGTGACATTCGCTCCGACTGCAGTCGGAACATACACCAACGCTCTCATCATCTCAGCTCTCGGCATGGAAGACATCGTGCTGCCCATCGAGGGTGTGGCAACGGAAGGCTCGCAGACCGATCCTGAAACGGAGGGCGACGAGTTTGTGCTCAGCACCGCTTCTCCCGTGACGCTTCTCAACGAGACATTCGACAACGTATCAGAACGCAACACTCCGCTGCACATCGCTGCTTGGACCAACAGCGCCTTGACAGGCAAGCGTGCTTGGTGGGGCTATACGTTCCCCGAGGAGGACGAGTCAGCAGGAGAGTGGGTGGCTAAGGCCACAGCTTACGACTCGAAGGTGGCAGACGGCGACGAGACTCCGATGCAGACAATGCTCGTAACACCGGCTCTCGACTTCAAGAACGCCACATCCAAGATGTTCACCTTCCGTGTTCGCGGCGACTATCTGCAGGACAACCAGACGGACAAGATGGAGCTGTGCTATATAGACATGGAGGACGGCAAACCTTACGTTCAGCCCATCGAAATGAATATGCCTTGCACGAAGGACGAGAGCGGCGAGTGGTATGAGTATCATCTCGACCTCCGCGATTACGATCTTCCTGACGTGATGTTCATGGGCTTCCGCTTCACAGGAACTCGTGGCAAGCTCAACTCTGCCACATATTACATTGACGATGTGACCTACGGTCGCACCGACATCCCCGTCATCCGCACCAGCACATCGCTGCTTGCTTACAACGCAGTGGTGGACAAGGACGCTGTTTCTGACAAGATTAGCGTAACGACAGAGAACCTTGCCGAGCCGGTGAAGCTGAAGCTTGGCGGTCCGAACAGATCGAAGTTCAAGCTCTCTACTACAGAGCTCGGCACAGACGGCGGCTCGTTCACCGTCTCGTTCCATTCTTCTGACGAAGGCGTCCACGAGGCTTACGTCAAGCTCTCTTCACGTGGCGCCGCCGACAAGTACGTGGCTCTCGCCGTACACAACACCGTGGCAGCCGGCATTGACGCCATCCCGTCAGCCCCCGCCCACATCGTAGTCTGCGACATCGCCGGTCATGTAGTGGCTGACAAGGCTGAAGCCACCCCAGCTGAAGCCGTCAGCGGACTCGCACCCGGCGTATACGTAATAAAGATGATAACAGCCGACAGCATCAGCACATATAAGGTGCAGATTAAGTAAGGCTGGGCTTTTATGAGGGTGTGCATAGAAACATAGTATGCACACCCTCATTTTCTTCAAGTCCCATGCAAATATCGTACAAACGGTAAAAAGCTGTTACAAAATAAAAATCGCTTTTAGAGATTTCTGAAGCGGTTTTTATGGTATTTTGTAACGTTGTTGCCCCCATGATATACAAGAAAAGCCTCTTTTACACTCCAATAGTGCCACTATTGGTATGTAAAAGTGGCGCTTTTGTATTGCAATAGTGCCACTATTGGTGTGTAAAAGTGGCACTATTGCAACCCAAAGATGCTTGTTTGGCTTCGTTATCCATTGCACACTTTTCTTTCTAACCGCATAATCGGCTATATATCAGCACACTATCGCTGCACGCTCAAAACTCGCGAATTTCGCACCAAGGATTTCTTTGTGCGCTGAACGAGGAGTATTGAGCATTAGAAATGCAAATATTGTGTCGGACGGCGTGCCGTCCGAATAGGCAGGGCTTTAACAAAAACCTTTCTCCACAATCCGCTTATGGGCGCAAATCCTATCGGATTTAAATAAAAGGCTTTACATTAGGTCTTACGAGAACCAGTTCTCGACAACCTAACGTAAAGCCTTTTATTTGTGCACAGCACGCGCCCATAATCGGAAAAAACAAAGAAAAACACAAACTGCTTTCTGCTTAATTCGTACATAAAAGTACATACTTGCTCAATTTCTTATTTTTGACTTTACCCTTTCGTAACCTTGTGTTTTTTATGTTTTTCTTTTGTTGGCACAGTGATGCTTTGGCATCACTCATGATATCGTTTGGAGGATGGGTGTCGAGAGCAACGCTCTCGTAAAGCCCATTCGCCAAACGATATCATGAACCCGAAGGGTGTGCTAACAAAAGGTATGTGGAGAAAGGTTTTTGTAAAGCCCTGCCTAACCGGCTCTCGCTGATAAATTCCTGTTTAGCGGTGAGATAACACATGAGCTTGCGGTACAAGCTTAGGAGGCTATGGCGTCTCGCCGTAGCCACGCACCCACGAACGCAAGCAGATTGAGTATGAGCTGCGGGTTCCGCGGAGCGGGACCTTTATAATGAAACCCACTGCAAGCTGCGAAGCAGCGCAGCTGTGGGTACATATGCCCCAAAAATGAGTTCCCTGAAAGGGGACTTATGCTTCCCGTATATTGTTGAGGATGATAGTCGGTCCCGCTTTGCGGAACCAAGAGATGGTGAGGTGATGCTTATCCCACAGCTGCGCTCCTTCGGAGCTTGCAGTGGGTTTCTGATAGATACGTGTCCCATCGGGACACGGCGCTGATTGGGGGCTGCTATGGGAGGCTGCGTGGCTACGGACAGCAAGCAACCACGTACAGCAAGACATTGGTAGCCACGCACCCACGGACAGCAAAACATTGGTAACCACACACCCACGGACGCGAGCAGATTGAGTATGAGCTGATGGTACTAAGTTACATATTACAGCTGCGAGTTCCGCGGAGCGGGACCTATATCATGAAACCCACTGCAAGCTGCGAAGCAGCGC
>ERZ506967.53-NODE-53-length-36519-cov-16.3493_pt1 | contig 36519 bp, 26 predicted proteins | sample MGYA00513169_ERZ506967 | MGnify/ENA metagenome assembly ERZ506967 | reverse complement strand
TAACATAATAAGTGGTGTAAAGCATACTTACTTGTTAACCTGTCAACTTGTTAACCCGTTAACCTGAAATTCCGCCAACGGGTAATAATAATAGTTTTCATTAGCAAATCGTTGAGATTGCTAATGACATTGAAACGATACACATTGCCTAAAAAATGATTTGTATTTGAACAGACCTGCTCCTTTTTCGCAAACCCAATGGTATGACTTGTCGGTATTCGTGCATTGGAAGATTCGCGTAGACAACACTCCCCCTATTGACATCCTCTACGCAACCACCTCTACATAGATAAACAACAAACAAGACCGAGACAATCTCGTCCCATTGATATCCATTGTAAGTTGAACTGCATGTACCCAATATCTCATTTATGACTTTACACATAGATAAGGAGCAATAGGCAGCGGCTCGGAAGAGAGAAAATGAAAACTTTTTGGTTTTCATTTTTCTCTTCGCTCGCCTTGCACTATCTTTGCACTCTATATGAATCTGACATCTATCATACGTCCCGTGTTCAATAGCCGACTGCGGGCTATTGAACAATATGACAGTCACGCTGAGGAGATACAACGCAGCGTGCTCGACAGCTTGCTGCACGCTGCTGCCGACACCGAGTGGGGACATCGGTTTAAATATGACACACTGCACTCATACGAAGAGTTTGCAGCTAACGTGCCTGTAAGTACTTATGAAGAACTGAAAGGCTACATTGACCGCATGCGTCATGGCGAACGCAACTTGCTGTGGCCTGGACAAGTGAAGTGGTATGCCAAATCATCTGGCACCACTAACGATAAGAGTAAGTTTATACCCGTAAGTCATTCAGGACTGCACGACACTCACTACCAAGGTGGAACCGATGCTGTGGCCATCTACTTACACAATAATCCCCTAAGCAGACTCTTTGATGGAAAAGCTCTCATCTTAGGCGGTAGCCATGCACCCAACTATAATGTTGCTAACTCTTTAGTGGGCGACTTGAGTGCTATTCTTATTGAAAACATCAATCCCTTGGTCAACTTAGTACGCATTCCACCCAAAAAGATTGCCTTGCTGAGCGACTTCGAAGAGAAACGTGACCGCATTGCCGAAATAGCTATTCACAAAAACGTAACGAACATTTCGGGTGTGCCGTCATGGATGATGGCTGTCATTACACGTATGCTGGAGATTTCGGGAAAGGACTATCTTGACGAAATATGGCCCGAGTTGGAAGTTTTCTTTCATGGTGGCGTGGCCTTTACACCTTATCGCGAACAATACCAACGTCTTATACGCTCCACTCACATGCATTATATGGAGACGTATAATGCTTCAGAGGGCTTCTTTGGTTTACAAAACGACCCGCTCGACACAGCCATGCTCTTGATGATTGACTATGGTGTGTTCTACGAATTCATTCCTCTCGATGAGGTGGGAACAGAGCACCCCACTGTGTTGCCTTTGTGGGAGGTTGAAAAGGGACGCAACTATGCCATTGTTATCAGCACCAGTTGTGGCTTGTGGCGCTACCAAATAGGCGACACAGTGAAGTTCACCTCAACTAATCCTTATAAATTCATTATTAGTGGACGCACCAAGAGCTTTATCAATGCCTTTGGCGAAGAACTCATTGTTGATAATGCTGAAAAAGGACTGCACGAGGCTTGCCGCCTTACTGGTGCCAGCGTAAGCGAGTACACCGCGGCACCTGTGTTTATGAACGACGAGGGTAAATGTCGTCACCAATGGGTCATTGAGTTTGACAAAGCACCTACCGACATCAATGCTTTTGCCGATGTCCTTGACCAAGCATTGCAACGCATCAACTCTGACTACGAGGCCAAACGGCATAAAGACATTACACTACAACGTCTTGAAATCATTGTAGCCCGCAAGGGACTCTTTAACGATTGGCTAAAGAGCAAAGGCAAGCTTGGCGGACAACACAAGGTGCCACGACTGAGCAACAATCGCGAAATTATTGAACAAATTATAGCACTTAACTAAATGCTGAAGTCATATCTTAACTTACTCTTGTTGGTGCTTTGCGCTGTGTGGGGAACATCGTGTGCCAACCCTGGTGCTGGGCCTGATGGTGGGCCATATGACGAAACTCCACCCCGCATTGTGCAAATGTCACCCTCATTAGGTGGCACCAATGAGAAGGCACGTAAGGTGACCATCACCTTTGACGAACTGATTAAGGTGGAGAATGCACAAGAAAAAGTAATCGTGTCGCCCCCACAAATCGAAATGCCCGAAATCAAAACATCGGGCCGACGCATTAGTGTGGCTTTGCAGGACTCGCTCAAACCTAACACCACCTATACCATCGACTTCAGCGATGCCATTGTCGACAGCAATGAGGGCAACCCTTTGGGCAATTTTACCTACTACTTTAGCACAGGTACACAACTCGACACCATGGAGGTTGCAGGACACGTGCTAATGGCACAGAACCTGGAACCCGTAAAGGGCATCTTAGTGGGGCTACATAGCAACTTAGCTGACTCGGCCTTCACCACCCTACCCTTTGACCGTGTGGCTCGCACCGATGGGGCTGGCCACTTCAGCATTAAAGGAGTTGCACCTGGCACCTACCGCATTTATGCACTTAAGGATGTTGACAATGACTTTAAATACGCGCGTGGCGAAATGTTGGCTTTCAACCACACCGAAATCAAGCCATCATCATTTTCCGACGTACGACATGACACTTTGTGGGCCGACACTGTTCACATTGACACCATCAAAGCGGTGCCTTACACCCACTATTTGCCCGACGACGTTGTGCTACTTGCCTTTAGCGAGGTAAACACTACTCGACAACTACTCAAGGCCAAACGCGAGCCTACTTATTTCCGCACCTTCTTCACAGCGCCATCACAACACGTACCACAAGTGCGCGGCCTCAACTTCGATGCCACCCACGCCTTTGTTGAGGAACGTTCGGCTGGTAACGACACCATAACCTATTGGCTACGCGACACGGCACTGGTGAATCGCGACTCGCTCACCATAGCTTATACCTATGAGGCTACCAACGATTCTACGCTGCAACTTTACTTGCGCACCGACACACTCGACCTCGTGCCTCAATTTTCATATGCCCGTCGCCAAAAGTTAGCGGCCGAGGAGTTAGCTAAATTTGAAAAAGCACGCGCACGTCGACACAAACGAGGTGACTTTAGCAACGAAACGCCCCCCATCAAGCCACTCGACCTAAAGTGTAGCGCCCCCTCAACCATTCGGCCTGACGAGAACCTACACTTCACCCTACCCGAACCTGCTGAACGACTTGACACGGCAGCCTTTCACTTATTTGTGAAAAAGGATAGTAGCTATGTTGAAGCTCCGTGGCGTTTACAGCGTGACACACTCTCACTACTACACTACACGCTACGCGGTGAGTGGCGCCCTAAGCAAGAGTACATATTAAATGTTGACTCTGCAGCCATAAGGGGACTATCGGGCTTAGTCAATAAGCCACTCGACATAAAGTTTACCATAGCAGCTGAGGATGCTTATGGCTCCTTATTTCTGTTACTGCCCGATGCCGACACCACCGCCGTGGTGCAACTCATGCAGTCAGACGATAAGGTTGAAAAGCAACAACGCATACACAACGGGCGTGTTGACTTTTTCTACCTCAACCCAGGCAAATACTACGTACGCATGTTCAACGACCGCAATGGCAACCACCTTTGGGACACGGGCAACTATGCCGAGGGCATTGAGCCAGAACAGGTGTACTACTACCCTACAGCCTTCACCGTGCGGGCCAACTGGGATATAGAACAAACTTGGCGCATTAACGACACCCCGCTCACACAGCAAAAGCCGCGTGAGTTGGTAAAGCAAAAGGCTGATGCCAAGAAAACCCCACAAAACCGCAATGCAGAACGCGAAAAACAAAAACGAGGTAATTAAACAATGCCTATGAAACGCATATTATTCATTCTCCTGCTCATGCTCACAGGTAGCATGAGTATGAGCGCACAATGCTCATCAAAAAATGAGGCATTCAAAAGCGGCGAAACGCTTATTTATGACCTTTACTTTAATTGGAAGTTTGTATGGATTAAGGTGGGTTCTGCCTCAATGAACACCACACAAACCATTTATGGTGGTCACCCTGCTTATCGCACTTACTTAATCACTAAGGGGTCAAAAAAGGCTGACAACATATTTGTGATGCGCGACACATTAATGGCCTACACAGGGCTTGACTTAGTGCCTAAATATTATGCCAAAAAAGCTTTTGAGGGAAAAACGTATCGCAAAAACGAGGTGTGGTATTCTTATCCTAATGGCAAATGCAATGTCAAAATGCGTTATCAGCGCGACAAGAATCCTGCTTCACACAGCAGCCACTCAAGCAAGTATTGTGCTTTCGACATGATTAGTATGTTACAGCGCGCTCGTTCCTTTTCAGCTGCTGGCATGAAGGTGGGACACCGCATCAACTTCTTAATGGCCGATGGTCGCCACTGCGAGTGGAAAAGCATTATTTATCGTGGCAAGAAGACATTTAAAATGGAAAATACGGGCACTAAATATCGTTGTTTAGTATTTTCATTTGTCGAAAAGGAAAATGGTAAAGAACGCAACATTGTGACCTTTTACATTACCGATGACAAGAATCACTTGCCTGTACGTCTTGACATGAACCTTAACTTTGGCACCGCCAAAGCCTTCTTAACAGGCGCACGCGGACTGCGTAACCCGCAAACGTCAAAAGTAAAATAAAGTTCTAAGATAAAAAGTTATGAGGTTATAAAGGAACTTTTGTGTCATACATCACAAAAGTTCCTTTATAACCTCATAACCTTTAAACTTGCTTTAAACGAACCTCACAAGCCTAAAACACATACTTCCCCCCATTAGCTTATGTGCGCGCCTATCGCTTACTCTTTGAGCGCAGAGCTACAAGGGGCACAAGCATTTCCTCCATTGAAATGCCACCATGCTGAAACGTGTCGCGATAGTACTGCACATAATAATTATAATTATTGGGGTAAGCAAAGAAGCGATTACCTGTGGCAAATATGTACGATGTGCTTAAATTGGGCTGAGGTAACAACAAAGCCTTAGGGTCACGCACCTCGAACACCTCCTTGGCATTATACGACAAATTGCGCCCCAACTTATAACGTAAATTGGTGTTGACATTACGGTCACCCACCACCTTCGAAGGTTGATCCACACGTATGCTACCATGGTCAGTAGTAATCAAAATGTCATAGTCAAGTTCTGAAAGACGATGAAAAAGGTCGCGTATAGGCGTATGTCTGAACCACGACAACGTTATGCTGCGATAAGCACTCTCATTGCCAGCCAATTCACGCACCATGCGGCTTTCAGTACGAGCATGGCTCAGTATGTCAATAAAGTTAATGACCAACACATTCAGCGGAGTCGATGTAAATTGCTGCATCTGTCCTAACAGGTGGTCAACAGCTTGCGAGTCATTCAGCTTGTGGTAGGTAAAGTCCTCACGGCGACGAAAACGCTGCAACTGATGACGTATGAGCGCCTCTTCGTTCAGGTTTTTACCCTCATCCTCCTCTTCATCCACCCAAAGGTCAGGATACATCTGCTTTATTTGCAATGGCATGAGACCTGCAAAGATGGCATTACGAGCATACTGTGTAGCGGTAGGCAGAATGGCATAATACATATTCTCATCTATGTCAAAGTCGTCAGCCAACTCTTGTGAGAGCACACGCCATTGGTCATAGCGAAAGTTATCAAGCACTAACAAAAACACCTTTTGGCCTGCCGACAAACGCGGAAAAATGCAACGCTTAAACACATCAGGACTCATTAACGGACGATTGTCGGGCTGCTTTATCCAATCCTCATAATGCCGACGTATAAATTTGGCAAAAGCCCCATTAGCCTCCTCCTTCTGCATACGCAGCATCTCGTCCATGCCACTATCGGCCTCTGACAGTTCCAGTTCCCAATAAACCAATCGTTTGTAGAGTTCCTGCCACTCATCGGCTGTAAGACTCTCGCTCAACTGCATACCAATGCGGCCAAACTCTTGTCGATAACCCGTTTGCGTAACCTCCTGCACTATTTCACGTTGGTGAATATTCTTTTTCAGCGTGAGCAATATCTGCTTAGGGTTAACAGGCTTTATTAAGTAATCAGCTATTTTCGACCCTATAGCCTGGTCCATAATGTCCTCCTCCTCATTTTTGGTGACCATCACCACGGGCACATTAGGCACCAAATCCTTGAGTCGCATCAAGGTTTCAAGGCCCGAAAGTCCAGGCATATTTTCGTCAAGCAACACAAGGTCAAAACTTTGGTCACGACACAAGTCAATAGCATCAGGTCCATTGCTGGCAGTAACCACTTCGTAGCCTTTTTTTTCAAGAAACAATATGTGGGGCTTGAGCATGTCTATCTCATCATCCACCCAAAGTAAACGTGCTGACACGGTTTTTTCGTATTTTATTTTAATTTGTAACCATCGAAAGCTGTAAACACACGCCCATCTCTTTAAAAGAAACATGGGAAATGCAACCACACCTATAGCTTTACAACCTGACACATGTCCACTTGTAAGGCCAAAGAGTTACATTTCCCATCTCGTGCGTTTTTTAAAGGGACTCTACTTAGCCCGCTTGGCTCGACCGCCACGTGGACGTTTGTTTTTCTTTTTATCTCCCTTTTTACCTCCGCCCTTGCTAAAGTCATTAGGAACGGGAGCAGGTTTCTTTATAGGTCCACCATCCTCGCCCACCAAAGCAAAATCAAGCTGGCGACGCTCTAAATTGGCACGTTCTACACGTATGCGCACCTTGTCGCCTAAGCCATAACGCTTGTGATAGCGTCGACCCACAAGGCAGAAATTGCGCTCATCAAACTCATAATAGTCGTCGAGCAACATGCGCAAAGGTATCATACCTTCACATGAGTTTTCATCAACCTCCACATACAAGCCAAACTCTGTTACGCCACTCACCGTGCCATCAAACTCTTGACCTATGCGGTCACCCATAAACTCTACTTGTTTGTATTTGATTGAGGCACGTTCGGCTGTAGCAGCCAATTGCTCCATGTCGGAGGCATGCTCACACAGTTCCTCATACTTTTTCTGACTTACCGAGCGTCCGCCCTCAGCATAACGCGTGAGCAATCGGTGTACCATGGTGTCGGGATAACGGCGAATGGGCGAGGTAAAGTGTGTGTAGTAGTCAAACATCAAGCCATAGTGGCCTATGTTATGCGTGCTATAACGAGCCTTCATCATGGCACGAAGCGCAACCATCTCTACCACATCCTCCTCTTTTTTACCTTTCACATCGGCCAGCAAGCGGTTCAAACTCTTGCTTACCTCAGTTTTAGTGCCATCGGTGCGTATTTTGTAACCAAAGCGAGCTATGAAGCCACTGAGCTTTTCCATTTTCTCAGGGTCGGGCACATCGTGAATACGATACACAAACACCTTTGGCTTTTTGCCACGAGGCACAACAGCTATCTTTTGTGCCACACTGCGATTGGCTAACAACATGAACTCTTCTACCAACTTATTGGCATCCTTAGCCACCTTCACATAGGTGCTAATGGGGTGGCCTTTTTCGTCTACCTCAAAGCGCACCTCTGAGCGGTCAAAGCCTATTGAGCCATTTTTAAAACGTTTGGCACGTAATATCTTGGCAAACTTGTCAAGCTGTATGAGTTCTTGTGCATATTCCCCCTCAGGCTCACTACCCGCAGGCAAAGCCTCTGGATGGTCGCCTGGCAAATTTAGGTCGGCCTCTGAAGCCACCCCATTACGTTCAAGAATGTATTGCACCTCTTCATACGTAAAGCGGCGGTTACTCTTTATGACGGTATGAGCCAAGTGCCAATCGAGCACCTCGCCCTTATCGTTCATGTGGAATATGGTAGAATAAGTCAACTTTTCCTCGTCAGGACGGAGTGAGCAAATAAAGTTGCAAAGGCGCTCTGGCAACATCGGTATGGTGCGATCAACCAAGTAAACGCTCGTGGCACGCTTTACAGCCTCCTTGTCAATGATGTCACCCTCCTTTACATAGTGCGACACATCGGCTATGTGTACACCTACCTCCCAAAGGTTCTTTTGTATGGGGCGTATTGACAACGCATCGTCAAAGTCCTTTGCATCATGTGGGTCGATAGTGAAAGTGGTCACATTACGGAAGTCCTCACGTTTGGCTATCTCTTCGGGAGTAATGTCGGGCGAGAGTTTCTCAGCAGCCTTTTCCACCTTTTCGGGATAGGTGTAGGGCAAACCATATTGTGCCAATATGGCATGCATCTCGGCATTGTTTTCGCCCTGTTTGCCCAATATGTCAACCACCTTGCCTATAGGACTCTTTGAGTCTGAGGGCCACTCTATAATTTTTACCACGGCTTTATCGCCATTCTTACCTCCACCTAATTTATCCTTAGGTATGAATATATCGGTTGCGAGCGAACGGCTCTCAGTAACAAGGAATCCATAACCACGCTCCACCTGCAGTTGTCCTACAAAGGTATCGTTGGCACGTTCTAATATTTCAGTTACCTCAGCCTCGCGCGTATGTCCTGCACGACGCGCCAGCATCGTCACCTTCACGCGGTCGCCATCAAGAGCATGGAGCGAGTTACGCTCACACACCAATATGCTCTTTCCGCCATCATCTGGCACAAACGAGTTACGACCATTACGCTTACGCACAAAGGTGCCTTCCATCACATTCGAACGAACGGCGTTGCGATAGTGACCATTGCCATCAGTTGATATGTAATCATCCAACACAAGGTCGCTAAGCGCATCCATTATAATCATTTTGGCTGGATGGTTATTAGCTTTCAGTTGCGTAAACAGGTCTTTTACATCATATTCTTTTTCAGGGTGCTCGTTAAACAAATCAACAAGCCATTGAGCCACTTGCTTTTTCTTAAGTCGGCCCGAGCCCTTTGCATTTTTTTCTTTCTTTGCCATAATAGTTCTCTGTGTTAAGAGTGAAAGGGTGCATTGCTACTTGAGCTTTGCACTTTACAAAGTAACGATATTTTTTGGTATCAAGCAAAGCAATTAATATATAATAACGCTATGTAACCAATAATCTTAGTACTTTTGTCGCCAAAATTAGTTGCAATCTCTATGTTTAAACGTATTATATGCCTCGTTTTGCTCATTTTGTCGGCTGTTAGCACCTTTGCGCAAACGGATGATAGCAAAAAAGTGAACACCGAGGTGCAAGAGGTGGAAGTGCCCATTATGACGCAAGTGGGCAGCACACAATATAAAGGTCACACTATTCCTCACGTCATTCTGCCTGCTCTGCCTAAGTATGCTCCACTTACCTTTAAAAACGATAAGGAACGTGATGAGTATAATCGTTTGGTGTATAACGTGAAGAAGGTGTTGCCCTGGGCCAAACTGGCTAAACTTACTATTATTGAAACGATTGAAGTGCTTGACCAACTACCCGACAAGCGTTCACGCGATGCACACATCAAGCAGGTGGAACATGGACTAAAGCAACAATATGGCCCTGCACTAAAAAAACTTACACGTTCACAAGGGCGTTTGCTCATTAAATTGGTAAACCGCGAGTGTAACCAAACGGGGTATGCCATTGCAAAGGCTTTTATTGGTCCGTTCAAGGCGAACCTTTACCAAGGCATTGCGGTGTTGTTTGGTAATAGTTTGAATAAAAAGTATGACCCCGAGGGGGATGACCGCTACACCGAAAGGGTGGTACGCATGGTTGAGGCGGGGGTTATTTAACTGATCAATAGGTTCCTATTAACTTTGCTATCGGAGAAGGATACGGATTATTGGAGTACAAAATTCAAGCATGGGACACATGATGTATGTACATGCTTTCCAACAGGGACAATACTCAATGAAAAATGAGTATAGTACTCATGGGCACTTGAGTATAGTATTCATTGCCACTTGAGTATAGTACTCATTGCCACTTGAGTATAGTACTCATGGGCACTTGAGTACTATACTCTTTTTTTTGCACCGAATGCTTGTCTTTTCTTGATTTTACTAGACACTATTCGTTGGCGGATTTTGGGGTTAACAAATTGACAGGTTAACGGGTTAACAGGTAAGTTTGCCAAGCTTTTTAAGTTTCTTGTCATTCTGGCTTTAACATAATAAGTGGTGTAAAGCATACTTACTTGTTAACCTGTCAACTTGTTAACTTGTTAACCCGTTAACCTGAAATTCCGCCAACGGGCTTTCATTTTGTATTGCGCTCGCCTTGCACTACTTTGCTTACGCCAAGATAGGCGGCGGCTCGGCAATAAAAATGAAAGTCATACGACTTTCATTTTGTATTGCGCTCGCCTTGCACTATCTTTGTAACCGAAATCTAACAAAACCTATTTCTACATGACATTCTTTACTAAAATCACAACCTTATTGGTAGGCTTCGCAGCAATGGCTGGAGCTACTTGGGCTGATGTGCCTTTTAAACCTACTACCATCACAGCCGATGGGCAATTTGCTACCAACACTGAGTGGTATGTGCTCGAAAATGGTGCTAACAAATTGCGCATCTCTGATAGCGGTACCAACAATTACATTCAGTTGGGCGGCTTCATGACTAACAACGACGAGAACCTTTGGTGCTTTGTGGGGGATGAAACAAATGGTTTCAAAATTTACAACAAAAAGGCAGGTACTACCAAGTCTTTGGCTGCACCTAAAAGCATGAATGCTCAAAACGATGGCACTATGTATGCTTACTTGCAAACAGTGAGTGGCCTACCCTCAACACAAACTAACCTTTGGGACTTTACTGCTGCTACTAAAACATCAAGTAATGCAAACTTGAACGTGCAAGGTGGCTTCTATGTCAACGAGCATGGCACCAGTGCTAACAAGCTGAATAACCGCGGTGGCAAACTCTCATTTTGGATAGGTGGCTATGACAATGGTTCGGTCATTTCAATTACCAACGTTAACGACTACACCTTTGTTGAACGCGAGCCTCAACAGGACTTACTCATTTCAACAGGTTTGCCTAACTACCGCATTCCTGCCATTGCCAAGGCTTATAATGGCGACTTGATTGCTGTGGCCGACTATCGTTACACGGGTAGCGACATTGGCTACGGACGTCTTGACTTACGCTATGTTACTTCACAAGACAATGGTAAAACGTGGAGCGACATCAAAACATTGGTTGATGGTAGCAAGTATGTCAAAGGTTCTACCACCTCTCCTTACTTGCACACTGGCTTTGGCGACCCTTGCATCGTGGCCGACCGCACCAGTAACCGCGTGTTGCTAATGAGTTGCTCGGGTGATGTGATGTACCCTAATGCCACTCGTCAATATCACCAAGCTATCGCTCGTTTCTATAGCGAAGATAACGGACAAACATGGTCGGCTCCTACCGACATTTCTGAAAGCATTTACTCTCAATTCGACAAGAGTGCCATTGGCGCAGCTAAGTCTATGTTCATTGGCTCTGGCCGCATTTTCCAAAGTACCACTACTAAGGTGGGCAACTATTACCGCCTTTACTGCTCTGTGTTGTTTAAGGATGTAAATAACACCGAAAAGAACTATGTGCTTTACTCTGACGACTTTGGCGGCACATGGAGCGTGCTCGGTGGCGTTGATGTCGCCCCCATACCCAGTGGTGCTAACGAACCTAAAGCCGAGGAGTTGCCCGATGGCTCTATTCTTTGCAGCTCACGCATCTATGGTGGACGTATGTACAACATTTTCCACTTTACAAATGCTGAAAAGGCTGAAGGCGCATGGGATCAAGTAGCCACTTCAAATGCTGATAACAAGGGGGTTATTGCAGCCGAAAATAGTTGCAATGGTGAGGTAATGGTATTGCCCGTTAAGCGCGTTAGCGATGGAGCTAAAATGCACCTTATTCTGCAATCTGTTCCCTTGGGTGCTCAACGCAACAATGTGGGCATCTACTACAAGCAGTTGGCTTCATTGGCCGACTACGACTCGCCTGCCACACTCGCAGCTAACTGGACGGGTAAGCACCAAAGCAGCTACATGGGTTCAGCTTACTCTACCATGACGTTGCAAAAGGACAATACCATTGGTTTCCTTTATGAGGAGAGCACTTATGGCACTGACTACACCATTGTTTACAAAAACTACTCTATTGAAGACATTACCAATGGTGCTTACACCTATGATTCCGAAGCCGATGCTAACGCGGTTTTTACAAACGCCACGGAGGTAATCAAAGCAAAGGCAAATACCATCAGCAACAACGTAGGCAACTACGTAGGTAACTACACCAATTCAGCTGCAACTACTATTAACTCAGCTGCCGATGCTTTCGTGGCTCAACCTAACAAAGAGAACTATTATGCCTTTTACGCTGCTATTCAAAGTGCTGAACGTATTGAGGTGAATGGTGGCATCAAATACCGCATTCGCAATAGCGAACGTCAAAATGGTACACTCTACATAAAGGCTGCTACTGACTTTACGGGGGTTACCACGTTGGATGAGAACAATCAAGACTTGCTCTTTACCTTTGTGCCTACTACCACTGCTGGACAATGGCTCATTAAGAGCGAAAGCAAAAATGTTTACATGGGAGCTACAGGTGCTAACGAAACTAAGGTGCCTTATGTAAGCAGTGAGTCAAGTGCTATTGCTTATCGCGTTAGCTCTTATACCGATGGTCGCAGTGCTCTTATCTGCACCGCACCTAAGGGGGGCAACATTGCCTTACACTTGGCTGGTGACAACACACGCATCGTGCCTTGGACTACTGATGCATCTGCCTCACGTTGGTACATTGAGCCTACCGACATTGTTACTGACATTAACAGGGTTCAAACCAACAGCAACATGCAGCCCGCTGCCATTTACGACCTGCAAGGCCGTCGCCTTACAAGCATTCCTCAGCACGGACTCTACATTACATCTGACCGCAAAAAACACATTGCTCGTTAATGTTTTGCACTTACTCTTTATTTAAATAGATAAAAAATTCAACTCTCACACACCTTTTCAACCCTATGGCGGAGAAGGTGCGTGGGAGTTTTTTTCATTTCACCCATAAGACTTTATTACGATGAAGGTTATAAATTTAGGCGAACGTAGCTCTGTCATTAACTCTTACATGGCACAATTGCGCGATGTGAACGTGCAGGGCAACCGCACCTTGTTTCGCCGTAACATGCAGCGCATAGCACGCGCCATTGCTTACGAGGTTAGCCGAACTCTTGACTACTCTGACAAAACCATCACTACCCCACTCGGCACCAAACAAGTGCCCACCTACGACGACCGTATTGTGGTGGGCACCGTGTTGCGTGCAGGACTGGCTTTTCACGAAGGTTTTCTTGACACCTTTGACCAAGCTGACTCGGCCTTTGTGGCTGCTCACCGCGACGAGGGACGTCGTGAGGATATTAAAATTCACGTGGACTACATTGCTGCTCCACAATTAGATGGTTGCACCTTCCTTATGGTCGACCCTATGCTGGCTACGGGTGGCTCGCTTGAGTTATCGTACAAGGCTTTCCTTACGCATGGCACTCCTAACAAGTTACACATTTGCTGTGCCATTGCTGCACAAGAGGGCATTGACCACCTTTGTCGCGTATTTGGCGATGATGTTACACTTTGGGTGGCTGCCATTGACCCCGTGCTGAATGACCAAGCCTACATTGTGCCTGGTTTAGGCGATGCGGGTGACCTCTCTTTCGGGCCTAAATTATAATGGGCTAACGGGGGAAAGACTTGAAGGGTTGAAAAGTTAAGAGGTTTGTCTCATAGGTAATGGGATTAACCTCTTAACTTTTCAACTCTTCAAGTCTTTCTGCCTTTCATTTTGCATTGCGCTCGCCTTACAGTACTTTGCTTCGCCAAGATACGCGGCGGCTCGGCAATGAAAATGAAAGTCTTTCTGCCTTTCATTTTGCATTGCGCTCGCCTTGCAGTACTCTGCTTCGCCAAGATACGCGGCGGCTCGGCAATGAAAATGAAAGTCTTTCTGCCTTTCATTTTGCATTGCGCTCGCCTTGCAGTATCTTTGCACCATGAAACAGCAACTTACGATCGTAAAGGTGGGAGGCAAAATTGTTGAGACACCTGAATCTCTCAGTCTCTTGCTTCATAATTTTTCAACTCTTCCTGGACTTAAAGTATTGGTACATGGGGGAGGACGCACTGCTACCGACGTGGCAGCACAACTGGGCTTTGAAACGCACATGGTGAACGGACGACGTATTACTGATGCTGATATGCTACGCGTTGTGTCGATGGTGTATGGCGGACTGGTGAACAAAAACGTGGTGGCTCAACTGCAAAGCTGCGATGTTAATGCTCTGGGACTGACGGGAGCTGACATGAATGTTATTCGCTCGCATCGACGCCCCCTGAAAGATGGCATTGATTATGGATTTGTGGGCGATGTTGACAAAGTGAATGCTGAACAATTGGCATTGTTGCTACGTGCGGGCATTACCCCCGTTATGGCACCTCTCACTCACGATGGACAAGGGCACTTGCTCAACACAAATGCCGACACTATTGCCTCTGAAGTGGCCAAAGCTCTTGCTCAAGAGTTTGAGGTAACACTGGTGTATAGCTTTGAACACGCTGGGGTGCTCACTGACCCTAACGATGAACAGAGCGTAATACCCGTCATCACACCTTCATCGTTTGAACAGTTGAAGGCTAACGGAACTGTGAGCGGAGGCATGTTGCCTAAGCTTGAAAATTGTTTGGCTGCTGTTAAAGCGGGGGTTAGCCGCGTTATCATTACACGCGCTGATGCCATTGGGACTGCCCAGGGAACTCTTATTAAAGGAGTGATGGAATAACGAAAATAAAAACTTTCGCTCTTTCCTCATCATTTTTAAATAAGCACATACACATGAACACCTACGAAATAATGGCCCCTGTGGGGTCACGCGAGAGTTTAGCTGCAGCACTTAAGGCTGGAGCTGACTCTATTTACTTTGGCATTGAGGCACTTAACATGCGTGCCCATAGTGCCAGCCACTTTACTATTGACGACCTTCGCGACATTGCTGCTCAATGTAGCGCACAAGGAGTGAAGTCATACCTCACGGTCAATACCATCATTTATGACGAGGATGTTGAACTCATGCACCACATTTGTGATGCTGCACACGAGGCTGGCATTTCGGCCATCATTGCTTGCGACGTGGCTGTAATGGACTATTGCAACCGAATTGGACAAGAGGTGCACCTGTCAACACAACTCAACATTTCAAACACGGAAGCGCTGAAGTTTTACGCTCGCTTTGCCGATGTGGCTGTGTTGGCACGCGAACTGAACCTTGACCAAGTAACACGCATTCACGAAGCTATTGAACGCGACCACATTTGTGGACCATCAGGACAACTCATACGCATCGAAATGTTTTGTCATGGTGCCTTGTGCATGGCCGTAAGTGGCAAGTGCTACTTGTCGCTCGACAACATGGGACGCTCAGCTAATCGTGGACAATGTATGCAGATTTGCCGCCGTAGCTACACGGTTAAGGACCGCGAAACAGGAGTGGAACTTGACATTGACAACAAGTACATTATGAGTCCTAAAGACCTTAAAACCATTGGCTTTATTGACCGCATGATGAAGGCTGGGGTGCGCGTGTTTAAAATTGAGGGTCGTGCTCGTAGTGCTGAATACGTTTACACCGTGGTGAAATGCTACAAAGAGGCCATTGAGGCTGTTGAAAATGGCACCTTTACTCCTGACAAAGTGGAGCAATGGAACGAACAACTTAAAACGGTATTTAACCGTGGCTTTTGGGATGGTTACTACTTAGGCCAGAAACTGGGCGAATGGAGTGAGGTGTATGGCTCGGCTGCTACCGAAAAGAAACAATACATTGGTAAGGGGCAAAAGTATTTTTCAAAATTAGGTGTGGGCGAGTTTTACATTGAAGCAGGCGAGTTTAAGCGTGGTGACAAATTGCTCATCATTGGTCCTACCACGGGGGCGCTCTACGTCACAGCCACCGACATTCACGGCGACAACGGACCTGTTGACTGTGCTAAAAAGGGTATGCGTGTAGCTATTCCCGTGCCCGAGAAGGTTCGTCCCAGCGATAAACTTTATAAAATTGAAATGCGATAACACGCACTACGCTATATGACCCTACTCTTTGACTTTGGTGGTGTATTGGTCGACCTCGATCGTCAACGCGTTGAGGCCGCCTTTGACCGCATCGGATTCAACATTCGACCCTACTTGGGCACCTACAAGCAAGCTGGCATATTTTCGCAGTTAGAACAAGGACGCATCAGCATTCATGAGTTTTGCAATGGCATTCGCGCTCTGAGCCAACAATTAGGTGACGCGCTCCAACTACTTACCGACGAGGCCATTGTGGCAGCATGGCAAAGCTACCTAACCGAAGTACCTACGGAGCGTCTTGACATGTTGCTAAAAATCAAGCAACACTACTCTATTAATGTTCTCAGCAACACCAACACGGTGCATTGGCAAATGGCCAAAGACACCTTTTTTCGTTACAAAGGACTCAATGTTGAGAACTTTTTCGACCACATTTTCTTGTCGTGCGATTTAGGGGTTGAAAAGCCTGACCCACTCATTTTTAGCAAAGTAGTAGAGGGCTTACAGGTGCCAGCACACGACATTTTATTCTTTGACGATAGCGAAGTAAACTGCCAAGCGGCCCGTAACTGCGGACTGCAAGCGCTTGTTGCGCCTGCTGGCAGCGAATGGTTTAAATACTTTGACGATTATGGCAAACTTCACCCTTCATACATTCAAGCGTAGCCTTAACACCGAACAGGGCTTTTGCGCTGCTATTGGCTTTTTTGACGGCGTACATCGTGGCCATTGCTACTTAATTGACCAAGTAAAGGCTGAGGCTGCTAAGCGTGGCCTTCTGCCTATTGTTATTTCATTTGAGGAACACCCACGTCTTGCCATCTCGGGCTCACGCTATTGGCCCGAACTGCTCACCACTAACGAGCAAAAGTTGCAACTGCTGGCTCGCACAGGCTTAGCGGGCTGCGCCATGCTGCATTTTACGCATGACATGTCTATGCTTACGTCACGCGAGTTCATGCAGCTTATTCTGCAAAAGGAGTTAGATGTGCACTGCTTGCTCATAGGTTACGACCATCACTTTGGCTCTGACCTTTCAGCCGGATTTAAGGATTATGTGCGCTATGGCCGTGAATTGGGCATTGAGGTGCTACGCGAACGTCCCTTTGTGGCCGATGGTGAACTGCAAATTAGCTCTTCGGCCACACGACGTTTCCTCACGGGTGGCAATGTCGAAATGGCTCGTGCATGCTTAGGACGCCCCTATGTGCTTGAGGGAACAGTGGTGGAAGGCCACCATGCAGGCACACTCATGGGATTTCCTACAGCCAACATGCGTCCTGACTGCAATGAGCAAATCATTCCAGGACGCGGGGTTTATGCCGTTAAAGCTGAAATAAATGGCTTTAGTTATATGGGCATGCTTAACATTGGATGGCGACCTACACTTGACAATGGCGATGAACAAACCATTGAAACGCACCTGCTCGACTACGAGGGGGGCGACCTTTACGGACATCACATCAAACTGAACTTTTATCGTCGCATTCGCGATGAACATCGTTTTACCAACATTGAGGAACTGCAAAAGCAGTTGGCCATTGATGCTGACCAAGTGAGAACTTATTTTAAAGGTTTGTAATCGCTACTCAAACGCAATGAATGCTTGCTTACGAGTACACTTCCTGATAAAAAGTCAGGCTCTTATAAATGACAGCAATTGTAGTTTTCATCATTTTTGTGGCAGTGCAATTTATAGCCGGCCTGGGCGCACTGCTCTTTTCAAACCTCGACAAATTAGGTTCGAATGTACCTATTGACCAACTCAGCATCAGCCCTGTAGCTACTGGCATTTCGCTACTTGTGGTCGAAGGCTTATATGCCTTGGGCATGTGGTTTTGGTTCTACCGCTTTGAATATAAAGTGCGCACCAAAGCACAAGAGCGCCCCGAACTGTTAAGCATTTTCAAGTTTCACCCTTTAAAGCGCGAACTTGCTGAACATAGCATGAGCCTATGGCGATGGTTCATTACCGTCACGCTATCGGTGGCGTACGCATTATTAATAGCTGCGGTGTTAGAGAAGTGTGGACTGGCTGATGATAGCAGCATGCAACCTTTCGAAGGTATGCTGCACAATCCCTTGTGCTTGCTGCTACTTTGCGTAGTGGGCCCCCTGTGCGAGGAATTGGTGTTCAGAGTAGGCATACTGCGCTCTTTGTATCGCTTGAATGTGCCAGGATGGTTGGCCGCCATCATTAGCGCATTGGCTTTTGCCGTGGTGCATGGCAACTTAGCGCAAGGCATTCCAGCCTTTATCATGGGGTTTGTGTTTGGCATGGCTTATTTACGCACTGGCAATTTGCGCTTGTGCTTGCCCATGCACATGGTTAACAACACTTTGAGTGTTATTCTTTACAACTCTCCCATAAGCAGCAATAATTCGTGGTGGATTTTTGCCATTATCTCCTTGTTTTACACCTGGTGGCTCTTTGAGAACCTATCCATTCCACAAGAAAAAAAGATATAAACGTAATAATGAAAATAGGAACACTTGACCTTGGCTCACGACCTGTGGTGTTAGCACCTATGGAGGATGTTACTGACATAGGCTTTCGTTTGCTGTGCCGCCACTTAGGAGCTTCGATGGTTTACTCTGAATTTGTGGCTGCTGACGCTTTGGTGCGCATGGTCAACAAGTCGCTCGAAAAGCTTACGGTGTGTGACGCTGAGCGCCCTGTGGCTATTCAAATATATGGCAAAGACCCTGTGGCCGTACGCGATGCAGCACAAATTGTAGTTGAACGTGCTCACCCCGATGTGCTCGACATTAACTTTGGTTGCCCTGTTAAACGTGTGGCAGGCAAGGGGGCTGGAGCTGGATTGTTGCAAGATGTGCCCCGCATGCTCGAAATTACACGAGCCGTGGTCGATGCGGTGAATGTGCCTGTCACGGCTAAAACGCGCTTAGGATGGGACTCTGAACATAAAATTATTGTGCCACTGGCTGAACAGCTGCAGGACTGTGGCATACAAGCACTCACCATTCATGGGCGCACACGTGCACAAATGTATACGGGTGAGGCCGACTGGACTTTAATAGGTGAGGTAAAACGTAACCCTCGCATGCACATTCCTATCATAGGCAATGGCGACATTACTTCAGCTCAAGAGGCTGTTAATGCCTTTGAACAATTTGGGGTTGACGCCGTTATGGTAGGGCGAGCTACCTTTGGACGGCCCTGGATTTTTAAAGAGTTGCACGATGCTTTGCACCAAAATGACCATAGTGTCGACCATGTGATTCCGAGTGAATATGCTCCCATGACGGCTGATTGGAAACTGGATGTGCTCAAGGAACAGGTGCGACAAAGCGTTGAACGCATTGATGAGTATCGAGGCATACTACACATTCGCCGCCACTTAGCTGCTACGCCACTCTTCAAGGGCTTGCCCAACTTCCGCCAAACACGCATCAATATGTTGCGTGCCGAAACTGTGGATGAATTATTTGACATTATGGAGTCGACCCGACCGCTCATTCGTGCAGCTGAAATTGAAACTAACAACAATAACTAACGCGTTGGCGGAATTAGTAAACAAGTTGAAAAGTTAACGGGTTAACAAGTAAATTTGCCAGCTTATTAAGCTTTTCACCATTCAGAATTTAACACAATAGGTAATGTAAAGCATACTTACTTGTTAACCTGTCAACTTGTTAACCCGTTAACCAAAAATTCCGCCAACGGGTATAACTAACTAATAAGTAGAGCCGCAAAGCCCCTAAACATCAACAAAGATAAAGAGAATGCTACGACGTTTCATCTCAACACTTTTATTTACTCTATGTTTACTACTACCAGCGCAAGCACACATAGCTCGCACCGATAGCATAATGCCTGAAGACTCGGTAGTGACCGACACTATTGCCGATGAAACCGAAGCCATTGACCCTTTGCCCACACGACTGCAAAAACTATTAGATAATGACATATTTGAGCGCACGCAAGTAGGTATTTACGTTTATGACCTCACTGCCGACACTTTGGTGTTTACCTATCATGAGCGACAATGCATGCGACCTGCCTCAAACGAAAAAATAATGACGGCTATTACTGCTCTGCACGACTTGGGTGTGAACTACGAACTACGCACACGCCTTTACGTTGATGACGAGCCTACTGATAGCGACAGCATTTACACAGGTCACATTTACATTCGTGCGGGGTATGACCCCTTGTTTGATGCTGACGATATGAAAGCCTTTGCACAAGCACTCAAGCAGCGTGGCATAACGCACATTGCTTCACCCATCAGACTTGACCTGGGGTTTAAGGATGATAAACGTTGGGGATGGGGCTGGTGCTGGGACGATGATGAGGTGCCTCTTACGCCTTTGCTCTATCGCAATGCCGACACCTTTGTTGATAACATGCGCCGCATCTTTAACAACGAAGGCTTGGTGTGGGATGGCACCACTGAAGAACACACCACACCTAACCACGCCACACTCATCAGCACACGCACACACAACATTGACCAAGTGCTACTGCCTATGCTCAAAAAGAGTAATAACTCTATGGCCGAAGCCTTGTTTTACCAGTTAGCAGCACAAAGTGGCCGTTCTAAAGCTGGACGCAAACAAGCGGTGGCACATTATAATGACCTGATACAGCACATAGGACTTGACCCCTCACACTATCAAATAGCCGATGGGTCGGGCTTATCGCTCTATAACTACCTTACACCTGAACTATTGGGTCGTATGTTGCGCTTTGCTTATAATGACGACGACATCTATCGTCATTTGCATCCAGCCTTACCCATTGCTGGCGAGGATGGCACCTTGCGCAAGCGCATGCGTGGCACAAAAGCAGCTGGTAACGTTCATGCCAAAACGGGTACGGTTGAAGGTGTTAGCACATTATCGGGCTACTGCCAAGCGGCTAACGGCAATATGCTTTGCTTTAGCATCATGAACCAAGGCATTCGTCACACTTCAACAGGGCGCAACTTTCAAGACCGCGTTTGTCGTGCCTTAACAAAGTAGTCATGAACGTTCATGTTGCTTTGTACTGACACAGCACTCACACTTTATTCGCAATGAGGGGGTGCGCCAATTTGGCGCACCCCCTCATTCACTTTATAAACGGGCTGGCTCAAAAGAAGATGCCTTCATTAATGAGTCGGCGAATGGCATCAGGGTCGTTGTTGGGACATATCATGAGTATGCCATTTTGCTCCGATACCACATAACCATCTAAACCTGCTATAATAGCCTTCATGTGTCGTGGCAAGGCAATTACGCAGTTTTGTGTGCCTTGCAGCATAACCTTAGCACCACCACTTAAGGCATTGCCATCAGCATCGGTATGCAACACATCACGCAACTCTGTCCAACAGCCCACATCGGCCCAACCAAAGTCACACTCTTGCACCGCTACATTGTCACAATGCTCTAACACTAACAAGTCGATGCTACGAGGCAAGCCCTCGGGTATGCACGAACGTATGTAGGCCATCTCCTCGGCCACCGTCACCATTTGTTTTGCTACCTTTTCAACAGGCTCATCGGGGCGGTGTGCCATCTCTGACAAGTGATGTCCCATGGTTTCTCCCTTCCATAAAAATATGCCCGTGTTCCATAAGAACTCACCACTGTCCATAAACATACGCGCATAACTCAGTTCTGGCTTCTCGCTGAACGACTGCACCTTATATAGTTGTTCGCCATCAGCCTTATCACCCATTTGTATGTATCCATAGGCTGTGTTAGGCTGCGTGGGCTTTACTCCCATGGCCAAAAAGTCATTGTGCGAGGCCACATAGTCTAAGCCCTTCAGCATTTGCTTTTCAAAGCGTTCGGGGTGTTGTATGATTTGGTCGGCAGGACTAACTACTACACAAGCCTCAGGGTCAGACAATACGGCATGCCATGTACCCCATATAGCTGCAGGAGCTGTGTTCAATTGTACAGGTTCGGGCAATATGTTTGCCTCGGGCAAATTAGGCAATTGCTCACGCACTAAGGGCACATAGTCATTAAATGTGGAGATAAATATATGTTGCTCGGGAATGATACGTACAAAACGGTCAAAAGTTTGCTGTAGCAGTGTGCGACCCGACCCAAAGAAGTCAATAAATTGTTTCGGCAGTTCCTTTTGGCTGGTTGGCCAAAGGCGACGACCTGTGCCGCCTGCCAAAATAATGCAATAGTTTTTGTTATTGAGCGTTTCCATTATACCAATGATTACGGGGTTAGATTTGATTTATTGCGTTGCTAAGATAACGAAAAACTTCAACGCACATTGCATTTATGCCAATTAAAAAACAATAAAAAGTCCAAGAGCTAAAGGCAAATGAGTTGTAACATCAAAACTATACCAATAATTATGACATTTTGCACAAACTCACGTTCCCTTTAGCTCTTGAACTTATTAGTTAACGGGGTTAACGGGTTGACGGGTTAACGGGTATTTTGGTTAACAGGTTAACGGGGTGACGGGTTAACGGGTAAGTATGCTATACTTTGCTTATTCTGTTAAATTCAGAGTGGTAAGAAGCTAATGATATGACAAACTTACCTGTTAACCCATCAATCCGTTAACCCGTCAACTTGTCAACCCGTTAACAAACTTACCTGTTAACCCGTTAACCCGTTAACCCGTTAACCAAAATACCTGTTAACCCATCAATCCGTTAACCCGTCAACTTGTCAACCCGTTAACAAACTTACCTGTTAACCCGTTAACCCGTTAACCCGTTAACCTGTCAACCCGTTAACCCATCAATCCGTTAACCCGTCAACCTGTCAACCCGTTAACAAACTTACCTGTTAACCCGTTAACCCGTTAACCTGTTAACCAAAATACCCGTTAACCCAAAATTTATGCCTCAGCCTTACGGTCGTTTTCAATCAACTCAAGCAGTTTGTCAACAGCTTGTTCGGTAGGAATGTTCTTTTCGACACACACCTTGCCACGATAAAGACTCACCTTGCCACGTGCTGCACCTACATAGCCATAGTCAGCATCAGCCATTTCGCCTGGACCATTCACAATGCAACCCATAATGCCTATTTTGAGTCCCTTAAGGTGGGCGGTAGCAGCCTTAATGCGTGCTATGGTGCCTGGCAAGTCGTAGAGTGTGCGACCACAACCCGGACAACTAATATACTCTGTTTTAGTAGTACGCAAACGAGCTGCTTGCAGTATAGCAAAGGCTGTAGCATCTTGCACCGCTATCGGTAACGAGCGCTTTCCTTCGGGCTTTTGGTTAAAGAGCATAATGCCATCGGTCAAGCCATCGAACATGAGTGCACCCAAGTCAGCAGCTGCACAGAGTTGAAAGTCCTCTTTTTCATTCTCTCCCAAGCGATATTGCTCAAAGAACACTACGGGGGTGCGCAAGTCATCGCACCACAACTCGTGTACCAAAGCACGCTGCTCGCCCAAGCGGTTCTGATGATTGCTTTGCGCTATGATAACAATGCCTGGTACCGTGCGCAACAAGGCTTTTACCTCTTCATCAAGATCAAGATAGGTGAGAAACAAGAACTTCAACTGAGCAGGACATGCTGGCATGGCCATCAAGTGCTGCTTAGTAAACACGGGGTAAGTACCCTCTTCTCCTTGCCAAACTGGAGCATCAACTATGTAACCTACACCAGCAAAACGTTTGCTGCTGCCTGGTAAATTCTGCCCTACATAAATATAGTCGGGTTGGGGCTGTCCTTCAGGCGTTGGCTCTGTTACAGAACCATCAATACGAGCTGATATTACCACGGGGGCATTGTCGCCACCTATGTTGGCCACAGCTACTGTGCGACGGCGCGTAGGATTAACATAGTTAAATTGTGGAGCAGCCTTGGCAGGCACCTCGGGGTGGCCAGCACGCTGCACCACATACGAGGCCAACTTGTAAGCCACAGGCACCTCAACCTCAGGAGCCTCACTTAAGCTCACGCGCAAGGTGTCACCTATGCCATCGGCCAGTAAGGCACCTATACCCACTGCGCTCTTTATGCGTCCATCCTCGCCCTCGCCCGCTTCGGTCACACCTAAGTGTAAGGGAAAGTCCATGTGCTCCATACGCATTACCTCACAAAGCAAACGTACTGAGCGCACCATGACTTGTGTGTTAGAGGCTTTGATAGATACTACTACATCTTTAAAGTTCTCTTTTACGCACACACGCAAAAACTCCATGCAGCTTTCAACAATGCCCGCTGGTGTGTCGCCATAACGACACATAATGCGGTCGGACAATGAACCATGATTTACGCCAATGCGCAAGGCGGTGTGATGTTCTTTGCAGATGTTGAGCAAATGGGTGAAACGTTTCTCCAAGCGCTCAAGTTCGGCCGCATATTCCTCGTCAGTATATTCTAAATGCTTAAACTGACGGGCTGGGTCAACATAGTTGCCTGGGTTAATACGTACCTTCTCAACAATAGTAGCGGCAACATCGGCCACAGCAGGATTAAAGTGTACATCGGCCACCAAGGGGCGGTCATAGCCTCGCTTTAAGAGTTCAGCCTTAATGTTTCGTAAGTTTTCGGCCTCGCGTGTGCCTTGTGTGGTGAGTCGCACATAGTCGGCGCCCGCGTCGAATATAGCTATACATTGCTTTACACAGCCTTCAGTATCGGTGGTAGCTGTGGTGGTCATGCTCTGTATGCGTAGGGGTTGGTTGCCCCCCAAAGGCCGATTGCCTACAACCACCTCATGACTTTGGCGAGGCTCATAATTGAATAGACTCATGCTTATGTACTAATAGACGCTCGCAAGGGAGTTTTTTACCCCTCCTTGCGAGCGCGGTGAGCAAGTTTTAGTTAGTTTTATACTGATATTTCACCTCCTTAAGGTCAGCATTTGCCTTCACTATTTTCTGCTTCAGCCCTTCCTTATAGGCTGCCAGTCGTTGAGCAAGTGCCTCGTCGCTAAGGGCCAGCATTTCAACAGCTAATATAGCCGCATTCTGTGCGCCATTAACGCCTACTGTGGCCACAGGTATGCCAGGAGGCATTTGAATAATTGAGAGCATAGCATCCAGTCCATCGAGCATGCCCTTAATGGGCACACCAATAACGGGCAGCGTAGTGCTGGCTGCAATTACGCCAGGCAATGCTGCTGCCATGCCAGCTCCTGCAATAATCACGCGCAAGCCGCGCTGCTGAGCGCCTTGTGCAAATGCTTCAACTTCGCCAGGTGTACGGTGTGCCGACAAGGCGTTCATCTCAAAGGGTATTTGCATCTCTTCAAGAAACTTGGCTGCTTTCTCCATAACGGGCAAATCGCTTGTGCTGCCCATAATGATGCTTACAATAGGTGTCATATGGTGATTTATTTTTTCGCTATACACGCACAGGGTGCATGCATAGGTGTTACACTAATAATATACTAATAAAACCGCTCAGCACCCCCACAAGTACGCCCCAGCCCACTTCGGCATAAGTGTGCTGACGCAATATAAGGCGAGCTGTGCAAACCATGCCGCATAGCAACACGCTCAGGCATAGCCACCAAGTAGGGTCGAACGAAAAAATGTATGAAAATGCCATTAAAGCTCCTATCACGCCTCCTGAAGCGGCAGCGTGCGTGCTTATTTTGATGCGGCTGTTCACTATCACACAAATAATTTGTATGACCAAAGCCCCTACTATTACGCCTATGGAAAAGCGGGGCATGTGTATGCTGAATAATAAATAGAGCAAGACTCCATAACTCACTATGCTCAGCACATAAGGCACATAACGACGCTCGCGTACACTCATTTGGTGACGCGTCCATCCATTCAACCTACGATACAAGTATATGCTCAAGTGTGGCAATAATATGGTAAAAAAGTAAACCATAAGTGTGAGCACAACCTTGGTGCGCATGGGCAGCAAGTTGAGGTAGCTAAACAAGAAGAGTACCACAAAGGCTACCACGGGCAAGTAAAAGGGCGAGTAAAGTGATGACACCACTTGGGCAGCCACCACTAACAAGGTAGCCGACACACCACCGCGCTTGCCATTTGGCTCATATGCAGCAGCTGGTGTGAGTTTCTGCTCTAACTTGGCTAAATATGTTTGCTTATTCATTTTATTTGTAATTCTAACAGGGAAACGGGTTAATGGGTAAGTTTGTCAAGTTTTCTTGGTTCCTTACCATTCTGACTTTGACTTCATAATAAGTACCCGTTGGCGGAATTTTTGGTTAACGGGTTAACAAGTTGACAGGTTAACAAGTAAGTATGCTTTACATTACCTATTGTGTTAAATTCTGAATGGTGAAAAGCTTAATAAGCTGGCAAACTTACCTGTTAACCCGTTAACTTGTCAACTTGTTTACTAATTCCGCCAACGCGTAATAAGTAGTGTTCAGCATACTTACCCGTCAACTCGTTAACCTGTCAACTCGTCAACCTGTCAACTCGTCAACCTGTCAACCTGTCAACCCTGTCTATGCATGCCTTTTTACTCTTTGCGCAAGCGTGCTGTAGGAAGTCCTAACGCATCACGATACTTGGCCACCGTGCGGCGTGCCACATTAAAGCCTTGTTTCTTTAGTTGTGCAGCCAAAGCCTCGTCAGATAGTGGGCGATGTTTGTCCTCGCCATCAATCAATTCCTTCAACGCTGCCTTCACCTTGCGAGCGGAGAGCTCATCGCCATCGGCTGAGGTAAACTGGCTTGAGAAGAAGAACTTTAAGGGATAAGTGCCGTAGAGTGTTTGCACATACTTACTATTCGACACACGCGACACCGTACTGATGTCTACGCCCACCACCTCAGCCACATCCTTCAGCGTCATGGGAACCAAAGCGTCTTCATCGTCATCATTCACAAAGAAGGCACGTTGCTTGTTAGCTATCACTTGCATCACCGCCAATAATGTTTCGCGGCGGCGCGTAAGCAAGTTTATAAACGACTGCGCAGCATCTACCTTTTGTCGGGCATAAGTGTAAGCCTCATGTTGTTCGCGCGTGAGCTTGTCATGCCCTTTGCCATATTGTTTCAAACTCTCACGAAAGGCCGGACTCACCTGCAACTCTGGCACATCGCCTTGGTTCAGCGACACCTGTATGTCGCCATTCTCGTTCACACGTACATAAAAGTCAGGAACAATTGTGGGGGCATCAACATGTGTTGATTCATTTAGTGCACTACCTGGTCGCGGATTGAGGTGGGTAAGCACATGACGCACATGAGCAAATGTGTCATCATCCATTTTTAAGCGTTGCTTCACCACGTCCCAATGGCGCGAGGCAAAGTCGTTAAAACATTTATCTACCACTTGCAAGGCCAATTGTGTGTAAGGCGAACGCTGTTCGGGGTCAGTGAGCTGTATGTGAAGACACTCTTGTAGCGAACGCGCCCCTATGCCACGTGGTTCAAACTGCTGCAACAAGTGCAACAAACGCTCTAACTCGTCAGCTGTGGTGTTGATGTTGTGATATATGGCCAACTCATCCACCATGGTGTCAAAGTCCTTACGCAAAAAGCCATCTTCATCGAGCGAACCAATGATGTACTCCATCACTTGTTCTTCATGCTCCGTCAAGTCATGCTCACCTATTTGCCGCTGCAACTCATCATAAAAAGAGTTGGTGCTTGCATACTGAAACTCATTTCGGTCACGTTCAGCATCGGCTCGCTGTTGCAAGTAGTCGGGCACATCGTCGGCTTCAAAATAGTCGCCCATAGCGTCCGCCTCGCGTCCATAATCAGCTTGCTCTTCAAAAGCATTAGGCTCATCCAGCGAATCGTTTGCAGCCTCGTCATTGGCACCGTCAGTTGATTCGTCAAAAGCTGAGCTATCATCATTATGTTCACTCTCGGCCACACCATATGCATCACCATCGCGCTCCTCGAGTGCAGCGTTGTCAACCATTTCATCACGCACACGGGTTGCCAATTCGGTAATAGGCAGTTCTACGAGCTTAGCCACCGCCACTTGCATGGACGATAGCTGCTGCGTTTGTACCGCCGCCTGTGTTTGTTCTAATCGTTGTGCCATTTCACTATGCTGTTTCTGATTCTTTTTAGGTAGAGGGTCAACTCGTTTGCATGGGTCATGAACAACACATCTCATTTTTCTCATCGAAATAAAAAACACTCTATTGTCCTGACACTTTACTGACCCTCATGCAAAGGTACACATTTTTATTCACTTGCCCATTATTTACACCAAAGCAAAACGTTTTCAGCGCACATCTGGGTGGTTCTAAAAATTCTAACTGAAGTTTTTACACCATCATTTAAGAGAAACCCAATGTACAGCATCTCGCTCTCCCATCCCGAAGGCATTCCGAAGCCAACTTAAGCACAGCATTTACCTTTTAGTAACACACTTACTGCTGAAATTCAACCTTTATGCTCTACTAACCACTTTTTAACTGCATAAAATTTGCCGATACAACGGAAAAGCGTACTTTTGCAGCAAATTTGTAGGTAAAAAGCGTTCACTATCAACGCCTTGCCACACAAAAACGATAAAATCAACCAAAATGAAAGTAAAAAACTTATTTGTAGTCATGCTCCTATTTTGGGGTGTGATGGGTAGCGCCTTTGCGCAACTGCCATCAGTAAAACTCAAGGATATTAATGGCAAAGTGGTAGACACCGCCACTCTCAGCAACGATGGCAAACCTTTTATTATTAGCTTTTTTGCCACATGGTGCAAGCCTTGCAACCGCGAGCTCAAAGCCATTAACGAGGTTTACCCCGACTGGCAGGACGAAACGGGTGTGCGTGTTATTGCCGTGAGCATTGACGAGGCACAAAACGCACAAAAGGTAAAGCCCATGGTTGACGCTGCAGGATGGGAGTACCAAGTGTTGCTCGACCCTAACTCTGACTTCCGTCGTGCCATGGGTGTCAACATGATTCCTCATGTATTTGTTATTGATGGCAATGGCAAAATTGCTGAAAGCCGCAGCGGTTACACCGAAGGTGGCGAACAACACTTGATTGAAAAAGTAAAAGAACTCATCGAAGCGAGCAAAAAATAACTTATGAAACACTATGCCGCACTAACGGCCCTTGTGTTGGCCTCAGCTGCTGCCCCTCTGCATGCGCAAAACCATTCAGAGACGAACAACGATGATGCCAAACGCTTTACACTACATGGTAGTGTGCAGAGCGATGTGCTCACCGCTGTAAGCGAAGACAATAAAATTGGCACAGGCACCTACGACGATAAGTTCATGACGAACACTTACGCCGAGTTGCACTTGCTCAACAAATACTTTCAAGCGGGCACCCGCTTTGAATACACCGAACACCCCCTGCCTGGCTACGATGCTGACTTTAAAGGTTGGGGCTTACCCTATTTCTATTTAAAGGGCAACTACAAGTGGGCCGAACTCACTTTGGGCGATTTTTACGACCAATTTGGTTCGGGACTCATTCTGCGCACCTACGAGGAACGTTCACTCGGCATTGACAACTCTTTGCGCGGTGGCCGACTCGTGCTGAAACCCTTTAAGGGCGTGAACCTTAAAGTGCTGGGTGGACAACAACGCTACTATTGGCACCACCGCAACTTAGATGATTGCTCACCTTGGACATGGGGTGGCGACTTAGAACTCAACGTTGACCAATGGGCTAAACGTATGGATGAAAGTGGCACTCGCCTCACCTTAGGCTTTTCAGCTGTAAGTAATCACTACAGTAGCACCGAGGGCGACATAGTGAAATTGGGCGACCCCTATCTTGACTCCGAAACTAACACATGGGTTGTTCCATCGCAAAGCCTACGCTTGCCAAACAATGTAGCAGCCTTCGATGCTCGTGCCAACTTGCAAAAGGGCAACTACAACTTCTTGGCCGAATATGCTTGGAAGAGCCAAGACCCTTCGGCACTCAATAATTATATATATAAGCGTGGCAAAACGCTCCTGCTATCGGGTTCTTACTCAAAACGTGGCATGAGCGTGCTGTTGCAAGCCAAGCGTAGCGAGGACATGGCCTACCGTTCACGTCGTAGCCTCACATCTACCACTGCTTGTTACATTAATCACCTGCCTGCTTTCTCTATGCAGCACACCTACACATTGGCTGCCCTTTATCCCTATGCCACACAAATGACTCCTGGCGAATGGGCTTTCCAAGCCGAATTGGGCTACAACTTTAAGCGCAAAACGGCTCTTGGTGGTAAATACGGCACCAACGTTAAGGTTAACTTTTCGCACATCCGCAGCATTGACCAACACGCTGTTGAGGGCGATGCCACTGCCACCGATGGCTTTACATCGCACTTCTTTAAAATGGGTAGCCAAACCTACTATCAGGATGTAAACGTGCAGGTGGAGAAAAAGGTGAGCAAGCCACTCAAACTGAACTTCATGTACTCTTACCAGCGTTACAACCAACAGGTGGTTGAGGGTCATGGTGTTGATGCCATTAAGAGCCACATCTTCGTGGCCGAAGGCAAATATCAGTTCAGTCCTAAGGTAACACTACGCGGCGAGGCTCAGTATTTACACACGCGTCAGGACCAAAAGGATTGGTGGTTCGGTTTATTAGAACTCTCGGTGCTGCCTAACTTCATGTTTACCGTGAGCGACCAGTTCAATGCCCACGTGCCTTTACACAATGCCGATGGTTCAGCCATTAGTGGTGGCGAAACTAACAAAGTGCACTACATCACAGGTAGTGTCACCTTTACCCACCGCGCTCACCGCTTGCAACTGAGCTATGGCAAAACACGCGCTGGCTACAATTGCTCGGGTGGTGTTTGCCGCTTTGTACCCGCATCAAAGGGCTTAACCGCCTCTTATTCGTTTAACTTTTAAGCACGTCATAACCCAATGAAACTCAAACATACTCTCTTACTACTCGGGCTTACCGCCTTGAGCTTCACCGCGTGCAACGAATATGATGAAGGTAACCGCTGGGACGACCCCGTTCCTTCTGTTCCTAAAAAGAACGTACTCATTGAGGACTTTACAGGCCAATGGTGCTCTAACTGCGTGGGTGCAGCCACCACTGCCCATAACCTGCAAGCTACCTATGGAGCCGACACCGTAGTGGTAGTGGCCTTGCATGGCGGACCACAATCGGCCGACGTGACCTCTGACGAACAAGGCTTAGCTAACGAAACCAGCAAAGCTTACAATGCAAAGTTTATGGGCAACAACGGTTATCCTATGGGTAGTGTTGACCGGGGTGCTTTGTGCACACAAGACCAATGGGCCAAAGCTGTAGTTACACGCATGGCGCAAGAGCCTAAGGTCGACATCAACATGGCTAATGCCGACATGGCTTATGATGCCAACAACCAGCAACTCTCGCTCAAAGTGAGCGTTAAGGGTAATGCCAATGTTGAAGGCAAGCTACAAGTGTGGCTCATCGAAGACCACGTAACGGCCTATCAGCTTTCGCCCACAACTTACATTCCTGACTATGAACACAACCATGTGTTCCGTGCTACGCTGAACGGCATGGAGGGGGACGAACTGAACATTACTACAGGTCAAACGGCCGAAAAGACTTACACCTACACCTTACCCGACTTTTCGGTATGGAAGAATACAACACCATGGAATGTGCAGAACCTTTCGGTGGTGGCCTTCTTCTATAACGCACAAGATGGCGTAATGCAAGTGATTAGCCATAAGGTGATAAATAAGTAAACGGCACATTTCTATAACACAACTAACACAAAAACGATAAAATTACAATATGAAAAAGATTTTTACGCTTTGTATGCTTGCTGTGCTTGCTGTAGCACAGTTGTCTGCGCAAAAAATAAAGTTTACCTGCGAGGGTAAGGACTATGAGCTCAATGGCAACAGTGTGGTCATCAGATTTACCAAGACCATGCCTATGGGCAACAAAGTGTTATTAGGTGACTTGATGGAGCCTACTATAACCAATATTAGTAGCGAAACCCTTACCATTGATGGCATTCTCAAAGCCAGTAAAAACGCATATAATGACGTAATCGAATGGTGCGGATTCGATAAAAAATGTACATCTGTAATAGGTGGACGTGCTGAAAAGAACGGACTTAAATTAGCCCCGGGTGCTTCAAGCAACTTGGAAGTACACACCAAGGTCTCTGAGGGGGCTTATGGCACCTATACCGCTAACATCGAGTGGTTTAATAACTATGACGAGAAGTTGGGCAACTTGGTTTTGGTTTATAACTACGCTGACCCTACAGGCATCAATGGTGTAACGGTTGAAACCACACACGCCACAGTAGCTAACAACCAATTCATCTATAACTTTGAGTCAGCTGCCGATCGCACCATCAGCCTCTTCTGCGCTGATGGCAAATTAGCCAAACGCATCACTACAAAGGCAAAAAGTGGCGAACTGAGCCTTAACGGACTGCAAAAGGGTGCTTACATCTACACCATTGCACAAGAGGGACAGACCATCATTTCAGGCAAGGCCATCGTAAAATAAATCACACTACTGAATAACAAACAAAACCTATAAATATGAAGCACTTTTTACTCGCTTTTGCTACGGTTGCCGCTTTGGCTGCACCCGTTAGCGCACAACACATTATGGGCGGTAAGTTGGCAACAACCAACAAGTTTACCTTTAAGCCCGTACATTCACTGACCATCAGCAACAAGGCTAACAAACTCAACATGCCCCTTACCAGCGCCATCAAGCCCATGGCTGCTATACAGGAACAAGTGTCACGTAACCCCAAGAACCTGAGTTACGAAGTGGATGGTAATGAACTTTCAGCCATGACCTTGGTACCATTAGGTGTTGACTACAATGCTTTGACCCAATACGACATGTCAATTGGCTACGCACAAGCATTTGATCGCGCCATACTTGATCGTTATGTAGGCAACAAAATAACCAAAATCAACTTCTGCCCCTGGATGGGTACTTTTACCGATGGTAAGGTGTTCATTGCTGACCTTAGCACTTACAATAGCGAAACAGGCCAGTTCAGCAGCTACTTGTGGCAAAAGGACGTTGCCATCAAGGGTGCCGCCAGCGGTACACAACTCAGCAAAAACGCCATTGACTGCGACTACACCATTCCCGCTGAAGGTTTAAAACAAGGCATCATTGTTGGTTTCTATGCCAAGACCAAAGCCTCTGCAAAGGATCCATATGCCAAAAATTATGGCTATTTGGCCATTGGTTATGAAGACAAAACACAAGCTGGTGCAGGTGGTTACATCTGGGTTCACGAAAATGGTAGCAATGCCGAATACCCCTTAGGCTCTCTCTCAAGCAATGGCGTGGCCAATGCCTTGTGGCTTGAAACTGAAGGCAACGCTGGTCTTCGTGCTGAAGATGCTTGTGCCGCAGCCGTTGATGGCGCACGTGGCCCCGTAGGTTCTACACAAAAGGTAATGGCTCAGTTCTATAACTTCGGTACTGACTCTATCTACAACATCAACTACACTTTCGAGAACGATGGCAAAACTATCAATGGCACAGCCCGTTTCCGTGAGCCTATCAAGTACTACAACGCTGCTACATTTAACCTCGACATTCCTGTTAACGCCACTCCTGGCCGCCATAACACAGGCAAACTCACCATTACTAAGGTAAATGCTAAAGATGATGAGTACACCAACTTGCAAGACAACGAGGTGCCTAACGTATTGACCGTAGCTTTGAGCGATGCTTACAAGCGTACACCAGTTATTGAGGAGTTCACCAGCACCACTTGTGGTTGGTGCCCCTTCGGCATTGCTGGTTTGCCCAAAGCCATTAAGGCGGTTAATAACAAGGCTGTAGCCATTGCCGTACACGCTGACTTTAACACTGGCTATGGCAACGACCCCTTGGTTGCTGACTCTTATAGCAACATTATCCAATCGTATGCCAGCTCATTCCCCTCAGCTTTCATCAACCGCGAAACCATGACGCATGCTTATAGCGGCATTGACCAGGCTGTAAAGGAAATGGCTGCAAAGCCCTGCGAAGCCAGCATGACTTTCACTCCCAAGCGCGCACTTAAGGGTGTGAAGATGGAAACGAAGCTCAACTTTACCATCGATGCTCCTGAAAAGTCGTATGGTATTGCCTATGTAGCCACTGAAGATAACGTAGAGTCTGTAGCTCAGCTCAACTACTTTGCTTTATACTACAACGAAGGCACTAAAAAGGGTAATGCTAACTATGTTGCTTGGTACAACAATTTAGCTGACGACTGCAAAGCATTGGCCACAGCCGACTTCTACACCACCGATGCTACCGATAACAATGGTAACAAGGTGAGCGAATACTGGTCAAACTTCGACATGAACCACGTAGCTTGCTCTATTGCTGACCCCACATCTACTGTTTCATCTGAAACTGAATTTAACAAATTGGCTTTGCCTGCTATTGTTGCTGGTCAAGAAATTACTCACACCTACTCACTTGCAGTTCCTACACGTACTGCTGACAACCAAAAGAAATATACTTCAGACGTGCCTGCCATCAATAGCAGCAACGTGAAGTACGCTGCCTTGCTGATTGACCTCAGCACTGGTAAAATCATTACTGGTTGCCAAGCTAAGGTAGGTGAAACTGCTACTTCAGACGACAAGGCTGACCTCACTGCCATCAACACCGTTAAAACTGACAACGCTGCCAATGTAGCCGACATCACTATTGCCGATGGTGCATTCAACGTTAAAGCCGAAGGTGCTGTAGCAAAGGTTTACGATGCTCAAGGTCGTTTGGTAAGCAGCGCAACTGTCAATGGTGAGGCTTCGCTCCCCACATTTGGCAAGGGTGTGTTCGTTATCCGCGTAGTTAAGGGTGGTAACGTTACCAGCCAAAAGGCTATATTCTAAACCTACCTTTCATTCTGAAAAAAAGGATTTTTCCCTTCCCCCTTTTGCACTCAGCAGAGTGTAAAAGGGGGATTTTTTTAATGGGTGGTTCTAAGTATATAGCACAAACTACTTAAAACGCAACGTTATGCGACTTCACACAATTTACACAGCCTATAATTTGCCCACCTCAGTTTAATTGCGCAACTTTGCAAACGACGAAAAACCCTGTAACACATTATATAACACATACATACTTTTTAAAAAACATCTGCTGAATGACTACATTAACAACCCTTATTGTAGCGGTTTTTGTAATTGGCTACTTCTTAATAGCCATTGAGAGCCTTACCAAAATCAACAAGGCAGCCATTGCTCTGCTCATGTTTGTGGGCTGCTGGACAATCTTCATGTGCGACCCCTCACAATACCTTGTAGCCGCTGTAGGCGACAAGGTAGCTCAAGTGGTAAGCGATACCATTGAACACCATTTGGGTTCAACGGCCACAACCCTATTCTTCTTAATGGGCGCCATGACCATTGTTGAACTCGTTGACCAAAACGGAGGCTTTAACTTTGTACGCGACATGATGCGCACAAAGAGCAAACGCGGACTACTTTGGCGCATTGCCTTCATGACCTTTATTCTTTCAGCCATCCTCGATAACCTAACCACCAGCATTGTCATGATTATGATTTTGCGCAAACTGGTGGCCGACCACAAAGACCGCATGGTGTATGCCTCGCTCGTTATTATAGCAGCTAACTCTGGTGGAGCCTTCTCGCCCATTGGCGATGTTACCACCATCATGCTTTGGAACAAGGGACTCATTACTGCTGCAGGGGTTATTAAGGAGATTATCATCCCCTCAATAGTTTCAATGGTCATTCCTGCCTTTATCATGCAATACATGCTCAAAGGCGAACTTTCTTATAACAACGCTACCCAACAAACAGCCATGGCTAATGAGTTAACCATGCGTCAACGCAAAACGGTGTTCTTCTTGGGTGTAGGCGGACTTATCTTTGTGCCTATCTTTAAGAGCATCACCCACTTACCTCCCTTTGTTGGCATATTACTCGTATTAGGAGTGTTGTGGACAGTTACCGAGATATTCTACCGCCACTTAGGTCATGCCGAGGAGAAAGGTGCCATGCAAAAGCGTGTCACCAACATGCTTTCGCGCATCGACATGGGCACCATCCTCTTCTTCCTCGGCATATTGATGGCTGTGGCCTGCCTTGAAACCATTGGTGTACTCACTCAGTTGGGTACGGGCTTAAACGTAGCCTTTAATGGCAACCACTTTATGGTAACAGGCATCATTGGTGTGTTATCAAGCATTGTTGACAACGTACCCCTCGTAGCTGGCTGCATGGGCATGTATCCTGTAGCTGAAATGGGCGACTTTGCACAGGATGGCATCTTTTGGCAACTCTTAGCTTACTGCGCAGGTGTGGGTGGTTCAATGCTCATCATTGGTTCAGCAGCTGGTGTTGTGGTGATGGGACTTGAAAAGATTACCTTTGGCTGGTACATGAAACACATTTCATGGATAGCCTTTGTAGGCTATTTGGTTGGCATACTGTGCTACTACCTTCAACGTGTAGTCATTGGCATGTAAAACTGCTTAAAAAGGTGTTCAACTTATGTTTGAACACCTTTTTATTTTAACCCGTTGGTGAAATTTCAGGTTAACGGGTTAACAAGTTGACAGGTTAACAAGTAAGTATGCTTTACACCACTTATTATGTTAAAG
>ERZ506967.4-NODE-4-length-95042-cov-43.8518_pt1 | contig 95042 bp, 74 predicted proteins | sample MGYA00513169_ERZ506967 | MGnify/ENA metagenome assembly ERZ506967 | reverse complement strand
ATAATGTTTTGAAAGTGAAAGAATAGTCATCCAATGCTATTAGTTTATTCTTTAATAGCTTAGATATATGCTTCTCTAGGGTATATCGACTTTTGCAGTTCATGAGTTTCTGTAGAACATCCTTACGAAAGTCAAATTTAGCAGAAGAGGCTTTCTTTATGAATGCTGACTCTCTCGTTCCCGTCCGCTCTGCTTCTTGAAGTTCGTCTGCAAAAGTGCTGCAATGTGACAACTCATACATCATCAGGTTTTTTAAGCCCTTCATTAGGCTTTTTGGAAGCCATTTTCTTAGCGTTTTCTTCACTTTTTCCTACGGCTTCACCGTTGTCCCCTGCAATAGTGGACGTAACCTGTGGTTGTATATTTGTCTCTTTCATCATGCGAATCAAGTTCGTTTTTGATGTCAGTCATCTGAATCTCTACATAAGAGATACAGAATTTCCCTGCAAAAATAAGAAAAATGTTGGAAACTAGCAAATTATGCGTGTTAAAAAATCAATAACATTCCCTTAATTCCGCAACACTATTATAACTTAAACTTTTTAAGTACCTGAGCAACAAAAAGTTTAAGTTATAATAGTGTTGCGGAATTACTCCATTTCTATCTTCCAATCCGTAATATTATGCGTTGCCACATCAAAGTTAACCCCAACCTTTACGATTGGCAAGCCGCTTAAAGCGAAGCGCTTAGGATATTCCTTAAGATCGATCTGCTTCATCGCTGCATCAGCATCCTTATTGAGCTTCAACTCAAAAAGATAAAGATGTGTAGCTGTTCTCAATACCATATCCACCCTCCCTGATGGAGTGCGAACTTCTACATCTACATAATTATCAAGAATAGAGAATATCACATACATCATCTGCTGATAATGTCCCTCAGAGTCCGCATTGTTGCAATACGGAACCGTGGCCAGATAAGCCTGAAGCATCTGCATGGCTCCATCCATATCGTTGCGACGGATAAAAGCTGACATCTTGGCAATGGTCGTGGTTCCCTTCACCGTATTCATACCTATATAATTAGGTAAGAGACTACGATATAGCCCTACCCGAATCTCCTTGTTAGGAATATCCAGGGTATAGAGTTCCGTCTCCGGATCGTACCCCTTGATGGTGATGTAACCACTCTGATACAATAAAGGCATAATGGATGACATACCTTCTGTTGGTGCATCAAACTCCGACTGGTCGGCTTCACAACTACCAATCTCCGACGGCATAACCTGGAATTCCTTGAGCATTTCTATCAGATAAGTTGGTGTGCCTGAAGAGAACCAATAATAATTCAAACAACCAGCAGCCATAGCATTCAGCAAACTATAAGGATTGAATATATCAGGGGATTGCGCCGCAAAATGATATCCATCATAGAACTCCCGTAAAGCTTCCAATGCTTGCTCTCTACTCTTGCCCATTTTTTTCGCTAGATCATCAACATCCGCAGACATCTGAGACTCCAATTCTTCCTTGGTAATACCACAGATTCCTGCATATTCATCATCCATACTTATATTCGTAATGTTATTCAGTTCACTAAAGATACTCAATTGCGAGAACTTCGTAATACCGGTCAGGAAGACAAAACGGAGCATTGGTTCACAATCCTTCAACGGACTATAAAAATTGCGCATCACATTGCGAAGCACCGGCAAGTTAACATCGCTATGAACAACGTCAAGAAAAGGTGCATCATACTCATCAATCAGTACGACAACCTGCTTACCTGTCTTTTCATAAGCTCTCTGGATGAGCGAAATGAGACGGTCGTTCGCATCAACAGCAGGAGATGTAATACCCCATACCTTTTCATGCTCGGCAAGTCGCCTTCCCAGATATCTTTCCAGCTGGTCTTTCTCCATGTGCTTACCTCCTGCCATACTAAAATGCAGTACAGGATATTCCGTCCACTCGTTTTCCAGCTTTTCGATGGCTAATCCTTTGAAGAGTTCCTTTTTGCCTTGAAAATAGCTTTTGAATGTTGAAACAAGCAATGACTTTCCGAAACGGCGCGGACGACTTAAGAAGAAATGCTTGCCACCGCTATGAGTCATGCGATAGACATATTCCGTCTTATCTACATACAGAAGATTCCGAGTGATTATTTCCTCGAATGTCTGGATTCCTACTGGATATAATTTCAATTCTGCCATTGTTCTGTCTTTTAAGTTTCCGATGATAACAACCTATCAGTCTATTCAACTGCAAAACTAATCATTTTTTCCGTAATCACCAAACATTTCTGCCAGAATCTACTCTTTGGTATTAAATAAGTAATCGAATATCTATGGAAAACTCTTATTTGAATTACAAAATCATTTCTCCTTTCACAGCACCTGCAATATATTGACATTCACACACTTAAGTGTGAAGGCATTTTTTATCGACACCGCTTCACATCACTTGCAACAAGAGTAAACGATGGAACTGAGAACAGAGAACGATGGAACCAAAAACAGAGAACGATGGAACTAAAAACAGTAAACGACGGAACCAATACGAAGGGGAGAAAGAACGCTTGCCGGAGGGAGAAAGAACGTGGAAGAGAAGGAGAAAACATACCTTCTTACAATCGGATGACTCCGGTCATCCATATAGACCACTACCGTCATCCATATAGACGACACGGGTCATCTATATGGATGACTAGGGTCAACCGATTCGAAGAGAGTATCATTTATCCTTCTTCCATAGGTCCTTTCTCCCTCAAGTAAGCGTTCCTTCTCCCCTCTAAATTTATTGCAACATTTATCGCCGATAGTATTGCAAACGCCTCTTTATTGTTGTATCTTTGCAGTGATATTACTCAATAAACGAATTTAACCGATTATATATATGAATATCAAAAGAACACTGAAGAGACTGATCGACGATACTCAGTATGTCGCAGCACTCGAAAAGCAGAATGATCTGCTGAAAGAAAACCTTCAACAGGAAAAAGACAACCTCCAAAAGCAGAAGGAGGACTTCAGAAAGGAGAAGGAACAGAAAGTTGCCGACGAAGAGGCACAGTACAAGAAACGTAGCCGCAACTACCTCCGCCCTATCGCGGATATGCAGAAGTGGCTGCTGGAGAACTACGAGTTCCGATACAATGTCATCACCGATGTTTTCGAATACCGCAAGAAGACGAAGCATGACTTCGAAATCATCGACAAGTATGCCATCAACACCATCGCCATCGAAGTGCAGGAGGCTGGCATCTTTGTGCGCGATCACTTCGTAGAGCGACTCATCAAGTCGAAGTACGCCCAACCTTATCATCCTATCCGCTCCTACATCAATCAGGTGAGAGGTACCTGGGATGGAAAGGATAGAATCGGCGACTTTCTGCGCCGCATCAACCATTCTGACTATTGTCAGAAGATGGGAAGAATCTGGCTACGTGCCATGGTGGCGCAGATGGCAGGATATGACGAGAAACATGCCAACAGCGTGATGCTCACTCTGGTTTCAACGACACAGGGACTGCATAAGAGTACTTTTCTCAGAAGCCTCTTACCCAACGGGTTAAGAGATTACTACACGGATGATTTCTCGCTCAACCAAAAGGGAAATGCACAGAGAAAGATTGTAGAGTTTGCCATCATCAACGACGATGAGCTGGACAAGGAGAATCCGAAGAAGATGCCGCTGATGAAGACCCTGATGCAAACCATGAAGCCTAGCTTCATCGGTGCCTACAAGAAGAACTTCAACCGTCTGCCCCGCTCCGCCTCATTCACCGGCACCAGCAACCAGCGCGAACTTCTCACCGACCGCTCAGGCTCCCGAAGATTCCTGATTCTGGAACCCGACGGGATGATCAACGTAGATGATATCGAGCACGACCAGATCTATGCCCAACTATTAGATGAGGTAGAGCATGGCGAGCCTTACTTCTTCTCCAAGGAGGATGAAAAGGAGATGCAGGAACACAATCTGCCCTATTATATCAAGACAGACCTGGAAAGAACCGTTGCCTCGTACTTCAGAACTCCCGAAGGAGGGGAAAAGGGAGAGAAAATGACCGCCGACATCATCCTGAAAAAGCTGAAAACGATACACGCCAAGGGTGTTCAGAATATCGCTCTGAATCCCTTCAGCAAGATCCTGCCCCATCTTTTCGGCAAACCGGAACATACCCGTGACGGCAATCTCTATCTTGTAAAGGAAGTAGGATAAGAAAAATGTCCTTTCACACTTAACTCTCTGTTTATCAACAATAAGAAGAGTTTTGTGAAAGGACTTTTTCTGCATTATCTTTTTTATCCCCTATTCTTCGGTAGATAATTATCGTTTTTACACTCCTATTCTACGATAGATGAAGACCCTGCCTTCGCGCTCTCGAGTCATCTTCGGGAACTCACCCTCGCAATAGCCAGACAGTACCTTCTGGGCATGATACTTGGTAACACCATGAAGACGCATCAAATCCTTTACCGTGATATAGCCATGCTTCTTGCAGAAATTGGTGATGTCCAGTAGTTCCTGAGCCGACTCCTTAGGCGGGAAACTTACCTTCCAGGGAATACGGCTACAATTTCCACCATAATTGATAAAGAACTCCTTATCAAACTCTCGGGTGGTTTTCACCTCAAAACCATCAATCACCACTTCATTGGCAGGAATCAGCTCACCCTCATGATACACCTTATGATATATATTGCCATCATCATCCTTATGGTCTCTCAATTTCAACTTGGGTTTGATGATGAACATATCTCCTATCTTCACCTCCATACCACTGGAAAGTGCCATCATCGTCTCATCCTTGATAGACTGGATGGCTGCCAGAAACTGTGAGGTAACCATCTGATGGTGCTGGCGCATACCATCACGCATATTCTTGAAATCATATACATCCCTATATACAAACTGAGGATGAATCAAATACTTGCCAGTCTCATCTTTCATCGGAGATCGGTGCTCTATATAACCTATCGGTCCTGTAGCTCTTGGCATAATCTTTCATATTTTATAAAATCTTGTGAAGAAGACTCCTGCATGAAGTTCCTTACACGATGCAAAGATACGAAAAAATATCAAAACCCAAACAAAAAGATAGAGAAAATCATATATATAATAAGGTGTACGCACACAATTAGGCTACATGAACCTTTACGAAAAGTTAAAAGATTATCTTTTTTCTACTTTTTGTGCATTTTTTCTTTCTTTTTGTTGGCTATTTCAAGAAAAAACTATATCTTTGCAATCGCAAACAATAAAAAAGAAATTTCAAACACAATAAAAGATAAAGATTATGAAAGCATCTGAAGTAATCGCGAATCTCCAAAGAAGATTCCCAAATGAGCCGGAGTATATCCAGGCAGTTAGTCAGGTTCTCGGTACTATCGAGGAAGAGTACAACAAGCACCCTGAGTTCGAGAAGGCAAACCTCATCGAGCGCCTCTGCATCCCAGACCGCATCATCCAGTTCCGTGTATCTTGGGTAGATGATAAGGGTAACGTACAGACTAACATGGGTTACCGCATTCAGCACAACAACGTAATCGGCCCTTACAAGGGAGGTCTTCGCTTCCACAAGTCTGTAAACTTGGGTATCCTGAAGTTCCTTGCTTTCGAGCAGACTTTCAAGAACTCTCTTACTACTCTCCCTATGGGTGGTGCAAAGGGTGGTTCTGACTTCTCTCCACGTGGCAAGAGCAACAACGAGGTGATGCGTTTCTGTCAGGCTTTCATGACTGAGCTTTACCGTCACATGGGTCCAGACGAGGATGTTCCTGCTGGTGACATCGGTGTAGGCGGCCGTGAGGTAGGTTACCTCTTCGGTATGTACAAGAAGTTGACTCACCAGTTCCAGGGTGTCTTGACCGGTAAGGGTCAGGAGTTCGGTGGTTCTCTCATCCGTCCTGAGGCTACTGGTTACGGTAACGTTTACTTCCTCTGCAACATGCTCGCTACCAAGGGCATCGACATCAAGGGCAAGACTGTATTGGTTTCTGGTTCAGGTAACGTTGCCCAGTACACTATGGAGAAGTTGCTCCAGTTGGGTGCTAAGCCTGTTACATGTTCAGACTCTGATGGTTACATCTACGATCCAGATGGTATCGACCGCGAGAAGCTCGACTACATCATGGAGCTCAAGAACGTAGAGCGTGGCCGTATCAAGGAGTATGCAGAGAAGTATGGTGTAAAATATGTTGCGGGTGCTAAGCCTTGGTTTGAGAAGGCAGACATCGCTCTCCCATCAGCTACTCAGAACGAGATCAACGAGGAGGCTGCCAAGGCTCTCATCGCAAATGGTGTATTCGCTGTAAGCGAGGGTGCTAACATGCCTTCTACTCCAGAGGCTATCAAGGTGTTCCAGGATGCCAAGATCCTCTACGCTCCAGGTAAGGCTGCCAACGCTGGTGGTGTGGCTGTTTCTGGTCTTGAGATGAGCCAGAACTCTGAGCGCCTGAAGTGGTCACGCGAGGAGGTTGACGCCAAGCTCCACGACATCATGAACGATATCCACGCTAACTGCGTGAAGTACGGTACTGAGAACGATGGTTACGTTAACTACGTAAAGGGTGCTAACGTAGCCGGATTCCTGAAGGTAGCTAAGGCTATGATGGCTCAGGGTATCGTATAAAAAAGATAAAAATCGTAAAAAGATAAAAGGATTTAATCATTTATTAGTTATTAATAAAAGCGGCGGGCTCGTGAGAGTCCGCCGTTTTTGCTATTGTCCTGAATCGAAATTCAGAAACGGGTTCCGAAAAATGAATGAGTTCTAAAAGAATCAGACCGGAGTATCTTCCGGATTCTCCTTGAAGAGATCTTCTGCCTGTGGAAGCTCATCTTCATCAAACCACTGTGCGAGCTTGTCGTGAGCCTTCTGCTTCGCATCCTCAGAAACATCTCCCCATACCTTATGAAGCACGAAAATGAGCACTGCCAGGTCGTCGCTCAGTCCCGCTATCGGAATGGCATCGGGAATCACATCGAGCGGACTGATGAGGTAGCCCAGGGCGCCGATAATCATCGCCTTGTCCTTGAGCGCCACCTTGTCACTCTCCAGCGTATAATAGAGAATGAGAGCTGCATAAACCATCTTGGCACCTGCACGCTTTGCCACGTGCGAAATCTTCTCGACAAATGCACTCTGAGTGAATTTGTCCTTATAAGCCATAAAATCAGGTAAATTCATATCTTCAATGCTTTAAAGTTATTATCTTTTTTCATAGAAGAGTACTGCCTTGATAAAGGTCTCCATCTTCGTTTCCTTATGCTTGTTCACACGGTAGAGGATCACCATCTGGAGCAATGCCTTGCAGAAGCAGGCGAGCAGCAGACCGATGATGATGGCGATGATGGTGGTCATTGCCTTGCCGTTCTCATAGATAGGCGACTTATCTGGGAAGCAGGAAAGGATCAATACGGGGATGACGGTGATGAAACCGCCCACCGTGAGCTGCGTACGCTTGGAACCGCCCATGTCGAGGATGGCCTGCTTATCGAAGAGATAGTCATCCAGCTCCATGCGGGTAAGTCCATAGTTCTCCAACTTAGGGAAGTCGGGCTCATCGCCATACTTCTGCATCTTGTTGGTTACCTTGTGCTCAAAATCGTCTAATATCTGCTTTTCCGGTTCTCTAAGATTCATAATTGCTGGTTATTTTTAAATGGTTTGAAACACCGCACCATACATTGCATAGACAGGTATATATGTCTCCATACCTTATTATATATATGATGCAGAAAGAACTAAAAGAAAGAAAGCAGTGCTCCTATAAGCCGAGTTCTGTACCCATACCGTCAGAAACGATACGGGTGCCTGTCATTTATCTAGTCCCAGAGTCACCCCTGGGCTCAAGCACTCTACCCTCCGCAGCAGCCCGAAGGCAATCGGACGAGCCGCCCTCAATCTGCGGTTTACATGAGCTTACAGCTCCCAGATGGCACAGCCTGGCGATCACCCGCCAGCTGGTGGTCTCTTACACCACCTTCTCACCCTTACCCGACACTAAACCACGATGCCCTGCCGGAGCCTGACTTCGCTACGGAATAAGTTTCGGGCGGTAATTTTCTTCTACCGACACCTACTGTCACCAATAGCTTCTATTTTCGGAAGTGGGATGCCCTACGCTGCCCGGACTTTCCTCTCGCACCCCCCAGTAGAGAATGCCAGCGACAAGCCGGAGCACTGCTTTCGAAATGCAAAGATAGCAAAAAAGTTCGACTTAACCGCCAATTTCTCTGAGTTTTTAAACTCTTTTCGCTTTTTGGGGATGATTTTACTGCTTTCTCATCCCGAAAGACTGACATTCCAGTCATCTTTTTCTCTTATTCCGTTCACATTCGTTTGCATATCAAGAAGTTTTAATTTCATATACAAAACTATCATTTTTCAGAAAAGTAGCAAATAATTGTAAAAATAGGGCTATTCTTGTTTAAGAGCCGTTAAAGTGTTAATTTTAAATGTTAAAACGGAATAAAAAATGGCTCAAAGTTATACGTATATCAAAAAATGACTCTATATTTGCAACCGAAAAGCTGAGGCAAGAAGCTGACAGATTTGGCAGACCCGAGGGTTTTGGCATAGAATTGGCAGAAGGCTAGGCGTAACAATAAAAAAGGAAATAATAATAAAAAGGATATTAAACATGAAAAAGGTAACTAATTATGTAATGGCAGTGCTATGCGTAGGTTCGCTAGCATTCTCAACAGGTGCTTTCATGAAGGTGAACGCTTCACCAGCTGTAACAGCAGAGGCACCAGGTCAACCAGTTGATCTCACTTACGCAGCAGAGAAGGCTCTGCCAGCCGTGGTACATATCAAATACGTACAGAACTCGAAAGTGAAGACCGTAGATGTTCAGAGCGACCCATTCGGAGGCTTCTTCGACCCATTCGGATTCTTCGGCAATCCTGAAGGTCAGGGCGGCACACGCAAGCAGCAGGTGCAGACTCCTAAGAGAGAGGCTACGGGTTCGGGCGTGATCATCAGCTCAGACGGATACATCGTAACCAACAACCACGTGGTGGAAGGCGCAGATGAACTGACCGTGACCCTGAACGACAACCGCGAATACTCAGCACGCATCATCGGTACCGACAAGACCACCGACCTCGCCCTCATCAAGGTGGATGGCAAGAACCTGCCTACCCTGCCTATCGCCAACAGCGACAATGTGAAGGTGGGTGAATGGGTCATCGCAGTGGGCAATCCATTCGGACTCAACAATACCGTTACCGCAGGTATCATCTCTGCCAAGGCACGTTCGCTCGGTGCCAACGGCGTGGAGAGTTTCATCCAGACCGATGCTGCCATCAACGCAGGTAACTCTGGCGGTGCACTCGTCAACACCCAGGGTGAGCTGGTGGGCATCAATGCCATGCTCTACTCTCAGACCGGTTCCTACTCAGGCTACGGCTTCGCCATTCCTACCTCTATCATGAACAAGGTGGTGGATGACCTGAAGAAGTACGGAAGCGTACAGCGCGTGATGCTGAGCATCCAGGGTAGCGATGTGCTCAACTACATCAACGCCCAGAAGGAAAACGGCAAGGACGTGAACCTGGGAACCAACGAGGGTGTCTATATCGCCAAGGTAGATGAAGACGGCAACGGTGCTGCTGCCGGACTGAAGGAAGGCGACGTGATTACCAAGGTAGATGGCAAGAAGGTGACCAAGATGGCAGAACTGCAGGAGTCACTCAACGGCAAGCGCCCTGGCGACAAGATGAGCATCACCTACCTGCGCAACAAGAAGGAGACCACCAAGACCATCACCCTGAAGAATGCCCAGGGCAACACCTCAGTAATCAAGAGCGCAGACCTCGACGTGCTCGGCGGAACCTTCCGTCCTGTTACAGAGAGCCAGAAGAACCAGCTCAGCATCAAGTATGGTGTAGAGGTGATGAAGGTGAACAGCGGAGCCCTGAAGGATGCCGGCGTTTCACGCGGATTCATCATCCAGCGCATCAACGACAGCAACATCACATCGCTCGACGACCTGCAGAAGGCTGTGAAGAGTGCTTCTACCAGCAAGGATCCTGTGCTCTACATCCAGGGTGTATGGCCTACAGGCAAGAAGGCTTACTTCGCTGTTCCACTGCAGAAGGACTAATCGGCTGAGGGGCGCCTTTCACCGGAAGAGCCGGCTGAAGTTCCTAAAAAAAGAGAACTTAATCCCCTCTGAAAAGATAAAAAATGACAAAATAGCAGGTATTTTGAAAAATATCTGCTATTTTTTTTGTTTTTCCAAACAAAAAGTGTACTTTTGCATCTACAAAATTAAATTGCTACCATGAGACAACTGAAAATTTTAAAGTCTATAACGAATCGCGAAAGCGCATCGTTGGACAAATATCTCCAAGAAATTGGACACGAGGAGCTCCTGACAACCGACCAGGAAGTGGAACTCGCTCAGCGCATAAGAAAAGGGGACAAGAGAGCCCTGGAGAGATTGACCAAAGCCAACCTGAGATTCGTGGTATCTGTTGCCAAGCAATATCAGAATCAGGGACTCAGCTTACCTGACCTTATCAACGAAGGAAACGTTGGGCTTATCAAAGCTGCAGAAAAATTTGATGAGACACGCGGCTTCAAGTTCATCTCGTATGCCGTTTGGTGGATCAGACAGAGTATTCTGCAGGCTATAGCTGAGCAGAGCAGACTGGTACGCCTCCCCCTCAACCAGGTGGGTAGCGTCAACAAGATAACAAGGGAACTCAACAAGTTCGAGCAGGAACACGAGCGCAAGCCGAGCGTGGATGAGATTGCCGAGCGTGTGGATTTGCCCGAAGACAAGATTGCAGACGCCATGAAGGCGAACTCACGCCACGTGAGCATGGATGCACCTATCGCCGACGGCGAGGACAGCAGCATGATCGACTTCCTGTCTGGCGACTCATCCAATACCGACAGGGAACTCGCCATAGAATCGCTCAAGGCGGAGGTTAGCCGCATACTGAAGCTGCTCACCGACAAGGAACAGAAGGTGCTGAGAGCATTCTTCGGAATAGACGGCTCGCCGGAAATGACCCTGGATGAGATCGGTGAAAAGTACAACCTGACGAGGGAGCGTGTAAGGCAGATCAAGGAGAAAGCCCTGCGCCGACTCAGACACAATACGAAGAATAAACTGCTGAAATCCTATCTGGGACAGTAAGCGCAAAACATAAGTATAGAAAAGAATAAATGAAAGTTTTAAAAATCGCATTAGCATTGGCTATCGCAGCCATCTCTTCATTCACGGCCCACGCCAAGAATGATCCGACAACTGCATATATGTTCGGTTTCGCATCGTCGTTCAGCGACTCTACGGTGTATATGACCAGCGTGCAGAGAGTTGATTCAGTATATCTGACTCACAAGAAGCTCTTCCTGGACAACAGAGAGAACTACTCCCTGCAGCTGAAGGAATATCTGGAGTCGATCGGTGCACCCAAGCGAACCTGCATCGTGATCTTCGACCGCAACTTCAAGAAGGCGGAGAAGAAATGGTCCAAGCTGCACGACCGTTACACCAAGCAGGCGAAGGCAAAGCGCCTGAAGAACGGCGAGAAGCCGAAGGACCTCCCTACTCCATGGCAGATGAAGAACATCGACGAGAGCAAGTTCATGTTCAAGGCGGTAGAGCCAAGCGACATGGAGGAGCCAAAGACCAAGGCTGAAAGAAAGGCTGAAAAGAAGGAGGCAAAGGCTCAACTGAAGCAGAAGAAAGCTGAAGTGAAGAGCCAGCTGAAGCAGAGAAAAGCCGAAGTGAAGCAGAAGAAGGCGGAACTGAAGCAGAAAAAGGCGGAAGCCAAGAAAAAAGCTGAAGCATAAAGAAAAGAAGTTTTAAAAAAATATTTAGTAGTTAATACCTATATTAAAAATTATTTTTTAGGGCGTCAGCGGTTCTAGATTACCGCTGAATGTTAGTAGTTTAGTTCAGCCCCTAGGAAGTTGTGAAATCTCCAAGGGCAAAAGCCCCCGGAAGTTGTGAAACCTCCGGGGGCTTTTTTTATAGGAATAAACCTGATGTCTTTATTTCATTTTATCCTTAAACCAGTTGGTAATCTGGCGCAGGAGATGATTGCGGGTGTTACCTCCCGAAATGCCGTGGTTACGGTTGGTGTACCAAAGCTCCTTGAAATCCTTGTCTGCCTGAACCAATGCCTCTGAATACTCGAAGGTGTTCTGTGGATGAACATTGTCATCTGCCAGTCCATGGCAGATAAGCAAGGCACCATGCTGCTTGTCAGCACGCTCGATTGGGTTTACCTTGTAGCCATCCTCGTTCTCCTGCGGAGTACGCATGTAACGCTCGGTATAGACCGTATCATAGAAGCGGTAGCAGGTAGGAGGCGCAACAGCCACACCAGCCTTGAACACAGGGCGGCCTTCGCTCATACTCATCAGGGTATTGAAACCACCATAGCTCCATCCCCAGATACCGATGTTGTCCTTATCCACGTATGGCAGACTGCCCATATAGAGAGCTGTCTCCACCTGATCCTTTGACTCCAGGTCGCCGAGACGCAGATAGGTACACTTCTCGAACTCAGCACCACGGGCACCGGTTCCACGGCCATCTACACAAGCCACGATGAATCCCTCCTGAGCCAGATAGTAATCGAAGGCTCCACCGGAACCCATGCTTCCCGTGCTCCAGGAATTGAGCACCTGCTGGCTGCCCGGACCGGAATACTGGAAAAGGATGACCGGATACTTCTTGCTGGCATCGAAATCTACCGGCTTCACCATCCATCCGTCGAGCTTCACGCCCTCTGATGTAGTGAAGGTGAAGGTCTCGCGCTTGCCCCAGTTATACTGCTTGGTCTTCTCCAGCAGCTTCTTGTTGTCCTCCAGGGTCTTGATCACCTTACCCTTGTTGTTGCGTACGGTGTAAACGTATGGATGGCTGTAGCTGCTCCAGTTGTTCACGAAATAGCGGTAATCGCCTGAGAAGTAAGCCGAGTTGGAACCCTCCTCAGAAGTGAGTCGCTCCACCTTGCCGTTCTTGTGAGCCACATAAACCTGGCGGTCATGTGCATTGAGCATGGCTGCCTGGAAATAGATGTCGCCGGTCTTCTCATCCATGCCGTAGATGGCGGTAACATCATAGTTACCCTTCTCTACCTGGCGGATCAGCTTGCCTTTCATATCATAGAGATAAAGGTGCATGTAGCCGTCGCGGTCGCTAGGGAGCAGAATGTTCTTCTTGCCCACGATGCTGTTCTCCATCACCTCTTCCTTGATGAACTTAGGCACGCTTTCCTGGATGATCTGCTTGCTCTTGCCGGTGAATGGATTCACGGAGTAGAGGCGCATATCGTCCTGGTGGCGGTTCATCGTATAGACGATGAGACTGTTGGCGTCTGGAGTGGTCTTGATTCGAGGATAGTAGCCGTCTGCATCTACCGGAACATCCAGTGCGAGGGTCTTACCCGTCTTCATATCGTAGCTCCAGAGACTCACCTTGGAGTTGTCCTGTCCTGCCTTAGGATACTTGTAGGAATACTCTCCCGGATAATCGTGGAACTCGCTGCGGGTAGGCTTGGCGCCTTCGAAGAGCTGGAGCGAATAGGTCTTCACGTGGCTTTCGTCGAAACGGATCCAGCCGAGTGAGGTTCCGTCAGCATTCCAGGCGAAGGCACGGTTGAAGGCAAACTCCTCCTCATATACCCAGTCGGGAATACCATTGATCACTTCATTGAACTTTCCGTCCTTGGTAACCTGCACTTCCTTCTCGCCATCGGTTACGAAGATGTTGTTGTCCTTGACGAAGGCGATGTGGCGTGAATCCGGCGACCAGGTAGCCACCTGCTGGTTCTCGCCCTCAGAAAGCTTCTTGATGGTCTTGCGGGCAATATCATAGATGAAGTACTCGGCCTTGAACGAACGGCGATACACCGCCTTACTCTTGGTGAAGACGAGCATCTTCTTGCCATCCGGGCTCATCACGTAGCCCTCTACCGACTTCATCGGAGCCTTGGCAGCCTCAACGTCGAAGAGCACAGCCACCTGCTTGCCAGTCTTGAAAGAATAACTTACTACCTGCTTGCCATCAGAACTGATGGAAGCATAGAGATCGGTACCCTCAATAGGGTTGATTCCTGTAACGTATAAGGCAGAGAATGCACCTGAAGTAATCGACTTCAAATCGAGCTTCTCAGCTGCCTGCATTACTGATGCCATCATCATCGTTGCAACAAAAATTGAAAATCTTTTCATGTATTGTATTGAATGCTTTTGTTTTTCCTGCTTCATCCAGCAGCAGACTAATCCTTATCCGATTAGTCCTTATCCTGCTGATTAGTCCTTATGCAGCGCTTCGATAGGCGAATAGTCCTCGTCTTCCAGCAGTTCCTTGACGGTGATTTTCGGATTGCGCTTCACATAAGCCTGGATGGTCTTCACATACTTGGTGTCCAGGATATCCTTGCCCAATGCCTTGTTCACGGTCCACATGATCTTGCCCATGTGCAGGTCGCGGTCCAGCTGCGGACGGGTATCGAAATCCTTCATCGGATAGATGCTCAGCAGATAGAAGGTGAGGCAGTCGGGCACGATATACTCGCGCTGCATGGTAGCACGCTGCTGGGCTGTATAGAATTTCTTGTAGAGCGGATATTCCGGACCCAGATACTTATCCAGTGAAATACCTACCGAATGCTCACCTACCACGATGCTCTGGTCGAGCGCACCGATCTGGGCATAGAAGTATGGCTGCTGAAGCTCAGGCAGCCAGTCGTGCAGACGACCGAACGACTTCTTCAGCTGCTCGTTGATGTCGTCCATGTTCGCATACATGGCCTCAGCATCTGCGATAAGCGACTGGAGGGTGGAATCCTGATAGAACATCAGGAAACGGTTGCTGATATTGGCGTCGGTAATGGTGCCAAGCTGCAGCATCTTCTCTATCAGTGTTCGGGTTTCTATCGGATAGTCAGTATTCATCTGCTGAAGGGCAGAGAAATCACCGGTGGTAAGGTATCTGCTTTGCAGACGGTCGTAGCGCTGCACCGTTAATGGGACAGCGTCAGCCTCCTCGTTCGGCTTGAACTTGAACTCGCAGGCCGAACAGAGCATAATAAATGCTAATATGACGATATAATCAAATATTCTTTTCACGTAATTTTAAAGTCTTCTGGTTACGACTGCAAAAATACTAAAAAATATTTAAATTACCAAGCAAAATCTCAAAAAAATAATAAAAAACAGCCAATAGCGAGCAAAATGCTAACACTTTTACTCACTATTGGCTATCTGTGCAATATTCTGTCGTTTATTGAGGAGTTAAGGAGTTAGCTCCCTACTATCGAATCGTGCAGTCCGAAAAGAGTTTCTTGCCCCTGGCGTAATACTGCCAGAGGATGGAGCAATCGAAAACCTGCGGTATCTTTTCCTCCACTCTATTCTCCTGAATCTTCTTGCGGTCTTCATCGAAATCGTGCTTCCATGCCTGGAAAGCCCTGCGCGCCTTGAAGATTGCCTTGAAGTCGCCCAGGTTGCGTTTCAGGATCAGCATCTCGAAAGCAGCCAAGTAATCCAGGAACCATCTCACTCTCATAACATGAGATAATTCTTTGTCGCTCAGATTCTTATAGAGCATCGTTAGATTGTTTCTGAAATTCAGAAAAGTCTTCATCGGATTGCTCTTCGGTAAGGTTCCACCACCCACGTGATAGACTTCACTCTCCGGAATGCAGTAGATTTTCCTGCCCATCAGGCGCAATCTCCAGCAAAGGTCTATTTCCTCGTTATGGGCAAAGAAGCGGCCATCCAGTCCGCCTGCCTCCCAGTAATCCTTGGCACGGATCATCATGCAGGCACCCGTAGCCCAGAGCACCTCCTGCTGGTAATCATACTGTCCGTTGTCGCGCTCCACGGTCTCGAAGATGCGTCCCCGGCAGAACGGATAGCCGAACTTGTCGAGGAAACCGCCGCAGGCTCCCGCATACTCAAACATATCCTTGTCGTATTCCGCCAGGAGCTTAGGCTGGCAGGCTGCCACCTGGGGATGGCTGTCCATGAACTCGATGAGCGGAGTGAGCCAGTGATGAGCCACCTCCACATCGCTGTTCAGGAGAACATAATACTCTGCCTCTATCTGCTCCAGCGCACGGTTGTAGCCTTCGGCAAAGCCGAAGTTCTGCTCCAGCACGATGGTCTTGACATGGGGAAACTGAGTCTCCAGAAGAAGCATTGACTGGTCTGACGAATTGTTGTCAGCCACCCATATCTCAGCATCCTGCCGTGAATATTCCACGACATTAGGCAGATACTTGGCAAGCATCTTCTGCCCATTCCAGTTTAATATTACGATTGCAACTTTAGCCATATTTTACTGTAAACTCTTTAACTTATTATTCAGGAGATTGGCAAACTCATAGTTCTTGAGTCCCCATTTCGGTGCGACAAGCAGTTCCTTAGGCGACTGGCTGACGAACCGCTCCAGCACCAGGTCCTTTCTCAAGAGCCGGATGTATTTTACGATGACATCGATGTATTCCTCCACCGTATAGACGTGGAAGGGATGCTCTGCATACTCCTGTGCCAGGCGGGTTCCCTTGATGATCTGCATCTGGTGAATCTTCAGGATGTCGATGGGAAGAGAAGAGATGATGGGCGCCTGACGGAGACTCTCTGCCGCATCCTCACCCGGCAAGCCGATGATGATGTGGGCACCCGTGAGGATTCCCCTGGCGTGGGTTCGCTCCACCGCATCCCGGCAGCAGGCAAAATCATGACCACGGTTGATGCGCTTCAGGGTCTCATCGTTGGCACTCTCAATGCCATACTCCACCAGCACGAAGGTGTGCCGGTTCAACGCCTCGAGATAATCCAGCAATTCATCGCTCACGCAATCAGGACGGGTTCCTATCACGATTCCTACCACATCCTCTACCTGCAGCGCCTCCTCGTACATCTGACGGAGAAGTTCCACTTTGGCGTAAGTATTGGTATAAGCCTGGAAATAAGCCAGATACTTCATATCCGGATACTTCCTGCTGAAGAAGGCCTTGCCCTCCTCCAACTGCTCCGTTATCGACTTTCTGCGGTCGCAATAGCTGGGATTGAACGTACGGTTGTCGCAGTACGTGCATCCTCCGCTCGAGATTCTCCCATCACGGTTAGGACAGGAGAATCCTGCATCTATCGAAATCTTCTGAACCCGGAAGTCAGGAAAACGCTTCCGGATCCAGGAGCCAAAATCATTGTAGTACATTGAACTTTGAGGTTTGAACTTTGAACTTTATGATCAGCCTTTACTTTGAGCTATCAAATCAATTCTGCCTTCAATGCCGTCTTGTCGTGATTGAAATTACCCAGACGAACCTTGATGAGCTGATTGTCGTATTCCTCCTTGGCGAGAGCTGGCGAAAGTTCCACACGAACATAGTTCTTGGTGAAACCATGCATTGCCTTGCCTCTTGGCGCCTTCTCGAAGAGCACCTCAGCCTCGGTACCGATGTACTGGGCATAGAACTCCTGAGTCTTCTGGTCGCTCAACTCAAGGAGACGCTTGGAGCGCAGCTTCTTCTCCTTCTCATCTACCACGTATGGAATCTTCAAGGCTGCTGTTCCTGGACGCTCGGAGTATGGGAACACGTGGAGCTGCGTAACAGGCAGGCTCTTCAGGAACTCATAGCACTCCTCGAAGCACTCCGGAGTTTCACCACGACAGCCCACCATCACATCTACGCCGATAAACGCATCAGGCATCTTCTCCTTGATCAGGTTCACCTTGTGGGCGAAGAGCGCCTTGTCGTAACGGCGGTGCATCAGCTTAAGCACCTCGTCGCTTCCGCTCTGCAGCGGAATATGGAAGTGAGGCATGAAGGCACGGCTCTCGGCACAGTAGGCGATGAGGTCATCATCGCAGAGATCCGGTTCCAGACTGGAGATACGGTAACGCTTGATGCCTTCCACCTGGTCCATCGCCTTCACAAGGTCGAGGAACCGCTCATGGGTGGTCTGTCCGAAATCACCGATGTTCACACCGGTAATCACGATTTCCTTGCCGCCCTCAGCTGCCGCCTGCTCACACTGAGCCACGAGCGATTCGATGCTTGGGTTGCGGGAATTGCCACGGGCGAAAGGAATGGTGCAATAGGTGCAGTAGTAGTTGCAACCATCCTGCACCTTCAGGAAGTAGCGGGTACGGTTGCCACGGGAACATGAAGGCTGGAAGGTCTTGATCTCCTTGGTCTTCACGCTGTGGTGCTGATGAAGCGCAGAATCAGAAGACTCCAGGTTCTCGCCGGTGACAGGAAGTCCGTTTTCTACGGCAAACTTCTTGGCCCATGCATCGCTGAGATACTGAATCAAGTGGGCCTTCTCGTTGGCGCCCAACACCAGGTCAACACCCTCTATCTTGCTCACATTCTCCGACTCCAGCTGCGCGTAGCAACCGGTGACGATGACGAAGGCACCAGGATTCTGTCGCACCATGCGATGGATAGCCTGACGGCACTTATGATCGGCAACTTCAGTCACCGAGCAAGTATTGATGAGACAAATGTCTGCTTTCTCCCCCTTCTGTGCCGTAATGACGCCCATATCTTCGAGCATCTTGCCGAAAGTGGAGGTTTCCGAGAAATTGAGTTTGCAGCCCAGCGTATAGTAGGCTGCCTTTTTGCCTTGGAAGGCACTTGAATCTATCATATATTTATCTTTTTCTAATATTTCTAAAAGGTAACCGAACTGAACTTTCACAAGTAAGCGCCATACGCCCTGAAAGGGCAGAAGCTCCTAGCCCAGGGCAGCGCCCTGGGTAATTACAGGGCGCCTCGCAAATTGCTATTATACCCAGGGCGTTGCCCTGGGCTAGGAGCTTTTGGGCCTTCAGCCCGTACTTAAACCACAGGCGAAAGTTCAGCAACCTAAAAAAAAAATGAAACATAGTCTCTATAAAACGAAAAAGCCGCTAGACCGAAGTCCAGCGGTTGTTTCTCTCATTTTTCGTTCGCAAGTAATTCTAAATTACTTAACTGAATCTGTAGCAGCAGCAGCTGTATCAACAGCAACTGAATCAGCAGCTGAATCAACTACAGCTGTGTCAGAATCAGCAGTAGCTGCTGTCTGAGCTGTTTTGTTACCACATGATGCGAAAGAGATAGCTGCGATAGCTACGAACATAAAAACTAATTTCTTCATTTTCTTTGCTTTTTAAATCTGTAAAACAATCATTCGTTTATTAAAACTGATGCAAAGGTAAGCATTTTTTTGATACGGCGAACTTTTTTTTGTGTTTTTTTTTAGGGGCATTTTGTAACAAAATCACAATCTACTGATATTCAACCATTTACAAAGTGCTAACGAAAGTTAAAGTTTTTAGTGTGTCCGAAAACAGCCCGATTTTAACACTTTTCGGTGTTTTTTAGCGTAACAAAGGTGCGCGCCAACACCCCGGCTGAACCGAGCTATATACATATAATAAGGTACGCGCGAGGAAGAAAGCAGAAACTTTTTCTAAGAAATCAAGCCTCAAAACTTGGCTGGCAGCAAACTTTTCTGTAACTTTGCACTCGAAAAAGATTCTTTGATAAACAGAAAAATGATACAGCTAAAAGAAAATCAGGGCATTCCCCGCAGCATTCTCCTGATGATGTCTATCATCGCAGGACTCACAGTAGCCAACTGCTACTACAACCAGCCGCTTCTCGAACTGATCCGCCACGATCTGGACATTACCGAGCAGAGCGCCAACCTCATCACCGTGATTACCCAGATAGGTTATGCGCTGGGACTGTTCTTTCTCATCCCTATGGGAGATATGTTTTCGCGCAAGAAACTCATCCTCGTGAACATGACCATTGCAGCCTTGATGGCAATCGTGATGGCTGTGGCACAAAACGTATGGATGCTCTGGGGAGCTTCCCTGCTCATCGGCGCCTGTTCCGTGATTCCCCAGTTCTTCATCCCGATAGCCGGACAGTTCTCCACACCCGAAAACAAGAGCAGGAACATGGGCTTTGTGCTCTCCGGACTGCTCACGGGTATTCTTGCCTCGCGAGTAATCAGCGGTTACATCGGCGAATGGCTGGGATGGCGGGAGATGTTCTTCATCGCCGCCCTCGTCATGGTGGTCTGCATGGGAATCATGATGCTGATGATGCCTGAGATGAAGCGCAACTATGTGGGTACTTACAGAGGACTGATGACTACCGTGGCTGAGATCTTCATCCTCCATCCTTCCATCCGCATCTACTCCATCCGTGCCGCCTTCGGTTTCGGAAGCATGATGGCGATATGGTCGTGCCTCGCCTTCCATCTTGCCCAGCCTCCTTTCAATGCAGGCAGCGATATGGTGGGAATGCTCGGACTCTGCGGAATCATGGGAGCCGTGGCAGCCAGCAGCGTAGGAAAGCTGGTTCCAAGGTTCGGAATCCACAAGTTCAGCCTCTTCGGAGCAGCCATGCAGATCATTGCCTGGGCAATAGCCCTCCTCTTCGGCGATACCTATGCAGGACTCATCGCAGCCATCATCCTGGTAGATATCGGACTGCAATGTCAGCAGCTCAGCAATCAGAGCGGCTGCCTGCAGGAGATTCCGCAGGCTTCCAACCGCGCCAACACCATCTTCATGACGACCTATTTCATCGGTGGTTCGCTCGGTACGTTCTGTGCCGGATACGTGTGGACCCAAGCCGACTGGCTGGGAGTCTGCATCGTAGGCATTTCCTTCGCCTTCATCTCCCTGATGATTTCACTGAGCAATAAGAAATAAGAAAAAGAGGATGTATTATAAGTCACATACAATACGCCCTGAAAGGGCAGAAGCTCCTAGCCCAGGGTAGCACCCTGGGTAATATTGGCAAAAAGCAAAGTCGCCCTGAAAGGGCAAAAGCTTTGAAATTGAAAGCTTTTGCCCTTTCAGGGCGACTTTTTGTATTTGTTCTAAAACCCAGGGCGCTGCCCTGGGCTAGGAGCTTTTGGGCTTTCAGCCCGTCCTCGGTTGTCATTATCTGGACTTATGACACACCCTTCTTTTTACATTTTCTCCTCTCCATACATCTCTTTCCACCAGCTGCCATCATCCTGCAGCCACTTGGCAAACCATGCGAAGATGGTGTTCTGCCACTTGATGCGCTTTTCATAATCGATGATGTGATGATCCTGACCATCTACCAGAACCATCGCTGTTGGACGGCCAAGAAGCTTCAAAGCCGTATAGAGCTGAATACTCTCTCCCACAGGCACATTGTTATCGGCTGTTCCATGCACGAAGAGCAATGGAGTATGAATCTTGTCTGCATTGTAGAGCGGACTCTGATCTACGAAGAGATGCTTGTTGGTCCAAGGATACTCGTTCGCCATGGAAACCTCGCTGTAGCTGTAGCCCCAATAGCCTTCGCCCCAATAGCTGGTATGGTCGCTGATGCCGGCATGAGAAATGGCTGCGGCAAAGAGATCGGTCTTGGTCTGAAGATACTGAGTCATGAAACCACCGTAGCTGGCGCCGATACAACCTATCTTCTTGCGGTTTACGAAACTATGCTCATCGCAGAAAGCCTGGGTACTGGAGATAATATCCTCAGCCACTCCCTCGCCGGCAGTATCCACGTGGCGGGCAGAGAACTTCTGACCGAAACCGGTGGCTCCGCTTGGGTTCACGACCAGAACCACATAACCCATCGCTGCATAGACATGATGAGGATAGCGGCTCTGGAACATACGGGTGGTAGGACTGCAACCGCCATAGTAGTTCACCACCATCGGATACTTCTTGGAAGCATCGAAATGAGGTGGCAGATAGTAACGGCAGCAAAGAGTGTCGCCACGGGAATTCACGAAGTTCCAAGCCTTGCACTCGCCCAGCTCGATGTCTTTCAGCAGGCGGGCACTGAGATCATCTACGAGCAGCGACTTCTGTGCCTTGGTGCTCATCTTGTAGAGTCGGTCGGCATTGGAAGCGCTCTGTCCTGAGAACGCCATTTCCGGAGCAGCCGCTGCGATGGAGAAGCTCTTGATGTTCTCCTCTGGAGTCTTGAGCAAAGTAAACTTGCCAGACTTAGGATTCAGCTGGAAGAGATGCATGCAGTCTTTATCCTCGGCAGTAAAGTAAATATTGCCATCCGCCTTACTCCAATCCACGCTCTGCACGTTAGGATTGAAATTCTTGGTCATCGGGCGGACCTTCTTATCCGCCAGGTTCATCAGATAGAGCTGGGTGTCAACCATACTAGGAGTCTGTCCCTCCTCCACATTCTTTCCAATTCCATCGAAAGCCTCAGGCGAACCGGTAACGAGAATGCTCTTGCCGTCTGGCGAGAACTGGGCACTGTTCAGGAACTCACCCTTCTCTACCAGCGCCTCAACACTCATATCGTTCAGATCGAGACGATAGAGGGAGTTGAGAGTAGTAGGACGCTTGGTAAGGCGCTCCTCGCTCTTGCCGATGAGCAGATAGCGGGAATCTGCGGAAATATCGTTGAGATAAACATTATGGTAGCCGAAGGTAAGCGGCTGGAGAATGCCTGAAGCCAGATCATACTTAGCCAGATAGCTGCGGGTTCTCCATCCTGGCTGACGGTCATCTGGTTCCTTTACATCGTACACCTGAGGGTCCTTCTTTCTGCCTTCCTCATAGAGCGTATAGATAAGCGATTTCTCATCTGGAGTAAACAGGAACCATCCCTCCGGAATGTTTGCCGCCAACACCTCTCGCTCCATATTCATCGGATTGATGGTAATCAGCTGAACTTCGCCATCAGCCTTTCCTTCGCCGGCAATGGAACTGTCGCTCGCCTTCTCGGTAAAATACAGTTTGTTGGTGCGAGGCATCCATCTTACACTTTCCTCGAAAGAAGCAACCACCTTGTTGGTCTGGCAGTTTCTCAATTCATTGACGCTATGGTTCTTGCCCTGACGATCTACCCAAGTCTTGCTCACGATCATGAACTTGCCGTTCGGCGACATCTGAACACTTGCATAGTTAGGCATGCAGATTACATCGTATATATTAAAGGTACGCTTGGTGCTGGCAGAAGATTCGCCCACGCTCAGCTGCTTGCCGTCTGCCGCAGTAATGCTGATCTTGAAATTCTGATCAGCTTTCTTTTCTGAAGAAGATGATTTTTCTGATGCATTCTTTTCAGAAGCGGAAGCATCGGCTGATGAAGCGGTGAGGTACTTGATGACTACGGTATGAGTAGAAGGCATCAAGACAGTCTCCGCCTTATCGCCATTCACTTTCACCTGCTCACCATCCACAAAGAGGCGATACTGCTTCAATCCCTTCACCTCGATGGTAGCCTTGGTACGGCTGGTATTTGATATGGTGAAAGAAGCCAGGTGAAGAGCATTCTGCTTGCTATCAGCCAGGAGCTGGGAAGCAGCCACCTCCTTACCATTATTCAATAAGGTAAACGAGAGCGGAGAGTCGAGCACACCCTCCATCGAGAATTTCTCACCCTTCACATTCACGCTATCCGCCATCCAAGGGGTTGCTACAGGATAAGGACCTGCATGTTTCAGCTTCTGCACTTCGATGGTCTCGGCAAAGGCAGAAAGCGATGTTCCGAGCGAAGCACAGAGTGCTGCACTAAACGTAAGAGCCCGGAGGCTCATTTTAGTTGATTTCATCATAACTGATTTATATTTTAACTCTGAATTTTCTATTTCGCTGCGAAATTACAAAATAAAGTTGAGATAAACGAATGAATGGCTTACATTTTATGCTTTTTGCAGGGTTTCTGATAAATTTATGTTATTTCAATGTTAAGGACGACTTTCTGAAAGTTATTGTTGGGTTAAACCCCTCCCGGTGTCATTGTCTTTACAAAAGAATCTATTATCTTTGCATCGTCAAACAAACAAAAAGGCAAAAAGATAGTCAATAAACAAGGATATTCAAACACGAAGAATATGAATAAGAAAAATATGATTTTGATGAGTACTCTGCTCGTCTGCTCGCTAGAAAGTTTCGCACAGAGCGATGCTGAGGTCACAGATTCCCTCTGGAAAGATGTGGATCTCAACGCAGTTACCGTGGTTGCATCCAAACCACTGGTAAAAATGGAGACCGACAAGATGACCTACAACGTGCAGCAGGATGCTGACGCCAAGGCTTCTACCGTTCTCGACATGCTGCGCAAGGTGCCGATGGTTACCGTGGATGGACAGGATAACATTACCGTGAACGGTTCATCCAGCTTCAAGGTGTATGTGGATGGAAAACCCAACCCGATGTTCTCTGCCAACCCATCGCAGATTTTCAAGGCAATGCCGGCTACCATGGTCAAGAACATTGAGGTAATCACCAATCCGGGAGCCAAGTATGATGCTGAAGGTACGGGAGGCGTGCTTAACATCGTACTCAACAAGCAAGCCGTGAACGGCGGCGGAGGCAGCGATCTCAGCAATGGCTATAATGGCAACATCAGTGCTGCTGCCGGTAACCAGACGCAGCGCATCTCCGCCTTCATCAGCGGTCAGCAGGGCAAGCTTACCTACAGTGCCAACGGAATGTACAATCATCAGCGCATGGATGGAACCATCATCTCCTTCGACCGAATCCAGAAGGATGGAAGCACAATGAACTACTATCAGAATTCGGATATGAAGCAGCCCTTCTCCATGGGCAACATTAGTCTGAGCTACGAACTCGATTCGCTGAGCAACATCAGCGCCACGGCTGGTCTGACCACCTTCAACCAGAAGATTACGGGTCACCCACTCACGAAGATGGCAGGCGGAATCTACGGCGAAGGATTCGAATACGGCAATGAGATGAAGCAGGATATGGGCAACACCTCCTTCAACGGAAGTCTCGATTATCAGCGATTCTTCAACAAGGAGCGTACGAACTATCTCATCCTCAGCTATCTCTTCAGTACCAACCCTTCTCACACCGACGACTATACATTCTACGACAATATCAGTCATGTGACGACTCTCCAGCTCAACGACCTGCTCTCGATGAGCAAGACACGCGGAACGGAGCATACGTTTCAGGCAGACTTCACCCATTCGCTCAGCGCCACCCAGCGCCTGAACTTCGGAGCCAAGTATATTGCCCGCATCAACAAGAGCGATTCCCGATACTACGACGTAGCAGCTGACAAAAGCGAAACGCTGAATCCTGCCAACAGCATGGAGTATAAGAACACCCAGAACATCCTGGCTGCCTATGCTGAATGGAAAGGAAACTTCGGAAAGATAGGAACCATGCTGGGAACCCGATACGAACAGACCTGGGAGAAAGTGAAATTCGAGCAGGGCAAGGGCGACAACTTCGACAAGAACTACGGCAACTTCGTGCCGAGCGCCAGCCTCTCCTACAGCATCATTCCAGGAGTGAATCTCGGCGTGAACTACAGCATGAGAATCACCCGTCCGGGAATCACCTATCTCAACCCGTATGTAGATCGCAGTAATCCTACCGCCATCAGCTATGGTAATACAGACCTCGACGTGGTGAAGTCGCATCAGTTGAATATGGTATTCAATTATTACAACCCTAGATTCATCCTGAGCACGACTCTGGGCTATGGATTCTGCAACAACCAGATAGAGCAGTATTCATTCATCGATGCAGACAACCTGCTCAATACCACCTACGGCAATGTTTCGAAGACTCGCAATGCCAGTCTGAATGTCTTTGCCAACTGGCTGGTGTTCAAGAAGACGAGACTGATGCTGAACGAGAGTCTGAGCTACAACGACCTGCGCAGCGAAATCCTGGGATGGAAGAACCATGGCTGGAACAGCAGTACGATGATCAATCTGCAACAGACTCTGCCTTGGGAACTACAATGGACGGTAGGAAGCATCATTCAGAGCAAGCAGCACAACCTGCAGGGCTATCAGAGCGGAATGGCTTTCTTCTACTCCACCCTCTCCAAATCCATCGTCAAGGATAAGCTGGACCTGAGTCTGATGTTTCTCACACCAACCGACGACAAGCTCAATATCAAGCAGAAGACCATGGGTTCTGACTATGTTCAGAATATGACGGTGAAGGTGCCTCTGCGCCAGATCAGTCTCACCCTTACCTGGAAATTCGGCAACACCAAGAAGCAATTCCAGCAGGCGAAATCCAACATCAAGAACGATTTCCAGGAAGAAAAGCAGGGAATCCAGACGGGTGGAATGAATGGAAACTAACAAACCCAGGAACTATCGGAAACATAGAATAGAATAATCAATACACTCTCTCGAACGAGTTGCAATGCATAAAAAAAGCATTCGCAACTCGTTTTTTTATGCTATCTATTGTCTATTTGATTTCTTTTTTGTACTTTTGCAAACAAAATATCACATAAAATCATAAAAGAATGAAGAAACAAACACAAGCCATTCATTTGGAATACGAACGCCGCGATGCTTACGATTCGCTGAGTGTTCCAGTATATAACACCCTCGCCTACGAATTCGACAATGCTGCCGTTATGGCGGAAGCATTCACCGACAAGATTAAGGCACCTGATTACTCCCGTGTGGAGAATCCTACGGTAACCAACCTGGAACGCCGAGTGGCAGCCCTCACCGATGCAGCCCACGTCACAGCCTTCAACTCAGGAATGGCGGCCATCAGCAACACTTTCATGTCCTTGGCAGCACAGGGCAAGAACATCGTTACCTCGAAGCATCTCTTCGGCAACACCTACGCCCTGCTCGTTGCTACCCTGCGTCGATTTGGCGTAAAGGTCCGCTTGCGCGATTTAACCAATATCGAGGAGGTACGTGAGGCCATCGACGATGACACCTGCTGCGTATTCCTGGAAATCCTGACCAACCCACAGTTGGAGGTTGCCGATCTGAAAGCCATTTCGGAAGTGGCTCACGAAAAGAATGTTCCGCTGGTAGTGGATTCTACCGTGATTCCGTTCACACAGTTCTCAGCTAAGAATCTGGGAGTAGATATTGAGGTGGTTTCCAGCTCTAAATATGTAAGTGGTGGTGCAACTTCGCTCGGCGGTCTGGTCATCGACTACGGAACTCCTTACAACGGCGATTTCGCCAAGCGTCTCTATGGAGAAATGCTCTTCAACTTCGGCGCCTATATGACTCCACAGGTTGCCTATATGCAGACCATCGGACTCGAAACACTCGATGCACGCTATCGTGTTCAAAGCAGCAATGCCCTGGAACTTGCCCAAAAACTGCGCACCCTGCCTCAGATTCAGTATGTAAACTATGTAGGTTTGGAGGATAATCCTTACCACGAATTGGCGCAGCGCCAGTTTGGCAAGACGGCGGGAGCCATGATCTGCATTGATTTGGAAAGCAAGGAAGCCTGCTTCAGTTTCCTCAACAATCTGAAGCTCATCCATCGTGCCACCAATCTCTTCGACAACCGTTCGCTCGCCATTCATCCGGCAAGCACCATCTTCGGTGCATTCTCCGAGAATATGCGTAAGTCGATGGATGTAAAAGACACCACCATCCGCCTCAGCGTAGGTCTGGAGGATGTGGATGATCTCTTCGAAGACATCAAGCAGGCGGTAGAAGGAATTCAAAAATAAACATTAAAAGTTAGCATAAAAAAGCTAATCATAAAGTTAAATTTCAAAGTAAAAACATGTACGATTTCGATAAGATCATAGACCGTTCGGGCAGCGACGACCTAAAGCATGGCGCCCTGCTGCCCCGCTGGGGACGAGATGACCTGCTGCCACTCTGGGTAGCCGATATGGATTTCGAGACCCCATCTTTCATTACAGATGCCCTCAAGGCAAGATTAGAACACTCTCTTTTCGGCTACACCATGGAGCCGGAAGATTATCTGCCCAGCATCATCGACTGGGTGCATGACCACCACCAGTGGGATGTGAAGCGAGAGTGGATCCGCTTCATTCCAGGTATTGTAAAAGGTATCGGACTCGTGGTGAATGTCTTCACCCGTCCAGATGAGAAAGTCATCATCCAACCACCCGTTTATCACCCATTCCGCCTCACTCCAGAGGGCAACGGCAGAGAGGTGGTCTTCAATCCGCTGAAGATGAAGGAGGATGGATATTACGAGATGGACTTCGAAAACCTGGAGAAAATCTATGATGAGAAGTGCAAGATCCTGATTCTCTGCAATCCTCATAATCCAGGCGGAATTACCTGGAGCAAGGAAACCCTGCAGCGACTTGCCGACTTCTGCTACGAACATCATCTGCTCGTTATCAGCGATGAGATTCATGCGGACATGGCTCTGTTCGGACACAAGCACATCCCATTTGCTTCGGTTTCCGACAAGGCGCGCAACATCAGCATCACCTTCCAGGCTCCTTCCAAGACCTTCAACATTGCTGGAATCGTAAGCAGCTACGCCATCGTTCCTAACGAAGAAATCCGCAGGAAATTCTATCCTTGGCTGAGTGCCAACGAACTGGATGAGCCAACCCTCTTCGCTCCAATCGCCACCATCGCTGCTTTCCGCAAGGGTGAGGAATGGAGAAAGAAGATGCTTGCCTACATAGAAGACAACATCCGATTCGTAGAGGATTACTGCCGCGAGCACATTCCAGGCATTCGTCCGTTGCGCCCACAGGCTTCCTTCCTGGTCTGGCTCAACTGCCGAGACCTGCATCTCTCCCACGATGCGCTTCTCGATTTATTCATCGACAAAGCGCATCTGGCGCTGAATGATGGTGAAATGTTCGGTCCTGGCGGCGAAGGCTTCATGCGACTGAATGTTGCAACTCCTAGAAGCATTCTCAAGCAGGCTTTGCAACAGCTGGAAAAGGCTGTAGCCCAACTCTAGAGTATTAAGAAAAGCTTTTGCCCTTTCAGGGCGACTTTTTTGTATCTGTTCTAAAACCCAGGGCGATGCCCTGGGCTAGGAGCTTCTGCCCTTTCAGGGCGTATGGGGCTTACCGACGAAAGTTCTATTAATATAAAAAGATATAATGATTTAATGGTGAGAGGAAGACCTTTATTCCTCCTCCATTAAATCACGTATCAGCTTGATTTCGTAATAATCAATGCCGGTTCCCAATGCTTCCTTGATTTCGCTGAAATGCTCCATCTCGGGATGAGCCTCCATGAATTCACGGATTTTCTTTTCGTGGGCACTAGAAATCAACGCACGCAATCCAACCTTTCCTTCCTTTACGTATGAGGTAAGATGACCGATGATGGTGCCTTTGGTAAAGCCACGTTCTGCAGCAATCTGATCCACAGTCATACCCTGCTGGTAAAGATTGAAACTCACCTCCTTGGTTGGAATCTTCGGTTCCTTCGGCTCATTCGATTTCTTCGATTTTCTGGCTTTTCTACCAGAACCATAACCGGCACTTGAAGACGCTCCTTCGCCCATGTCATCCAGCAGCATGAACTGTGCCTTCTTCTTCAGATAATCAGTCACCGTAAACACAGCACTGCGCTCGTATTTCAAAAGACGTTCCTTCAACTTCACATCCTCAGAAAAGACAGAGAAGCGGTCCTGGAACTGTTTCTTTGCCACCTTATTATCCGTATCTAGATTCGACTTTCTGATCAAATCGCTCAGAATACCTATCTTATCAAAGAAATACTCAGCACCCTTGTGAATACGCTCCTGCAGTTCTGCCTGAAGGATATCAGGATTCTGGGAAAGCATGCGGGTATATTGCAGACGGAACTTATCAGAAACACCTATCAGACTCTTCAGCACCACCTGCAACTTCTGATACTCGCTCACCACACGAGGATATTTGTTGTTGAAGAATTCTACCAGACAGCGCATCAGATGCTCGTAACTTCCGCTAATAGCATAGAAATCAAAAAGTTCGCCGATGCAGTGAAGCACGTATTGCTGCTCCAGATAGCTGATCTGCTCCTGGGTAGGCGCAGCAAGTTGACTGTTGAAAGCATCCACCGTCTGACTGCTGATGATGGCTCCACGAGACAGAGGCTGACTGAGCACCATTCCCTCCAAGGTCTTGCAGCGGCTCAGAGCCACGTAGGTCTGACCATGGGTAAAGGAATGAGAAGCATCGATGATGGCGTGTTCGAAGGTAAGGCCCTGACTCTTGTGGATGGTAATCGCCCAAGCCAGGCGCAAAGGATACTGTCGGAACTTTCCCTCTACCGTCTCCTCTATCTCCTTGGTCTCCTCATTGATCGTATATTTCGCATTCACCCACTCCATCTTCTCCAGCTCAAACTCCTCATCAGAATCCTTGCTGCGCACGATGATCTTATCTCCTTCCTCATCGGGTTTCACACCAATCACCTCACCAATCATACCATTATAGAAGCGGTGCTGCGGGTCGTTCTTGATAAACATCACCTGTGCTCCGGGCTTCAGGGTGAGCATGAAATCAGCCGGATAAGATGATTCCGGGAAGTTATCCTCTACCTCTGCCGTATAGGAAAAAGCCCTGGATGGCAAAGCGGCAAGCTGCTGCTCATTGATCTGCTGGGCTGGCGCATTATGAGTGGTCAGGCGGATAAAGTTACTGTTCTTCGGCGGTTCGAAATTGGGAATAAAGCGTTGGTTCAATGCCTGCAAGGTAGCATCCGAAGCCCGGTTCTCCCTGATCTGATTGAGCAGGGAGATAAACTGCTCGTCCTGCTGGCGGTAAACCTTCTTGAGCTCTACGATAAGATAGCCCACCTGCTTCAGTGCATTGCTGCTGAAGAAGAAAGGAGTATCGTAATGCTCTTTCAGAAGCTGCTCTTCCTGCGCCGTAACCACTGGTGCCAACTGCTGCAGATCGCCTATCATCAGAAGCTGCACACCGCCGAAAGGAAGGTCGTGACGCTTGCGGTACTGACGAAGCACGGAGTCGATGGCGTCGAGCAAATCGCTGCGTACCATACTGATTTCATCGATGACCAGCAGGTCGATGCTTCGGATGATGTTTCGCTTGAGTTTGCTGAACTGATAGCGTTTCTGTTCGCCACTTCCGAAGGTTGTACCCGGAATATATGGCGAAAAAGGAAGCTGGAAGAACGAATGAATGGTCATTCCTCCGGCGTTGATGGCGGCAATACCTGTTGGGGCAAGCACAACCATTCGTTTAGGCGACTTCTCCTTAAGCTGTTTCAAGAAGGTTGTTTTACCTGTGCCTGCCTTGCCCGTAAGGAAGAGGTTAGCGCTGGTCTTTTCTATGATGTTCCATGCCAGGATGGATTCTTCGTTCATTTCCATTAGCTTCGTTTTTTAGATTTCTTCCACGATCTCGTTCATTTCCTTGCGCTTCTTCTCGGCATGAGGACAATCCTCGGCAATATGACCGAGAGGGATGATCACTACAGCCTCGAAACCTTCGCGAGGGAAAAACTGCTGCATCTTGTCTGTATCATAATTGCAGACCCAGCAGGTGCCCAGACCTCTTTCGGTGGCAGCCAGACAGAGGTGCTCGGCAGCTATTGCCACGTCAATATCTCCATGAGGCTTCTCATCGTATTTGCGAACCCAGTTCTCATTCACGTTCTTCATTCCCACAATATACATTGGGGCTGTCTTGAACCACTCACGGTCGTAGCACTCCCGGAGTTTCTCCTTAGCCTCATCCGAGCGGACGATGAGCCAATGCCAAGGCTGTCTGTTCACTGCCGATGGAGCCAGTCGCACACACTCCATGATGTAATCCACATCCTCCAGACTTACTGCCTCGGAGGTAAACTTGCGAGCCGAGAAACGCTCCTGGCTCAATGCCAACATATTTTTCATACCATTTCGTTTTTATCTTATTAATATAAGGCAAAATTACAAAAAATCCCCGAAAAGCCCAAGCCTTTCGGGGATTTTCCTTCTTATCCTCCTATGATTTTCAGGAATTTCCTACTTTTCATAGGATTTCATTCTTCAGCAAGCTGATTATCTCAAGAACAACATTGAGTTGGCATTAATACCACCTGCATCAAACTTGCTCTTGTACTCACCTGCAGCAGTAAAGTGGCAGATGGTGCTGTTGCTAGCATAGTCTGTATAGGCGAGATAGAAACTGCCATCGTATGGATTGCGTTCAATCATATATACAGTGTTACCAGCTACTTCAGCTGGGATATTCTTCAGATTCCAGGTAGAAACCTGCTTGCTCTTAGCATCGTAGATGTTGTAGGTAGTGGTGTAAGTCACCCAATCAGGTGATGTAGAATTGGTGAAGTAGAGGTTGCCGTCATGAGCCATCATCTTGGTAGCGTTGGCAATATAATCACACTTCTTAGTCTGAGGATTGTAAGTATAGACAGCTGTAGAATAATCGTAGTTGGCAGGATTATAAGATGGGCTGCCAGCAAGAACGTAGATATGATCATCGCTCTCAACAATACGCTGAGGATTGTTGACGATTTCAATAGACTCAGCCTTGTCGAAAGTCTTGGTATTGATGGTGCAGAGAGTCTTGCCAGCGCCATAACCAGAACATACTACGTAGATTACATCATCTTCCTCAACAAGCTCCTCTGGGTTAGCATCTACCTTTACAGAAGCCTCCAAAGCCAAGGTCTTTGCATCGAAACGGCTTACATAGCCACCATAGCTGGAAACATAGAGCTTGCCATCCTCTTCGCAGATGTAGCGAGGCTCACCCAATTTCTCATCAAAGCTGTATTCTGCCTGCTGAACACCAGAACCATTCAGCTTCAGGAGTTTCTTGGAAACATTTACCACCACGTAGATGTTGCCATCTTCCTCGATCATATCATTGGCAGTATCACCCAGACCCTTACCATTCTGAGTCAAATAGATATCATTCTCAAAAGGCTGATCAGTCTGAGGATTCACAAAGAAGAGATGGCTATTGTTCTCACCATAGCCACCCTCTGACAGAACGAAGGCACGATACTGAGGAAGATCTACCTTAGATCCCTCCTTCCATGAATTATCCTCCTCATCATCACTACATGATGTAAAACCAGCAGCAATCATCAATCCGCAGATGATTGCCATAAACAAACTTCTCAATTTCATTTTTTTCATTTTCATTCTCTATTTGTTATATTGAATATTATTTTTTCTCACTTTCAGTTTTCTATTCGGATCACTATTCTGATTTCTATTCAGATTTCTATTCCGTTTTCCTCCCATCCGGCTTTCTACAAGGTAAGCGAAGCTGTGGCTTGCCAACTCCTGCCCGGCATCGGATAATACTTAATTACCTCATATTGCTTGTTGAAGGCATTGAGCAGGGAGAAACTGAGTTTCAGGACGCTGCCCCTTGGAAAATCCCTTCTTGAAGCATTTCTATTAAGAGTACTTTCTTCTGAAGCATTCCTATAAAGGGCACTTTCTTCTGAAGCTTTTCCATTAAAAGCATTTTCTCTTGATCCATTTCCCGACTCAGTATTCTTCTTTCTCTTTCCGAGCGAAAACTCCCTCGATAAGGTGAAAGTATGCTCCTGATACGCTTTCATCCGATATTCTTCCGTACACTGTATCATACTCCATCGCTCGCCCACAGCCTGCATCTGCCATCCCACAGACACCCAGGGATTACTCCATACGGCAGAAACATTGCCCGAATGGCGAGGCGTATAAGGCAACTGATGGCGGTAATAACTCTTCTTGCTATCCGTCTTATCCACCGCATACTGATAGGTGTAGGAAGCATCCACATCCAAAGCCATCTTCCGTCCCATCGGAACACCGATCGAAAGCGTAGCATCTACGCCCTTGATTTCCACTCGTCCGAAATTCACCATCTTCCATACATAGGTAGTCGGGAAAGCCACAATCTTATCCGTCACCTTATTATAATAGGTGTCAAGAGTGGCTTGCAGACTGATTCCACGAGCCGGATTCCGCAGCGATTTCCCTCCAAACTGATGCGCCCAAGTTACACCGAGGTTCCATTCCGTAGCATTCTCAGGTTTGAGATTCGTATTGCCGATGTGCAGATAATACATATCCGTGAAAGTCGGCACGCGATAGGTGCTCTTCATCATCGCCCTGAGATAGAGCGTTTCATCGGCAAGCAGACGATAGTTCATGGCTACGCTTGGCGAAATCCGCTTTCGGTCGGCAGGAATCCGGGCATTTACTGAAGAGGATGAGCCGGAAGAGCCTTTATCCTCTTTTGAAGCCTTTTCGGAAATGTAGGTTCCTACAAGATTCCCATCCACCTGCCATCTCTGCCATTTCCATCTCAGCAACCAGGCGGTCTGCGATGAGTAACGGGTAGGATTAGGCTGTGAAACAACATTGGTGCGAAGATCGCCGATGGAGAAATCTTCGGCAAGTGCCGTTGTCCATCCCCACCCTAGATCATAACCTATCGTGGCAGAAGCATAATACTCATTCTGCCGGGCAATATCCGTCAGCTTTCCTCCCTGATATTTCACATTGTAATCTTCATATTTCGACCACGTATGAGCGTATTTCAACCTTGCGTTCAGCGCAAGACGGGGAGCCAGCTGCGATTTCCAGACCATCTGAGCGAAGCAGCTCTCATCCCACATCCGCTCTTCTGCATCAGAATTGTAGAGAATCACCACTCCCGGCAATCCACGTTTGGAATTGTAATAGGACACCTTGGCAGAAAGTTCGTTTTTATCCCAACGATGGAAGAGATTCACCTCTCCCTGCCCCGACAGAATATCAGAATTATAGCGCTTGTGGTGCTCCTTGTATCTTCCGTTCTGAATCGTGAAAGGATAGACTCCATCTGCCCTCACCATATTGGCGTCGAAAGTAAGAGCTGTCTGACTGCTGAGCCGCTGACTATATTGAAGGGAAGGCGTGAACAAGCCCCAGGAGCCTGTCTTGGCGTTCACTTTCAGCTGCCAGGGCTGCGGAGAAGTCCAGTCTATCCCACGGCTTTCGATGCTCAGGATTCCTGCCGAAGCATAATGCCGTGCCGACTGCATCAGGTCGCTACCCTGTCCGATTGCTACCGAGAGCTGGCGAATATTGGAAAGCGAATATCTCGACACGTCAATCTGTCCTGCCTGCATATTGCTCACCACGATTCCATCGTAGCTCACCGCCGTATGGCAGGCGCCCAGACTTCTCACACTCACCGTCTGCAGTCCACCGATTCCACCATAGTCACGCACCTGCACTCCAGCCATTCGTTTGGCAGCATCTCCCACTGAGGTAATGCCCAGCAACTGAAGTTCAGAACTGGTGATGGTCTGTACAGGAGTCACGCTCGAAAGGGCACTACGGGGCTTCTTCGCTCTCACCTCCACATCATCCAGATGCTGCGTGCGAGTACGAAGGGAATCGCTTACCGGAGCCTGCATTCCTGCCCGAACCGGTTCAAGATGCTGAGCCTGGAGGGTAGAAAAACCGCTCATCCACATGGCGCCTATCAGGGCAACATGCGTTATTCTTTTCTTTTTCTTCATTCTGTTGTTTCTATTTTCTTCATCATGAACCCATCCCACGGGGTTGGATGAAATCATCTTCCTATCAGCTGCAGGGCGCAGTGATAAGAAAGGACGGCAACGGCAGGTCTTCTGACTTACATCCATCAGACAAGCGGTCTTCCCGAAAAAATGTCAGTGACCTTTTAGATGCTTGCCTGTTCTTCCCCGGTGGCATTCGTGCCCCTCATTTCGGAAGAAGATGTTTACAGCAGCGGGACTGTCCGGGCTTCTCACCCGATTCCCTTTTAATCGCAGTCCACCCCCATTCCTATAGCGGCACGTGGCGACTGCGAACCAATTGCGGGTGCAAAGGTAAGCATAAATAGCGGAATAACAAAGTTTTTCTCTAAAAAAACACAGAAAAAAATATAATCTTGGATAGAGACTAGAGTTTCGAATATTTTTTGTATTTTTGCAACACGAAAAGAATAGATTAAGGAAAGAATACATAAGGAATGATAGGATTAGCCGACTGCAATAACTTCTACTGTTCGTGCGAACGAGTGTTTCGCCCCGACCTGATAGGAAAGCCCGTGGTTGTTCTGAGCAACAACGACGGGTGCGTCATCGCACGCTCTGAAGAAGCCAAGGCGCTGGGCTATAAGATGGGCGATCCGTTCTATCAGGTAAAGGAAAAACTGGAGGCTGAAGGCGTGGCTATCTTCTCCAGTAACTACACGCTCTATGGCTCTCTCTCCAACAGGGTAATGTCGATGCTCTCGCACTACTCGCCGCACATCGACCAGTACTCCATAGACGAATGCTTTTTCGAGGTGGAAAACCTTTCTTCCGTCACAGATGGTTCCCTCCTCCAACAATACGGCGCCAGGATTTCTGCCGATGTGCTCCAAGCCGTGGGAATCCCTATCTCCATCGGAATCGCAGAAACGAAAACCCTAGCGAAAATCGGATCCAAATTCGCCAAGAAATACAAGGGCTATCAGGGCTGCTGCCTCATTGATACCGATGAACGGAGACACAAGGCTTTGTCGCTGTTCCCGATAGAAGATGTATGGGGAATCGGACGACAGATTTCCAGGAAACTCGATTATATGGGCATCCGAACTGCTGCCCAATTTGCAGATAAGAAAGAAAGTTGGGTGCGCAGCCATTTTAACATCACCACGGTGAGAACGTGGAAGGAACTGAATGGCGAAAGCTGCATCAGCATCGAGGAACTGCCGCAGAAGAAGAGTATCTGCACCAGCCGGAGCTTTGCCGGTGAAGGCATCAGCGATAAGAATGTGGTAGAAGAAGCCGTGGCCAATTTCGCCGTGCGCTGTACTGAGAAATTAAGAAGACAAGGTAGCGTATGCCAGGGCATTACGGTATTTGCATGGACCTCAAGATTCAATGAGAACGTACCCGAATATACCATTCACGACTCCCTCACCCTACCCATCGCCACCAATGCGCAGGATGAGATTGTGGGCGCTGCACTTGCCATCCTTCGAGCCAGATATCCCAAACCGATAGCCGACGGACGGTCTGATCGTACAGACTTGGCATTCCATTTCAAAAAAGCTGGCGTCATCCTGTGGCAAATCTCCCCCGACAATCCTCGCCAGCAGGATCTCTTCGACCCTATCGACCGCACCAGGCAGAAGGCGCTGATGGAAGCCATCGATGCCATCAACCGCAAGAACGGCTATGGCACGATAAGGCAAGCCATACAAGGCACCGATTGCCAATTCGATTTGAAACGGGAATACATGTCAAAGCGATTCACTACGAACATCAACGAAATACTGAAGGTGAAAACCCAATGAGATGCAAAATTAGCCCCTTTCAAAAAATGGGCTCCATAAACTAAGAAAATGAATAAGAATAACGATAATAAGATAAAGCTGACATTTCACCCTGCGGAATTCGGAGCCAAGCTACCGATTCCGCTGGCAGAGCAAAGCGTAAAGGCAGGCTTCCCTTCGCCGGCACAAGACTATATGGAGGGAGAGATAGACCTCAACGATATTCTGGTTCGCCATCGTGAGGCCACTTTCTATGTACGTGTTTCAGGCGACAGCATGCAGGATGCAGGCATTCTCGATGGTGACCTAGCCATTGTAGATAGACAGATTGAACCCTCCAACGGCAACTTCGTCATCGCCTTCGTGGATGGCGAATTCACCATCAAGCAATTCAAGATGGATGAGAGCGGAGCCTTCGGCTGGCTCATCCCATGGAACAAAAACTTCTCCCCTATCCGGGTAGATGAAACCAACCGCTTCATGATCTGGGGCGTGGTTACCTATGTGATTCATCAGATTGCAGAATGATTTTCTACCTTTTCCTTTGCCACCTCATAAAAAAGTTGTACCTTTGCAGTCGAATTTTCAGCGATGACTAGGCTATATGCCTTCTAAAAATAGAATTTTCAGCAAATATATGTATTTAGTAATTCCAAACAAACAGCAGTAGTTATGAGTATTAATATCAAGAGAAATCAGTTGAAGAGAGTTGTTATCGTAGGTGGCGGACTCGGTGGTCTTCGTTTGGCAGAAGACCTCAGCAAGGCAAACCTGCAGGTAGTGTTGATCGACAAGAACAACTTCCATCAGTTCCCTCCACTTATCTATCAGATTGCCTCGGCAGGTATCGATCCAAGTTCCATCTCCTTCCCGTTCCGCCAGATTTTCCGTAAGCGCAAAAACTTCTACTTCCGCATGGCAGAAGCGAGAGCCGTATTCCCAGACAAGAAGATTCTGCAGACTTCCATCGGTAAGATCGAGTACGATTACCTGGTGTTCGCAGCAGGAACCACCACCAATTTCTATGGCAATGCCAACATCGAGAAATGGGCAATTCCGATGAAGACCGTTTCTGAAGCAATGGGATTGCGCAACGCTGTGCTGAGTAACCTGGAGCGTGCATTGACCTGTGCCACAGAAGAGGAGCGACAGGAACTCCTGAACGTGGTCATTGTAGGCGGTGGTGCCACAGGTGTGGAGATTGCCGGAGCCCTTTCTGAAATGAAGCGCTACGTGATTCCTTATGATTATCCTGATATGGACTCATCTCTGATGCACATCTATCTTCTGGAAGCGGGCGACAGACTGCTCGCCGGAATGTCACAGGACTCTTCTAAGAAAGCATACGAATTCCTTACCAGTATGGGTGTGGATGTACAGTTTGGTAAAATGGTAACCGACTACAAGGACCACAAGGTTCTGATGAAGGACGGTCAGGAGATTCCTACCCGTACATTCCTCTGGGTATCAGGTGTAAAGGCACAGCCTATCACAGGTATCGATGGCGACCATCTGGGCCGTGGTTTCCGAATCGTAGTAGATGAATTCAACCGCATCCCGGGCATGGATGGTCTCTTTGCCATCGGCGACCAGTGTATCCAGACCACAGACCCAGCTTATCCTGGCGGTCATCCACAGTTGGCTCAGGTAGCCATTCAGCAGGCAGCACTCCTGGCTAAGAATATCCAGAAGATCGCAGAGGGAGCCGCTGATTCCCAGCTCAAGCCTTTCCGCTACAAGAACCTGGGTTCTATGGCTACCATCGGAAGACACAAGGCTGTGGTAGAGCTTGGCAAGTTCCACAGCCAGGGCTTCTTTGCCTGGGTATTGTGGCTGGTAGTTCATCTCCGCTCTATCCTTGGCGTAAAGAATAAGGTAATGGTAATGCTCAACTGGCTCTGGAAGTACGTAAGCTATAACGATTCTATCCGAATGATTACCTACGCCACCAAGCCTAAGGAAGTGCGCGACCGTTTAAAGCGTGAACAGACCACTCACCTCGGCACCGACTTGCTGGAGAATGAAGAAGATTAAACTCTTAATACTTAGAGATAAAAGATAAAAGAAGCGGGTGTGTCATCCAAATACAATGACATACCCGCTTTTTATGTAGATTCCCTTATCACGGTTTCACCTCTCAACGCAATTTCCTCTATCCTTCTATAACCATCGGCAATATGCTCCAGCAGCAGTCGGCAACTTTCCTGCGCCATTTTCTCAATAGGCTGCTCCACTACCGTCAACTGAGGATGAACCAAGGTAGCCAAGGCTGTGCCCGACATGCAGCAAAGTGCCACATCCTCCGGAATGCGCAAGCCACGCTTCTGGATAGCACTCTTGGCTCCCAACACAGCAGTCTCCGTAAAGCCAAAGACCGCATCAAAGGGCACATTCTTCTCCAGGAAACGCTCCATCACCCAACTACCCTCTTCAGCCGACAAGGCTGGCGACAAGACATCTTGCGCCTGATACTCTATATGAAACTTTTCCAGCGCATCCCTATAACCCCTCAATCGTTCATAGCTGTTTCGGATATAAGCAGGTCCCGGAATATGAATAATATGCTTATATCCCTTGCGCAACAAAGCCTCCACCATGAAAAACGACATGATGTAATCGTCCATGTGCACCTGTGAAGCCTTTACCTTCTCCACCGTTCTATCGAAAAACACGATGGGAATGCCTCTTTCTATCACCTTATTATATAGGTCCACATTATGCTCCTTATCGCATGCACTCATCAGGATGCCATCCACACGCAGCTGCTCCATCATCAGAATGTTCTCTCTCTCCTGCTCAGGATTCTCGTTAGAGATGGCAATCATCACCTTATAGCCCTGCTTGCGCAAGATGGCTTGAGCATCATTGATAAAGGTCATATAGAAAGTGGTGACGATTTCGGGAATGATGATGCCGATGTTATGAGTACTCTGCTGGCGAAAGTTCACTGCCAGTTCGTTGCGATGATAGCCCATCCGCTCGGCAGTTGCCAATATCTTCTGCAAGGTTTCCGTCTTCACATTACCCGTATCTCCCGAAAGAGCACGCGAAACGGTGGACTTGGAAATCCCCAGTTCCCTTGCAATATCCATGATGGTTACATATTTTGCCATATCTCTTTTTCTTTCTTGTTAAATGCGCCCACAAAGATACTTATTTTCCATGAAAGCAACAACAAAAAACAGAGAAATCTTTTTGGGAACGGTTGCGGAAAATGGGAACGGTTGCGGGAACGGTTGCGAAAAAACAGCCAATTTTTTTCTTGTTTTTCCTGCAAAAACGTTCTATCTTTGCAGCGTGAAAAGGAAAAACGATTTCTCAAATCGCTCTATTCCTTCACAAGACAAAGAATAAACAACATTAAGTATCACAATCAAACCTAAGAAAAAGAATATGGAACAAGATTCTAAATTTCAAGCAAACAGTTCGCAAGCTGACAATATGCAAGCGAATGGTTCACAAATGAGCAACTCGCAAGAGAATCATCCACAGGGAAAGGTTCCCTTCATCAGTAAGCTCGCCTATGGCATGGGCGATGTAGGCTGCAACTTCAGTTGGATGTTCGTGGGCAACTTCCTCATGATATTCTATACCGACGTGTTCGGAATCAGCATGAGTGCCGTAGCAACCCTGATGCTTGTGTCCCGATTCTGGGATGCCATCAACGACCCCATCATCGGCACACTTACCGATAAGACCCACACCCGATGGGGACGATTCCGCCCATGGCTGCTCTTCGGAGCTCCTATCACGGCACTGGTACTTATACTCACCTTCTGGGCACATCCGGAATGGAGCCAGACCACCAAGATTATCTATATGGCAGTAACCTACTGCATCCTGGTGCTGGGATATACCTGCGTGAACCTGCCTTACGGCACACTCTGCGGAGCCATGACGCAAGACATCGATGAGAGAGCCAAGCTCAACACCAGCCGTTCGGTGAGCGCCATGATGGCCATCGGAGTAATCAACATCGTAACCGTTCCGCTCATCAGTTGGTTTGGCGCAGGCGATACCAAATATGGTTATCTGGCTGTGGCTGTACTCTACGGCATCATCTTCGCCGCCTGCCATCTGTTCTGCTTCCACAAGACCAAGGAAGTGGTAGAAGTTCCTGTGGGACAGAAGCTCCCTCTAAAGGTGCAGCTTCGCTCCGTGATGAAGAACAAGCCCTATCTGCTCGCCCTCTTAGGACAGTTGCTCTTCGGTTTCATCCACTACGGACGCAACGCCGACATGCTCTACTATTTCACTTATGTAGAAGGTTCGGCAACGCTCTTCTCCTACTATTCCATGGCCATCATCGTGCCAAGCATCATAGGTGCCGCCTGCTTCCCTCTGGTATTCAAAAAAACGGGCAACAAGGGTTTCACTGCAGCCATCTTCGCTTTCCTCACCGGTATTACGATGATAGGTCTGTACTTCTTCAGCCCTAACGGCAGCGCCATCATGTTCTATCTGTTCTCAGCTTTGTCGTGGTTCTTCTTCTCAGGCTTCAATACAGCCATCTATGCCATCATCCCCGACTGTGTGGAGTATGGCGAGTGGAAGACGGGCATCAGAAACGACGGATTCCAATACGCCTTCATCTCGCTGGGCAACAAGATAGGAATGGCACTCGGCACATCGCTTCTCGCCATTGCCCTGGGCAGTGCAGGATATGTAAGCAACGCTGTGCAGAATCCAGAAGTATTGAGCATCATGCACCACGCCTTCAGCACCATTCCGGGAGTCTTGTGGATCATCACCGCAGGATGCCTCTGCTTCTACAAGCTCAACAAGAAGCAATACAAGCAGATCATGACCGATCTGGAGAATAAGAAAAAATAAAAAGAGCCCACTTAAGAAGTGGGTTCAGCAAAGAATACAAAGATAAAACGGGATCTTTTATCCCACCAACATAACAATAACAATTTCAAAACATTATAATTATGAGACAGGCAATATTGGTAGAACCAAAGCATATCGAATTCAAGGAAGTAGCAGAACCAAAGGCAGCAGACTTAACTGCTCATCAGGTTCTCGTCAACATCAAGCGCATCGGCATCTGCGGTAGCGAGATTCACTCTTACCACGGTCTTCACCCAGCCACATTCTACCCAGTGGTTCAGGGACATGAGTACTCTGGAGTGGTTATGGCTGTAGGCAGCGAAGTTACCGTCTGCAAGCCTGGCGACCACATCACCGCTCGCCCACAGTTGGTTTGCGGCAAATGCAACCCTTGCAAACGCGGACAGTATAATGTTTGTGAGCACCTGCGTGTTCAGGCATTCCAGGCAGATGGTGCAGCACAGGATTTCTTTGTTGTAGATGACGACCGCGTGGCTAAGTTGCCGGAAGGCATGAGCCTCGACTATGGTGCCATGATTGAGCCTTCAGCCGTTGGTGCCCATGCCAGCAACCGCACCGACGTGAAGGGTAAGAATGTAGTAGTGAGCGGTGCAGGAACCATCGGCAACCTCATAGCCCAGTTCTGCATTGCCCGTGGCGCCAAGAATGTACTCATTACCGATGTAAGCGACCTCCGCCTGGCTAAGGCTCGCGAATGCGGCATCAAGCATACTCTCAACATCACCAAGAAGACCTTGAAGGAGGCAGCCCAGGAACTCTTCGGTGAGGAAGGCTATCAGGTAGGTTTCGAGGTAGCAGGTGTAGAAGTTTCCATCCGTTCGCTGATGGAGACCATCGAGAAAGGTAGCAACATCGTGGTTGTGGCAGTCTTTGCCAAGGACCCAGCCCTCAGCATGTTCTATCTGGGCGAGCATGAGTTGAGACTCATCGGTTCGATGATGTATCGGCACGAAGATTATCTCACAGCCATCGATTACGTAAGCAAGGGCATCGTCAACCTCAAGCCACTCGTAAGTAACCGTTTCGCCTTCGAGGAATACGATGATGCCTACAAGTTTATCGACACTCATCGCGAAACCAGCATGAAGGTTCTCATCGATTTCGAACAGAAACCTGGAGAGAAGAAGTAAAGGATAGAAGAGAAGAAACATACTGCAAACGATTGCAGAAATTGGAAACGATTGCGGGAACGTTTGCAGAAAGTTTAGATGATTTTTCTTTGCGAAGTTAGCTGAAAAATGCTACCTTTGCAACAGAAATCAAGTAATATCTCTAACATTCTTAAAGTAAAAATGACAATGGAAAAGAAACAATCAGTGATAGGTATCGGTGAGGCACTCTTCGATGTGCTTCCAGAAGGAAAGAAGCTAGGTGGCGCTCCTGCCAACTTTGCTTACCATGTTTCACAGTTCGGACTCAATAGCTGTGCGGTCAGCGCAATGGGCGATGATGAGCTGGGCAAGGAACTGGAGAAGGAACTCAACGATCACCATCTCAACTATCAGATAGACAAGGTAGCCTACCCTACAGGCACCGTCCAGGTTTCACTCGATGCCAACGGCATTCCTTGCTACGACATCAAGGAGGGAGCAGCCTGGGACAACATCCCCTACACGCCAACCCTGGAGAAGTTGGCAAAGAATTGCACCGCAGCCTGCTTCGGTTCGCTGGCTCAGCGTAACGAGGTTTCCCGTAACACCATCTACCGCTTCCTCGACCACATGCCTAAGGGAGAAGGAATCCTCAAAATCTTCGACATCAATCTCCGTCAGGGATTCTATGATAAGGATATTATCACCGATAGCATCAAGCGATGCAACATCCTCAAGATCAACGACGAGGAATTGATTACCGTAAGCCGCATCTTCGGCTATCCGGGCATCGACCTGGAGAACAAATGCTGGCTTCTCTTGGGCAAGTACAATCTGAAGATGCTCATCCTTACCTGCGGTGTAAACGGCAGCTACGTATTCACCCCTGGCGAAGTTTCGTTTATAGAGACACCGAAGGTGGAAGTGGCAGACACAGTGGGTGCCGGTGATTCATTCACAGGCGCATTCGTGGCAAGCATCTTGAAGGGCAAGAGCGTCAGAGAGGCACATGAATTGGCAGTAAAGGTTTCGGCATTCGTCTGTACACAGAATGGAGCCATGCCGGTCTTGCCAGAGGAGTTTACCAAGTAAAGTCTCATTTGCCCAAAGTTATTGCGAAGATTATTTTCATATAAATATACGTTTCATTAATTTTGATTTTTTAGTGAAAGTTTATAAGGTTCAAAAAGTTATTAGTTTGTTTTAGTTAGGTTTAGTTAGGTTCAAAAATTGTTTTATAGTTCAACCATGAAAAGAATTGTAGTTATTGTTTTGATGATGGCTGCTTGCCTGGGAAACGCCCAGGCACAGCTCCATCTGAAAGCCAACGTGCAGAACAATCATCTGTGGCGTGGCATGGAAGTTTCCGACGGCATCGTCCTCCTCACCGACCTGAGCTATACGATGGCCAACGACCACGTTACCGTGGGACTTTGGGGTGGCTGCAACTCGGAAGGCTCCTACAAGGAGTTTAACCATTATCTGAATCTGAAGGCTGGCGGTTGGGGATTCGCCCTGTGGGACACCTACAACTTCTCCCCTGGCGCCACCTATAATAATAAGGAATACTGGAACTACTCTGCCCATACCACGGGCCGATTTCTCGATGCTACATTAAGCTACCGGTTTCAGGACGAGAAGTTTCCACTGCTCCTGAGCTGGTCAACGGTAGTCTTCGGACGCGACCGCAACAGCGACAATACCGAGCAGAAATATTCCACCTTCGCCTATGCGGAATACCCTATCTACCAGAAGGATGGCTGGAAGGTAGATGCAGGAGTAGGTGGAGCCTTCGCCCTGAACAGAGCTGGCGAGGATGCTCACTTCTTCGGAACCACGGCAGGCATCGTTCACGTATCGCTGCAAGCCTCCCACGACCTCAAGCTCGGCAACTACACCGTTCCGGTTTATGCCAAGGGCATGTGGAATCCTCAGAGCAACGAGAGCTATTTCCAGATTGGAGCAGAAATCATCCGCTTCTAAATCTTCAATACACAAAAAAGTTTTATCATAACAATCATCTAAACACAAATTCATTATGAAAATTAAAGATTTTACAACAGGCGTGCAGCACATCGGCATTCCTACCAACGACATCAACAAGACCATTGAGTTTTATCATGCCCTGGGCTTCGAGACAGCCCTCCGCACAGTAAACGGCACAGAGGAAGTAGCCTTCCTCCAGCTCCACAATCTCATCATCGAGACCTATCAGAACCATCAGGCTAAGATGGAATATGGAGCCGTTGACCACATCGCCATCGATGTAAAGAACATAGACGATCTCTTCCTGGCAGTGAAAGAAGCCGGAACATTCAAGATGCTGGATCAGCAGGTAAATGGTCTGCCATTCTGGAAGAATGGTGTAAAGTTCTTCACCATCGAGGGTCCTAACAAGGAGAAAATCGAGTTCTGCGAGAAACTCTAACCCGCCAGCTGGCTTTTAGATAAAAAACAGATGACTATAGCAATATAAGAAAGAGAGAGATAAGAATGACGAAAGTCCAGCTTGGAGCCTTTTTATAAGAGAGGCATCCGAGTTGGACTTTCTATTTTTTCATTTTCCTCAGGAGGAACATGATGTGTTTTTCCCTGATACTCCAGGGATATTAATGATGCTCAGGCACAATGGCGAGATACACCAGATCATGATCGGTGAGATTCTCCATATAATGAACGTGGTTCATCGGGCAGTAATGCACCTGTCCCTGTCGAACCTCCTCCACGGTATCATCATAATGGAAAGTAGCAGTGCCGCTTACCACATAGATAATCTCGCAGTTGCCCTCATGAGTATGAAGACCAGTTGATGCACCCGGACGCAAGGTAGAATACATAATCTTCACCTTGTCATCCACATAGTTACGAGTATCGAGTTTACCCTGTCCACCCTTGAAGCCCTCCAAGTGAGCCTCAGCAATCTTTTCGAAATCTATTACCATCTTTATAATGTTTATTGTTTAATATCTATTGCTTACAGTCTATTGTCTGCTGTTTACTTGGCTTTTATAAATGAAACCCTGCAGCTTACTTTGCTTTCGCAAAATACTTCCAGAGCGGAGCAGCCATCAGGCTCTGCCAGATTTCACCCTTCTCCAGCATTTCCATCACTTCATCCCTGGAGAAGAGGCGAACCTCGATATCCTCAGCCTGGTCAAGATGCTGAACATCCATGCGCTCCACATCCATAGCCAGATAGCAATGAGTAAGATTGGTATGCGTGCTCGGATTAGCCGAAATCGTCATCCACTTCTGCCAGTTACCGCCACCGAATCCAGTCTCTTCCATCAGTTCTCGCTTGGCAGCCACCATCGGATCCTCGCCCTTCTCTATCACTCCAGCACAGAGTTCATTCACCGTCTTCCCTATCGCATAGCGATACTGGCGAACGAATACGAACATTCCGTCCTTCGTGATGGCGATGGTGTTTACCCAATCGGGATATTCCAGCACGTAATATTCATCTATGATGGCACCCGTAGGCAATTCCACCTTATCCACGCGTGCCGTGAGCCAAGGCTTCTCTATCAGATACTTCTGCGAGAGCGTCTTCCATTTCATATCTTTATCAGCCATATCTTTTCCTATTTATTAAAATCAGACTTCTTCTTCATTTAAATTGATGGTGCAAAAGTACAAAAAAAGATTGAAAGGATAGAAATATTTCTATAAAAAAGACAGTTTTTCAATTATTTTTATTACTTTTGCAGAGATAGAATATCTAAACAGATAATAGACAGAATTAAAAAGTAAAGACATCATGGCAGAACATCTTATTATAAAAGGAGAAACAAAGGAGGAACTTTACGCTACGCTCCTCCCACAGCTCAAGTCGCTCGTAGAGGGCGAAAGCGACATCATCGCCAATATGGCGAATATTTCAGCATGCATCATGGACACCTTCCACTTCTGGTGGGTAGGCTTCTACAGAGTCATCGACGGAACTCTTGTGCTGGGTCCTTTCCAGGGACCGCTGGCCTGCACCCGCATCAAAAGGGGCAAGGGAGTTTGCGGAACGGCTTGGGACAAGGCGGAAACCATCGTGGTAGAAGATGTTGAGAAATTTCCAGGGCATATTGCCTGCAGCAGCGCCTCCCGTTCAGAGATTGTTGTACCCGTTATCCGAAACGGTGAGGTGATCGCCGTACTGGATATTGACAGTGAACACCTCAATACCTTTGATGACATTGACAAGGAATGGCTGGAGAAAGTGGCAGAATTATTTGCCGCCAAAGCGCCATCCAACCTATTTTTAGCCCCTAATTTTAGAAGATTTAACCCATTCTTAGCCCCTAACACTAGTGTTATTATTTATTAAAATCGTAATTTTTCACTGCTAATTGTTCTATTTCTTCAGGATTTTAAGTAACTTTGCATCGTTCAAATATATCAAGTAACAATGAAGAAGTTTTTCGTAGCATCGCTGGCCTTGGTACTTTGTGTATGTGCCCAGGCAGCGAAGAAGCCTACACCAAAGTTGGTGTTTGATGCTTCGAAAGGCGTGGCGGGGTCTGTTACCCTTCCTAATGGGAAGAAGGTCAACTATACTGCTTACACAAATTTGTATTATGTTACTCATGTAGAGGATTCTACGTATCAGTACATGAATGTGTTTGTTCCTGAGGGTGCAACGCAATCCACTCCTATCTTTATGCCCAATTATGTGGGTGGCTATATGGCAGCTGCTCCAAGGATGATAGATGAGGGTGATGCATCAGGTAGAGCTTTAGCAGAAGGCTATGTTGTAGCTATACCTGGTGCAAGAGGTAGAAACTCTATGATTGTACAGAAGGGAAAGACAGTTTATACGGGTCGTGCTCCTAAGGGACTGCTTGATTTGAAAGCGGCAGTTCGCTATCTGCGTTTCTTTGACAGGGATATGCTGGGTGATGCCGAGCATATTATTACCGATGGAACAAGTGCAGGTGGAGCTATGTCGTCTTTATTGGGTTCCACCGGCAATAATCCTTCTTATGAGCCTATGCTCAAAGCCATGGGAGCAGCTGATACAAGAGACGATGTTTTTGCGGCAGTTTGTTTTTGCCCTATCATCGATCTTGACCATGCGGATATGGCGTATGAGTGGTTGTATGGAGGTGTGGATGAAAAGATTCGACCTGTAACGAGCGAGCAAGTTGCTGTTTCTAAGGAGTTGGCTGCACAATTTCCTGCTTACATCAATAGTTTGGGACTAAAGAAAAAGGATGGAAGTGATTTGAACGCAGACAACTATCGTGATTATATCAAGCAGCTTTTGATGACAAGTGCTCAGGATGCAAAGGATTATGGTGCTGATATACCAGATAGTATTGGATTTTCATTCTCTTCAGGCATGAAGTTCATTGCTCCTATGAATGGTGGCAAGAAGCAGGGAGAAATGAAGTTTCCAATGGATGTGCCAAAAGATGGTCCTAAGATGATGCCAATGAGAAATAAGTCAAAGGGAGAATACATCACTGGTCTTGACTTGGATAAGTATCTTTCTTATGTGGCAAATAAGACAGCCCTAAAAGGTGTGCCGGCTTTCGATAGTAAAGGAGTAGCAGGAAGTAAGGCCAGTGGAGAAAATGAGGAGTTTGGCAATAGCAAGGGTAGTTCTGTTAACTTTACCACCTATTCGTTGGTAAAAGCCACAGGAAATTCCAAAGCTGTTCTTGGCAAGGAAATAGAAGAGAATGTAAGGTTGCTCAATCCGATGTGCATGATGGATGAAGAAGGTTCTTGCATTGCACCTCATTGGTACATCCGTCATGGAGCCATAGACAGAGACACGGCGTTCCCTATTCCTATCAACTTGGCTACCAAGCTTGCAAACAAGGGTAAGGATGTTAACTTCAAGCTGCCTTGGAATCGTCCTCACTCAGGTGATTACGCCTTGAACGAACTTTTTGGATGGATTCGCTCGATTTGCGGTAAATAGAGAAATATTTGGGATGAAACTCTTTCTCCTCTCTTGTGTCTTTGCAAGAGAGGAGATTTTGTTTTATTCTGATTTTACTGCTCTTTGAAGGCGTTTGGTGGTTTTGTATCCTCTTCCATATCTCTTTCCTTTGATGCCAATTAGTCCACCTTGATAATAGTTGATGGACTCTTGTCTATGAAGCATATTAATCATGCTTGCGAAGCTGGCTTCCTTGGTGTCGGGACGAAGTCGGAGAATCTCAGTCAAAATAGCTTCTTTAGTTAGTGGGGTGGCATACTTGGTAAGTACAATCTCGATGGCTTTGGCGATAGAGATACTCTGCGTGTCAAGTTCCTTACTTGTTAAAGTGACATCACAATGGTAAAGTTTGCTGCTTATGGATGTTCTTCTATTCAGTTCATTGCAAGGCATTAAATCTTACAGATTTTTCTTTATCAATTGATGGTACAAAAAAGATTGAAAAGTGAAAGATTGTGTTTCACGTATAAGACACTTCATGCCATTCTTAGCCCCTAATTTTAGAAGATTTAACCCATTCTTAGCCCCTAATTTTAGAAAAACCAGTATCTTTGCACCAGATTATCAATGTATTACGAATTATGAAAAATATCTAAAAAGACATATAGACAAAGAACTTGAGATTTGGGCGAAATCTCAAGAAAGAAAACCATTGCTTTTACGTGGAGCAAGACAAGTAGGAAAGACATCAGCAGTAAGACATCTTGCAGAAGAGTTTGAATATTTTGCAGAAGTAGATTTCAATGAACGCACAGATATACATTATATGTTCAACGGCACTTACTCACCACAGGAAATCTGCCAATTGCTATCCATCCAGCTACACACTCCTATCATCGCAGGCAAAACCTTGTTGTTCTTCGATGAAATACAGGCATGCCCACAAGCCATTAATCGCCTACGATATTTTTATGAGAAATATCCAGAGCTACATCTCATTGCAGCAGGTTCATTGTTAGAGTTTGCCTTGGAATCATTACCATCTTATGGAGTAGGAAGAATACGTAGTATTTTTATATACCCATTCAGTTTTGAAGAATTCCTATGGGCAACAAATGACGAGATGCTGGCCGATATGATTTCCAAATCCACACCTCAGACACCTCTGCCAGAACCAATACACGAGCAAGCAGCCAGACAACTACGTAAGTTTCTTGTTCTCGGAGGCATGCCAGCCGTCATAGCTAGTTTTTGTAAAGACGGAGACCTGCTGGAATGCCAGCGCATATTGAAAGAACTGATACAATCCTATAGAGATGACTTTGCAAAATATCGTCAACGGGTACCATCTATGCGAATCGATGCAGTATTCCGTTCTGTAGCAGAACAAGGACTAGGAAAGTTTGTATATAATAAGGTGGACTGCGATGGTAATAGTGGGCAAATCAAGACTGCACTGGAAACACTGATTTTAGCAGGTCTTGTATATCCAGTCACCCATACCTCTGCCAACGGAATTCCTCTAGGCGCAGAAATCAATGAGAAATACCGCCGCATGATATTTCTAGATACAGGCTTACTACAAAGCATTTTAGGACTGAATATTGCCGATTTTATCGCTACCACTGATATGCAAGTAATTAATCGAGGAGCTATTGCAGAAACCTTTGTAGGTAATGAGATTATAAAATCATCACCATGCTACGAACCGCGATCATTATACTGCTGGCACAGAGAAAAAAGCGGCAGCAACGCAGAGGTGGATTATGTGGTTCAACTAGGCGACAAGATACGCCCTATTGAAGTAAAGTCTGGCATAAAAGGATCAATGCAAAGCATGCGTATTTTCCTCCAACAGAAAGGCATCGACTACGGAATCCGCACATCACTCGAAAACTTTTCGTGTTATGACGACATCAGGGTATATCCGCTTTATGCTATCAAAAATATATTCAAATAAAGAAATAAGATACCATAAATGAATGGCAGGAGAAGATGGCGGCATTATTTGCCGCCAAAGCGCCATCCCAAGCCTAGCATCAGATTGTTAGGAGTCTTGAAATCCACCAGACTGTAGCCGATGTGCAGCATGGCACGTCGGCTCACATGAATCTTCAGGGCAAGCACCTCATATACTCCCTTGAAGTCGTTGCGATTGCCAAGCAGATAGGTTCCCGCACCAAAGTTGATGCTGAAATAAGGCATGGCAAACTCGCCACGAGCCGAAAGCCCCAGACCAGCCTGGGTACTAAACTTATGATTCACATCCTCGCCCCAAGGATCATTCTCCCTGCTAGCCGAACGGTCGTACACACCATCAAGCGAAGCACCCAAACTCAGCCACGGGTTCAACCGGTACATCGGGTTGACATTGAAGCCCATCACGGCATACTTGCCATCCAGCAGATAGCTCGACACACCATCATGTGCTATACCCTGCTTCCATGCGCCATACAATACCACATCCGTGTAAAGTCCACGCCTATCCGGCAGCTTCTCCCGCTCCACCTTCGGCACAGCCAATGGTTGTCGGTTGATGTAATAAGCCAGTCCCAATCTTATGCCACCCGTATTGAGTCCCATATTAGGATAAGTGGTGTTGCCATTAGAGAAATGAGTCAGCGAAATACCGGCATTCAGGTCGAGATATTTCGAGAGCATCCACTTCATATACAAATCAACATCAATATATGCCGTAGCCTTTGAGCCAATCACCTTGTTTTCAGGATTGTTCAGTTCGTCATAGGCATTCCATCCGAACGCCATACCCAGGTTCCACTCATAGTTGAGCGACACCCTGCGGGATAGGTTCACAATCGGTGCCCCCTGAAACAGATACACGGATATCGGATTTGCCAGCCACTGGTTAAACTCATGTCTAGCCAAGCCTACACCCTGATACGCCCCCTGATAGATGGAGCCAGGTCTCACCTCCTCCTTATTCATGAAGGCATACTTCAGTGTAAAAGTCATATCGTGATTCATCGTCCGGGCCTCATCATTCCCTCCACGCAGAAACTGGTTGGTATGAAAAATAGTAGCTGGCACCGCATCAGCGGCGATGCGATGAACGGTCTTGCAGCTGTCTTCCTGCGAAGTGGCAGGCAAAGTCATGACAGCCAACATTGATATAACCCATAAACGTAAAAGCATATTATCTTATTTTTTCTTTATACGAATGTGATGAAAAAAAGTGTTACTACTAGGCTCAACAGAAATGCCGACTGCAGTGAGCAGACCTGCTGACTAGGCTCGGCAGAGGTGCTGAGCCTAGTAGCAATAGTTGGGAAGATACTTGCTTGCACCCGAGAAGATACTTACTTCAACCCAAAAGGATACTTACTTGCACCCAAAAGGATGCTTACTTGCACCCCAAAAGATACTTACTTCAATCCCAAAAGCCGTTTACTTCAACTTCCTATCATCATTCCTTCTTTCTCAAACGATAGATCGTAACAGGACCTTCTTTAGTAGCATACATTCTGGCTACCGGTTCCTCACAGAGATCATTCAATACCTTATTGGCATGATAGCGGGTGACACCGAATTTACGAATTATATCCTTCACCGTGATATATCCCTGCTGCTGGCAAATCTCCACAATGTCGGCAAACTCCTGATCCGCCTCCTTCGGAGCAAATTTCACATTCCAATACTGGCGACTACAACCGTTAGAACGACGTTTCAATCTTTCCAGGAATTCCTTCGTGGGCTGAATTTCCAAACCGCAGACAGCTACTTCGTTGGCAGGAATCAGGTCGCCCTCATGATAGGTCTTCTTCCATTCATTTCCCTCCTTATCCTTATGCTTCACCACGCCCAGTTTAGGCTTGACGATAAACATATCACCTACCCTCACCTCGTTGCCGTCAGCCAAGGCATAAAGCGTTTCATCCTCCAGCGTTTCCAATGCAGAGATAAAGGAGGAAACATTCATCGCACAATGATCGCGAACACGCTTTTCCATCTTCTCCTGGTCAACGATATCCCGCTTCACAAACATCGGATGTATCTGATACTTACCGCTTTCGTCCTTGAAGGGCGTGCGATGCTCCAAATAATTGATTGAACCTGTTGCTCTTGCCATATTCTTAGTTTTTTGATTCTTTAAAAGATTATGCACAAAGATACTGATTATTAACGAGATATGCAATTATTTTATGTTAACTTTGCTAAAAGAGTGATATTATCAAATAGCAGAATATACAATGAAGAACTTTAATTATTAGATACTCAGTAATACGCTTTTTTATGAGTTACGAAGATTCTCAATGATTTTCAAAGGTAGCAGAGTTGCCTTAGCAACCTGTTCTGCAGAAAGTCCCATAGCCAGCAAACGTTGGGCAGTTTCTGTATTAGCTTCTATTTTACCTTCTATTTTACCTTCTCTTTTCGCAGTATCAACGGAATTCTTGATGTCACGATATGCCATCTTACTTGCTTCATACTCCCTCATTTCCTGCGGGGTAAACTTGGCGATCTCGGCTTCCTCAAAGAGACGGTCGAAAATCTTATCGCACAGCTCTTTCGGGCGCTGGGTAAGCTTATAGAGGTTCTTCAGCGCATAAAGCCATTTGTCATATAGCGTTTCCAATTCTTCCAGGGTCTTGTCGAACTTGGCAATCTCAACATAGATAAACTCCAGCTTATCATAAAATACCTTGTGGGTAGCGGTATCACACAACTGTACATGATGGCGGATTTTCTCCTTGTCGAAGGCATCCTCGTTCATGTTGAAGTTGAGAAGGGCAACAGTATAGATATGATTGAGCTTGAAATCCCAGTCACTACCCTTGGGAGCCTGTTCACGAATAGGGAAAGTCGAGTAGAAGAGTGAGCGGTCCTTGAAATATGTTTGATAGGCATTCTGCATTTCTACGATGAATTTCTCGCCATTTTCTCCTTCACAATACACGTCGAAGATGGCCTTTCGGTCGGTATAGACATCTCCCACATGCTCCGGATTCAGATACGACACATCCTTCACAACCTGTCTGCCATTAAACAGGCTGTTGAGGAAGCAAATGAGCAAATCCTTGTTCATTGCCGTTCCAAAAATTCGCTTGAAGCCGAAATCGGTCAGCAGGCTAATGTATCTTTCCTCTATCTGTTTCATAAAATTGTCTCCTTATCATTTATCACTTGTTTGTTCCGAGATATTCGGTTTTCTTCTAAGTCTGCTGCAAAGATAAGGTTTTTATTCTTATTGAGCAAGAAAATCGTGGGATTTTTTCTTGAATTCAGCACTTCTGCTTCTCATACAGATATCAGGCTACTTCCAGAAAATCGAGAGAGCGGGATATCTTGACCACCACTGCGTGATGACGCACAAACAGCATACGGATGAGAGCAATGCTCTCCATATTCATGTAAATAATATTCAATGAAGAGAGAATCAGGCGGAAACGCCCGAAAAATGGGGAAAAAAGAGATGGAGAATTTTCCCTTAAGGGTTTTTATTTTTTTCCTTAAGGGAAAATATATTTTTCCTTAAGGAAAAAGAAAGTTTCTCTTAAGAGATTTTTCCACCAAATTTAACTTGTAAAGTTATTTGTTACTAACAATGTATCCCCCCACTCCATAAGCTCATCTCTCGCAGCATATCCCTTGGAACGGCTGTGAGGACAGTAGAAGTGAGCAAGCTCCTGCTTGCTCATCACTCTACGTTCTACGAACCCTATCTTTTACTCTATTTCCTCTATTCTTGCCAACTCCCAGCCCTTAAACTGCATGATAATCTTATGAAGCGTTGTGCCCTGGCGAAGAGCCTCAACCCTTGGAGCATCGGCATATCGCCTAATCTGTTCCACTGCATCCAACCATTGCTTCTCCGACTTCTTCATAGGGCTACCATCTTCCTTCAAGACATCCTTCAACTCTTCATCAAACTCCTTTCTGGAGAGAACCTTGAGTTCGAGGATATAACTGTGCTGACTGGCATAATGGGTATGATCAGGCAACAAGAAGAAATCACAATAGCCATGATTCAACTCCAATTCGGGAGCCGTGATGTAATAATCGTTGAGGTTCAAGTATGCCATAAAGAAACCTTGCAGGTTTCGCTCCGATTCTATTCCGTCACGCACAGAAGAAACCTTAGCGTAGGCTTCAGCCATGAAACGCAGTCCTTCCTCCCATATACCATCATAAGCCATATCATAATAGTAATCCGTCAATCTGTTGGTATCTACATACGACTTTGCCTGATACTCTTCTTCCAAATATCCGTAATACTGCTTACGAACATTATTATTAGGAATGCCCAAAATCAACTTAGAACCACGTGTACCCTTGATGGTCAACATACCATAATAAAAAAGCAAACTTGGGAAGATTTCAGCCTTCGGTATCTGATAGGCAGAGAACTGCTCCTCCAGTTGGGCAACAATCTGTCCCTCTTCCGCAATCTTGCGGATGATACCCTTGCGCTCGCCATCCAACTTATCGAATTGCAAGAGCTTCTTCATCTTTCCATAATCGGTCTTGGTATTCGGGTCTATCATCTGCCGAGGAGAGCGTCCGTAATCCATGTAGTTGCGGAGATAGTAGAGCACCATGTCGCAATTAAACATTCTGACACTCTTACTCAATGCTTCTTCTGCAAAGCAATAGTTGTCGTACCAAGGCTTCATATCGTTGACGATGGCTTCCACATCGCTATCTACAGGAATGCTTCCCATCTTCTTATAATAAGTGAACATCTCGACTACATCCTTGGTAGAGAAGCCCAGCATCTCGTCGAACTCTGGCTTTACGGAGATATTCCATCCCACATTATACCCACTTGTCACATCATCCAGGGTTACAGGACTGACACCCATCATGAAGATGCGCTCGAAGTTTCCCTTGAACTTCTTGAAGACATCCCGATAGAAACCATCGGCATGAGTAATGGCATGATACACTTTCTCACCATGCTCATTGAGCACTACATTAGTAAAATTATCATACTCATCGATGATAAGATAAAGCTGAAATTGATTTGCCCTTGCTGCATCAAAGATTATCTGCATCTTATCAGCATACTGTGTCTTAGTCTTGATTTCCTGAACCTTCTTATCACCATAATATGCAGCATACTGCTCTGCAAAACTATCCAACTTGATACAGAGATAGGCGTTGAATCTTTCCTCCAAAACTTCTATCTTACCTGTAATTTGAGAAAAATCCAGGAACAGTACCTGGTAAATTCCTTGCAGGGATGTAGGATGCTGCCCTATCCACAAACTACCGAAGAGTTTTTCGAAATTCTCCTTCTGATTACAGTCATAGTAAGAGTAGAGCATACTGAGAAATATGCTCTTTCCAAAACGACGGGGACGGATGAAGAAGAGATTGCGAGGCTGCTTCTCTAGCTCTGGCAAAAACTTCGTCTTATCGACATAATATAGATTCTGACTCATCACCGTGGCGAAATCAGACACTCCGTATGGTACTTGTTTTACTTGCTGTTTCATCATGCTATGAAATTTAACCAGTTTACATATGCAAAGTTACGGTTTTATTTTGAAACAACCAAAGTTTTCACTTCTTTTTATTCAAATAAAAAATCCCTGCCATAGGAAGCCTTTCCTACAGCAGGGATTTTTCTATTGGGAATCATCAAGAATGACTTAACTATCAATTCTTAACTACTAACTGTCAATTCTTAATCACTAATAAATAATCACTAAACATTATTTATACTCTCCCCAAGCCTTGATGTCGATATCCTCGAGCTTGGTGGTGCAGAATGCATAGATGAATGCACTCGCCAGACGGCTGTTGGTAATCAATGGCACGTTCAGGTCGATGGCAGCACGACGAATCTTGTAGCCATTGCTCAACTCACTGCTGGTCAAGTTCTTCGGAATATTCACTACCATATCAATCTCGTGGTTGTGGAGCATCTCCAAAGCCTTTGGTGCACCGCCTTCTGCCTCCTCTGATGGCCAGAGTACACGGGTGTTCTCAATGCCGTTCTCGGTGAGGAACTTGCTACTACCACCAGTTGCATACAGCTTGTAACCATGCTTAACCAGCATCTGGGCAGCATCGAGCAAATCTACCTTCTGCTTGGCAGAACCTGTAGAAAGCAGGATGTTCTTGGCTGGAATGCGATGACCCACAGAAAGCATACTCTTCAAGAGGGCGGTAGATGTATCGTCGCCCAAGCAACCTACCTCACCCGTACTGCTCATATCAACACCCAATACTGGGTCTGCCTTCTGCAGACGGTTGAAGCTGAACTGGGATGCCTTGATACCTACATAGTCGAGATCGAAGAGGTTCTTGTGTGGCTTCTCTACTGGCAAACCGAGCATCACGCGGGTAGCCAACTCGATGAGGTTGATCTTCAATACCTTGCTCACGAATGGGAACGAACGGCTGGCACGCAAGTTACACTCGATAACGAGAATATCATTGTCACGAGCCATGAACTGGATGTTGAACGGACCGTTGATGTGCAACTCCTTGGCAATCTGACGACCTACTCGCTTCACACGACGAACAGTCTCAACATACAACTTCTGAGGAGGGAACTGGATGGTTGCATCGCCTGAGTGAACACCGGCAAACTCGATGTGCTCGGAAATGGCATAGGCAATCACCTCACCATTCTTTGCCACTGCATCCATCTCAATCTCCTTGGCATGTTCGATAAACTTACTTACTACCACTGGGTGATCCTCACTTACGTTGGCAGCCAACTGCAGGAATCGCTTCAGCTCTTCCTCGTTAGAACATACGTTCATCGCAGCACCAGAAAGCACGTAGCTAGGACGAACCAATACTGGGAAACCTACACGCTCGATGAAGTTGTCGATGTCCTCCATAGAGGTCAGGGCGCTCCACTCTGGCTGGTTGATGCCGTTGTTGGTCAACATCTGAGAGAACTTGGCACGGTCCTCAGCATTATCGATGTCCTTGGCAGCAGTACCCAGGATTGGCACGTTCTGTGCATCCAGGTGCATAGCCAAGTTGTTTGGAATCTGACCACCAGTAGATACAATGACGCCATGAGGCTGCTCCATCTCGATGATATCCATCACACGCTCGAAGGTCAACTCGTCGAAGTAGAGACGGTCGCACATATCGTAGTCGGTAGATACGGTCTCTGGGTTGTAGTTGATCATCACTGAGCGCCAGCCTTCCTTGCGGATGGTGTTCAATGCCTGAACGCCACACCAGTCGAACTCTACGGAAGAACCGATGCGGTAAGCACCTGAACCGAGTACGATGATAGAACGATGGTCGTTCTCGAAGGTGATGTCGCTCTTCACGCCAGCGTAAGTTACATAGAGGTAGTTGGTCTGAGCAGGATACTCTGCTGCCAGGGTATCAATCTGCTTCACTACAGGCAGGATGCCATAGCTCTTGCGCTTGTTGCGAACCAGGAGGGCAGCCTTGTGCATGTTGCCCAACTCCTGCTCCAAGCCCACGGCACGGGCTACCTGGAAGTCGGTGAAACCATAAACCTTAGCGGTACGGAGCAGATTCTGGTCAAGAGTATTGATGTTGCACTTCTTCATCTCCTCGTCGATGTCGATGATGTGCTTCAACTTCTCCAGGAACCACTTGTCAATCTTGGTCAAGTCGTGAATCTGATCTACGGTATAGCCCTTGTGCATTGCCTTTGAAATCACGAATACACGCTTATCAGTTGGCTCGCGCAAAGCTGCATCGATATCATCGATTTCAAGCTCCTTGTTCTCTACGAAGCCGTGCATGCCCTGACCAATCATACGAAGACCCTTCTGGATAGCCTCCTCGAAGTTGCGGCCGATGGCCATTACCTCACCTACTGACTTCATAGATGAACCCAACTCCTTATCTACGCCACGGAACTTAGACAAGTCCCAACGAGGAATCTTACAAACCACGTAGTCCAATGCTGGCTCGAAGAAAGCTGATGTAGTCTTGGTTACAGAGTTCTTCAACTCGAACAGACCGTAACCCATACCGAGCTTGGCTGCAACGAAGGCAAGAGGATAACCAGTAGCCTTAGAAGCCAAGGCAGATGAACGGCTCAAGCGGGCATTCACCTCAATAACGCGATAGTCCTCGCTCTTAGGGTCGAAGGCATACTGCACGTTACACTCACCCACGATTCCGATGTGACGGATAATCTTGATGGCGAGGGCACGGAGCTTATGATACTCTGCATTGCTCAGGGTCTGAGATGGAGCGATGACGATACTCTCACCGGTATGGATGCCCAGTGGGTCGAAGTTCTCCATGTTACAAACTGTGATACAGTTGTCGTAACGGTCGCGAACCACTTCATACTCAATCTCTTTCCAGCCCTTCAAGCTCTTCTCTACCAATACCTGTGGAGAGAATGAGAAGGCCTTCTCTGCGATCTTGTTCAGCTCCTCCTCGTTGTCTGCGAAACCAGAACCGAGTCCACCCAAGGCGTAAGCAGCACGGATGATGACAGGATAGCCGAGCTCGGCAGCAGCCTTGCGGGCCTGCTCGATGTTCTCGCAAGCCTCACTCTTGATGGTCTTCACGTTGATTTCATCCAGCTTCTCTACGAAGAGCTCACGGTCCTCAGTATCCATGATAGCCTGAACAGGAGTACCCAACACCTTGACATTATATTTCTCCAGGATGCCCTGGCGATAGAGTTCCACACCACAGTTGAGGGCAGTCTGACCACCGAAGCTGAGGAGGATACCGTCTGGCTTCTCCTTCTGGATAACACGCTCTACGAAGTATGGCTGCACTGGCAGGAAGTAAATCTGATCGGCAACGCCTTCTGATGTCTGTACGGTTGCGATATTCGGGTTGATGAGCACAGTCTCGATACCTTCCTCGCGCAATGCCTTCAGGGCCTGCGAACCTGAGTAGTCGAACTCACCTGCTTCACCGATCTTCAAGGCTCCAGAACCTAAGAGGAGCACCTTCTTTATATTTTCGTCTTTCATCTTTTTCCTAATTATTTAAGTGTTTCTACAAACTTATCAAACATGAACTCTGTATCCACAGGGCCTGAGCAAGCCTCTGGGTGGAACTGGCTTGAGAACCAAGGGTTCACCTTGTGGCGGATACCCTCGTTAGAGCCATCATTCATATTTACAAAGAGTTCCTCCCAATCGTTGCCCAATGTCTTGGCATCAACGGCATAACCGTGGTTCTGAGAGGTGATGTAGCAATTGTTGGTTCCTACCATGCGCACTGGCTGGTTGTGTGAACGGTGACCATACTTCAACTTGTAGATAGTAGCACCGGCTGCCTTAGAAAGCAACTGGTTACCCATACAGATACCGCAGATAGGCTTGCGGCTCTGGCTGATCTGCTTGCGAATAATGTTTACTGCATCCTCACACATGTCTGGGTCGCCAGGACCATTGGCCAGGAACAGGCCGTCGAAATCCATATCGGTGTAATCGTAATTCCAAGGCACACGGATCACCTCTACGCCTCTGTTGATGAGGCAACGGATGATGTTTGCCTTCACACCGCAGTCAACGAGTACCACCTTCTTGCCGGCACCCTCGTTGTAACGGATAATCTCCTTGCAGCTCACCTGGTCAACGAAGTTTACACCCTCGTAGTTAGCCTCAGGGATGTTGTCTGGTTCATCATCAAAGAGAATCTTACCCATCATCACACCATGCTCACGAAGCACCTTAGTCAACTCACGGGTATCGATGCCTGTGATTCCTGGCACCTTTTCGCGCTTCAACCAGTCGGCAAGACTCTCCACTGCATTCCAGTGGCTGTACTGCTCACTGTAATCATTCACGATGATGGCAGAAGCATAAATCTTGTCACTCTCCATGAAGGTTGGCAAACCGTTCTCCTCGAAAGTAAATGGTGGCACACCATAGTTGCCCACGAGAGGGAATGTAAGTGTCATCAACTGACCGGCGTAAGAAGGGTCGGTCAAACTCTCTGGATATCCCATCATGGCTGTGTTGAACACAACCTCGCCCGCTACAGGAGCGTCATATCCAAAAGATTTGCCATGGAACTTGGTTCCATCGCTCAAAACTAAGGTTACTTTTTTCATATCTGACATTTGATTCTTTTATTTCATACTTATAAGAGCAAATGAATTCTTCACTCTTCGTTCTTCACTCTTCACTTATTTATGATAAACGTTTTCGATATAGTTCACAAACGACTGGTTGCAGAGCTTCGTGCCGCCTGGGGTTGGATAATGACCGGTGAAATACCAGTCGCCCTTGTGGTTTGGAATCGCCTCGCGCAAGCCCTCGATGCTCTGGAACACGAGCTGGATAGGAGTAGTCATGCCCTCTGGGCGAAGCATCTCTACTATCTTCTCGTTGATTTCCTCGATGGTGAATGGCTTGTAGATGGCGCGCACCGGGTTGATCTGCTCCTCCTTCGGCTTGGCAAGTTCTGCCTTGCATGCCTCGTAGGTCTGCTCGATGAGGTCCTCCATCTTTCTGTCTTTCAGCAGCTGGATGGCTGCACGGAACACGCAGAACTCTTCCAGTCTTGCCATATCGATGCCGTAATAATCCGGATAACGGATCTGAGGGGCACTGGATACGACTACAATCTTCTTAGGATGCAGACGGTCGAGGATGCGGAGGATGCTCTCCTTCAGGGTAGTACCACGTACGATACTGTCGTCGATGATGACAAGATTATCCACATTCGGCTCGATACTTCCGTAGGTTACATCGTAAACGTGACTCGCCAGGTCGTTGCGGCTGTTGCCCTCGGTGATGAAGGTACGGAGCTTGATATCCTTCCATGCAATCTTCTCCGAACGGACGAAATCGCCGAGAATATCGTATAATTCTTCCTTAGATGGAATATGGTCGAGGTTGGCAATCTGTTCTATCTTGCTTTCGTTGAGATACTTCTTGAAACCGCTCAACATTCCATAGTAAGCCACCTCGGCTGTGTTCGGAATGTAGCTGAACACGGTGTGATCTACATCGTAATCCACTGCCTTCAGGATAGGCTGGGTCAACTGCTCGCCCAACTGCTTACGCTCCTGGTAGATATCCTTGTCGGAACCACGGCTGAAGTAGATGCGCTCGAATGAGCAGGCTGAATCGCCCTTCTGCTCCATGATGCGCTCGATGCTGCACTCGCCGTTCTTCTTCACGAGAAGTGCCGTGCCCGGCATCAGCTCCTGCACATCCTCTGCCTCCAGGTCGAAGGTGGTCTGAAGTACAGGGCGCTCGCTGGCTACTACCACGATTTCATCGTTCTTGTAGTAGAATGCAGGACGGATGCCCCAAGGGTCGCGCATGGAGAACATCTCGCCAGAACCGGTGATACCGCAGACCACATAACCGCCGTCGAAGTCCTTCATCGTGGTCTTGAGCACGTTGCTCATCTTCACGTGGTCTTCGATGTAGTTGGTGATGTCGGTGTTCTCCATCTCCATCGCCTTTGCAGCCACGAAGTTGCGCTCCACCTCTCTGTCAAGTCGGTGGCCCATCAGTTCGAGCATGATGTAGGTGTCGCTGTAGATGCGTGGGCTCTGGCCCTGCTTGGTCAGCTCCTGGAAGATTTCATCTACGTTGGTCATATTGAAGTTACCGCAAAGGCAGAGGTTCTTCGCCTTCCAGTTGTTGCGGCGCAGGAATGGGTGCACATACTGGATACCACTCTTTCCGGTGGTACTGTAACGCAGGTGTCCCATGTAGAGTTCGCCTGCGAAAGGCAGTTCCTCTTGGGCAAACTTAGCATCAGCAAGCTGCTCGGGAGTCAAGTTCTTGAAATTGGCATTTGCCTTGCCGAAGATTTCGGTCACGGCGTTCTTGCCCTCCGCACGCTCACGAAACATATACTCATGTCCTGGCTTTCCGCCCAGTTTGACACAAGCCATACCAGCACCCTCCTGTCCACGGTTGTGCTGCTTCTCCATCATCAGATAGAGTTTGTTGAGTGCGTACATCCAAGTACCGTACTTCTGCTGGTAATACTCCAGTGGCTTGAGCAATCTGATCATTGCCACGCCACACTCATGTTTCAATGGTTCCATACTCTTTATTATCCTTTATCTTATTTAGTTAAATCTGAATATTCCTATCCGAGGGACACCCCTCTAAAAAAAGGGAAACGTCAAGAAACGACGAATCCCTTTATCATTCTTATTCTACAGTAACCGACTTGGCCAAGTTTCTTGGTTGGTCAACATTCTTACCCTTACATACAGCTACATGGTAAGCCAGCAACTGCAAAGGAATAGTAGCCAATAATGGCTCCAGACACTCCAGAGTCTCAGGGAGTTCAATTACTTCGTCGGCAATCTTGGAAATGGTTTCATCGCCCTTGCTGACAATAGCAATGACACGACCCTGACGGGCCTTGATCTCCTGAATATTAGACAAGACCTTCTCGTACATGAAGTTGTGGGTGGCGATGACAACCACTGGCATATCGCTGTCAATCAACGCGATAGGGCCATGCTTCATCTCCGCAGCAGGATAACCCTCAGCGTGGATGTAGCTAATCTCCTTCAACTTCAAAGCACCCTCCAAGGCTACAGGATACTGGAATCCGCGGCCCAGATAGATGAAATTGCGAGCGTATGTAAACGTACGGCTCAAGTCAGCTATCTTATTGTTGAGCTTCAGCACCTCCTTCATCTTGGCAGGAATGTTCCAAAGCTGTTCTGTAATCTTCTGATAATCATTTTCGCTGATGGTACCCTTCTCCTTACCGATGGCAAGTGCCAGGAGGATAAGGACGGTAACCTGACCGGTGAATGCCTTGGTAGAGGCAACACCAATCTCCGGACCTACGTGAATATAGGTACCCGTATCTGTCTCTCGTGCGATGGAAGAACCGATGGAGTTACAGATACCATAGATAAACGCACCGCTCTCCTTGGCAAGCTTGATGGCAGCCAGGGTATCAGCGGTTTCACCACTCTGGGAAATGGCGATGACGACATCATCCTTCGTTACCACAGGATTGCGGTAACGGAACTCTGATGCATATTCCACTTCCACCGGGATGCGGCAGTAGTTCTCAATCATCTGCTTGCCGATGAGTCCGGCGTGCCATGATGTTCCACAAGCCACGATGATGATTCGCTTGGCATTGAGGAGCTGCTGTCGATGGTCGGTGATAGAGCTGAGCACTACGCCCATCTCCGTCTCCGTCTTGCAGGTTGTATCGTCGCCGTCGGTCATCACACGGGTTTCCACGGTGCGGCTCACCACACGGCCACGCATACAGTTGCGCAGGCACTCAGGCTGCTCGAAGATTTCCTTCAGCATGAAGTGAGGGAAACCACCCTTCTCAATCTGGCCGAGATCGATATCCACGGTCTGCACCTCAGGGTTGAGCTTTACGTTCTGGATGTTCACCACCTGCAATTCCTGTCCAAGGCGCATCACGGCGATGTTGCCATCCTCCAGGTAAACCACCTTGTCGGTGTATTCGATGATAGGACTGGCATCCGAACCGAGATAGAACTCTCCGTCCTCGCCAATACCCACCACCAGCGGGCTCTGCTTGCGGGCAGCGATAATCTGGTCAGGGTTGCGCTTGTCGAGAATAGCGATGGCGTAAGCGCCAATCACCTGACGGAGCGCAACCTGAACGGCGGTCAACAAATCAAGATCCTTCTTCACCTGGATGTATTCAATGAGCTGTACGAGCACCTCAGTATCAGTCTCGCTCTTGAACTCCACACCCTTTGCCATCAGGTTCTTCTTGATGTCGGCATAGTTCTCGATAATACCATTATGAATCATGGCAAGGTTCTTGCTTGAAGAATAATGAGGATGAGCATTCACAGCTGAAGGCTCTCCATGGGTAGCCCAACGTGTATGGGCAATACCTACATGTCCTGAAATATCCTTGTCTGCACAGAACGCTTCCAAATCTGCCACCTTGCCCTTTGCTTTATATACATTCAAAGAGCCGTCATTGCCAATAAGGGCAACTCCCGCAGAATCGTATCCGCGGTACTCCAGACGCTTCAAGCCCTTGATGAGGGCTGGATAAGCGTCACCCTTACCTAAATATCCTACTATGCCACACATACTTATATATATATTTATGTTGTATTTTCGTTTGCTAATCCTGACCTTTTATCCTTTGCTATTATCGCAGGATATTGACAACCAATGATGCAACTGATGTTAAAATACTTACAGCAGAGAACCAGAGTGATGTGGCAGAACCAATAGCAGAGTTCTGTGCCTTCACCTTGTTAGGCTCTACATAGATAACATCATTCTGCTGCAGATAGAAATATGGAGAGTTGATGATGTTAGCATCATTCAAGTTCAGATAATGAATATGCTTCTCTCCCTGAGCATCCTCACGGATCAGCATCACATTCTCACGCTTACCATAGATGGTCAAATCGCCTGCAGAAGCCAAGGCCTCGATGATGCTCATCTTTTCCTGAGGAACGGTTACTACTCTTGGAGCATTAACTTCACCCGTAACTACCACACGATAACTTGCCATTCTTACAGTAACGATAGGATTCTCCTTATCTGACATGTATGGACGAACCTTATTCTTGATCAATTCCTCGCACTGGTTCTTGGTCAAACCAGCTACATGAAGCTGACCTACAACCGGGAACTGAATATTACCATTGTTATCTACCAGGTAACCCAAGAGGGTTGGGGTACTTGCCAACTGTCCTTCAATACCAGTGGTTTTGGTGACAGTAAGGTTGAAAGGCATTGCAGCCTTTGGATCGGTAGTAGAAACGGTAATAGTTAATTCGTCCTTAGGCATAATCTTGGCGTCATAAAGCATCTTTGAAGCTGCTAGACTCACCTGATCAGCATTCTGGAAATAAGCTACGTTCTTGGTGCTTCCGCAACTGCTAAGCATCAAGACCATTGTCAAAGCGACAAGCGCTGAATAAATGACTTTTTTCATTCTCAACAAATTTCGTTATAAAATATTGGTGCAAAATTACAGCATTTTTTTGAATACTGCAAATTTTTGCACCAATATTTACTCCATCACATTATTTTTCTTAAAATAATGCCCTTTTTACTAGTCTTCAATGCCGTTTGATGGCAAATTGAAGGTATAGCTGTTATCGAAGATCTTCTTCACCTTGTTGATTTCGACGAAGGTGGTTCCTCCACCCTCACCGAAGCTACCACTCAGGTAAGCAATCTTATCTTCCTCGCCCAGGTAACCCTTCTGGCGGAGCATACGTACCGCTGCGGTAAACATAGCCTTGGCAGAAACCTGATCCTTCTGATGGATTGGAATAATACCATAGCTCAGGTTCAACCAGCGCTGAAGCTTCTCCTTGTAACAGATGGCAAGCACAGGGTTAGGACCACGGAACGAAGCCAGGCAGCGGGCAGTCTGCCCCGTCTCACCATCGGTGATGATGCCGGCAACGCCCAACTTCTTGGTTGCCTCGATGGCAGCATGAGCCAGGAAGAGCTTTTGGTCAATCTTTCCATCCTCCATCGGATCAATGTCGTTGAGAGGCGACTTGTCCTTCTCTGCCTGCTCTGCAATGCGCGCCATGGTCTGAACAGCCTCTACCGGATACTTACCGCTAGCTGTTTCGCCAGAAAGCATCAGGGCATCTGTACGGTAAAAGATTGCATTGGCAATATCTGTAACCTCGGCACGTGTAGGACGAGGATTCTTGATCATGGTATGGAGCATCTGTGTAGCTACGATTACCGGCTTCTGAGCCTTCACGCACTTGGCGATGATGCGACGCTGGATACCAGGGATTCTCTCGATAGGCACCTCAATACCCAGGTCACCACGGGCAATCATGATGCCATAGCAGGCATCGATGATCTCATCGATGTTATCTACACCCTCCTGGTTCTCAATCTTAGAGATGATCTTGATGTCGCTGTGGTGAGCATCGAGAATATCCTGCACGGCCTTTACATCAGCTGCATTGCGCACGAATGAGTGAGCGATGAAATCAATATCCAGTTCGATGGCAAGCTCGATGTTTCTGCGGTCTTTCTCAGTAAGCGCAGGCAGGTCGATGTGCTCGCCCGGTACGTTCACGCTCTTGTGAGCCCCCAGTATTCCCTCGTTCTGAACCTCAGCCACGAGCATAGGACCCTGAATATCAACAACCTTCATGTCGAGTTCGCCATCATCAAACAAGATGTCGTCGCCCACCTTCAAATCGGCTGCAATATCAGGATAGCTCAAGTTCACGGTATCATGAGAAGAATCTACATCAGGACGACCGAAGATTTTCACCACGTCACCTATATTATAATGTATAGGCTCCTTTACGTCGGTTGTGCGCACCTCCGGACCCTTGGTATCAATCATGATACCAATATGTGGAGACACTGCTCTAACGTTCTTGACAATGGTACGGATTCCATCTTCTGTAGCATGTGCGGTATTCATACGAACCACGTTCATGCCCGCAAAAAACAGTTTTCGGATAAAATCTTGATCGCATCTGCGATCGCTGATGGAAGCAACAATCTTTGTTTGTTTCATATTTGTAATTACCTTATAGAAATTTCAATGTTATCGTGACATTTCTGCCACTTTTCTCAAATTTTGTGCAAAGATACAAAGAAAATCTGAAATACGAATCATCTGAAATACAAAATATATATAAAATATGGCGATTGTAACAGATTGAAAGAAAACCAAACACGCCCTGCAAGGACAAAAGCATCACATGTTCAATGCTTTTGCCCCTACAGGGCGACATTCTTGACTGAATTTATTTTCCTAGATATCCAAGTCTGGTGCCTTCTCTGCACCAGCTGCTGCCTCAAACTTAGGCATTACATTGAAATTGAAAATGCCGGCAATGATGGCATTAGGCATCTTTCTAACCGTCTGATTATAAGACTGAACTGCCTCATTATACTTACGGCGAGCCTCGCTGATCCGGTTTTCAGTACCTTCCTCCTGAATCTGGAGAGCCTTGAAGTTCTCGCTTGCCTTCAACTCAGGATATCTTTCAGCCACCAACATCAGCTTGGAGAAGGCATTAGCCAACTCACCCTGAGCAGCTGCATACTGCTTCATGCTAGCCTCCGTGAGATTATTCACATCCAGCTTTACCTGTCCTACAGAAGCACGAGCCTTGGTCACCTCCTCGAAAGTCTCCTTCTCATGCTTGGCATAAGCCTTTACGATCTTAGCCAACTGAGGCATCATATCGGCACGACGCTGATACTGAGCCTGCATGTTAGACAACTCGGTAGTAGCCTTCTCCTGCTCTCCTACCATACCATTATAACCACTGAACACCCAGAGCACCAACACTACGATGACGCCTAAGATAATCCATCCTGTTTTCTTCATACTTTTCAATTATTGATTAATGATTATTGATTAATTATTATCTACCAATTATAAACTATTAGCTATCAATTATAAACTATTAGCTATCAGCAACTACCAGCTTCCGCCGGAGCCACCGCCAGAGAATGTTCCGCCGCCAAAGGAGCCGCCAGAGAAGCCACCTCCTCCACCGCCAGAGAATCCTCCGCCGCCCATGAAGAACGGTGGCAACCAGTCATCATCATCATTCCTTCTTCGCGACTGGTTTCTACCCTTGCCCTTCGGTCTTGGCTTTACCAGGCCCACCTGCTCCAGGATGTAACGGACGAGGTAATAGATCGGGATTCCGAAAAAGAGAAGGAACAGGATAACGACCAGTGCCCAATCCTCTTCATCATTCACAGACCCCTCGTCAACCGACTCAATTCCGGTGCGCCCGCTTTTCACCTTATTATATATAGCACGGCTCACAGAGGCTACAGCCTCGCCGGGAGCATCCTCGCGCATGTATTTCACGATGCAGGCACGTGCAATATCATCGCAGTCCACATCCGTCAGCTCTCCCTCCAGTCCACTGCCGGGAGCGATGAAGTACTTGTGGTCATCCACGGCTATGACGATGACCAGACCTCTTCGGCTCTTCTTGTAGCCGATGCCATACTTGTTGCCCACATCCTGTGCCATCCGGAAAGCATCCTGGTCAGCCACCCTACCCACGATGATGAGCACATTCTGCACGCCACACTCCTGCTTCAGCTTTTGCAGGTAGAAATTAGCCGAATCTTTGAGTGCCCTATCCACATAGCCATCGGGATCGGAAACATACTGCGTGGAGTCCTGAAGGAAGGGAATCGGCACATTATCCGCATTCCACTCCTTCTTGGCAGACAGCGATAATACGCTGAAAGCCATCCATATCATCACTAAAAAATGTCTCTTAAAAGCCATAAATTCTCAATTTTAGTGCAAAAATACAGAATAAAAACCTAATATGCAAATACTTAGAGCATTTTTTTTGCAAAAAAAGCCTTAACTATTTTGTTATATCGCAAAAAACTTGTATCTTTGCACACCGATTTGAGATTATTAAGTATAAAAATAAATAAAAGAAGAGAAATGACCAAAGCAGATATCATAAATGAAGTAGCAATCGCTACTGGTATGGCTAAGAAGGAAGTTAGCATAGTAGTAGAGTCGTTCATGGAGGAGGTGAAGAAGAGCCTCATCCAGAACAAGGAGAATGTTTACCTGCGTGGCTTCGGTAGCTTCAACATCAAGCACCGTGCAGCTAAGACCGCTCGCAACATCTCTAAGAACACCACTCTCACTATCCCAGCTCACGACTTGCCAAGCTTCAAGCCATCTAAGAGCTTCATCGAGGAGATGCAGAACGCTCAGTAAGAGAATTAACATTTTTATAATAACAATATTTTAAAATTTTAAAATCATGCCAAACGGAAAGAAAAAGAAGGGCCACAAGATGGCTACTCACAAGCGTAAAAAGAGATTACGTAAGAACAGACATAAGAGCAAGTAAGCTTTTCTAGAAGCTGAAAATGCTCTCAGTCGGTTCCACAGACTGAGGGGGCGTGTCATATCAACATGGATAGGCATGCCCCTTTTTGTAAAGTGTTATTAGTAACTTTAAGTAAAAAGATTATTGAAGAGTATGACAAGCGAAGTTGTAATTGACGTCCAGCAGAAGGACATTTCTATCGCTCTCATGGAGGATAAGCAGCTGGTGGAATACCAGAACGAACCTCGTGAGGCTTCGTTCTCTGTGGGAAACATCTACATCGCAAAGGTTAAGAAACTCATGCCGGGACTTAACGCATGCTTCGTAGATGTAGGTTATGAACGCGACGCCTTTCTTCATTATCTTGACCTGGGAAGTCATTTTAATTCCTACCAGAAGTACCTTAAACAAGTACAGAGCGACAGAAAGAAACTTTTCCCATTCTCTAAAGCCAGCAAAATGCCTGAATTGGAAAAGGACGGCAGCATACAGAATGTGCTCAAAGCAGGACAGGAAGTGCTGGTACAAATCGTAAAGGAACCAATCTCTACCAAGGGACCTCGTCTTACGGGCGAAATATCTTTCGCAGGACGATACCTGGTACTCATGCCATTCGGTGATAAAGTTTCTGTCTCGTCGAAAATCAAAAGCGGTGAAGAACGCTCCCGACTCAAACAACTCATTCACAGCGTAAAACCAAAGAATTGCGGTGTAATTGTCCGCACTGTGGCTGAGGGAAAGAGAGTCGCTGAGCTCGATGCTGAGCTGAAAGTCCTGGTGAAGCGATGGGAGGATGCTATCGCCAAGGTGCAGAAGACCCAGCAGCGCCCGCAACTCGCTTTCGAGGAGACCGGAAGAGCCGTCGCTCTCCTGCGTGACTTGTTTAACCCATCTTACGAGAACATCTTCGTCAACGATGAAGGTGTGATGAACGAGGTGAAGGACTATGTTTCTCTAATAGCCCCTGAAAAGGCGGGCATAGTCAAGCTCTACACCGGTAAGGTGCCTATCTTCGACAACTTCAGCATCACCAAGCAGATCAAGGCTGGTTTTGGAAGAGTTGTCAACTACAAGCACGGTGCGTATCTCATCATCGAGCATACCGAAGCCCTGCACGTGGTAGATGTAAACAGCGGCAACCGTACTCGTGAGAAAGGTCAGGAAGCGAATGCTCTCGATGTAAACCTCGGCGCTGCCGATGAATTGGCCAGACAGTTGCGACTCCGTGATATGGGAGGAATCATTGTGGTGGACTTCATCGACATGAATCTTGCCGAAGACCGACAGCTGCTCTATGAGCGCATGTGCAAGAACATGCAGAAGGACCGTGCCAAGCACAACATCCTACCTCTGAGCAAGTTCGGACTAATGCAGATTACCCGCCAGCGTGTACGCCCTGCCATGGACGTAAACGTAGAGGAGACCTGCCCTACCTGCTTCGGTTCGGGCAAGATCAAATCGAGCATCCTTTTCACCGACCAGTTGGAAAGAAAAATCGACCGCCTAGTCAACAAGATTGGCGTCAAAAAATTCACTTTGTATGTGAATCCTTACGTAGCTGCCTTCATCAACAAGGGCTTCATTTCCCTGAAGCGCAAATGGCAGTTTAAGTATGGTTTCGGCTTCAATGTGATTCCATCTCAGAAACTGGCGTTCCTCCAGTATGAATTCTACGACAAGGACAACCAGTATTTGGATATGCAGGAAGAACAGGAAACAAAGTAAGTTTTTAATTCTCAGAAAAAAGCTCCATTCGCCATTTCAGATGCGAATGGAGCTTTTATTATTTCAGTTTCTCTACACCTTATTATATATAAGGCATTTTAGTACTCTATCTCATTATTCACCATTTTCTCTGTGTCCCAAGGTGCAGGAGCACCGCCGAGATAGCGATGGAACCAATCGAGGTGCGCATTGTAATAGAGCGGCATCGACTTCAGGTTGCTTGGCCAATGACCATCATACTTCAAGACAATCAGTCGAGAAGGAATGTTCAGGGTCTGCAATGCCGTGAAATACTGCAAGCTCTGTGTATAAGGTACACGATAGTCCAACTCGCCCGTCATCACGAGGGTTGGCGTAGAGAAGTTCTTGATGTATGAAGATGGCGACCACTTCTCGTAGAGATCGGAATTGTAAGGCTGTCCCTCCAGCTCAAAGTTAGGGAACCATACTTCCTCGGTACTGCCCCACATTGAGCGCAGATCATATACGCCCATCATGGAAGCCAGACACTTGAATCGCTTGGTATGGCCCTGCAGCCAGTTCATCATATAACCGCCATACGACCATCCCATCGCTCCCATCCTGGTGGAGTCAACATATTCCAGGGTTGCCAATTTATCAGTAACCTTCATCACATCCTCAAATACCTTTCCGCCCCAGTCGCCGGAAATGGCACGTGTAAAGGCCTGACCATATCCTGTAGAACCATGAGGATTAGGATAAGCCACCACATAACCGGCAGCAGGATAAACCTGCCAGTCGCCACGGAAGGAATTCATCCACTGCATCTGCGGGCCGCCATGCACATTGATGATAAGCGGATACTTCTTGCTGGCATCAAAGTTGTGTGGTTTCACGATGAACACCTGTACCTTGTCGCCGCCAGCGCCATCCACCCAGATGCTCTCAGAAGGACGGATATCCACCTCATCCTCCAACTTCTGGTTGAGGAAGGTTATCTGCTGTTCCTTGCCGCGAGCCACAGGAGTTCCATTCCACTTTTTCATCTGCTGACGATACAGAGCCGATGGCTTGCCTGTCGTACTGTAAGTATAATATACCATACCCTTATTGTCGAAATCAAACTCAGAGATAGCCTTGCCTGTCACTACTGGCGAAATGGTCTTTCTGGCAATGTCGAGTTTGTAGAGAGGCTGTGCACCCCGTACCTCACCCAGGAAGTAGATACTCTTGCTGTCTGGTGCCCATTTGTAATCATCCACCCAGTTGTCAAACTTCTCTGTCAGGATAGTAGATTTCCTTGCAGCACGGTCGTAGATGGCAAGACGGAAACGATCAGACTCATAGCCAGGTACTTGCTGCAAGCGGTAAGCGATATACTTGCCGTCGGGCGAATAGGTTGGAGTACCATCCCATGCCTTGTTTTCCTTCGTGATGCAGACAGGTTCTCCCCCATTCACAGATACCGTCCACAGGTCGGCATTGGTGCTAGCCTCCTGATGCTCATCGTGGTTGGAGACAAAACAGATCTCCTTGCTGTCTGGAGAAAAATCATAGGCGATTCCGCCACCGGCCATGAATATCAGCGAATAATTACCCGGAGTCAGATCCCTGTAAGTCTTCGTCTGTGTATCGAAAAGGATGAGATGACTGCATCTGCCATCGCTATAACTCGTCCAATGACGATAGAGCAACTTGTCGGCAATATGCGCCTGCACAGGTCCCTTGTCCTTCTTCTCCATCCGGGCTATGTTGGCCTTGGCATCAGCTCCCAGGTCGGGATACACCTCGGCTGTAAAGGCGATGTATCGCTCATCTGGAGAGATAACCGGATTATCTATACCCAACTCATAATCAGTTACTTGTTCCGCCTCGCAGGTAGCCAGATTCATGCGATAGACCTGAGCCGTCCCCTTCTCATAATTGGTAAAGAAGATACTCTTTCCATCCTTACTCCACACGGCAGAACTGCTTTTGCCATCCTCGGTGAAAGCCTTGGCATGAGAGCCATCTGCATTCATGATGTAGATGTCGGAGCTAGACTTCTGGTTCTTCAGGTCGGAAGAACTGGAGGTATAGCAGATAGTTTTACCATCTGGCGAAAGGCTCACAGAATATACGCCCTTCACCTTGTACAAATCCTCGATGGTAAACGCCCTTTTCTGAGCGTTTGCCGAAAGCAGCGCCATCACAAGTGCTGCCGAAAACATCAATTTTTTGTTCATATAACCTATAAATATTAAACTTTCGATGCAAAAGTAACAAATATTTTTGGATTTCCTGCAACCTTTTGCTATCTTTTATCGTCTAATCTATAATTAATATTGATAATAACATAAAAAGAAAGGAAAAGATTATGATTTTGAGTACAACTCCAACCATAGAAGGCCACCCTATCCGTGAATATCGTGGCGTAGTGACTGGCGAAACCATCATCGGTACCAACTTTGTGAAGGATTTCTTTGCCAGTGTTCGTGATGTAATCGGCGGAAGAAGCGGTTCTTACGAAAGCACCCTCCGCGAGGCCAAGGATACAGCCCTCAGAGAGATGGCCGACCGTGCTGCATCCCTGGGCTGCAACGCCATCGTAGGCATCGACCTGGATTACGAAACCGTAGGCAACAGCGGTTCCATGCTGATGGTAACATGCAGCGGAACGGCGGTGATTATCTAAGTTCTGCGACTGTACAAAAGAACAAAACATGCTTGAAACGGGGCGGTAACTGCCTTAAAAATCGAGTTACCGCCCCTGTTCAGATATATTTTTATCTATATAGTGTGGTGACATACACCTGATGAAGGTCACCAACTTTCTTCTATTTCATTTATTCTATCACCCAATCCTCTATACTTCGCTGGTTTTCCGAGAAGTTAATACCCACTTTCACAACCTTCCGCCCATCATCAGCAAAAGCCTTGGCATAGTCCTTGTCGCTGATTTGCGCCATGGCGATGTCGGCAGACTTCTTATATTTCAACTCAAAGATAAAGATACTCTTATCCGTCTTGAGAACAAGGTCTATTCTTCCATCCGAAGTGGTATGCTCCACCTTCACATCTTCGCCAAGCATGGTGAAGATGGTGAATATCACGGCTTGATAGTGACGCTCATTATTGTTGATAATCGTATATGGGAACTTATCATAGAATGCCTTCAAGTGAGGCATAAAGGCTCCCATGTCGTCATTGACGAGCACATTCTTGGCATAAGCATACACAATGGCATCATATCTGTTCATGTCTTGCGCAGTATAATACCTGACGAGACTTTTCGAGAAGCCTTGTCTTACTTCCTGATTTGGGAAACAGAGATGATACAATTTTCCTCTTCGCTCATATCCTTTAATGGTAAGATAACCACTTTGGAAAAGAACTGGAATCGGGTCTGTAAGCTTTTCTGTAGGGGTATCAAAACGATCGTCATTAACCCAAAGGTCGTCCAGATTGAGCATATCCAAATTTTTCTGCTGCAACAACTCTACCAGGAACGTAGGCGTACCGGATGTAAACCAATAGCTATTAAACTCCTTATCGTCCAAAGCATTGATGATGCTGTAAGGATTGAAGATATCCTCGCTATTGATACTGAAGTGGTAGCCATCATAATGCAGCTTGAGTTGTTCTAAAGTCTCCTCATAAGTAAGCCCATTATGTTCAGCCATCTCCTCGATACCCTCACGGAAATACTGAGACAATTCACTCTTGGTAATACCACAACAGCTACTGTATTCATCCTTCAACGTGAGAATCTTGAGATTGTTCAACTCGCTGAAGATGCTGAGCTGACTAAACTTAGAGATGCCTGTGATGAATACAAAGCGAATGTTTCCCTCTTGCTGCTTCAAGGGGCTGAAGAAATCTCGCATGATGTTGCGGATGGTCTTCTGCAAGTCTTCGTCACTTACAGAATCATGCATCGGGGCATCATACTCATCGATGAGAACGACAACTTGCTTACCGGTTTGAGACGTGGCAGCCAGCAAGATATTCTTGAGACGTGCGCCAAAAGACTTCTCATCTATCGGATTAACCTTTAAACCATATTTTTTCTCTTCTATTTCTAGTATTCCGTTTAGAATTGAATATGTATTCTCCAAATTATAATACTTACCGCAGCTCAGATCCAAGTGGATGACGGGATATGCCGTCCACTCCTTCTCCATCTGTTCAATGGCAAGTCCCTTGAACAGTTCTTTCTTACCCTCGAAGTAAGCCTGGAGGGTAGATACAAACAAGGATTTTCCGAATCGACGTGGGCGACTCAGAAAATGAAACTTGGCATAATGAGCCAGCTGATAGACGATAGCCGTCTTGTCAGCATAGAAGTAATTCCCCTTCACGATTTCGGAGAACGTTTGTATTCCCAAAGGATATCTCTTTGAAGCCATAATCTTACTCTTAATAATTAATGTACAAAGATACAGATAATATTTCAGAAAACAAGCGTTTTTCTGATTATTAACAATAAATCACTGCAAAAATAGAACCGCAATTCAACAAAATATGCTTGAAACGGGGCGGTAACTGCCTTAAAAAACGACTCGCACATTTGAGCATCGTTGAGAGGCTTGGCGGGTTCTCGTGCTGCAAAGATACGAATAATCTTTGATAATACAAACTTTTTAGCAAGAAAAAACATACTATTTACTTACAACAAGATGGTAGCCAAGTCTATCGAGACGCTTCTTCCAACCCTTTCTAAAGAACAACGTAAAATCATCGAAAGCTCAAGTTATGCCAACCTTACAGAGAATAGCGAAAACATTATAAATTGCGCCTTGCTTCTCGCTTTAGAAAACATCCACGAAGCTACAAATTACACAGAATCATATGGCGGAGGAGGCAGTCCAAGTTCAGGATGGAGACGTGAGAAAAGAATGATGATGGCGAAAGATGGTGGATGAGGTGTATTACCCTATCCGTTTCAATGATTTGTAATGGTGGAAGAAAAGCTAAGAGAAAAAGGTAATAGCGGTAATTTAATATTACATCTATTACCTTCTCATTTTATGTTGTTTATATTTTTGTTCTTCATAAACATTTACAACTGTCAATCAACCCGCTGACAAATAACAAAACTTTCCAAAATCAGTGGGCTACAATATATAAATCACCTATAGAGACTATCTACATCAATTCTTATTGTTGACTAACATATTTTTCAAATGCATCACCAACAATAAAAAGCATCATAGGTGCTGGAATAGGACTTTCAGAATCAGAATAAAATATTAATTGAGATTCTAACTCTTTAATTTCGTATTTGAACATAGCCTTTAATGATTCTTCACGATTACCTGATAGAATAGCTGACTTATAGTTGTTTTGAAAATCAACTTTCTCTGACTCAGGGATGATTTTTTCTATAATATCACAAAAGTGTTCTATTTCTGTTTTGAACAAATAAGGCACATTTTGGAAGCTATACCTAAATAGTCCAGCTTTAGTATTCCCGTCATATCCCCAAAAACTATTTAACTTATGGCAAACATCAAACATTCCGAATATTTGATTTGGAAGAGGTTTGTAATGTGCCTTATCCTTGTTTATAATAGGTATACCATAACTATCAATAATTTCAGGTATATTTGTAAAAGAATACTCTTTTCGATATTCGTCTTTTATAAAACTATTAAAATCTTTAGGATGCATTATTCTTGTGTTGCGATTGTATTTTTGGAATATAGCTTCAGCTTTGCCACGTAGTTTAGAGTCTGCTGTTACAAATATATCGCATAACCCTGCATAAAAAATATGACTTGCATCAGTATCAATATTCATTAAGTGCTTATTTTTCTTCTCTGGCCTAAATCCATACAAATCTAGAGCCATGCACATACATTTAATTCTCGATTCTGCATCCACCAATCGTCTTATATCTGGGTTTGAAAAATAACTTGACATTATTGAGTCAAGATTATAATCTGGCATGATTTGAGCAATGTAACTATCAATGATAGTAAAAACATTATTAGAGTCTGCACCTTGAATTTTTTCGAATATTTCAAGAGGCAACAGTTTCCTTAAGTCGTTCTTCATTGTTGAATACATTTCTGGAGTAATAAACTCTAAATCTTGTAACATTTCAAGTTCTTCTCCATAAATATCTATAACATCTCTTGGATTGACATACATCGGCATAATTTGACCGTTTTTAAACTGTAAATAATGCTTACCACATATAGTCTCTAGAAGTGATATGTCTGAATCAAAATATTCATTACCTTCTTTGTGGCTCACCAGAACATCCCTTATGTGTGCATTTGAAAATGGGAAAATAAAATCCTTGCCATACAGCATGACTATCTCTAAAAGATAAGTGTAATTATCTTTTAAGTGAGTAATGCAGTTCCAATCAAAATATATTTTTAACATTTAGAAAATTAATTATAGTGCAAATTTTAATACTGTACTTTTAATCCATTCAATAGTCTAATAGTCGCCATTTTCAAGAAAAATATTACAACTACCAATATCACATGCCCCTTCACGAGTGCAAAAAGAATCCGAGATGGTATCTTCTGCCATAAAAAGTATTTTTTCTTTCATCATATTCTATTCCCGAATAAGTCTGTCTGTTTAAATCTCTTTATTTTTTGAAGTTGTGCATTAACAGAGGCTTTGAACCTCGCATCTTCTTTATACCACATAGAATCTTTTATGGCAACAGTTCCTTCCATCATTTTCTCAATTTCGGTTACTGCTCGCATGATAAGTTCTGTACTACAAATCGGGATTTCACCTTTTGGGGCATAAGAGACCAAGTACTCTTCCGAGGGATTGCTTATGCCATGTCTTTTACACATTAACCAAGCAACCGTTTCAGCCTCAAACTCTTCTTCCTTCAAGGTGAGTTTGCGCTTTTTCTTTTTATCATAGCATTGATGATTACAGAAAAGATGACCAAGTTCATGGCAAATCGTATGAAATTTAACCGCATTAGTCTGTTTTTTATTGACACTTATCACGAAACAGGAAGGAACTTCCATATAATAATCTTTGTCTATCTTAACCTTCAACTTTTGGTCATGATAAGGCATAATATACCCACCATAAGTATTTGCCGCCAAAAACTTATCATCAAGGTATATTCCATATACAGATAAGTTTACCATCAATGTTTCCATTGTTTTGTCAGCCAAATACCCTTGCGCTTGCTGCAAACTCTCTGTGTACTTCTGCATTAACTCAGTCTCTTCCATAACCTTAGTAGCATTTGGAATAGGCTCCGTATCATCAAAGTCAAAAACGCATTGGACTGGTCCGAAAGGTTTCAGGACTATCAACTTTTGTCCATTCAACTTCGGCTGTCTTCCATATTCCGCCCATTTCTTACCTGTAAGTACGAAAGTAGCTCCCGGCTTCTGCATCTGAACAATCATTGCATTATAAGGAGCAAGATAAGGGAAACGACCTATGAAGTCCAATATTTTTTTGAACTCACTGCTATTACGATAGCTCTTTACCAGAAATTGCAACTCATCTATGTTTTCCTTAAATTCTTTCTCTCTTGCATGATCATCTTGCTGTAACAGAAAGTTATTGTAAGCATCAAGGATGACATCAGGAGTTATTTCTCCCAATATGTCATCCTTTTCAAATGTCACAGTTGGATAAGACAAGCCTCTCAGCATGGCATACACAGATTTACAATATGGAATAAAATCTTCTCCCATATAGTCAACCAAGGCTACAGCAAACTCAATAAAGCTATCTGTCTCCATAATTATATGTGAAGCATACTCTATTGCCTTTGGCATTTTATTTTCAAGAACTTCTCCTATTTCCATCTTTTATCTTTCGGTTTTGTTAATCGACACATTAAATGCTTTACAACGGCGATTTCTCTGATTGCAGCGGCTCAATGAGAAACGACCAAATTTCTCATAGATGTCCAATCCTCGACCAAGAGCTATTGTCCATCCTGTATCTGTTTGGATGAAGCGATCATGGTCTGCCTTGAAATCAAATGTAAACTCGATACCCATAGGCGACAACTCATCTGCCAAGTCATTGAAAGAGTCTATAACCTCCGCCACCTTCTCATCATCATCATTTTGCGTACTCAGATGAATTTTGACAGTATCTTGTACCGTAGAAACATCTTTTACCATCTGGATGAAATCGACAAGATTATCTATCTGATATGGCTGACGAATGAAAGGGTCTGTCACATTGATTTCCTTTGCTGTTCGTAAATATTCACCAAAGAGATCTTTATAGGTAACACCACCTTGATTCTCACGGATGGAGATGGTCTTTGCCATGAGTTTTGGAATACGAGGACGAGAGCCAGAACGTTTCACCTCCTGATTTTCTTGCTCTTCTTCAACTTCGTCATCCATCTCATCTACCATTTGCACCTGTTGGTGTTCGAGGCTTTCCAGTGTTTCCACTTTTACTGTCTCTCCCGACTTCAACCACGTATATTGAAACTTAGCTGGCTCGGCACAAAATGTACTGTCGATGATATATAGTTGGTCTTTCACTCGCTTACGTCCCTCTGCGGCAAAGTCTATAAGTTCCTTAGCTTCCTCTTCTGTCATGTTGCCATCAGGATAAATTAATTTCATCATACCAGAGAAGGTCTTACGAATGGCAAGATGGTCTCGCTCAGAAAGCGAGCCATCAAACTTAGCATAGTCCTTCAATAGTACGGTTCGGTCATCGTTTCGCAAAGCGTGCAGTACAGCTGCAATATAGTCTGTAATAAGACCATAACCCTTGGAAAAGCTATCCTTCTTCAGTATCTTGATTTCCCAACCAGGATTGTAAAGATGCATACGGTCAAGGAACGCACCTTTGATGAATGCCGTCGGAATGCTCTCAAAGAGATGTGAGTTCTTCAACATATACGGAACAGTATGCTTCGTATTGCCAACGAATGACATGGAAGCACTTGCCTCGTGAGTACCCTTTCCGCGGTTAAACGACTTATTGGCAAGATAATTCTGCATGGTGTCGATAAGCACAGCATCCACATTACGTCCTTTCTGCTGTTCAAACTCATCCCAAGCCACTACATCCCAATATCCAACGAGTCCGAGGATTTCCTTGTTTCCTTGAATTTTCACAAAAAGTCTGGCACTGGTTACGTCGCCTCCACTCACAAGCACGCCGTATGGAGATAACTCTTGAAACACATGAGACTTACCAGTTCCCTTTGGTCCCAGTTCCATGAAATTAAAATTGTTTTCCACATGAGGTAGAAGACGAGCCAAGGTAATGAACTTCTCACGACGATTCATCACCTCTGGATTCAATCCCACAGTATGCATCAGGAAATCTATCCATTCTTCAGTAGTGAAGTTCTTGCGCTGGTCGATATATTCCTGTAGGTCGATGTTTGAAATCTGTATAGGCTTCATTGTCTGAATCTCCCATCTTACCTTGATGTTCTCGCCACTAATATAGCCCAGTGTAATGATGCACCACACACCGTTGCCACTCAGTAGTTTCGGATTCTTGCGCACATAGTCGGTACCGATAGGAACACCTGTCAACCCAAGGTTGGCAAAAGTCGCCTGATACTCATCGTTCTTCTCATTAAGAACAACAGTAACCTTGTCAATTATACGATGCTTGCCATTCTCACGGATGAGTCCTTTTACAGACTCCGCCTCCGCACGATGCACATAGTTATTCTGGATAACTTGCTTCACCTTTTCCAAGCCCTCATTAATGATTTCCTCGTCATCGCTGGCACAATACTGTCCCAACAGGTATTCGAGCACGTAAGTTGGCACAGGAAGGCCTCCCTTTACAAGGAAAGCCAAGTCCTTTCGTACCACTTTGCCGATGAAGGCATCCATTACTTTTTGTTGCAAATCCATATCTTTAGAAGTCAAAATCATTTTCTATCAAAGTGTTATTGGTCACATTCTCCTTGATTAGAGGATTCAGTTCGTCTGATGCGTCAAATACTTCCAACTGCAACACCTTGGCATCCACATTTTTGTTGAGCGTCAAATCAACTTGAATTTTTCTATTATCGAGCAAAGGCTCTGTCTTATCAAGAAGTATATCCTTAACTGGAGTCACAGGGACATCATTATGATACAAAGCTACCCTAACAAGACGTTCCTTCATATCCATAGAGACAGCTTCTGTTTGGAGTAACTTAAATCTGAGACGAGAAGCCTGCATGGATAGTTTTCTGTCAAGAATCATCACGCCAACAGGCTGCTTGTTGTCCAATCGTTCCTGGCGACTTGTAATAACAGGGATGATAAGTTCCTGTAAAGTCGCACCACCATGCGTAAACCTATAACCTCCAGAAGGAGCGTTAAATCGGTTAGTTCCCTCTGGCACGGCTATCATAACATCATCCACATTCGTCATGGCAGACACCTCACTGAGAGGGAATTTCACTACCCCTTGTACTGTGTTCTTGGATGCAGTAAGATAGTAACGAGTACTGCGCTCCAAGCACTCTTCTTGGATTTGTTTCTTATCCTTCTCCTGAAAGACGATATCATTGAACAGGAAACCATGGTCGCTTGTCACATATACTTCGGTTACATTGTAAGAAGCGTGTATCTTAGGTATCATGGTAGCCAAATCCTTGATAGCCTTTCTACAACTCTGCACTATTTCATCCGAGCTTCCTTTGTGTCCCACCTTGTCAATGACATCATGGAAGATATAGACCAGAGAATGCTTGAAAATTTCTCTGTTCTTATCTTGGTTATATTCTGCCACAGTCTCATAAGGTACACAAAGAGCACCCTCACGAAAGGCTTGCAGATGCTCTGAACGTTTCTCTATCTTGTCAAGAATGTGATCATCTACAGACAAATCCTGTTTTTCACCCTGCCCATAGAGTTTAAGTTCACGATATGGAAGCAATGAAGGCTTACAATATTTCGTTTCCGATGGTAACATGGCAAGAGCAGGCTTCAAACTTGCAATATGTCTTGACTTCGCCAACTCTCCAATAAGTTCCTGGGCTACTTCATATCTTAGCGCATCGCTCACTATCACCGCCACCTTCTTTTGGATCGGTTTTATCTTTTCATCATAAAAATTGTATTGACGAAGAAGATGCACCTCTTTCATGCCTCCAGTTTCCTGGATGCAACGAGTCCACTCCAAGTTCAAACGATGACATAACTTACTGTAATTTTGATCGAGTTTAGTCTTAACTTTTTGTACTGTCTCAAACAATTCACAAGTTGGTTCGATGCTATAATAGTTTTCCATCGACAAGCGATAATATTGATCTATCAAGCAATAATCCGATTCGTATTTCACGACATATTCGTCAGCAGTATTGAGCGTCAAAGAACCAAGACCGAGAGCCTTTTCATAAAATCGAGCAACGATAATTACATAATCCATGACCACCGACAACATTGAATTATCATTATGCTTAAGCATCAACTCCTCAATACGGTTGATAACAACCTCAGGCTCATTTTCAATTTTTTGCTCTATGAGTGCTGTTATAATTGGGGCACAAAGTGCCTCTGGGACATAATAGTAATTAGCCTCAGTACCATACCAGCGAATGATGTCGGCATCATGTATCTCTCCCCCTAACTCATCAAAGAGTTCAGAGAGAGCCTTAGCTGTTTTTTCTTGGCTAAGGGCTAATTCCAATATACGGTTCATGTGCTGTAGTGCAACACCATCAGCTATTCTTGTTTGCTTATAGTTATCTGCTTTTACTGGTGCCAAATTCTGAACAATGGCATTATATTTGAAAACCTTAACCATCTGACCAACCTTCTCATGAGTTGAATCATCAAAGGAAACGCCAAAGATGTCTGTCAGATGTTCACTCAAAGCCACTTCAACATCTTTGCAGCCACGAAGCTTGCTATAAAAGTCTGTCTGCTTTTCCCTTTCGTTTTCTCTGCCATACAACAGTACTCGCAAAATAATATTATCCCAGTCGAATATTCGTTCACTTCCCATATAACTACTAATGAAACCTCTCACCATCATGTCATACGAGATACTGCCATCTTGATAATTGGGTCTAAATAGTTTCAACAACTTTTCCGACTGTAACGAGATAACATTTTTTTCTACAAAACGTACAAGTTTCTTATCGCCTGCAGGCAATCCATACTGCTGCATAAATGCTGCATAATCCTGGCTATGGTATTCCATATTGGCAGCAAGCACATCCATCAGAGGAAAAGAAGCCTGTAGCGACTTAACTCTCAATGGACTTTGCTGATGGCAGAAGATAATTACCTTATCATGCTGCCAATCATTATCCAAACGATATTTGGTTGTGAACCAATCATCCTTGAAATCTATATATCTATAACCTTCCTGCCAAGCGACACCTTCGAGTTCTGCTGCCGAAAACAGGTCAACAGAATCCTGAAAAATGAAAAGGACTTTCAAGTCAGAATCTCGCTCAAAGTAATCATATATTTTTTTCTGTAATACGTTCATTTATTATTTCATTATTTACAACCTAAATTTAATACATTCCCCTCTTGCTTTGGTTCTGTATCTGTACACCAAATTGTACATTTTGGTGATTCATCCTTCATTGTAACATTATATTTAAATTCATCTATTTTTGTTACTTTTTCTGCCTTGCAATCCATAAAGACGGTTGTACAAAACGGAATATAAAAACTCTTTTTATTGAGTTCTACTTTACCTAACGGTTCACATTTTACCATTACAAACGCATCTTTACTAAATTTATCCACAGGGACATTTTGTGGGTCTCTTGAATCAACTTCAAATGTGACTGCAGCATTCTTTGGAAGCTCCTTTAAGAAACCTTTTTTAGTAAAATAATGATACACGCACAATGCATTGAATAAATTGCTTGAAGAGTAGTTTTCATACACATCAAAATCGACATCCATTTCCATTTCTATACGCTGTATGGTTTCATAGAAAACTTTTGCTTTTCTAAAATCTTCAATGTCTATCTTTTGTGTTACATCCGACTTCAACTTAATTCCATTGACGAAGAATTCCTTACCAGAGAATGACCCAATAATGAAATCAATCCACTTAATTGCATCTTGGCTATTTGTATATGTATCATTACTTTGAATATTAAAATTCATCTTTGTTAAGTTTCTATCTATTGAGATTGACAGAATGCAAATTGGTGTTTCAATATCAATTATCACAGCACTTTTCTCTTGGTGTCTGTAGCCAACCTTAGTCTCTTTGAAACCTATAGATGGCATTTTTAGAGTAACCTTCATTTCTTCAACAGATGGCGACAAGATAAAACTGCTTATATTATCTTTGTTGGCAAAACAGATACCATTTATAGAATGGCTGAAATTACTCATCTTATCTGTTGGTATTTTTAAAGCAGGAATTTTGATATGCGTACCATTCAGTACTATATTAGAATTGTAGCATCCATCTTTTATAGCATTCTTTAGTTGCGTTGATACCGTAAAATTAATTTTACTTTCCAAAGTTTTTCCTTTTTTTGCCTCTATATTATCAATTGTATTTTTATCTTGCAGATGAGTTGTAGTCGTGTATATATCCGCATTTGTCTCCAAGAATGCATCATAAGTTTCTTGTGATACCTTCTTGTGACGATAGTCGTCAACGATATTCTCCTTTAGTCCATTTAAGACTTTGCCAAGAACGTCCTCTGCAGTTGCTTTAATATAAGCCACATTATTCTTTTCCAATTGGTTAATCTTAGCATCTGACATTTTGGGAGAAACCAAGAACATTCCTTTCATACTCTTTCCAATAGAGTTGCGAACAGCCTTTATGATTTCCAGAATATTATCATCTTCTAAACTATAACCAATAAAAACCACATGCTTCTTAATAAAAGTTCGCTTCAACTCTTCCCAAATCAAATTAAAGCGTTTATTTTTGAAGAATCCTTTGTAATCACTATCAGTAATTATAATGGATGAACTATCATTTAAAGTCGTAATATCACCATGAACCTTATAAATAGTCGCAAGCCCTTCATCTGTATAAGCACATCCTTCATTTGAAGTAACGACACTTCGCTTTGATTTTGGATAAGCATCTTCAATCAAAGTATCATAATTTGTTGTAAAAATTTGTTTGATATGTGGTATCTTTGTCAATGTCAACTGATCAGAACAGTCTTGTGGCATGAAATCAAAAAGTCTCTTCAACAACATAATGAGTTCGTTGCGTCCACAACACTCTTTTACATATGCTTCTGATACAACTCGAAGCTGACCACAATCAGATTCGGTCAAGCTATCAGTGATAGCCTGACCTCCTTCCTTTAAAATTGCTTCTATAATTTGCCACACATTTGGAGCTCCAGCTTTTATAGAAAAGCCAGAGCCAACAAATAGAGCAACATCTTCTTTGCGAATATATCTTATGAGACGTTCCAAATCTTTTTCCATTATCATTTAATTTTCTGTAATACATCACCAAACTTAGCATAGTTCACCACCACGCCGTCATCGAGGTCGAAAACTATCTGCTCATCAGCCACCTCATGCAATCGGTCATGATACTCACGGCACTCTGTTATTTGAGCAGTCAAGCGGTCAAGATCACGACGTTCTGAAGCATCTAGATTAGCAGCATTTGCCTCCAATTCGTTTTGCTTTTGTACAAGCCACTCTATATGAGGAAGCAGGTATTTTGTACGAATCTGCTCGGCTGTATATGGTGTCATGCGATGCATATAGGCAAGGCATTGGAAGGCACCTTTCTTTGAACTGAACAGCCAATAGACAGGACGGTTCTGATACATCTTCTTGTGGTATTTCCAAAAGTCCTTCACAAAGTAATCATCAAGTGATTTACCTAATGCTGCCTCAATGAAGTTGAGGTTTTCCACTAGTGTATCTTCTCCAAAGACCACCGACATCCATTTTTTAAAACGGACTGTTGCATTATCAGCAAAGTCTGTCTTGGATGACATCAGTGGTATGATTCCATCATCATCGACGTCAAAACGAGAGTTTGGCACAAGCTTTTCATATTCCACCACACCATCGCTTTGATTGGCAAGAATAAGTCCAGGATGGTCAATTGAATAACGTCCCATCATACAACCTACAGCGTAGCTAATAAGTTGCTTCATCAAAACATCGTCATGCCATACAATTTTGCAGTCTTCTATCGAGATTTCACCCTGCTGGAGGATGGTGATTTCATCGAGAGGCACATCTGGAGTGAGTTCGTCTTGCAAGCCGTAGATATCGATGAATTGCCGATTGAGTTCCTCTTCGTTCTTGTAGAGCTGCCTGAACTTATGCTCCCATTTCTGTTTATACTGCTCCACTCGCCATGCCAAGCTATAGGTATCAGGGAGCGAGGAGTCGATGTCAAGGCATTCACCTGTCTCTTCGTAATGCTGTTCTACAAAGTTATTGATATTTTCCTTGTAGGTCTGCTCGTCGATGGTCAACAGCTCATTGCCTTGGAAGTCCCAACTGGTTTCGTGGGAGTCCCAGTCTTTCTTGGAGATTGCAATGTTTTCAGATGCTTTTTGTTCTATATGTTCTTTGTCATTTTTTATCAAAGGGAGTTTTCCCATAACACCAGCTCCATAATTTAACGTAGGGTTTAATACGCTTATAATATATTCGGCAACATATGAATTTACAAACGCAAGTGTATATAAAGTATCTTCTACAGGGAACATAGATGAACCTGCCGAATCAAACAATGCTCCATAATCAGAATATCTTGCTGATAGTTTATCAGATGACAGAGCACTCCAAGTTAAACAATCTGTGAAATATCTATTTTCGCTTCGTATCTCTTTAGTATAACTTCCACCATTGTATCGTTTTATAATAGCATCTTTTATTTCAGCACCATCATTATACCAGTTTATGACAACGTTATTGAGTCCATACCATTTTCTATATCCACCGCCTTTATTAAGTACAAACCATTTTTTATCAGAGTTAATGGCCTCAACCTTATTTTTATAGTTTATACCAATTTTATTTAAATCTACCTCAAACCAAACTCGCAGAAAACGTGCATTATCCGTTGTTGCCAAACCCTTTTTGGGACTTGCTTCTTTTTCTAAGTTTGAATTTTTAAATGAAACTCTTAGCTTGTCACTCATCCAGTATCCCATTGCACTTCCTGGAATCTTCTCGAAATTCTTCTGCTCCACATTAGGGTAATAGATGCGCTTACCATCCTCATTTTTTTTATGCGATAGGAAGAGCAGTTCCTTGTCTGCACAATTCTTGCCGTCCACCAAGCGATAATAAGTTCCCTTGGCATCAGTCACCAAACTATCTCCGTTAGAGTCGTGAGGCTTGGTGAAGACGAAGGCGGTGTTCTGCACCACCTCGCCACTCAGTTCGTCGAATGTGCGAGGACCGAGATGCAACATGCTGTCGATGATATAGTTGTACAAGAAGATGTTGCGCAGTTTCTCAAACGAAGAGAGGAACATCCAGCTCTGCATGTTGATTTGCGCCATTTTGCCGCCATCTTCCAATCGCTCCATGCCCATGTCCATGAATACCGAGAAAAGGTCTGCCTTAGCCTCAGCATAGTTGTCCTTCACATACTTACTCAGCACCTCATCGAATCTACCACTACCCATGTACGGCGGATTCATACAGATTGCAGCATACTTCTCGGTCAATGCAAGGATGATATTCATGTATGGCATGAGCTGGCGGATAGCCTCAGGTACCACCTCACCATTTGCCAACTGCGCCTCATACTCCTGGGTACGAACCAGCACGGCATTTCTGGTGGATTCAGAAATGTCGAAAATCATAATGCTACCCAAGGTATCGGCATGATTCATCAGCAAGATTGACTCTGTGAGTTCCTTCACCATCGTATCGTTGCCACCCAACAAGTAGTGAGGAAGCACCTCACGAAGATACTCCTCAGCATTGCGCTTGTCATTATCTGCTGAAATTACTTCGGCTATAGGACGAGGCATGTCATACACACGAGGCATCACCTTGCCATCGAGGAAGGCACGGTCTTTCTGGCAAGCTTTCATCAAGAGGGCAAAAGTAGCGAGTTGCTTGGCTCGGGTATCGAGATCGATACCTAAGAGATTCTTCTGAAGGATTTCCTTGATGGCAACAGAAGGGCTATAGTATTCCTCTATGTAGATTTTGTAAAGCAAGTCGAAACACTCATTGAGTATATGCCCTGAGCCACAGGCAAGGTCAGCAACCTTCAGCTCGGAAAGTTCCTCTACCTTCAAAAGATCACTGGTTGGTTGAATATCCACCAAGTAATCCAAACTGTCCTTCAAGTCACAATATGGATTGTTGTCAATGTAGATACGACCAACAGTGTTCTCCACCATATACTTCACAATCCAATTAGGAGTAAAAATCTGTGTGGCAGGAGCTATCTCGTCAGTGTCATACTTACCCTTCTTAGCCATTGCCTCCGCCTTACGGTCAGCAATATAGAACTGGTAGAGCCAGCCTATCAACTCGGCACTGGCATATTCCTGGTCGGTGATAAACTCGGTATGGTTGATTTGATACACAAAGCCATCGTCAGAAAGAATATTCTGCGGCAGGAGAAGTTCCGTATAGTCTGCTATCGCCCCGAAACACTTGTTGATGATAGGATTCTCATGGCAGTAAGCCACAATGAGCAAGGCAAACTGCTCGCTGGTCTTGCTGTCATCCTCCAAAAGTCCCATCAGTTTATCACGTACCTCCTCACTAATTTGGGGCATGCGTCCTTGGCGTGCCTCACTTACAATCATAGGCACACGCACCTCCTCGCTCTCATATTCCAGCACAAGAGGGGCAAAGTCCTGCTTTTCCATGATACGGATAGCCATGAAGCGATTGAACCAAGTGTAGGCGGCTTCTTCTGCAACCTCTTTGATGCTGCGAGATTGGATGTTACGATAAAGAGACATCCAACGATGATAAAAATCCATCGACACGATTTCACCCATCAACACAGCACCGCCCTCCATAGCCTGTGGTATCTCGGAAGGCTTACCTGTCTTAAGGTCAAAGCCCAAAGTCTGCAAGCGATTTTTCACCCCTTGCATCAATATAGTGCGAGCTTCGGTAGCGAAGCGTTTTAGTCTGTTTGTGTCCATATTTCTATCCTACAATAATGTCATTATTTTCGTTGATGTATTGCATAAGTTCTGCCTTCAAGCCAGCCAAGTACATATCAACATCAGCCTCTGTTCGCATAGGTTGAGTGGTATGTGTACTGAGATGAACAATCTTACGTACACGAGGCTTTGGCTGAGGAGGCTCAGGTGGCGTACCACTACCATCACCAGTTGGAGGGGTTGGTGGAGTTGGAGGGACAGGAATTGCCTGGTTGATTTTTCTCATCTCATCCTCGTAGAAAGAGCGAGTATCAGCATTGGCTTGCAGGGCATAGAAATTACTCGTATTTGTCTTCAACGAAATGGTGATGTCACGTTTGGCAAACTTTTCACGTGCCACATTTACTTCCTTAGCATATTGTTCCAATTCATCAAAAGCCTTGTTATAATTGTCCTTAATTTCGTTGATGAGTCTCGTCTTACATTCGCTCAGAAGTCCATTCAGATTACGCATCATCTTCATGTAAGAAGGCATCTTGTCCCAAGGCTCTTCATCCGTTTTGATGGCACGGAGAGACTCCACTACCTGCTGTTGCTCGTCGGAAAGAAAAGCGAAGTTGTCCCGATTGTCATCCAAGAACTTACGCACCTTCTCATAGCCAGGGAACTGGTCGTTATGGAAGGAGTTGATACTCTTGCAGCGGTCGAAAAGCTTGCACGCCTCATTTCGAGCATTGATGATGGTCTGGAAGAACTGCAAGTGGTCACGCACTGTGAGCCAACTCTCCATCATTTCGACAGCCTCGTCGATGGAATGGACGAACGGACATCCACTCAGCTCACGAGAAAGACCACGATAACTTTTCAAGAGCGTATTGAGCTGACTGTCGTCAGTTTCCTTGCAGTTGCGGAACAGCTCAGTACTGTCATTGCTGCCCTTCACCGACATCACGTTGAAGATGTGCTTCCATGCTTCAATGAAGTCATTCAACACCTCCTGCGAAATAGCCTTTGCCTTCTCTACCGTAAACTTGCCGGCATCACGCACGATGTTGCGAGCCGTTTCCTCACGGCTCACATTTGGATTGTTGTTGTAATTGAAAGCATACAGATGGCGGCGCACCAACTCATTGAGGAAGTAGATGGTGGCATAGTCTGACCATCCGTAAGGTAGCCTTGAGAACTGGCGAACGACATCAGCCACCGTCACATCGTGAGGAGAGCGATCCAGATAATCCTTGATTTTCTTCTCTGGCGTACTAAGTGGCATATTTTGCATCTCAGGTTCCACCGGACGCAGAATCTTTGCAGAAAGATCAGCTCCGTTTCGTGGTGTCCCATCTTTGTTCACAAGCTGCGCAAAAGAGTAAAGCGATTCCATGTGGCGGTTGAGCAAAGCCTCATAGCGTTCCGCTTTTTTGGCAGTTCCCATCTCCGAAGCCGAAAGCACAGCACCACAAGAAATGACAGGACAAGTGTCAAGTATCTGTTGGAACTGTGGTTTTATTTCCTTGTCATAGAGTTCCTTGGCACGTTGACGGAAAATATCCTTGGTACGTTGGCGTTCCTCGCTGATAGCAGGTTCTTGCGCAAAGCGCTGAACACGACAATAGTAGAGGAAATTGGCACGAAGTTCCTGGTTGTCCTTCAACTGCGGATAAAGGAAGTAGATAATATGTGTGCCCTGTTGGGTATTGTTCACACTGAAAGCAAACTGCTCTACGGAGTCAGTAGTTGCTGTTGTGACAAAATCCACACAAATATCTGCATTGTTGCTCAAATAATTTCTTCCATCAATACTGATACCCACGTTGAAAGAGCGAGTAGCAAACGTTTTTTTGTTGCTTGGATTACCGAAATGACTGAAGAAGATGGTCTTCAACTCATCGCTGTAAGTGTTGCTGTCCACCTGCTGATTGCTGATAAGCTGAGCCACCTTAGATTCCTCCTCGGTGTAAAACTCATAGATTTCGCTTCCTGTCTCTGTCTTCGCCTTGCGGATGACCGCCTTGTCTATCAGAAAGGCAAGAACAGTACTTACCTCCTGCTTGATGGCAGCCTTGCTGGCATCCACCTTGGTCATCAAAAGCGTCACGATGTTATCTATCGTAGCTGAGAATGTAGGCTTGTCTACATCTGAAAGATTACAAATCATAAAGAGCACATAGACCACACGACGATAGAACTCTTGCTTCTGAGGGTCATCAATATGTGAAATAGCCTGACGTGCATTTCCAAGCGCACGCTGTCCCAAATGCTGCATAGAACCTTGGAACATAGCTCCAAAGAATCGGTCGAATGAAATAAACTCACCCACCTCCATATTGGCAGTGTCCTTGGCAATAGAAAAAGTGATGTTAATGAGCGAACGCTCATTGCCCTTCACCTGTTTATCCACGTAGTTCATGTTCACAAAAGAATCGAGTACTTTCATGATGAGTTGGAACTGATAAGGCACAAATGGATAACAAGCAATGAAATCCTCCTTGCTCGTATATGCCTTGTATTGGCTTGGGAGTATGAACTGAGCATCCAGCTTAGCCTTGTCCTTATCGAACATCTGGCCAAGCTTGATTTCCACATCGCCTTTTTTGTCAAGAATACGCTTTTGCGTGATATACTCTGGCGATGTACCTTGAAGGGAAGCACGAACCTCGAAACGTCCAAGAATCTTTCCCACTTCATCCTCCGGGTTACTCACATTACCACCTACATTTGTGACCACCTCTTCCAATGTTTGCTGTGCAGTACATGCTATCCAGCAACGAGACTCGCAAACCTCGTCAAGTCGTTTTACCAAAGACTGGAGTTGCAGCAACAGGTCACGGTGTGCGCCTATGAACTGGCTCACCTCATCGACAAAGAACAAAATACGGAAATTGCGGTTCTGCTTACTGTCGATATACTCCTTCATCTCTGCCGCAAATGCCTCAACGGAAACGTTCACGTCATTATTAAGAATACGAGTACGAATCACATCGGTAGAAAGTGTAGGGTCAACCTCCTTTGCCATATCAAGGGCAAGATCAAGGCGACCAGCAGCAAAACGAGATATGTTGCGTTCCCAATCATATCCTTTACTCTTCACATAGTCCTTGAACTCTTGGAACTTGCCGTTATCGTCAAGAGCTTTCTCCAAATATTGAGCAAGGGCAAGATTAAACGAGTTATAACCCCGCTGAGCATTGAACTGATTCCAGAAAATGGTTGTGAAGGCTGTTTTTTGGTCGGCATTCACATCATGAACGTCACCGATGTTGAACATTACCATTTCAACATCAGCCTGAGATACATACCAACTTTGCAGAGCCTTCAACTCTGACACAGAAACGCCCTCTTGTACAAGTTTAGACATACCTTTTGTATGGAGCATCATGTCCTCGGTCGCCTCTATGAGACGAATGAAAGCCATTTCGCAGCGTTCCTTGTTCTGAGAAAGGCAATAGCTTGCATATTTCAAGAAGTGAGACTTACCAGAGCCATAGTAGCCATTAATCCATATTCCGATATGACTACCTTGATTGACCTTGATATTGGTCAAAATATTATAGAGGTTGATGATAATTTCCTCCGTAAACACGTACTCAACGATTTCCGTAAGTACAGTTTCATCTGTGAGGTCTGAAGCAGAAACAGCTGGGTTTACCTTTCTGTCAAGTCCTTTATCATATAGATCTTTGAACTTCATATCTTATATGGATTATTGGTTTACTAATAATGTGGCACGATACGTATGAGCGTCTTCAAGCGTATCAAAAAGAGAAAACGAGTTACCTTCTTGATGCCCAGGATAAAAGAGTATAATCTTATAGCGTGATGTATCGTTGTACTTCTCATAGCGTGTTAGGAACACGTTTGTACGAAGATAAGGAAACATCTTGCCTATACCATGAACAAAGACATATGGGTGCTTGTAACCATTGTTAGAGTTGATATGTTCATCAATTTTTTGGCTTACAAAGCTGATGAAACTATCTGAGTTGGCTTCCGTCGTAAGTTCATTGGTCACCATATCAGGATGCACCTTATCTTCTTCGAACGTATCATCCAAGAGAGAGTTGTCACCAAACTTTTCGTTTCTAAGATACTCACAAAAGACCTTGAACAAGTCAAGTTCGAGAGCATCCACGAAATTCGTTGGTCGTTCAAGTTTTTCCTTGAACTCCTGTATCTGGTGACGCATCTCATACTCCTTGCTTGCAGGGTATTGATATATGTAGTAGTTATAGAATACATTGCCACTATGCTCATCCTGAAACTGAGGAGAGCATAGGTATTCATATAACTCAGGTATGGTCATACTTTTCATATGTTACAACTTGCTTTTAATGTCATTAATTTCGTAAGGATAAAGAAGACAGGCTTCAAGAAACCACTCCTCTCCACTATGGAAATAATACGCAAACTCGTCTGCATCAAGACAGATGGGAGTCAACTCATTATTTTTTCCATCAAGAAGTCCGGACTGCCGGAGAATCGTAAGATAGCTGCTGCAACATTTTTTCTTTGTCCCTTCAGACCAGCTATCTACAAAATCATCGTGAGCAGAAAGTTCATTAAATTCCATCAAGAGATCATCCTTCGACAGTACATGGTCGATTGAGTTCCACTTTTTCAATGTTACATTGAAGTGAAAATCAAACACGAGCTTGTAGGTTTTCAATATAGCATAAAGCAAACCAGCACGCTGTCCTGCTTCACTCATATTCTGCCAAGATTGCCAAAAAAGAAATGGTAAAGCATCATATCGACGCTTAAACTCTACCACAAAACGTTTTCGTGATGCAATAGAATTGACTTGAAGAACTCGATTATTCTCAATTTCATCCTTCAGCAGCGCTTCAGAATTGGCATCCATCAACAAAGGGAGTATGCGTCCAAACTCATAATAGAGGAACGTACATCCAGTGATGGAAGTATATGGGCTCTTATTCTTTTCTATCATTGTAGTTTTTCTGTTTTATTAAGAAGTTCACTTATATCTACGTCAAGCAGCTGCGCAACTTTCGTTAGCGTTTGCAAATCTGGTTGGGAAGAATTAGTACACCATTTTGAGATGGTAGCAGGGTCTTTTCCTAATTCTCCTGCAAGCCATTTACTCGTTCTCTTCTTTTCAACAAGTACTACTTTGATGCGATTAATATCTTTCATCTTATTCTATATTTTATGAGGTTCAACGCAAAGATAATGAATTTTCTTGGTATTCGAGCATTTGTGTTCGATTATTCTCTAAAATTAACACTTAAAAATCAGAAAATAATCAAATTTAGCTATACAACACTTTTTTCCATATCATAAATGAGTATTTAACGAAAAATTTAGCATCAAACTAATTGCAACTTTTTTTTCTCAAATTCCCCCAAAAACAAAAAGGCATCCTAAGATATATCGACAAAAACAATTTGGCTTCAATCCTAAAATGCTTCTATAAAAACACGCAAATTCCTAAATCATTGCGTTAAAAATATCACACAAAAGCGTTTGGCCGTGAATTCAAAATATGCTCCTTTTTAAAGTGGGGGCAGTTTATTTATCTATCACTATAATGATATTTATCCCCTATACCTGCCTTTATCTTCAACATACTGATATTTACGGATGCAAATATAACAAAAAGAAATGAGACTGACAAACTTTCAAGAGTTTTTTTCTAACTTTCTGTATTTTTCATGAAAATGATGTGAGGAGCCGCTTACAAATGACGCAGATTCATCCATTCCTTTATACTCGCACATAAATGTTTTTCCTTGAAAAAAGTCTCAAAGTATCATTGTTCGCTTGTATATTGCTGATACGTAATGGTTTACAAAATGTTATTTCCGAATATGTTTACAAAGAAGTATCATAGAAGTATCATGATTTCCAGTAAGCGGCTCCGCGTTTATACCATTGTAGACTTCTCATTTATTCGTACCTTTG